>Ga0209949_1000110_pt1 | contig 48089 bp, 29 predicted proteins | sample SalPonC_black_MG_FD_185711 | JGI IMG/M metagenome (GOLD analysis project Ga0209949, IMG submission 185711) | Salt pond soil microbial communities from South San Francisco under conditions of wetland restoration - Salt Pond MetaG... | ecosystem: Environmental > Aquatic > Marine > Intertidal zone... | reverse complement strand
TTGGTGCCCGTCAGCCGTACGATGTTGAGTGCGATGCGCCGGTGCAGGTACCAGCGCTCCATCGCCAGCGCAATCATAAAGCCGCCCATAAACAGGAAGACAATGGGACTGGCGTAGGGCGCCGCCGCCGTTTCCATATTATCTACCCCCAGCAGGGGCAGTGCCACGATAGGCAGCAAGGCCGTCACCGGGATGGGCACGGCTTCCGTCACCCACCACACGAGCATGAAGGCGGCCAGGGCCATCACCTTCCAGGCTTCCGGACTGAAGACGGCCGGAGCGGGGACCAGCAACAGAATCAGAAAGGCCAGGGGGCCGAGGAAAAGACCGGTTTTCTTGGCTGTCATACCCCGAAAATTAAAAAGAATTCCCGAGGAGTGGTGGATGGGCGCTTGACATTTTTGATGCCCTCTAATCGAAAACAGAGGGAGAATCCGGAAATCACGGTTTCATCTCGAAGATTGGCATCAAAAATGTCAAGCGCGGTGCGGTTTCATCCGGGCTTTGATCGCCTCGAGCTATCGTACTTCGGGGAGCGAAAGGAAAAGGTTTCACAGCTAGGGTGACTTTGCTGACCGCCGCTCTTGCATCGCGAAGATTTAAAACCAGGAGGCCCTGGGCCCTGGGAAAGGGCCTCCTGGTGACAGCCGATATTTCCATAGCGCACTTAGCGCTTTTGCGTGCGCCCCCCTCGTCAGCGCGGCTAATAGATTAGCTCGTGGACAAGTAATCTTTCGCTTGCGCGAAAAAACACTTTTGAATTCCACGCAGAGGCGCTGAAGCCATGAAAAATGTCAGCATAGCTTGGGAAGTCCAACCTGACAAGCTTTCAAGCCATGGTCGAAGGTAGAATTCATGCCGGAAAATTAAGGCCACGGCGGAGTGCGTTGTACCTAATGTACAAGCCCAACCACAAACTCCGGGCGCTCGGCCTTAATTTTCCGGCATTAGCAGTCACCCCCCCCCGAAGAAGTACTGATGGGAGAAGTTGACCAGGAAAGCCCTCTGAACATCCGGTATCGGGAGAACCTTAGAATAGTAAACGGTAACCTAATCCAAGCACACATGAATACAATGGAATTATTGCTTTTGCAAATGCATCAACCCCGCCACATGGACGACGGATGGAGCTGGGGCTGGGGCGGCGGCATACTCGGCATACTCTTCTGGGTCATCCTCTTCGGCCTGGTCATCGCGATGATCTGGTTTCTGTTTAAAAGAGGCGGTGGCAGAGGGACCTCCGGAAGGACGACTTCTCAAGAATCCCCCCGGGAAGTGCTGGACAGACGATACGCGGAAGGCAAGATCGACGAGGAAGAGTACCGCCGCAAAAAAGAAGAACTCCAGTCTTAGGGGGTAGGTCGCATGACCTTTTGGAGGCATTCTGCGGAAGGGCTTCAGAACTCCGGCATTCTCGGTTTCAGTCCCTCAGGGGGCCTCCAAAAGGTCATGCTCCGGGGCTGCTTTTTCGGGCTTTGATCGCCGGGAGCGAAAGTACGTAGGGAAACTTCAGGGAGGAATTTCACAGCTTGGGGCGGCTGCGCTGACATGAGGGTTGGAAAATACTAACTTACCATTTTGGAGGCATTCTTCGCAAGGGGGAGTCAAAACTCTGGCCTTCTCTGTTTCATTTCTTCAGGGGCCTCCAAAAGGTCATGCTACGGGGGGGCTTTTTTCGGGCTTTGATCGCCGGAAGCTGAGGTGCTTCGGGGAGCAAAAAAATGATGTTCACAGCTCGGACAATCTTACTGACGGCCGCTCTTGCGTCGCGAAGCAGTAGCGTGGGAGAGTAAAGATTCATAAAGTGAAGTTGTTTGCTTTGCGACCTCTGCGCCTTTGCGTGGATTTCAGAAGTGGTTTTTCACACAAGCGAAAAGTAACTTCTCGTTAAGCAATTCTACAGCCGCGCTGACGAGGAGTTGCACGCAGAGGCGCTGAGTGCGCTGAGGAAAACGCAAGGCGTTTTCTCTTTGCGGCCTATTCATTTTTCCGAAGGTAGGGTTCATGCCGGGAAATCAAGGTGATGGAGGGATGCGTTGTAAACAATCTCCGTATCCGGAAATACTTCCGGGCGCTACACCTTGATTTGCCGGCATCAGTCTTCAGGCCTACTTCAGTCCCATCTGTCGTTTCAGCTGGATGTTATCGACGACAAATTCGCCCACCTTCTCTCCCTGTTCCACGCCGTAGTCGATCGCGGGGCGGTAGTGGATGCCCCCGTAAAGGCGGCTGACGGCCGCTTCGTCGGAAGCCTCGAGGAAAGAATTGAACTCGCGGGCCGGCAGGCCGTAAGGTTCCTCCGTAGTATCCACGAAGTGGAAGTCATCGCCGAAGACGTGGGTCAGGGCGACGGCGGCGGCGCGGGAAATTACGCTATGACCGCTGGTGTGTTCGGGGAATGGCGGCGTCTGCAGGGCCGGCAGCCAGTCCTCGTCGATATACTTGTTGATGACGGTTTCGGGGCGCACCAGGTTGGAGCGGTATTTTTCATCCCAGCAACTGATAAAGCCGTCGAAGAGGGCAATGGAGGTCCAGGTGTATGCCTCCAGCGTTTTCATAAAATCCGCGTCCGCTTCCTCGCTGGCGATTTTGGCGATGCCGATCCAATGCCCGCCGGGGGTGATCTTTTTGGTCGCGTACATCACGTGCCCCGTGTGGTGGCTGACATAAGGGTTGCAGTCCCAAAAGCTGGCGATGGCCTGGCGGTCCTCCGCTTCGCTCTTATCTTCCACCCGAAGCACCTCGTATACCTCCATAGTTTCTTTCATGAACTTGCTCTCCGGATCTGTACTGAAGGGAGTGGGTGGCGGGGGCGTAAATTGATTGGCCGAGTCGATCACCAGGGGGCGGATCTTATTCCAGTGAGGCTCGATACCGTCCATATAGTCGGGCGGTGTAGGCTGCCACTTAGCGGGATCTTCCGTGATAGAGTATTTGGGGAAAGTACGAGTCTGCTTATACATGTCCTTATCAGCCCAGGCCAGGACGTGCTGCGCCACTTTATCGCCGTAGGCCAGGGAGCGCTCGTATACTGCACCGGGCATCTTCAGATCGCGAAACTCCTGATGAATTTCTTCCTGGAAAGCCTTCATTTTATCTTCCGAAAAGATCAGGGCCGTTCCCACCGTTAGGAAAGCATGGACGCTCGCCAACGGGAAACAATATTCGGCGCCCTCCTCCGGTTGTGGGAAAGGTTCCAGGCCGTGCAGTTGGCCGGCCAGCGTTTGGTAGGCCGGATGATCGTGCAGGGCCGCCTCGTAGGCCGCAATAGTCGGATACGCATAATTCCGGCTGGCTACCGGCGGCGAGAAGATGTCATGCACGATGACATCCGACAGTTGCTGCATAGAGCGGTGTAAAAATTCCGGATTCGCCGCTTCCTCTTGATAATTCGGATTGACCTCCTCGCAGGAGGCGAAAATACTGAGCGCAAAGAACAGGAAAAGTAGTTTCCGCATGCTGATAGGTTTTTAAATTTGGTTTTGGCGAGGTTTTACTGACGGAGTGACTGCCTGACTGCCAGTCACCCCGTCAGTAAAACTCCGTCAAAAATACGGTAAGAGTTTATTCAACCGGTATTAATCGGATTAAAGCTCAAAAAATTCCCTTTCCCCCACTTTTCTCAGGATTTTGTCGCACGATGACAATATTTTCCCGTTTTTTTAATGGACAAAAATATAAAACAAATCGGTAACGAGCAGGTAAGTACCTGTCTTTTACCTTACGTACAGCAGGAAGAATTCGTTGCCTGAGAAAAGGCAAGTCTGAGTATAAATAATCCGTAGAATTTTTTGAAAGGGAAATGCCCGGAAACCTGACAAAAGTTACCCGTTGAGTTGATAAAAGTCATCCGGATATTGGTAGACTTCCTTCATTTTAAATCGTTATCCATCAATGGAAGATGGATTGCGGTCAGAAATTTTTCCGATAATACATGGACGGACACTCGGCCAACATTTGATCATTCTCTGGGTAACCAATGGTTATTTCCCGAATTCACCTTAAATCACTCATCAACTAATTATAGAAAACAATTTGACTTCACATACCGCCAATAATAGCGACAAAAAAAGCAAGGGAGCTTTTTCCGAAAAAGATTACCAATCCCACTGGGACGACGTTTACCACAAAAGCGAAATCTGCGAACTGGGCTGGTACGAAGCTTCCCCCGAACCTTCCCTTCAACTCATCAAAGACTGTAAGCTGGCCAAGGACGCGGTCCTGCTGAATGTCGGCGCCGGCGCGACCACGCTTATTGACGAGCTCCTGGAACTAGGGTATCACAATATCATCGTCAACGACATCAGCGCCACCGCGCTCGAAAAACTGAAACAGCGACTGGGCGCGGACGCAGAAAAAGTCTCCTGGGTCATAGACGACCTTACCCACCCTGCCGAATTGAATCATCTCGAACCGGTAGATCTATGGCACGACCGGGCCGTCCTCCATTTCTTTACTGAAAAAAAGGAACAGGAAACGTATTTTAACTTGCTGAAAAAATCAGTAAAATCAGGCGGCTTTGTGATTCTGGCAACTTTCAATTTGGACGGCGCCCCCAAATGCAGCGGTTTGCCCGTGCATCGCTACGATGAGCAAATGCTGGCGGTAATGCTGGGAAGTGATTTTGAGCTAATCAAGGCTTTTGACTATACCTACACCATGCCGTCCGGCGAAAAGAGAGAATATGTTTATACCCTTTTTAAAAGAAAATGAAATCGCGGGTGGGAATAGGAATGACCGGAGGTTTTACTACTTCATTGTGTTGTAATCTTAGGATATTGATTCTGATATTGCTGAGAGAAAAACTGATAGTTTTTAACCTAGCAACCTGCAAAAAGAAAAATCGGTATCGAAGTACCTCGATACCGATTTTTCATGATTTGCCATCTCCGTCTGACTACATTTCCCGATCCGGACACCCGGAGCAGCCTCCGTCGAAACAGCATTTGAATCACTTGCCGGAACGAATGAAGTTTTCCCGTCTCCCACTGCTGACGAAAACCAGACCGTTGCGGAGAAGCTTCCCCTGGCGTTGCTGAAAGAAGACAACCCTGACATAGTCCGCTACCTCTCCGCCTGCCTGCAGGGACTTAGAGGCTGTTTCACTTAAGTCTTCAGTTTTCTTATGCCTCTTAATACGTAACCCTCAACTTTTTTACCATCGCCTCCTCCAGGTTTTCACTGTAGGGACCATAAGCATCCACCAGTATCCCCTTCGTACCATCCTTCCCGCTGATGGCGTACACGATGCTGTTGTCATCCGGGTTACTCATGCCCTCGAAGCGGTAGAATTCATCGACCTGAAAGTCCTCCGGATGCAGCTCCAATTCGTTGGCCGCACAATGCACGCAGTGCGGATGCAGGTCGAAATCTTCCGTATATCCTCTTTTCCTCAGGTCCTCGATGGCTTCTACCATCGTGTCGTAATTCACCTTTCTATCTTTTTTGTTCATGACTTCTATATTTTTGGGCTTTGGACGCCAGACATCAGACCATACATCCTTGATTTTCAACGGAATGCATACTTTTTTCTACTGAGGTGCAAAGACACACCAAGTTTTAAATTACGTTGATAACCAGTTGGTTAGAGTCTGATATCTGGCATCTAACGTCTAATATATTTACACCCAGGTTAACTAATCTCAAAATTCCGCATCATTCCCATATCCTCGTGCTCCAGGTTATGACAGTGGTAGACGAAAAGGCCCGGGAAATCCCGGAATTCCATGATGACTTTCGCCCGCATGCCCGGCATGAGCAGCACGGTGTCCTGCCAGCCCTCATCGATGAATCCATCTTTGATGGCAGCCCATAACTCGGGATCCACCCCATCTGCATTCCGCTCCAGAACATTGAACTGAACCTGGTGAATATGCACGGGATGCGGCATAGCCATCATACCGCCCATCATGCCGCCTTCCTGGTCCATCATACTGCCGTCTTCCTGATCCATCATACCGCCCCTGCCATCCATCATACCGCCGTCTTCCTGGTTCATCATGCCCGGACCGCCCTGCATCATGCCTCCCCCGTCGTTGATCAACTCCCAGACCTCCGTGGTATTAAGCTTAACTTTTTCTTCTTCGCTTACCCCGTAAGTCTCCCATGTCCTCCCGTTAATCGTCCAGGTCATGTGGGTCATAGCAAATACAAATTGCCTGGGATTATTCAGATTAACGGCCTCGGACGGGTTGACCGGCCGGCTCTCGTAGAGCTGATCATTTAGCGTATAATCATTGCTTCCGGAGGAACTGGCATTGATGGTAAATACAGGATACTCCCCTCCGTGGGGCAAGCGGCTTTGTTGGCCGCCCATCATGCCTTCCTGTCCCATCATTCCTCTACCCCGCATCATTCCTCCTGGCATAACAGATAAAGGAAAATACTGGCTTTGCATAGTCAGGCGGGTGCCTTCGGGCTTTTCCTTCAAATCCACCCATAAATCGGCTCTACTTGCCGGGCCGAGCATCAGGTAGGGCAATTCTTTGGGTTGCTCCAGCACGCTGCCGTCTATTCCGAAGACGGTCACCGGGCTGCCGTCCTCCCAGGCAAGCTTGTAGATCCTGGAATTGGAACCGTTGAGCAACCTCAGCCGGTAAGCGCAACCTGCCTTCAGGTTGAGTTCCTGGTCGGGATTTCCATTGATAAGTACCTGATCGCCCAGGAAGCCGGTCATGCGATCCATGCGACCGCGGTCGAGGTAAACCAGCTGATTATCACTATCAAAGGTCCTGTCCTGTATAACTACCGGAACATCAAATTCGCCCTGCGGCAATCCGAGCTGTTGTTCTTTTTCATCCGTCACTAGTAAAAGCCCGGCCAACCCGTAATACACCTGCGGGCCCGTACGCCCGTGGGGATGGGGATGGAACCAGTAGGTGCCGGCCCGGTTCATCACTTCGTACTCATAAATATAAGTTTCCCCACTGCCGATCACATCCTTGGGGTGACCGTCGTCCTTTTCGGGAACATGCATGCCGTGCCAGTGTACGATGCTTTCCTCGGGCAGTTCGTTATTAAACCGGATGCGGAGCTTCTGCCCCTTGCGCACTTTGATGATGGGACCGAGATAACTGCCCTCTACCGGCTGGATCGCCTCCTCGCTCCCTGCCAGTTGGCGGCTTTCGAAAACCCAGACTTTGGTCTTCCTGCCCGGTAAAATGGAAATTTCGCGCTCTACGGCGCTCAGTTCCAGGTCCAGGTCGGGCTCAAAGCCCTCACTTGCAGTGGATTGACCACTTTCGGACGAAATATTCCGGCAGGCGGAAGCAAAGGGCCACACCATGGTTAGAGTAGCGCCGGCGCCGGCTCTGGAAAGGAACTTTCTTCTGTCGATTTTCATAGCTTTTTCTTATTTGTGTTTTTTTGTTTAACTCCAAAATGTCCCTCTACCCCTTCTCCACCTCAATCAGCTTCACGATATCCTTCCAAAGCTCAGTCACTTTTATATCCTCAAACCCCGCTTTCTTCAGGTTATCCACTGTCTCTCGGTTAATATTCGCTCCCCAGATATTCACGGGAATAAAGTTGAGCCAGTCCATCAGTTTGCCGATCACCTCGTGGGAACTGCGCACGTGCTCCAGCATACGCAACTGCCCGCCGGGCTTCAGCACTCTCCTGATTTCCTTTAGCCCCTGCACCGGGTGAGGGACCGAGCAAAACACGCAGCTGGTCACCACAAAATCGAAGGTTTCATCCTCGAAGCGCATATCCTCGACGTCCATTTCCAGAAAGGTGATGTTTTTCGGGTCGTCTTTGAATTTTTCCCTGGCTTGTTCCAACATGGCCGGACTGAAGTCGATTGCGGTAAGGTCTACATCCTCGGGATAGAAGGGAATATTTTTGCCGGTGCCGACCCCCACCTCCAGCGTTTTGCCGGAAACCTCCCCGACCAGTATATCGCGCCACTCGGAAAACATAAAGCTTTCCATCGGCTTGTCCAGCCAGTCATAAATCTGCGCTACCCGGTTGTAACGACGTTTTATTTTTTCGGTTTGGGTGGTCATATATAAAGAGTTTTCAGATGCCAGATATCAGATGCCAGACAGTAAACCGATGATAATCAGGTGGATTAGGAGCCGCATTATTGTCTTTCTTTTTCCTTAACGGAGAATACTGCCCGAGGTTTGAGGGAGAGAAAAAGGATACCGTTACCATTGAACTTTTCAAGTCCCAAAGCGCTGTTCTTGGTTTTTAGCCCCCACTCTAAGATATACTCGACGATGAAGACCTGAAAGCCAAAGCACAGCCCTGGGTCGAATGGACGCTCAGCAACCAGCAAGAGAACGGCTATATCGGTCCCATCCCCTTCGATGAAGAACCCGAGCCCGAGCCCGGCCTGCAACGCGGCAACCGCCGCGACTGGTGGCCGAAAATGGTCATGCTCAAAATCCTGCAGCAGTATTACTCGGCTACCGGAGACGAGCGGGTGATCGACTGCCTGACGCGCTACTTCCGCTACCAGTTGCAGGAACTGCCCGGGCGGCCACTGGACTACCTCACCCTCTGGGCCAACCGCCGGGGCGCCGACAACCTGCAGGTCGTCTACTGGCTGTACAACATCACCGGCGACGATTTCCTGCTGGAGCTCGGCGAACTGATCAACGAGCAGACCTTCCCCTGGACGACGATTTTCACGAATGAGGAAAATTATAACGACCCCGTCACGCCCTGGCACTACGCCCGTCTGGAGCGCTATCCTTTTGATGAAGAACAGATCAATACTTTGACCATTTCCAAAACGGGAGGCATCCACTGCGTCAACCTCGCCCAGGGTATCAAACAGCCGGTGATCTACTATCAGAAAGCGCAGGAGGAGCAGTATATCGCTGCCGCGAAAAAAGCCCTGAAGGATATCCGGAAATACCACGGACAGCCGCAGGGCATGTACGGGGGCGACGAGCCGCTACACGGAACCAACCCCGTACAGGGAGTCGAATTCTGCTCCATCTCGGAGGAAATGTATTCGCTGGAATCCATGCTCACCATCACGGGAGATATGGAATTCGCCGACCAGTTGGAAAGGATCGTCTACAATGCCCTGCCCGCTCAGGCTTCCGACGATTTCTCCTCCCGTCAGTACTTCCAGGCGGCCAACCAGGTGGAACTGACCAACCGGCTTGAAACCTCTTACCAGACCAATACCCACAAGGGCACCGATTTCGTCTTCGGCACCCTTAGCGGCTACCCTTGCTGCACCTGTAATATGCACCAATCTTGGCCCAAATACGTGCAAAATCTGTACTACGCCACTAAAGACCGGGGCGTCGCCGCCCTGCTCTACGCACCCAGCGAAGTCGAACTACTGGTAGCCGACAGCGTTCCTCTGCGCATCGTCCAGGAAACTGGCTTTCCCTTCCGGGAAAATGTGCAGTTTACCCTGGAGTTGCCCAATGCCGCCACCTTCCCCTTCCATCTGCGCATTCCGGGCTGGACGGAAAACGCCGCCGTCTCCATCAACGGCGAGGCGCAGCCCGTGGAAATTAAAGACCAAATTGCCGTCGTTGAAAGGGAATGGCAAAACGGCGATGTCGTCACCCTCCATCTGCCCATGAAACTGCGCGCCACCTACTGGCACGACTTCTCCCAGGCCGTCGAACGCGGACCGCTGGTCTATGCACTGAAAATCAGTAGCGAATCCCGCGCCAAGGACCTGAAGGATAAATACCGGGCCTTCGAAGAAGTATTTCCGCTCGACGATTGGAACTACGGATTGATAGAAAAGGACCTCTTTCAACTTCCCGAATCGGTGACCGTAATTGAAAATGACTGGAACGGCGAATACCCCTGGAACCTTGAAAACGCACCCATTGAACTGAAGATGCGGGGCATGAAGGTGCCGGAGTGGAAGCTGACCAACGGCGCGCCTTACTTCCCGGCTTTCTGGGGTGGGTATACCGGCGAACAGCCGCCGGTGGAAGAAATCACGCTGGTCCCCTACGGATGTACCACGCTGCGGATTACGGCGTTTCCTGTCTACGCCGTTCAGTGAAGTTTAGAAGTTTAGACGCCGCCACCTTCGGGGCGGCTGGTTTAGAAGTTTAGCAGGTCTGAAACCGGGAATTTCGTTTTCAGATCTGCTAAACTCCTAACCCGGATTATTCATGGGTTTGTCGTAGTGAGAGACCAACTCATGAATAATCCGGGCTAAACAGCGAAGCGCGAGCGGACGGTCCGTAGGAAGGGCGAGCGCTAAACTTGTCTCCGGACTTCCATCAACATTAAAATAGCTGTAAGATGTACCGACCCACCTACCTTTTCCTTCTCTTCCTTTTGCTCCTCTCCTGCAGTCGCGAAGAAGAACAAGCGACCGCTGGCTACCCTCTCCAGCCACTCCCTTTCCATCAGGTACAGCTGAAAGACAATTTCTGGCAACCCCGCCTCCAGGCCCAGGCCGAAACGCTGCTGCCCTTCGCCCTGGACAAAACCCGGCTTGCCGTGGAAAATTTGGCGAAAGCCGCCAAATTCCTGAAGGGCGATACAACCAAACCGCCCTTCCCCCACCGGTACACCTCTTCCGACCTGTACAAGGTGATGGAGGGTGCCGCCTATCTGCTGACGAATCAAAGGGAGACAGCTCTGGAGCAACGAATGGACAGCATCATTAACATCATTGCCCAGGCCCAAAAAGACGACGGCTACCTCTACGTCGCGCACATCACGGGGGTATCGCGCGATCACGACCACTGGGGCGGCGGCGGAATGGGTGACCGGCCCTATTCGCATGTCATTCACAGCCACGAACTCTACAACATGGGCCACCTGTACGAAGCAGCGGTGGCCTACTACCGGGCGACGGGTAAAGATCAACTGCTTCGGGTAGCGGAAAAGAGCGCCCGGCATATCAACAGAGTGTTTTTTGAAGGAGATCCCAATTACAACGAAGGACGAGCGGTCATGCAGGCGCCCGGCCACCAGGAAATCGAACTGGCCCTGGTTAAATTATACCGGGTTACCGGAGAAAAGCTTTATCTCGACATGGCCAGAAAGTTCCTCGATATACGGGGCGTCAGCTACGTGCCCAAAGGCGATAAATATTTCTCGCCGACCTACGCTCAGCAACATTTGCCGGTGACCGAACAGACCGAACCGGTCGGCCACGCTGTCCGGGCGGCCTACCTGTATACCGGGATGGCCGATGTGGGCGCCATGACCGGAACGGATCAATACAATCCCGCCCTGCATCGCATCTGGACCAATATCACCGATAAAAAGATGCACATCACCGGCGGACTGGGCGCTATGCACGGCATCGAAGGGTTTGGAGAAGATTACGAATTACCCAACAGGGATGCATACAACGAAACCTGCGCCGCCGTCGGCAACGTGTTTTTCAATCACCGCATGTTTTTGCTCCACAAGGAGGCCAAATATATGGACGTGGCGGAGGTCGCTCTGTACAACAATGCCCTGGCCGGAGTCAATCTGGCGGGCAACGAGTTTTTCTATGTCAACCCTCTGGAAGCCGACGGCACTACGCCCTTTAACCACGGTGCGCCCGGTCGCTCCCCCTGGTTCCGCACGGCTTGCTGCCCGTCGAACCTGGCCCGCCTGATGCCGCAGGTCTCCGGCATGATGTATGCTCATTCTGAAGAAGACATCTATGTCCTTCTGTACGCAGGCAGTGCGGCGACTATTCCGCTCCCGTCGGGCGAGATACAGATCCGGCAGGCTGCCCATTACCCCTTTGATGAAGAAATCCGTTTTACGCTTGCCCCGAAGACTCCGCAGCGCTTCGCCCTTAAGTTGAGAATCCCCACCTGGGCGCAGGGCAAGCAGTTTGTACCGGGCGATCTGTACGATTACACGGATACGACACAGGAAATGTCGTGGTCAGTCCTAATCAACGGCAAACTTGAAGAAGCACCCCTCGAAAGCGGTTTCGCCGTACTCGACCGCACATGGAAGGCGGGCGATGAAGTACTGCTGATGTTACCCCAAAAAGTACACTTCAATAAAGCCCACGAACGGGTGGAGGCCGATAGAGGCAAACTGGCCGTCACCCGCGGCCCGCTGGTGTACTGCGCCGAAGGGGTAGATAACGAGGGACGGATCGATAACCTGCTCATTCCCGCACTCCCCAAAGAAAAACAAATCAGCACCAACTACCTGCATGACAGCCTTATGCAAAACATCCTGGCCATCCGGCTCCCTATGCAGCGGTTGGAGGAGAAACGGACAACGGAGACGGAAGTGCAGCTCATCCCCTACTACGCATGGAACAACCGCGGCGACGGACCGATGCGGGTGTGGTTTCCGGCAGGTTGGTAAGTAAGCACCAGGACAAAAACAAATAACCCTTGCTTTTTTTCGGATCAGGAACATTAATCAACCCTCTTCAACTTCTCCGGATCAAGGCGCACATACTTGATCGAACGGCGCCGGTAAGTATAAGTAATATGCACCATCCCATCCGCCGACTGGATAACGGCCGGGTAGGAGTACTCCCCCTCCTGCCGCTCCAGGGTCATTACCGGGCGCCAATTCCGGCCGTCGGTAGAAAGCGCTACGTTGAGTGTTTCCCGGCCGGCGGGGAAAGCCCCTTTGCGCGCGCTGTGGTTGTACACCAGCAGCTGCCGGCCGTCGGCCAGAGTGACGGCATCCGTACCGGAATTGGGGTTGGGTAGTTCTGTGGCGCTCATGGCGCTCCAGGTCTGCCCGCCGTCGATGGGGCCGATCACGTCCCAGGTTTTCCCAAATCAGCGGTTTTTCAAAATGTACTTTCCATTAGTCTTCCTCTCCTATCTCGGTTCCTGTACTCGACGGGCACAGGATCGTTCCGTCGCTCATCTGCATGGGTTTATTTTCACCGGGCCGAGCAAATGCCATATTCACGTGGTTGAATGTCTTGAGAATGTTCGATACGCGGCCACAAGGGTGATAGTCACACACCCCGTTAAGCACCACCTCGATGACCCGCATGAGTTCGATAGAGGAAACCAGCACTCTCATCCCGTTAGCACGGGTGACGTCGAAGTAATTATTGGGATCGATGCCCTCGGTGGTGACATGCAAGGGCGAATTGCTAACATCGTGAGCAGTAATGGTAATCGTTTGGCTTACACCAAAAAGAAGTAGGGAAAAGTGGCTTTTCGTGGTTTTTTTAAGTGATAAGATCAGTAATCCGCAGAATTTAGTGCAACACTCTATTGCTATTTAATCGGCCACGGCTTCACCCCTACCTTGTCAGCCCAGGCAGAATACGCATCTTTCAGCTCAACTGTGAGTTCCGGCTGCTCGCCGATCAGGTTACTCAATTCGGCAGGATCCTGGGCGAGATTGTACAGCTGCCAATTCTGGCCGCTTTCCGCCACCAACTTCCATTCGCCCTTGCGGACAGCCCGGTTGCCCATATGTTCCCAGAAGAGGTATTTGTGGGGTTCCCGCGCCTCGTCCCGGAAGAAGGGCGTCAGGCTTTTACCCTGCATCTCGGTGACCGTATTCCCATGATATGTTGCCGGGTAATTGGCGCCGGCGACATCCACCAGGGTTGCCATGATGTCAATAAGGTGTCCTGGTTGGCGGTTAAAGCCACCCTCCTCAGTAATCTGCCCCGGCCAGTGAGCGATAAGAGGCGTCGCAGACCCACCCTCGTGGGTCCATTTTTTGTACAGCCGGAAGGGCGTGTTACTGGCGTTCGCCCAGGCTCTTCCCTGGCTGGAGGAGCGGCCGCTTTCCTCCTTCCATTCCTCGTAGTTGGCCATGGTATTCTCTTCGAACTTGTAGCCGAAATCTTTCCACTCCGGCTCGGCTGAACAGCCGTTATCGGAGAGAAACAGGATCAGGGTATTTTCGTATTCCCCGATTTCCTTGAGGTGGTTTACCAGCTTACCGATATTTTGATCCATCCGGTCGATCTGAGCGGCGTACATGGCCCTTCTGAAATCCAGTTCCGCACGGTCCGCCTGGCTAAGCGTATCCCAGTCCGGAGCATCCGAAGGCGACAGCGCCGCTCCTTCTTCCAGCACCCCCATGGCTTTCATGCGGTCAAATTTTTCCTGCCGCAACACCTCCCAACCTTCCAGGTACTGCTCCCGGTATTTTTCGATATCTTCGTCCGGCGCTTCCAGCGGCCAGTGGGGCGCATTGTAAGCCAGGTATAAAAAGAAAGGTTGTTCCTCTTCCCGGTCCCGGACTTCTTCATCGAGAAAATGAACGGCATAATCGGTAAAGACATCGGTCGTATACCAGTCTTCTTCCGGATGCAGATGGTTGACAGGATCCGTGGTATCGGGGATCAGCAGCTTGCCGTCCAGATACACATCACAGCCTTCCAGCACTTTCCAGTAGCTGTCGACGTGGATGTGGATACCGTAAAAGCGGTCGAAGCCGCGGTCGGTCGGCCACTGCCCTTCTCGGTGACCGACGTGCCATTTGCCGGACATCATTGTTTTGTACCCGGCCTCTTTGAGCACTTCTGCCAGCGTCACCGATTCCTCATTAAGAAAACCCTGATAGCTGCCGCCGTAGTTGTTGTAAACCATCAGTCCTACCCCGGCCTGATGCGGATACAGCCCCGTCAGCAAACTTGCCCGCGTCGGGCAGCAACGCGCCGCATTGTAGAAATTGGTGAAGCGGAGCCCCCCTTTGGCTAATTGGTCGAGGTGCGGGGTCTGTATCTCGCCGCCGTAGCAGCCGATGTCGGAGTAGCCCATGTCATCGGCCATGATCAGCACGATATTGGGTCGCTTTGCTGTTCCTTGTTTATTACTGTTGGTACAGGACTCTGCTAAAAAGAAAATGGATGCGCAGAGGATCCAGATTAATAGTCTCATCCTTTTTTCGTTTTTTGATGCGTCTTCTATTTTTTACCTAAGAAGCTATTTAAAGCTTAATTCCGAATATTAACCACCGGAAACTGCGCCACCCGAAGGGTGGTGCTTCCATAGGGAATCAACGTCACTTCTTCTTTGACACATTCCTCCTCCATCATCCGGACGCGAACCGGTATCCTGCCGGCGGAATCATCGTATAACTGCCACTGGGGCACCCGGCAGGCCTGGACCTTCATCGACAAAGGTGCATTTGCCTGTTTCCAGGGCATATCTATATCCAGCTGATGCGCTTCTACGGAAAAGGCTTTGTTTTCGATAACCTCTCGGGGAATGCCGTAATTCCATGGGCTTTCGGGCAATACTTCGTAAAAGGTGTGCTCCCACTGCTCCGTTTTCACCTCCTGCCATTCTTCGTCTATCTTCAAGGCATACACTAGCGGCCCCCGCTCGATCCCGACGGATTCTTCGAACCAGTTGCTCGTTTGAATTTCCATCGGCAGGGTCAATTCCACCTGGTCTCCTCTTTCCCAGGTGCGGTCGATGACGATGATGTTGTCCTCGGCTTCACTGTTCCAGGTTTCGCCGTTGATCTTTACCTCCGGCGCTTTACACCAGGCGGGCACCCGCAGGTGCAGCGGAAAAGCCACCGATTCTTCCGACTCGAAATGAAAGGTGATCTGATCGTCGAAGGGATAATTGGTTTCTTCCCTGAATTTCACCATCGTCCCATCCGCCACCAGGGCTTCCACCTCGGAGGCACTGTAAACCAGCGCCGCCAGGCCGTTGTCATGGGTAGCATACCACAGGTTCTGCACCAGTTTAGGCCAGCCCTGGTGCATATTGGTGGTACAGCAAGGATAGCCGGTGAGAACGCCGTAGGCAATCCTGGCATTGTTATCGTTGAAAAAATTCCGCTCCTCGTCGGTGATCAGTACCTGATTCACCTGCTGGAAATACTGCTTACGCATAAAGGCATCGTCGTGCTGGGTTGGCAAGACATTAAAGGCCACTTTTTCCAGATAATCGGCATAGTAAGTATCTCCGGTGATGGGTAGTACATTCTCAAAAGAAAACATCATTTCCACCGCGGAGCATAACTCGGAACCCTGCGTCGGATTATTGCCGTGCAGTAATTCATCGCCGCCATACATCCCGTTGACAAAACCGTGAACTTCTTTCAGGGATTGCAGACCGGCCTTCACAGCATCCAGGTATTTTTCTTTCTGATGCCGCTGATAATAGATGACCGGTGCTTTCAGTCCCTGTGCCACATTGACGCAATGGAGACGAGGCAGGGGATTGAGTTGCCGGATCTTTTCTCCGGAGTATACTTCCGTCCATTCGTAGGTCTGCTGATGGATCAGTTCTCCCAGATCCAGCAGAAAGGCATCCCCGGTAATGTTGTACAGCCAGTAAACGACTGCCAGGTTATCAGCACCGCGGCGATTGCCCCAGAAGGTCCAGTGGCCCAACGGCGACTCGGGCAGGTTCTCCAGTTGGTACTGAAAATAATGGGTCATCAGGTCAATCACCCGCTGGTCTTCAGTGGCCATGTAATATTGCTGTAACACCTTGAGCATCACCATTTTGGGCCACCAATCTTCGCGATTACCCTGTTGGGTGCCGGGTATCTTTTCATAATCCCCGGACAGGGGACGGGGTCCGAAATAACCGTCTTCGCGTTGATTTTTGATCGACCACTCTATCCATTCCTGCGCTTTGCTTTTCAAATGATCATCGTCCAGGATGTAAGCCAAGGGCACCAATCCGTCCAGCCAGTAGGGGCCGCGTTCCCAGCCGTCGCCCGTTCCGCCCAACCAGCCGTTACTTGGCCCACAGACCAATGAATAGATGCTGTCAAGATGACCGGTAAGACCTTCGCGCTGCAGTTCGAGCATTTTCATCAGCCAGCCGTCTGGTTTGATATTGCCCAGCGGCAAAGCCGTATAAGGCTGAGTGACCAGCGGCGCCCGGTTGGTAATATAGTGCTTATTGCGGTCCGTATCCTGACTTTGGGAAGAGATGCCTGCAAGGCAGAAAACCAGAAGTAGTATATATTTTTCCATAATTCCTGTTTTATTTTTGAGAATTATCTTTTCCAAAAGGGCCTTTTGCCGACGAGATGATATTCCGTTGACCGTCCGTCCAGTGATCGCGGTACCAGGTGACAGGCTGGAAATCATCGTTGAGGGCCTGCATTTTTTGCTTCATATTGTTCTTCAAGGTGTATTTGATATCGGCGTAAAGCGGATTGTGGGCCAGGTCATTCACCTGGTAAGGATCTTTCTGGTGATCGAACAGGAATTCTTTCCCATCCACCAGATAAGTCGCGTAAGTATATCTTTTATTCCGGACGGCCCGCCATTCGGCTCCATTCACCCACAGATAAGTATGTCCCATGCCTTGCATGAAAGCCATTTCGGGCTCCGGACCCGTTTTTCCCGTTGCCAGATGGCTGAGGTCCATTCCTTCCACGGCTGCCGGAACAGGGAGGTCCATAAGGGAAAGAAGCGTCGGCATGATATCAGGGGTATTCAAACAGGCGTCACTCTGCATGTCTGCCGGAACTTCACCCGGCCACCGGATCAGGAATGGCACGCGGGCAGCAGGTTCGTAGAAAATCATCTTCTGGATGCGGCCCCGCTCCCCCATCATTTCACCGTGATCGGAAGTAAAGACCAGGATGGTGTTGTCTTCAATGCCCAATTCCGCCAGTTTGGCATCAAGGCGTCCCATGTAGGTATCCAGGCTGGTCACCATAGCGTAATACACCCGTTTCCAATCGGGAATATTGGGTTTGTAGTGGTTTAACCACCGCTCCGGGTCCTTGAACCGGTCCATATAAGGATCTGGCGAATCACTCCAGGTCGGCGGATGATCGAATTTCGTATTCTTGAATAAGTCGTAATATTTCTCCGGCACATTGTCCTTCCCCCAGGGCGGATGAGGCACTCCCACCGAAAGGAAAAGAGCGAAAGGCTCCTCTTTCCTGGAAGCTTCCTCAATGAAATCCATTGCGAAATCAAACTGCACCTCCGGTTCATAGGCCGTAGAGTCGCCATACGGGATTTTCTCCGGCTTGTCCTCGAAATAGTAGGAATTGTAATTGTCGTGATGAAAGTTATAAGCCTTCCACTCGTCTTCAAAACCCATGCGGTAAGGCCCCGGCGGTATATAAGCATTTTCGACTTTGTCATGACCGCCGGCCTGGTTGGCCCAAAGGTGCCACTTTCCTATGTAACCGGTCTGATAACCGTGATCGCCCAGCACATGCGCGATACTTCGCTGATGGGGATTGATACGCAACTCATTGACCACCATGCCCGTACTGCTGGTGTATTTTCCTGTCAGCAGGGAGGCGCGCATAGCGGCGCAGACTGGCGTAACGACGACGGCATTAGAGAAATTCACTCCTTCGTCCGCCAACTTATCCAGGTTGGGAGTGACAGCTTTCATATCGCCGGCGAAGCCCAGCCAGTCGTACCGCAGCTGGTCCGCAAAAACGAAGACAAGATTGGGGCGACCAGCTTCGGCTTTCCGTTCGTTGCTGCAATTGGCCAGTGACAAAAGGATGAGCAAGCCGGTTATCTCAAACAATTTTCGTTTTGTCAAAGTCATAAAGGTGTCGCTATTTTTAAGGTTAGTCATTCGAAAATCCAGCACCTCTGCCCGTACTACCGGACTTCCCATTCATACAGTCCCGCCGGTTTGTCGCCTATCTCTATTTCCAGCTTCAGGGCCTCTGTGCTTACCTCTTCGAATCGTGCTGTGCTGGGGCTGCCGTCCTGATTGACGGGATAATTCCCGGCGTTAACCGGCTTCCATTTACCGTTCTTCCAATAATATAGCTTCCAGGATTCCGGATAGGATATATCTCCATCGGGGCTTTCCAACCAGTAGACGGTGCTTTCTGTGATGGTAGCTGTTTTTTCAAAACTATAGGTGATCCAACCCATCGTATCCGTAATGGGCCACCAATTGAAGCTAGGCAGCTCAGCTGTCAATCCCGACTGCGGTTTGTACAAATCATTGACAGCATCCAGATTGCCTATCCTGGTGGGTTTGGAGGTTTCCACCTTGCTTTTGGAAGCGATCGTTGGTTGGGGTAAGGGAACGGCTACCCGCTCCTCTGTGGGGATCCACACCAACATTTCGTTGCTTCCCCTGTTGGCCCAGGCGTAGTATGGAATGGCTTTAAAGGAGACGGGCACCTTTTCTACCCCTCCTTCTTTTGTCTCTTCTAACATGGCCGCCTGCCCGTTGATCGTCATTACCCCTTCCAGCAGATTCATTTCATAGTCTAATTCCAACTTCTGATTTTCATCTAATAATAAATGGGTGGCTTTTCCTGTATAGTAGTCCACCCCTTCAGTGCAAAAGACGATGGGACCTGCCTGCAAGGCTACGCGTCCAAGGTTTGTTTCAACTTTGGGGTGAGCTTTGATTTTTCTGACTTCGTAGGGAAAATCGATATCTACTACATCGTCCGGCGACCAGGTTCTATCGATGAGGGCATAGCCTTTCTCCATTTCGTAAGCCACTGCTTTTCCATTCACCCATATCTTGGTTTCATGCTCCGGTTCGGCAGTGAAGGAATACAGGTCGGAAGGCACGGGTTGGTTTCCTGCCCAGCCGGGGATGCGGATGCGCAGGGAAAGATCAGTCGTTTTTTGGGGCGACAATTTTAACTGCACCTTTCCCGACCAGGGAACCTGACTGGTTTGCTGGATTTGTACCTTTTGGCCATCTACTACAAAATCTGTTTCACTGGAGATGAAAAGATTGATATAGATATTATCCTCCCTATGGGCATAGATGTATCCGGGGACGGCCGGCAGGTAACGCGAGACATTAGACGGGCAGCAAGAAGTGCTGAACCATTCGCTTCGCAGGGTGTTCCCTCTCGATTCCAGCCGGTTGGGGTAGAAAAAGGTAGCGCCGTCCAGGCTAACGCCCGACAACACATTATTGTAAAGCGACCGCTCCAGCACATCCATGTATTTCGCATCGCCGTGGGTCAGGAACAGACGATAGTTCCAGAAAACATTAGCGATAGCCGCGCAAGTTTCGTTATAGGCTCTCAGGTTGGGCAGCTCGTAGTCGGCTCCGAATCCTTCATGCCCGCCGGCCGCTCCGATTCCTCCGATGATGTACAATTTAGCGTCGACGATGTCGTGCCACAGCTTGTCCATCGCATCCAGGTAGGCCTGGTCGCCGGTCAGGGCAGCGATATCCGCCATTCCCGTGTACATGTAAGCGGCGCGAACGGAATGGCCGACGGCCTCCTCCTGTTCGGTGACTTTTTTGTGCGATTGGTTATAGGTCGTTTGATGCTCGTTTTCTCCTCGTTTATCCAGAAAAAATTTAGCCAGGTCCAGGTAGCGTTCTTCTCCTGTCACGCGGTACAGCTTGGCCAGTCCTATTTCGATTTCCTGATGACCGGGCACCACTTCCCGCTTCCCCCAGCCGAATTCCCGGTCGATCAGATCTGCGTTCTTGATGGCAATATCGAGAAAGGTCCGTTTGCCGGTGGCTTCGTAGTGGGCGACGGCCGCTTCGTACATATGCCCCACATTGTACAACTCGTGCGATCCCTGCTCGATTTCTACCCAACGGGGTTTTCGGGCGTCCCGGTGTTCATCGGATACGCCCAGGATGGTTTTTACCGTATACAAATACCCATCTTCCTCCTGGGCCTCCCCTACATAATAGATCAGGGTATCCAGATAGGCCTCCAACTCAGGATCCGGATGCTGCAGCAGAGAGTAAGCCGCTCCTTCCATTACTTTGTATACATCGGAGTCGTCGTATCCCCTTCTGGTGTTGTAGGTGCCTTCTTCCAGGCCCGCTGCTACCTTGAAGTTTTTTATCCGGCCGGTTTCTTCACTGCGCTGGAAAGCGATGGGGATCGTCATTTTCCGATTGGCTTCAATGCGCTCTTCCCAAAAGGAATCGGTGATTTTCACCTGATTGAACTGAACCGGGGCGATGGGGTAGTAAGCTTCTTGAGAATGGACGGAAAGAAAGCTGCCTGCAATTATAAAAACAACAAGCACAGATATCAAATACCGGATAATAGTCATAAAAATTAGATTTTGAACGATGACTGATCAACTTAACCCGGATTATTTATGGGGTCTTCGTCATGAGAGGCCGAAGTGTTTGCCAGACTTGGGCTCCCGCCCAGACGGGCAGGCACGAATGAGGCGCGCAGCCGTATCCCCAGATACGATGAGCACCGAATGAGGAGGACGGCCAAGAATGGCGGGCAACTTAGCATCGTAATATATGAATCCATAAATAATCCGGGTTAAATAAAGGTAGGAGCTCACGGGATTCCATAATTGACCAAATGTGTAAAAAACATGATGTTATGTTTAATAAAGAGGGTTCGCAGTAATCCTATTTTGATAAGCTCCTTTTAAAAGATAATTTTAAGATGCCGGATTCTTATTTCCTCGGCGAACCGGAAATCCTACTAATACTGACGCTTCTTTCCGGTCATCCGGCATTTGCCAAAAAGAAAATTGATCATACACACATGAAGTACACCGCCACCACTATTTTAATGCTGCTGCTGCTTTCTGCCTTCTGCAGCGGCCAAAACACCGAAGACCCTATGGCAACGGAGGCCCCTCACTATTTGCAGAACAAAAGCCCCCTTATCGAAAAACCTTACCTCAAACTTCCGTTGGGTAACATCAAACCGAGGGGATGGCTACTAGAGCAGCTTCAAAGCATGAAGACGGGCATGACCGGCAACCTGGACGAAATCTATCCTGAGGTGGTCGGCCCACGCAACGGCTGGCTGGGAGGCGACGGAGACGGCTGGGAACGCGGCCCCTACTGGATCGACGGATTACTCCCGCTGGCCTACCTCCTCGACGATCCGGAACTGAAAGCCAAAGTGCAGCCCTGGGTGGAATGGACCCTTAATAATCAAACGGAGGAGGGCTATATTGGCCCCGTCCCATTTGAAGAAACACCGGAACCGGAGACGGGGCTTCAGCGCGGTAACCGCCGGGACTGGTGGCCCAAGATGGTCATGCTCAAAATACTGCAACAGCATTACTCGGCTACGGGCGACGAACGGGTGATTGACTGTCTGACGCGTTACTTCCGGTTCCAGCTGCGGGAACTGCCTGAGCGGCCGCTGGATTACCTGACCCTGTGGGCCAACCGGCGTGGGGCTGACAACCTGCAGGTGGTCTACTGGCTGTACAACATCACCGGTGATGATTTCCTGTTGGAATTGGGCGAGCTAATCAACGAGCAGACATTCCCCTGGACAAAAGTTTTCACCAATGAAGAAAACCATAACGACCCCATCACCCCCTGGCACTACGCCCGTCTGGAACGTTATCCCTTCGATGAAGAACAGATCAATACTTTGACCATTTCCAAAACGGGAGGCATCCACTGCGTCAACCTCGCCCAGGGTATCAAACAGCCGGTGATCTACTATCAGAAAGCGCAGGAGGAGCAGTATATCGCTGCCGCGAAAAAAGCCCTGAAGGATATCCGGAAATACCACGGACAGCCGCAGGGCATGTACGGGGGCGACGAGCCGCTACACGGAACCAACCCCGTACAGGGAGTCGAATTCTGCTCCATCTCGGAGGAAATGTATTCTTTGGAGTCCATGCTCGCCATCACTGGCGATATGGAATTTGCCGATCATCTGGAAAAAATCGTTTACAACGCCCTGCCCGCTCAAGCCTCCGATGACTTTTCCTCCCGGCAATACTTCCAGGCGGCCAACCAGGTGGAACTGACGAATCAGCTGGAAACTTCCTATCAGACGAATACCCACAAAGGCACGGATTTTGTCTTCGGCACCCTCAGCGGATACCCTTGCTGCACCTGCAATATGCACCAGTCATGGCCGAAATATGTGCAGAACCTTTACCACGCCACGAAAGACCGGGGTGTCGCCGCTCTGCTCTACGCGCCGAGTGAGGTGGAACTACTGGTAGCGGAAAGCGTACCCCTGCGCATCGTCCAGGAAACTGGCTTTCCCTTCCGGGAAACAGTGGAATTTACACTGGAGTTACCCGAAGCCGCCACCTTCCCCTTCCACCTGCGGATCCCCGGATGGACGGAAAATCCGACGGTATCCGTCAACGGCACCTCCTGGTCGGTAGAGATCGAAAATCAAATAGCCGTCATTGACCGGGAATGGCAGGACGGCGATGTCGTTACCCTCCGGCTACCCATGGAGCTCCGCGCTACCTACTGGCATGACTTCTCCCAGGCCATCGAGCGCGGCCCGCTGGTCTATGCCCTGAAAATCAGAAGCGAATCCCGCACCAAAGACCTGAATGACCAGTATCGGGCCTTCGAAGAAGTATTTCCGCTTGATGACTGGAACTACGGGCTGATAGAAAAGGACCTCTACCAGCTTCCCGAATCGGTCCAGGTAATTGAAAAAGACTGGAACGGCGAATATCCCTGGAATTTGGAAAACGCCCCCATCGAACTGAAAATGCGGGGCATGAAGGTCCCGGAATGGAAGCTGACCAACGGTGCTCCCTATTTTCCAGCTTTCTGGGGCGGATATACCGGCGACCAGCCTCCGGTGGAGGAGATCACCCTGGTGCCCTACGGCTGTACGACTTTGAGAATCACGGCGTTTCCGGTTTATGACATTAATTGACGGTGATTTATCATATATAACATGGAGTTATAGAACTGCCAGATTATCATTTGCTCGTTACAGAGTGATGAAAGTTGCAAAATTCAACACATTAGTCATGAAATCCCCCTTGCTTTTTATTTTTATAACTCTGACTTTTTTCAGTTGCCAGCGCGAATCCCCCGTATCCATTCTGGACTTCGACGAAGCGCGTGCCTACATCGAAGAATTCAATGAAGGCGATAACGAGCTGTACATCCAGCACGTGTCCAACGACTCGGCCGCCGCTTTCCTTAAAGAGAACATTCCGCTCGTCGACCTGCCGGATGAACAGTTGGAGAAAACGTACTACTTCCGGTGGTGGACCTACCGGAAACACATCAGGTACACGCCCACGGGGTTTGTCATCACCGAGTTCCTGCCCGATGTCGGCTGGGCGGGCAAGTACAATACCATCAACTGCCCCGCCGGTCATCAGATTTACGAAGGCCGCTGGTTGAGAAACCAGGAATTCATGGAGGATTACATCCATTTCTGGCTTACCGAAGCAGGAAAAGGAGTCCGGAGTTACAGCTTCTGGATCGCCGATGCGTTTCTCGCCTACAGCAGGGTGCACCGGCGCGATTCTTTTATCGCGGAGCACCTTCCTCTTCTGATCGACAACTACCGGGCCTGGGAGGCGGAAAGGCAAGACAGCGCCAAACAACTTTTCTGGCAGATCGATGACCGCGACGGCATGGAATTCAGCGCCAGCGGCCGGATATTGAATGAAGGGGAAAAAGTGGGTGGAATGGCCGCTATCCGCCCCACGATCAACAGCTATATGTACGGCGATGCCCGGGCTATCGCCACCCTGGCCGATTGGCTGGGTAAGGAGCAGATGGCTGAAGATTTCAGGGAAGAGGCAGCCGCGATCAAAAAAGGGGTACAGGAGCGTTTATGGAACGACTCTCTGGCCTTTTTTACGGTGATGCCCCGGGATTATACAGGAGAGACGAAACCGCTCGATATCCGGGAACTGATCGGCTACGTGCCGTGGTATTTCCACCTGCCAGATGACCAGCCGGAATACGCGCAGGCGTGGCCCCCGGTACTCGACACCACCGGCTTTTATGCCCCTCACGGTCTGACCGTCTGCGAGCGATCCCACTCTTACTTCGAAATCAGCTACGAAGGCCACGCCTGCCAGTGGAACGGCCCTTCCTGGCCCTTTGCCACCACCCAGACACTGAAGGCAATGGCCAACTTTATCAACGATTACGAACACACGGCCGGGCTGACCAAAGAAGATTACTATCAGCTGTTGCAGCAGTACGCTGCCAGCCACACCATCACGCTGGACAATGGCGAACAGCACCCCTGGATCGATGAAAACCTCAACCCCTTTACGGGCGACTGGATCGCGAGAACCCGGTTGAAAACCGGCAATAGCGATTCCTTTATCGAAAGAGGCAAAGACTACAACCACTCGGCTTTTTGCGACCTGATCATCGCCGACCTGATCGGACTGCAACCTCAACTCGACGGCAGCCTGGTCATCCAGCCGCTGGTCCCCAATTCATGGAACTGGTTTTGCCTGGACCGGGTTAAGTACCACGGAAAAGACCTCACGATCCTCTGGGACAAAGACGGCAGCCGCTATGGCCAGGGGAAGGGATTTAAAATCTTTTATGACAATGAATTAGTAACCCAGGAGAATGAGGTAAAACCGATTGACATAGCGCTGTAAATTAAAGAAGTGATTCCTTAAAATGTTAGGGGAAACTATTGATGGTTGGTCATATATTCCGAAAATGGCTAGTGCGCCTGTTTGGAAATGCCAAAAATCCCTCTGGTTTGTTACGTCCCTACATCAGTTCCAGGTCCCCTACAACTTTTTAAATAGCATCATTATGAAACCCTGCATATATTTCTTTTTCATCTTTGCCCTGATCCTTTCCTGCAGTAATGAAAAAAAGCAGCAGCAGAAAACGACGGGTTACCAATTAAACCCCGTCCCCTTTAACGACGTACGACTGGATGACACCTTCTGGGAACCGCGTCTGCAAACCCAGCGCGAAACGCTGGTGCCATTCGCCCTGGACAAAACGCTTCCCGCCGTGGAAAACCTCCAGAAAGCCGCCAACTTTCTGAAGGGCGACACCACCGACCTGCCGTTTCCGCACCGGTACATCTCCTCCGATCTGTACAAAGTGATGGAAGGTGCCGCTTACCTGTTGATGGACAGCCGCGACCCTGAACTGGAAAAAAGAATGGATGGGATTATCGATATCATCGCCGAAGCGCAACAGGAGGACGGCTACCTCTATGTCGCCCACATCACCGGCGTTTCCCGGGACCACGATCACTGGGGCGGCGGCGGCATGGGCGATCGCCCCTACTCGCATGTCATCCACAGTCATGAACTGTACAATATGGGACATTTGTACGAAGCGGCGGTGGCTTATTACCGGGCGACGGGGAAAGACAAATTACTGAAGGTAGCGGAAAAAAGCGCCCGACACATCAACGAGGTCTTTTTCGAGGGCGATCCCGATTATAACGACGGTAAACCCGTTAACCAGGCGCCCGGGCACCAAGAAATAGAGCTGGCCCTGGTGAAACTTTACCGGGCTACCGGGGAGGAGTTATACTTGGAAATGGCTCAGAAATTTCTGGACATCCGCGGGGTAACCCATGTTCCGGACGGGGAAAGCCATATGTCGCCCACTTATTCCCAGCAGCACCTCCCGGTAACGGAGCAGTCGGAGCCGGTCGGGCACGCAGTCCGGGCGGCTTACCTGTATACCGGTATGGCGGATGTAGGCGCCATGACCGGTACGGAAAAATACGATACGGCCCTGAACCGCATCTGGACCAACATTACCGATAAAAAAATGCACATCACCGGCGGACTGGGCGCCATGCACGGCATTGAAGGCTTCGGGGAGGACTACGAACTGCCTAATAAGGAGACTTACAATGAAACCTGTGCGGCGGTGGGGAATGTCTTTTTCAACCACCGGATGTTTCTGCTGCAGAAAGAAGCAAAGTATATGAATGTCGCCGAAGTAGCGCTTTATAACAATGCTCTGGCCGGCGTCAACCTGGAAGGGAATGAATTCTTTTATGTCAACCCGCTGGAGGCCGATGGGACTACTCCTTTTAACCACGGCGAACCCGGCCGTTCACCCTGGTTCAACACCGCTTGCTGCCCCTCCAACCTCGCGCGCCTGATGCCACAGGTGGCGGGCATGATGTACGCCCATGCCGATGACGAAATCTACGGCCTGCTCTATGCGGGAAGCGAGGCCGTCATCCCGCTGGAAAAGGGAAAAGTCGAAATCGTGCAAGCCACGCATTATCCTTTCGATGAGGAGATCCGGTTTACCATCACCCCGGAAGCGCCACAGCGTTTTGCCCTGAAACTGAGGATTCCCACTTGGGCGCAAGGCAATCAGTTCGTTCCGGGCGATCTTTACGATTATATGAATAAAGAAGCATCATCTTCCTGGACCCTGATGGTAAATGGAGAGGCCGTAGAAGCCAATCTTGACAAGGGATTTGCCGTACTGGACCGGAAGTGGAACCCGGGAGATGAAGTGTTGCTGACCCTCCCGCAGGAAGTTCGTCTTAACAAAGCCCATGAACTGGTGGTGGCCAACCGCAACAAACTGGCCGTCACCCGCGGCCCCCTCGTCTACTGCGCTGAAGGAGTGGATAACGGCGGGCAGGTAAGCGACCTGGTGATTTCAACGGTTCCCTCCCAGCAACAGATGTCCACCGATTATCTGCAGGACAGCCTGATGCAAAATATTCTGGCCATCCGGCTGCCCATAGAGCGGGTTAGTTCCGACGGCGCCTCTTCTACCACCCGGATGAAACTCATCCCTTACTATGCCTGGAACAATCGTGACGACGGACCGATGCGGGTTTGGTTTCCGATAAAACCTTAACCCGGATTTTATCCATGAATAATCCGGGTTAAGCCGGACAGATTAAGACGGAGAAAGAACTGCCAGTTCTACAATTCACAGATCTGCCGGTAATGTACCGTAGGCAAACAACTGCACCCGGTCATTATTGCGGGCCGCCAGCAAAAATTTTTTCCCTTTCGCGCCCTTTATAATTTTCAAATCCCGGACTTCCCCATAAAAGGCAAATCCAAGTTCATTAAGCTGCCGGAATACGATACCTCCCTCCTTTTCCACCTCAAAGCAAGATCCGTAAGAGGCGTCGGAACGGCCCATGACCGGCGGGTTCCCATAAAAATTGCCGGCGGCAATTATCTCCATTTTCGTATCCCCATCAAAATCATCGGTTGCCACACCGTAAACTGGAGCGATCTGTCCGGCGGCGGGTAAAGCATGCGTTTTATATTCACCGCCCTGGTATTCCATTATGGCCGACTGCAGGGCCTGAACCTGTGCATGGTAACTTTTTGCTAAAACTTCCGCAGGAAAAATTTCTGGGAAGGTGCTGTGGGCGTAACTCCGGTAGGTCCTGAAAGTGTTATGCACTCCGACTATCTGCCGGACCAGCAGGTCAAAACCCGGATATACCCACTGCTTACCATTTTTGTAATAAGCCATTACCGGATCGGTACTAAGGTTCTTATCGTAATCTTGCACGTAGAGATCCAGCGGTTCATCCACCGATGCTGACAAGTTGGTATTAAGCCCGGTGTTACCGAGCAGCAGATCCCGGTCGCCGTCCCCGTCTATATCTGCCACCTCGACGGTGTTCCACCAACCGGCCGTCTGCTCCAGCTTTCTCCGTTCGATGTTGCCACCCCTAAAGCTGTAGATAGTCACTGGCATCCATTCACCGACGATCACCAGTTCTTTGCGTTCTTCGATCCAAACCGCGTCGGTCACCATGCCGATGCGGCCACCGTTTTCGAGCAGCCGGACGGTGGCATCCAGAAATTCGCCATTTCCCTGGTTGAGCAGGAATTTACTGGCGCCGGGCAGGCCGTACTGCAGCGGGATAGAGCGATGTCCGATAAAGAGGTCCGGCAGGCCGTCTTCGTTGGCGTCAAAAGGCACCACACAGGAGCCGTTGAATTCGGTATTGGGTAACTTGGCTTCCGAAAACTCAAAATTGCCCTGTCCATCGTTGAGGTAGAGGCGATCGCGCAGGGGGGCTCCCTGGAGGAATTCCCCACCGCCACTCACCACGTAAAGGTCCTCATCGCCATCCTGATCCACATCAAAGAAGGCCAATCCCGTTTCTTCCAGCGCCCAGAAATCCTGAAAGGGGGCCCTGTCGGCTTTCCGGAAAAATTCCGGTCCGTTCTCTTGTTGCAAGTAAAGTGCGCCCGACTGCCCTTTTCCGCCCCCTATGTAGAAATCTTCCAGCCCATCGCCGTTGACATCCGCCACCGCCACTTTAGGCCCCTCGGTGGAGAGCAGGTGTGGGATAAGCTTCTCCTTGGAAAAGTCGTTGTGGAAGACTTCCTTGTGTCGGAAATCAATTCCGGATGCGTCGGACACATCGGTCAGCGGCGGAAAATGAGACTTGGGAGCAGGGCGTTCGGCAAAAGCGGCATTTTCATGAGTCACTGTAATTGTTTTATTGACAGACAAGTTCCTGAGCATTTGCGTCCTGCCGTCCGGCCAGGACACCTTCAGGGAATCCACCTGCTCCGCAGTTCCCAGGCCGAAGTGCAGGCGACCAAGGTTGCTACTAGACAACCATCCCCGCGTCAGGTGATTCTCCAGCAGTTGATAGTGGTCACCGCTGAAGAGTTCGACGCGGGTGCCGATGCCGTTGGGATTACTTGCATTCCCTTTCAGGGCGATCTCCAAAAAATGGAAGAAGCCTTGTTCTCTGGACCGGTTTTTGTAAATGACAGCCACGGCATCGAGGTTGTTGAGCACCAGATCCAGGTCGCCGTCCCGGTCCAGGTCTACATAATTCGCGCCGTTGGAAAAGCCGTTCAATTCAAGTCCCCATTCCCGGGTCACCTTTTTGAAGTCTGGGAAAAATGCTTCACCACGGCTCTGTTGGGCAGCGAGATTCCGGAAGGCGTAGTTGCTGCCCTTGCCTTCAGGCATTTCTTCGATCATTTCCAGGGCGTTCAAACTATCAGTCGCCAGTTCATTGGACGTGTACCTGATGTAATCCAGGTCGTTGGGACGGGTGGGAATCCCGTTGGTTATAAAGATATCTTTATAACCGTCGTTGTCAAGATCGGCCATCAGGGCACTCCAGCTCCAGTCGGTTGCGGCGATACCCGCCTGTTGCCCAAGCTCGCTGAATTTCACTTGTTCGGCGCCAGGAAGCAGCCCCCGGTTAAGTTGGAGCATGTTCCGGGAATACTGATAGTGATAGCCGAAATTCAGCTTGTACTGATATACATCGTAGGGATCTACGCCGGAGGATGATTTAAGTACGGTTTCCGCTTCCGGCTTCATATCCGTTGTCAGGATATCGAGCCGGCCATCGTTATTGACGTCCGCGATATCGTTTCCCATCGAAAAAGCAGGTACGTGGCCGGCTGCTCCGGCGATATCTTCCCGGAAGGTACCATCCCCCTGATTGAGGTACAAGTAGTCATTTTCGTGAAAGTCATTGGATACGTAAATGTCCGGATACCCATCGTTGTTGACATCGCCGATGCTGACGGCCAGGCCGTAGCCCATTGCGCCGCTATAGATCCCCGCTTCCTCTGTCACCTCCACAAAAGGTATTTCTTCAGAGAAAGAGACCGGTAAAGCTTCTGCTTTTAAGTTGTGGACAACCGCATCGTTTCTAAACAGGCGATCACCAGCAAGCAAATCTCTTTCGTTTCGAACTACTGCTTTTTTGTATGCGTTTGGGGTATGCACCGCATGGTTAAGCAGGAAGAGATCCAGATCACCATCGAGGTCATAGTCGAAAAAAGCCGCCTGTTGGGAGTAGCTGGAAATATCCAGACCATAAGCGGCCGCCTCCTCTGTAAAGGTCAGATCTCCGTTGTTGATGTAAAGCCTGTTTTTGCCTTTCAGCCCTTTGTAGCCGGCTACTTCACAGACGTAGATATCGAGCAGTCCGTCTGCATTAATATCCACCATGGTGACACCGGTTGTCCACTTATGAAGCCCTGCCTCACCGCCGACTCCGGCACTTTCCGTGATATCTTTAAATTTAAAATCCCCTCGATTCAGATACAGCCGGTCCGCTCCCTGATTGGAAGTAAAGTACAAATCGGGGAGGCCGTCGTTGTTGATATCTCCGGAAGCAATGCCGCCTCCATTGTAATAGTACAGGTATTCCAGAATATTGAACGCTTCGCTTTTCTCCAGGCGGTTGGCAAAATCCAGTCCCGATTGCGAGGACGGTACCGCCTGAAAAAGGGTGTCTACTTTGCTTTGACAATAAGACAATAGGAAAGTGGTCATCCCTAGAAGGCAGGCAAATAGCAAATGCGGTCGGTATTGATTGATGTATTGTTTATTCACTGGCATTTTAATTTTCCTCGCACTAGTCCCTGATCATTATATCAGCTTGTATTTCATTGATCATCAAATAGATACACCTATGATTAAATGATCAGTTACTTATGTCCTTCACCACTAGTACACTGTGTACTAGTGCGCCGGGAATTAAGTTCGTCATAGTTTAGGCGAGGTTATTTTGGTGGTAGACGAGGCGCGAGAAGGGAAGATAGCCGGAGCTACCTGACCGACGAGCAACGAAGGATACCGCCAAAAGAAGCAGAATTAACTGTGAAGAATTTAGTTCCCGGCGCACTAGCGACTTGATAATACGGGAGCTAAATCCTCAAATACCACTTCTACCTTACTGTCATCGAAAGAGCGGTAGAGCTGGATTTTCCGGTTGCCGTCCACTTTTACGTAGCTGTACGGCCAGTAGCCAAGCGGGTGCTCCACCTGTATAAAAGGGCGGCCGCCGTACCAGCTTTCCATCTCTTCCTTTAATTGTTCCTGGAGCTTTCCGGCCGTAAATTCATTGGTGAAAGGGGCCCATTTTTGGAAGATCATATATCCTTTTACCTTTTGAATCAAGGTATGTCCTCCCTGCGGAAAAAAGACAAAGTCTACCGGAGAGCTAAATGCCTTCTGAAAGGTATACTGCACATTAACGGACCCCTCCTTTTTAAAGAACACTCTCTTTTGGTTCAGGTCATAGCAGTGGTCATAGAAGGTCTGCATATGCATATTTAAATGGATTCCCATGAAGAGACTGTCGTGCCGTTCCCCGCTCGAAAGCTCCCGGTCGACCACTTCTTCGTAGCTGGGCGATTCGGCGCACTGAATACACAGAACGGAAATAACGAGCAAGCGGACAAGCAAATTTGATAAAGACAGACCTTTCATAACTTCCAAAAACCTCATTTTAATGCACGGTTGCAAATTAATACAAGCAGAGATTGTGAGCATGGCATGCTATTGATTCTTGATCCGCGGCAAAGCTTCGATCCCCCTCTCCGGAAAGGTAATGCTCTCTCGTTGATCAGTATCCCGGATTCTGCTCCAGGTTGACGTTGGACTGCAGTTGATCCGCGGGAATCGGATAGAATTCTTTATAGGTTTCTTCCGGATTGGCCGGTTTTAAGAACCAGCCGTCCTGCCAGTGGCCGAAGCGGATAGTGATCTCTCTCGCTTTATTTTCGATGGCCAGCTCTTTCTTGGTTTCCCAGTACAGGTCGTCTTCCGTCAACTTGGACAGGGGCTCCAGTCCGGCTCGCATTCGGATTTGATTGACGAGGCTCAATGCTTCTCCATCGCCGGGATTCATTCTCCACAAGGCTTCTGCCCGCATTAGAATCACTTCGCCAAGGCGGTAAATGACAAAATCATTAGACATCTGCGGATTGCGCTGATGCAGTTCGATTTCGTACTTGCCATATTTGGCGCCGTCTTCATAGGGAGCGATTCCCCTGTCTGCGGTAATGATGTATTCCGGACGGATTTTGATATTGCAATCCACAGGAATACCGGCGGCTTCCATCTCTGTTTTCTCTGACTCTGTCAGGCGGTTAAAATCCTCCGTGCAGTCGACCAATTGGAATTCTTCCTGCGGGTTGGCGTAAAAGAACCCTTCAATATCTGACCAAGTGGGCTGCGCTTCGATCGTGTACTGTTGACCGACGATGAACATGCCTTTTCTATTATCCTCTTCTTCAAAAGCTTCGTAGAATTCTGTTTGAATGGTGAATCCGCCCCATGGCTGGTTCGCCAGGTCATAGGTCGGGCGGGCCGACTGGTTGAGCGACTGAACCCAGGCGACAAAGCCGGTCGCATTCTGTTGATCATAGGGAACAACAAATATATTCTCATTGGAATCTTCGTTGTTCACTTTGAAATTTTTGAAGTATCCGGTCTCGAGGTTGTAGATGCCGCTGTTGATCACCACCGCAGCCGCATCGGCCGCTTCCTGGTAGTGCGGGCCGGCGTCGAATCGTTCGGCATTGAGGTATAGCTGCGCCAGCAAGGTGTACCCTACCCATTTGTTGATTTTGCCATAGGTGCTGATATTTTTTTCTTCTTTCAGGTTATCGATCGATTGCAGCAGTTCCTGCTCGATGAACTCAAAAACTTCGGGAGCGGAGCTTTGCTCGGGAGAGGGATCGGCGCCCGCAAATTCTGTCTCGATCGGAATATTCCCGAAGAAACTCAAAAGCTGATAGTAGTAAAAGGCCCGCAAGGTTTTCAGTTCGAAGATAATTGGAGCGTCTGCCCCCACCTGCGGCGTAAAAATTTCGATCAGGCGGTTGCAATTGCCGACGCCCTCGAAAAACGTATTCCAGCGGCCTCCAACAAAGTCGCGGGCGTTGAATTCGTGGCGCATCAGGCGCGGCCACAAGCCCCCGTCGTTCCAGCCACCATTTGACCGGACCGGTACCGTCGACTGGTCCGAAGGCAGGTCTGATAACTCGTGGTTGCCCCAATACCCGTACAGGGGCGTATAGGCGGCCGATGCAGCAGCGGCCAGTTGCAGCTCATTTTGATAAAAATTATCCGGTGTGATTTCAGAGTATATTTCCGCTTCCAGATTGTCTTCACAAGACTGATAGCCGAGAGCGGTGAATAGAAATGATAATAGAATTATCCTTCTCATGCTTATTTTTTTAATCCTTGGTGAATGGTTTAGGTTTTATCCTGTCGATGTTCCATTTTCAGAAAGTAAAGTTCACCCCCATCGTAAAGGACCTGGTTGGGAAATAATCATTGAGGCGGTCGAATCCCGGTGCGAGAATACCTGAATTTCCTACCAGGCGGGGCTCCGGATCTGCGCCGGAGTAACCAGTGATCGTGAACAGGTTATTGCCTGTTACATAGATTCTCAGGTTTTGAACAAACGTACCGGCGCCCATTCCGAGAGTATATCCCAGGGTGATATTATCCAGCCTGAGAAAAGAAGCATCTTCAATAAATTCGGTGTGCCAGGCGCTGTCGTCCGCGTCATCTGGATTAAAGAATCCGCCGATGATATAGCGAAACTGGCCGGCCCGTACCGGATGTCCGAGTTTGGCGGCGGGCAGGTTCGCCAGATCATGTCCGAAAACGCCTCTCAACAGAAAGCTCAAATCAAAATTCTTGTAGGAGAAGTTGTTCGTGAGGTTAAGGCTGAAATCCGGGAGACCATTACCTGCGACGATATAGTCTTCGCGAAGGGCCTCTACGGCTAGTTTTTCATTGCCGTCTTTTCCCAAAACCAGTGCATTGCCGTTTTCATTCCAGCCTGCAAACTGGGGGGCCATGATATTTCCGATAAGGTCGCCTTCCTTGATGCGAATGGCCAGTAGGTTGTTGAAGCCGGGTGTACCCAGATTTTCGACAAAGATTTCGGCAGCTTCCAGGTTGTTGAAACGGACCAGCTTCGTGCGGTTCCGGTCAAAGATGATGCCTACATCCCAGTTCACAGCCTGGTTGGTGAGTACCTTGTAGTTGAGCACCGCTTCTAAGCCGTTGGTTTCGAGTTTGCCGAGGTTGACCAGGGTAGAGGGAAATAGGTTCGGCGGACTCGGGACGGCAATATTGTTGAGCAAATCGTCTGTCGTGCGATTGTAATAATCGAGGGAACCTGTCAGTCGGTAATCGAAAAGTGCAAAATCAAGACCAACATTCAGCTCGCCCTTTTCTTCCCATTTCAGATTGGGATTGGGATTAGAGCTCGGTCCGATCGCCGGGATGAATTCCCCGTTGACGTATCCCAGCCCTTGCAGTCCCAGCGTTTCCAGGAAAGCGTATCGCTGAGAAGGTTCATTTCCCGTGACTCCGTAGCCGGCCCGAACTTTGAGCAGATCGGTAACGGGTATATCCATAAGGTTGACGAGATCGACACTACCGCTGACTGCCCAGAAGTTCCCCCAGCGGTTGTTAGCACCAAAGCGCGAAGAAGCTTCTCTCCGGAAACTTCCCGACAGGTTGTATATTTCCTGAATTGTCAAATTGATCCGTCCGAAGATCGAGTTCAATTTATTTTCCTCTTTGTTGGAACCCAGGCCGGCGAAAGGTCCGGCAGGATCTATAAGACCTCTGCCTATACCAATGTTATTATAGGTAATTCCATCGGTAATAAAATTGGTGTTGGAGGCATTGAAATTTTCGAAACCCTGCTCCTGATAGGAATACCCTCCCAGAAGGGAGTAACTAATTCCACCGGCCGAATTTTGATAGGAAGCCGTCAGCTCAAGCAGCTCATCAGAAGAATCAAAGGTGCTTCGGAAGGCCCGACCTCCAAAATTCATCCCGTCATTAAACAGAGACTCCGAACTGGTGTACTGACCATAGAGACCACTGTTCACCTGATAAGAATAATTGCCGGACAGCGTTAAGCCGGAAATCACTTCGTAGTTTGCCTTAAAATTGATCAACGTTCGCTTCGTCCGATTCAGCCGGTCGTCCAGCGCATTGATCGCTACCGGATTGAATACGGACTGCTCTCTCGTCTCGAAAAACTCATTATTAGGATCGCCGTCGACATAAATGGGCGCCGTAGGATTCCACAATAAGGCCTGTCGCAAGGCGAAATCTATACCGGGATCCGTCTCCCCTCTTGTAAAAGAGACAATCCCCGTCAGCTTTAGGCGATCGTCAAGTAAATTCTGGCTCATATTGACCCGTGCGTTCAGCTGGTTGAGACTCTCCGCTTTAAGGACGCCTTCTACCTCCCGGTAATTGACCGACACCCGGTAGGCCGTACTCTCGTTATTGGCGGAAAAAGCGGCGTTGACCACATTGGTATTGGCCGTGCGAGTCACCTGATCCATCCAATCGGTAGAAAAGCCGAAGTCAACGCCTCCCGCTTGCAGGAAATCCTCTACGCTGGCGGTCTGCGGCAGGTTGGATATTTCTTCAAAGACCGTATACGCACGCACTTCAAGCTGGGGCCGCTGCACAGTATTACCCGACTTAGTGGTCACGATGATCACGCCGGAGCTGCCGCGGGTCCCGTAGATCGCGGCGGCGGAGGCATCCTTCAGGACATCGATAGAGGCGATGTCGTACGGATCGATATTTCTAAGAGAAGCTCCCACTACACCGTCCACGACGATAAGCGGCTCGGCATTCGCACCAAAGGTGGAAAGCCCCCGCAACCGCAGAACAGATTCGGAGGTGGGGCTGCCTCCCGGTTTGGCGACGGTCAGGCCGGCTACTTTGCCGGCTAATAGTTGCTCTGCATTGTTCAGGTTGCCCTGGTTGAAGTCTTCTTCCTTGACACTCACAATGGCGCTCGTCACCTCTTTCTGCTTTTGAGTGCCGTAGCCTACCACTACAACTTCATCGAGCATTTCACCCGCCGTCAGCTGAATATCGATGACATTGGATTCCCCAATGGGTATCGTCTGAGTGGTATAGCCGGTATAAGAAAATACCAACTCCTCCGCATCCTCGGATACCGAAAGTTCATACGTACCATCAAGATCCGTGATAGTTCCGGTAGAAGTGCCGGCGACCACTACGTTCGCCCCAATTAAGGGTTCACCCGTTTCCGCATTGGTCACGGTCCCGGTTATCGTTCGCTGAGCAAAAGTGAAATGACACAAAGCCATCATAAAAATAGTTGCCAAAAGTCGAAACGACTGGCGATTATAAATTCGGGTTTTAGTAGAATTTATTTTCATCCAACGTTAGTTTGTAGTTAGAAATAGAGGATTTCGTTCGGGAATTATCCTAAGAAAGAGGAATCCGGCCACACTCGGACCGAAGCTATTTCCGCCTGAAATAAATCCATTTTTTTGCCTAACTAAAGGTTCAAATTCTGACGGAAACGGAGTTGACCGTATGTGTAAAATAGTTGACTTTATGTTGAAAAGCCAGGGGCTACGCGGATTCAGCGGATTCTCCTCACCGTTTGGAGCTCTGTGGAGTAGTGGAGCGTTTGGAAGTTTCACCAATCTTGGAATATTGGCGGGGCGACTGACCAAAGTACTTTTTAAAGCATCGGGAAAAAACGGAGGGGCTGGAAAACCCGGTTGAATAGGCGATCTCTTTGATGGTTCGTCCACCAGCCAGGATCAACTTAGCCGCCCTCTTCAGACGAACGGAACGGATGTATTCGGTAGCCGAGCAATCCACGAGATTTTTTAGTTTTAGATGGAGTAAAGACCGGCTGATGCACATTTCCCGTAGTAAAAACGAGACATCCAGGTCGGGATTGTCGATATTTTTTTCAACAAGGGCGGTCAGTTTCTCAATGAATTCCTGATCTGGTTTTGAATGGGTGATCTCCGAGGGGGAAAGATCGAGATCCCTCTTAAAAAGTTCAATCAGGCGACTCCGGGTGGTAAGTATATTCTCCACGTGCTTGATCAACAGCTGCGGATAAAATGGTTTTTCAATATAACAGTCGGCCCCAGCGGAAAAACCTTCGTAGTGGTGAGCGGCTTCCGTCTTGGCCGTTAGCAGCATGATTGGAATATGGGAGGTCTCCACTTCTGCTTTTAACCGTTTCGTCAGTATCAGGCCATTCATCTCCGGCATGACGATATCGCTGATGATCAGATCCGGCTTTTGCTTTTGGATCATCTCTAAGGCTTCCACTCCATTGGCCGCCGTTTGAACATTGAATTTTTCTACAAAGGTTTGTTGTAGAAAAGACAGCAGCTCTGCATTATCCTCCACTACCAGTATGTTCAGTTTATTCGGACAGCTCTCCGTACCCTCTGAGGGCGATTTCATTTGAACGGCAGGCTCCATCCATTCGTTTACCTGACTGATGTATGAAGAAATGGTGTGGTCCATCTCTTCCGGCGCATAGGAAGCCGCATCCGCCGGAATCCGGACGGCAAATTGGGTCCCGGCGCCTTCTTCACTCTCCACTGCGATTCTGCCCTTATGCAGCTCCACAAGGCTTCTGACAAAAGCAAGGCCAATGCCGGATCCCGATCCGCTGTGTCTGGTAGAATTTTCTATTTTATAAAACCGGTCGAAAACTTGTCTGAGCTGTGCTTCAGGAATACCAACTCCATCGTCCTTCACCATCAAAACCAGTTCTGTACCGGTCTTTCCCTGGGCCGCAGAACAAGTGTACAGCCCCAGCTGTATTCGCCCTTGCTCCGGAGTGAATTTAAAGGCATTGGATAACAAATTAAAGAGGATGCGCTCCACCTTCAGGGGATCAAAATAAACCTCTTCCTCTAAAACCCGATACTCGAAATCAAACTGAATTTGCTGGTTTTCAGCCAGCGGTTCAAAAGCCTGCTTGATTTCCCGGACGAAGGTGACAGCATTGTTCTTACGGATTCGGAGGTTTTCCTGGCCACCATCGACCTTACGGAAGTCCATGAGTTGGTTGACCAGTCCCAGCAGTCGCTGGGCATTGCGGTCGACCTGCGTCAGCTTCTCTCGGTCTTCTTCATCCATTCGACCACTGCCTAGCAGTCGCTGTATCGGCCCCAGGATCAAGGTGAGCGGCGTACGGAAATCATGCGATACGTTGGTGAAGAATTCCAGCTTCAGGCGATTCAGTTTTTCCCGGTTTTCTTTTTCCTGGTGCTCCAGCGCCGCGGCGGATTTCGATTTTTCTATTTTAATACTAACCAGGTAAAAGATGATCAATCCCCCTGCGATCAACATCCAGTAAATGAAATAAGCCGCTTTACTTCGGTAAAAAGGAGGGGCCACCACGACTTCCATTTTAGATGCCGGTGTCGTCCAATTGGCATTATCGTAAGAAGCTTTGACGTGAAAAGTATAAGTGCCGGGCGACAAATTGGTGTAGCTGACGGATTTCTTGTTCCCCACCAGGTTCCAGCCGGATTCGAATCCTTCCAGATAATAAGCGTATTGCACCCGCCCAGGATGGGTGTAATTCAGCGCAGAATAATGAATAGTGAAGACGTTCTGCTCGTATTTTAGGCGGATTGACTCTGTCTGATGAATTGGCCGAGACAACACCGGGGAATTTTTCGGATCCACTGATTCGTAGAAAAGTTCGAAGTCGGTGAAGACGACCGGAGCCAGCCCCTTGGCAGAAGCATTTTTCATTTCATTAAAATAAACCAGCCCGTTGATACCTCCAAAATAGATGTCATTCGAGCGGGATTTATAAAAGGCCAAGTAGTTAAATTGGCTGAAAGGGAGTCCAGATTGCCGGTTGTATAGGACCCAATTATGCGTCTCAGGAAAAAATTTGACCAGCCCTTGGTTGCTGCTGACCCAGAAATAGTCCTCTTTTCCCGGGACCATTCCGAAAACACGCTTAGCAGGAAAACTGGCACTCGGATCGTAATGGTGGAGCGAATCTTGTTTTTTCCAATATACAAACAAGCCTTGAAAATCATCACCGATCCAGATATTTCCGTCTTCATCGGTCGTTACGAAAGACAGGTTTACCGGACTGTCAAACTTCCCGAATTGCTGAAAATTACCGGTATGCAGATCGTAGTGGAACAACGCATGCTCCGTTCCGATCCAGAGCTCATTGCCAGAAAGGGATAAAGCTCTCACCCATTTATCCCATAAAACGTCTTTGTAGAAAGGCACCACCTCTCCAGTAGGCACCCGGTAAATAGCCATGCCGTTGCTGGTGCCTATAAAGATGGAATCGCCCTGTTGAACCAGACAATAAATGTTGTTACTCGGCAAATCCGGCGTGTTATCGGTGTTTATGACCGAAAAGCGGTCTTGCTCCGGATCGTAAATATTCAGACCGCCTGTATAGGTGCCAATATACAGACGATGAGCAGAATCAAAAGCCATCGTATGTACATTATCATAACTCAGACTGTTTTTTCCGGGCTGATGACAGAATTTTTCAATTTTACCGGTCTGGATATCAATTTTGTTAAAACCGTCTCCTTCTAGTCCCACGTAGATGTTGCCACTCGGATCTTCCACAATGCAACTCACCTGGTGTCCTCCCAGACTGTAGTCTTCTTCTCCCGCTAAAAGGAAGTTGAAAAACTCTTTACTGGCGCTGTAGAGATTGATTCCTCCGAAGTAAGTGCCGACCCATACATCCCCGGCGCGATCGCAATGAATGGCGTAGATGGCATTGCTGTTGATGCCCTCCGGCTTATTGAGGTCGTACTGATGACGCTCCATGCTGCCGGTTTGTTCATTCCAAATGTTCAACCCGTTTTCGGTGCCGATCCAGATATTTCCCTTGTCGTCCTTGGCAATGGTTCGCACAAAATTACTCGTCAGGCGGTATGGTTCAGGTGCTCGTTCCGAAAAATGGGTGACGGCGCCATCCTCCAGGTTTACCCGACACACCCCTGCATCTACGCTTTTTATCCAGGCTTGCCCGCGGCCGTCGGCCAATAGCAGGACACCCTCTTCCCCCACTACCTTCGATAAATCCAGGATGCGGACTTCTTCGGCGCCAGGGTGAATCTCGACCAGGCGGGAACCTTCCAATACGACATACAACGTCTCTCCATACTCCACGACAGCCCGGCAAAGCTGCCCGGTCAATTCGTTCGCTGTAAAAGGAAAGTAATCCGTGAGTAGATGTTGGTTTTGCAATGCAGAATCGATATGAAAAACGCTGCTGTCCCGGACAAACCAAAAACCTCCCCGCTTAGATGGTTTGATCCTGGGCAGATACCCCGCTTCCAGCTGCCGATATTCTTTAAACACGGCCTCACCTTCATGGTATTTAAAGATCCGGTTATCGCTGGAGTGAAAGTAGATTTGTCCGCTGTTGGCATCCCTAAAGAATTTCGGCCAGTGATAAACAGCTGGTTTGCCCTTGAAATCCAGCACCGGAAATTCCCGGAACCGGACCCCGTCAAAACGGCATATATTGATCCAGGTCGCCACCCATAAAAAACCCGTCTCATCCTGGATGAAATCGGTAATCCCCGAATAGGGCAGGCCGTCAGCATCTGTGTAGTGAATGAATGTACGCTCCTGCTGCAGGGGAATCTGTCCGGTGATATCCTGCGGCCAGCCTGCCAGCATCAGAAAGGTAATCAATAAAAATAGGTGGTTGGTCCCCATTGGTACAGTTTCTAGTTAAGGTTTCAAAGCTGTTCCCGACTTCTCAGTAAACTCCTGACAAACATCAAAGGCGGATTTTCAATAAAAGGCTCACCACCTTTCAGAGAATTATTCCAAAACAGTTAAAATCGGAAAAGACACGCTGCTCAATCCGGAAAAATATTCGAATTTTCACAGAAAACGCTGCATGATTTCATCGGATTGACCGGGGATTGCTGTGTTTGGTCAAGCGGAGATATAAGCGAAAGTTTAAGACAAAAAAAACCATCAATTGAAACCTTTTCCTTTTAAAATTCCAAAAACGGAACAGGCTCATTCCCAGGTGCGGGTCGACGAGGGGCCGCACTTTCACGACCGCTTTCACTACCATTCGAATGGCAGCTGACGAGAACCCATCGGGGTCGAGGCATGTTATTTTTGGGGAATAGTTTTACGCGTTTTCAGAAGGGAGCCTTTTTCCTGGCGGGCTCCAACATCCCGTACCTGCTAAAAAACGACGCTGTTTATCGTACTAAGGATAGTCCGGGCGTCTACGCATTGTCATTGTTCTTTCACGCGGATTCGTTCGGTAAGGGCTTTTTTCCTTCCCGAATTAAAACAGGTTAATCAATTGCTGGCTGCCGCTTATTGCGGCATTCAGAGTGCAAATCAAGATAAAAAAAATTACAAATAAAGGTGACGGATTGCCTATATTTGAAAGGAATAATCTTGTTTCAGCAACTCCTGTCCACCTTGGGTATTCTTTGCCGATCAGAAGGCTTTAACTATATCTCAACCGGGAAGCCCGAAGGAAAGAAAAAACGCCCTCTGGCATGCCTGTCGTCTGTGCGGCTTTTTAAATCGCTTCCGCCACCAGGGTATTGGCGCCGGGATGCGGCTCGTGCGTCTTGACGATTACCGGGCCACCGGCAGGCAGCGAGACGCGTCGACCCTTCCGCAATGTTGACAATGACCGGTGCGCGACCCCGGGTAGCCGCCAGCAGCTCCAAGCGTTCTTAGTGCGTGAGGGTATTGGATTCGCCCAGCGATCCGCCGATGATGACGCCGTCGGTTCTAATTACTTGCCTATTTTGATCCATGTACTATTTAGCTCTTAATCGGTTGAGACTCCTCTTTTCAATAAATTCATCCATGTTGCGGAATTGCATAGTAGAGATATACTTGCCAAGTGAAATCGGGCAAGGTAAAAGAACATCGGTAGAGAGGCTCGAGCAATACTTTGCTCATTGAAGCCAGGCCAAGCAGCTCCCTCTACCGCTCTAATCCTCAACTTGAGTTAAATCAATAGGTATCCGGCGCGACCCATCCCGATATCCACAAGGGAAATGAAATCATCCCCAAAGATGCGCAAGAAAGTTAGTTTAGAAGATCTCAAAATGAGATTCCCGGTTACAGACCTTCCAAACCAGCGAAGCCCGCGGAACGAGCGTCTAAACTCTAACAGGAGCTGCACTCACGGTCTTGACATCACCTCGTCAGTCCATCCGAATGTACCTTCCCCCATCGCCGGTCCACCGACCATCCACCGCCCCCTTCGATGAGCAGGAAAAGACTCCCCAGCCACATGGCGAAATCCGTACGCATTTCGTGGGCCATACTCCAGAAGCCGTAGGTGCTGAGTTCCCGCAGGTTGAAGGGGCCGAAGCTTTCTCCAAAGGCGATAGGTATCTTGGTGACGATGATGGCCACCGTCATATTGATCAGCATCGCCAGGGCGGCCCCTCTGGTCAGCAAACCGGTAAGCAACAGCGCGCCGCAGATAATTTCAAAAACGCCGACGAAATTGCCGAAGAATTCGGGATTGGGAAAGCCCATTTTCTCAAAGCGGCCCACACCCCTGGCCGCCGGATACAGGAACTTTTGTATTCCTTCTGATAGAAAAACGGCGCCGACCATGAAGCGAATGAGGATGACGGTTTTGGAATCGTTGGTTTGGATGAGTTTGTTGAACATACTTAGTCAGTGATTGGCGAATAGGTTTAAAGTACACAAAAAGCAGGCAAGATTTACAAAAAAGTAGATGGTCAGAATTAACTTTAGCTTTAAGAAGGACAGGATTGATAGCGTTCAGAGAAGCTTCCTTTTCATCCTGTCTCTCTTCAACGTTAAATTAAATCTGACCAGGTACGGACTTCCCCTCCATTCGTACAGCGATTATCATCGAAGAAATCATCGTCAGCCCTCCGATCGCCGCCACCGCCCAGTGGATACCGAAAAAGTCGGCGATGATGCCCGTCAGCAGGGCGCCGACGGCGTAGCCCAGGTCGCGCCACAGGCGGAACACCCCGATGCTTTCGGCCCGCTGCCCGGGATGCGCATAATCGGCGATAGCCGCCAGGAAGGTGGGATAGACCACGGCGGTGCCCACTCCGAGAGCAATCGCCAGCAGGGTGAACTGCAGGAAGCTGTCGGCCACCGCCATGAGCAGCAGGGCGACCGCCTGGCCGGCCATTCCCCAAAAAAGCATCTTCTTCTTAATGAAAATATCGGCCAGCTTACCGGTGAGCAGCTGTCCGATACCCCAGACGGCCGGATAAAGGGCTACAATGGTTCCTACCTGCTCCAGATTAAAGCCCTTGGTGGTTAACAGGATGGGCAGCAACCCCCACACCATACCATCGTTCAGATTATTGACCAGCCCCGCCTGGGTAACCGAGCCGAGGTTGTTGTCTTTCCAGGTGGTTTCCCAGAACACGTTTTCCAGTTTGGTGAGGCCGCTGGTCTTTTTCTCCACCGCCACGTGGTGCTTGGTATCCTTGACCAGGAACCAACTGCTCAACAGACCGATAACGGCAAAGCCGATACCCAGATAAAACGGATACGGCCGCAAGCCGTACTCAGCGGCGATCCAGCCGGTGAGGAAGGCTACGCCGCCCACCGCCAGGTAGCCCGCCGATTCGTTCAGGCCCATGGCCAGCCCCCGGTTGCGCTCCCCGACCAGATCGATCTTCATCACCACGGTGCTCGACCAGGTCAGCCCCTGGTTGACGCCCAGCAGTACATTGGCGAAGATGATCCAACCCCAGGAGGGGGCGAAAATCAAAATGATGGGAACGGGCAAACCGATCAGCCAGCCCAGCGTCAGCAGGTTTTTCCGGCCAAGCTTATCGGCCAGCGCGCCGGTGAAGTAATTGGTAAAGGCTTTGACGATACCAAAGACGACGATAAAGGAGAGAATGGCCGTCTTGCCCGCCATACCGAAATCCACCTCGGCAATCTCGGGAATGATGGTGCGCTCCAGTCCCACCATGCCGCCGACGAAAGCGTTGATGATGACCAGCAGGGTGAATTGGCGCCAGTTCTCTTTTAACCCCAATTGAATTTTCTCTTTCATTTAACCCGGTTTGTCTCGTTCACATCCATGATATTTTCTTCCAGCCGCAGCGCTTCAAAGCCACTGTTGCGAAGCAGACGAACCGCTTCGTCCGCGTAGGTGCAGAAAGATCCCCGGCAATACGTGATGATGATTTTATCTTTCGGTAGTTCTTCAAGGTGCTCTTCTAATTCCGATATAGGAACTGAAAGGGCCCCGGGCAAATGTCCCGCCTCGTATTCCTCCTGCGGGCGCACGTCGAGCAGGCAAAAGTCCGCTCGTCGAGGTAAATTCCGGTAAACTACCGCTTCCTCACTCCCCATTCCTTCCCGGAATTGACGGATCAGGTGCACCATGGCAGGCTCCTCCTCCAGCCCCAGCGTACGCAGCGCCTGCCAGACGGCATAGGCGCGCCGGCCGTTCAGGCGGTAGTAGATGTAGTTACCCTCCCGGCGTCTTTTCACCAGGTGCGCCCGCTTGAGGATCTGCAAATGGCGGGAAGCATTGGCAACCGAGAGGTTCGTCTGTACGGCAACCTGCTCTACTGTTTTCTCCCCGTTCGCCAACAGGTCGATGATTTCCAGCCGGCCGGCCGTTGAAAAGGCCTTCGCGATTCCGGCAATGCCGGCGTAGGCTTCGTCTTTGAAAGTGCGTTTTTCCATCTCATCCATTATTAATCAACTATTCAAACAACTAATTGAATAATTAGTTGAAACCTTGAATTAGCAAAATGGACATGAAAATCCCTGCGAAAAAAAGTCTAACTCCCGCCTCTTCTCCCTTTTAAATCCCCTCACAACAGTTCCGACAGCATTTGCAACGATTGTGATAGGCATTGGAAACCAGATTATTCGATATTAAGGGTAGGTTCTTTTTGAGGAATATGTCGCCCCTCAATTATCCTGAAAAACCAAATGAACCCTTTTTTAACCCTGTTTTTTTAACTCAATACCATGGAAACAACTGTCAATGAAGAAAAATTAAATGAATTTCCCGGCAAAATGGTCGGAGACCCCGACGCGGCGATGAACAGCTCGCTCGTCCTGATCGGCGACAAGCTGGGGCTTTATCGCGCCACTTATGAGAATGGCCGGCTCTCCATGAAGGATGAAGTTATCGGTAAAAAAGAGCAGGCTCTTAAAGAGCAGAGAAAGACTATTGAAAATATGGTAAAGAAAATGCATCAGTCCGGCGCCAGCCTGGAGGAACTTGCCGGACTTACCCAGTTGCCGGTAGAGCAGATAAAGGCTATTTTGAAGCTTCAATAGAGTTGTTGCAGTATTTCTTTTTTAGCGCCTCAATATCCTCATTTTCACCGATAATGAAGAGTTCGTCGCCTTCTCTAAGCACCGTATTACCGTGTGGAAAGATGACTTTATCCTTCCGTCGTACGACCGTGATGAGGCTTTCGCCGGGCAGGTCAAGATACTTGACCTGCCGGTCGATAAAGTATTCCGTTTTGCCTTTTGATTTAATCCGGATATTGACGAACAGGTCCTCGTCCAGGAACAGCTCTTTCAGTTCTTGTTCATCTTTGGCGTATTTCCAGCGATCGTAAAAGTTGGGCGTATCGATCTTCTCAGAAAGGTGCACCAGTATCCGAAAGTGCTGATCCGCTTTTTGCTTCGCACTGATGAGGAAAACCAAACAGTTGATCTTCGACTTTCTTCTTTCTTCTTCACTGGGCTCCAATACTGCTTCATCCATCTCTATTCCGGGATGGATGCGCACCAGTGCTGCTGTGGTTTCAATATCTTTTTCCAACTTGACATGCTTGATGGCAGCGGCTTTTCCTACCGGTAAGGCTTTCTCGCTGGATTTAAAGAACTGGTTGAGAAGTAAGCTTTTGGGAACACCCAATTTTTCTGAGAATTCACCAGCGACCTGCTCAACGACCTGCTCAAAGTCCCTTACATCGGCCAGGTCCAGCACCATAGCGCCTTCCACCACCCTAGCGTATTGGTCTTCCTTGCGCAAGCCTTTTTCCTGGACTATTTCGCGCAACTCCTGCTCCAGCCCTTCGTATTGATATTCTCCCAGGCGCGCGTGAACGTGAAAGATGGCCCCCTCCCGCTCAATTCTGTCTATGGCATATTTGAAATACCAAAGCACCGCAATAGCGATCACCGTCAGGGTAAAGAGGATAGACAGAAGTCCCATTTCTACAATCAAATAGGCGGAAAGGAAAAATCCGACCAGTTGCATCCAGGGATAAAACGGTGATCTGAAGCCGGGATCATAACCTTCGATTCTGCTCTCCCGCATGACAATCACGCAAATATTAAGAATGGCGAACAACAAAAGCTGGAAAGCGCTGGCCAGCTTGGCTACCGCTTCCACGTTGAATACGAGCAGCAACAGGATCATCAGCAGCATCGTGGCCAGGGTAGAGACAGCAGGCGTGCCGAAGCGTCCTATTTTGCCGAAAACAGAAGGGATCAGCCGGTCGCGCGCCATAGCCAGGGGATATCTCGCCGCCGACATAATCCCGGCGTTAGCCGTAGAGGCAAAAGCGGCTATAGCCGCAACGACGATCAGGATGATACCGGTTCTTCCCGGCAGCCAACCCATGAAAGCTTCGCCGGAAGTGGCTACCGGAGTAAGATCAGCATGGAATTCACTTGGATCCAGCGACATGACCATGATAAAAACGCCGACCACGTAAATGAAAGTAGCCGTAGCCAGAGAAAGCGCCATTCCCAGGGGAATGTTCCTGTCCGGATTCCGCACCTCCTCCGAAACACTGGCCACCTTGGTCAGCCCGGCATAAGAGACAAAGACCAGGCCTATGGTCGCAAAAAAACCTTGTGGCCCGAACTGAAAAAAGGGATCAAATTCTTCCCGCAGCACCTGGAAAAAGTCAACCCGAAATAAGGAGAAAACGCCCTGAACGACATAGAACAACAATATGACAACCAGCACCGTCACCAGTACCTTTTGCAGCCAGCTGCTTTCCTTGGCGCCAATGATGTTCATCAGTCCAAATACAATAGTCAACCCAATAGCAACGGGAAGAATCGGCAAATCGATAAATATAGCGAGATAGGCCCCCATCCCGATCAGGGCGAAGGCGCTTTTAAATATTAGCGCCAGCCAGGTCCCGATTCCGCCAATGGTCCCGAAGAGTGGCCCCAGGCTGCGGTCAATGAAGTAGTAAGCGCCACCCGCTCTCGGCATCGCCGTCGAAAGCTCCGCCACACTGATCATCGTAGGTAAAATGAACAGCCCCGCTACCAGGTAGGCCAATATAACAGAGGGTCCGGTCTCTGCCGCCGCAATACCGGGTAACAGAAAAAAACCGGAACTGAACATAGCTCCGGTGCTGATCGCATATACATCAAATAATGTCAGTTCTTTTTTTAAAGTAGTTCTCTTTTTTCCTGCCATGTGTTTGATCTACTTAAAACGCTGCTTTTCTCAAAGCCATAAATTAAGGTTTTTTTTTACAAACACATCCAGCCCGTCTTTTGCTCAAAGCAGAACTGCTGTTCAACCTAAATTCGTTTCCTACATTTTCAGACTCCAGCTATGACACTTTTCTTCGGAAACAGTTAACTCGTGAATAACCCGGGTTAAATGAACAAAAACAACACGAAGCCAATGGTCCAGATTGCTAACCCCATATACGATGTCGTGTTCAAATATCCGATGACGAATAAAAAAGTAGCTAACCTGTTATGAAAATATGATAATAGAAAGGTATCAGACCGGCGCCGGCGTGGAGAAACTCGCTGCACTTATCCAAAAGACGATCGAAGAAGTAAACCGTATTTTAAAAAAATTAGCCAGTACAGCAACCAGTTTGAAATTCGATCTCCCCTCCCGCTCGCCCACGCTACGCATGGTCGGGTACTCCTTCCCACTTCCCACTTCCGACTTCCGGGTAGAGCGGTTCGTTACCTCCCCGCTCCCCCACAGACCCGTACGAGCGGCTTTCCCGCATACGGTTCCTCTGATTTAAGGCTTCGCTAAGTGATAACTGCGGT
>Ga0209949_1000107_pt1 | contig 48918 bp, 46 predicted proteins | sample SalPonC_black_MG_FD_185711 | JGI IMG/M metagenome (GOLD analysis project Ga0209949, IMG submission 185711) | Salt pond soil microbial communities from South San Francisco under conditions of wetland restoration - Salt Pond MetaG... | ecosystem: Environmental > Aquatic > Marine > Intertidal zone... | reverse complement strand
TTCTACTGAAGCAAATGCATCTACAACACTTGGTCGGTAGTAAAATGTCATAGCAAAACCTGTTGCTACTTGAATTAAGAAACAAGTTAAAACAAGACCACCGAAACAGTAAAAGATATTTACGTGAGGTGGTACATATTTACTAGAAATATCATCAGCAATAGCTTGAACTTCTAATCGTTCTTCGAACCAATCGTATACTTTGTTCATACCAAAATTTTTGAGTTTTTTGACACCGTTAAGCAAAAATACGTAAACAATAAAAATTATTTCCAAAAGGCGAGAGTGGGATTCGAACCCACGGAACCCGCAAAGGTTCATCTGATTTCAAATCAGACGCAATCGACCAACTCTGCCATCTCGCCAAAAAGATTAGCTTCAAAACTAATCTTAAATTTTAATTAACTTTCATAAGTAGTCGTACCACTAAATTTGATAGAAGCCGGGTTAGGATTCTTACCAATTGAAAACTCACGACTATTCACAGAAGTACGCCCAGGGTTTACTTTTTCTGGAAAAACACCATCTTTAGGATGTAAGTATTGTACTTCACCACTAGGGAAAATTCGATAAATTTTGTAGTTATTGATTTTAAAAGTACGTAATTGAGTACCTAAAGCTAAACATTGCTCTTTACGAGCTAAGTACAATAAGTTTTCTCCGCTACGCATAATTGCCGCACCACCAGTAGGCATTTCAAAAATTTGTTCTTTTGGACTGGTCCAAGTAATGGCATATTTTTCTTCAACTTCAGCTGAACGTAGCCAGCCTCCAGTACTTCCACCAAAAGTAGGAAACGGTGTTTGTAAATTTAATGTCATCTGTAAAACTTTATAAATATTTAATGTTCACTATATAATTTTAATAAAAAAACTTTTTTTTTATTAAAATTATCAAAACTTATAGCGGAGAATGGATTTGAACCATTGACCTTCGGGTTATGAGCCCAACGAGCTACCAGGCTGCTCTACTCCGCGATGTTTATTTTTTTACCTAGTCTTAATAAATAGTACTTATAAAGTTCTAATTTAAGATTTATTAATATCTCTGACCTAACAATAACATATTTAAGGCACTTTTGTCAATAAAGTAAAAATAATTTAAAAATTACTTTTACTTTATCGTACAGGCCATTACAAAAAGAATTAACTATTTATTTTAATTCTACTTTACCACCTGCTTCTTCAATTTGTTTTTTCGCATCTTCTGCAGCATCTTTCGCAGCACCTTCTTGAATTGCTTTTGGTGCTGATTCTACTAATTCTTTCGCTTCTTTTAGACCTAAGCCTGTTAGGCCTCGAACAATTTTTAAGATTGCGATCTTTTTATCAGCAGGAACTTCAGTAAGAATGATATCGAACTCAGTTTTTTCTTCAACTTCTTCTGCTGCAGCCGGTGCAGCTGCCATTACCATACCACTACCAACACTTGCAGAAGCATCTACTCCAAAGGTTTCTTCAATTTTTGTAACTAATTCTGAAGCTTCTAATAATGTTAATGTTTTTAAGTCTTCAACAATTTGATCGATTTTTTCTGACATAATAAATTTTAAGAATAATATAATTTAGGGTTTAAAATAATTAAGCTCTGAGTTTAGCAAAAAAGGTCTAATTCTAATTTAATAGAAGGACCCATACTAGTACAGATAAATAAACTTTTAAAGTATTTACCTTTAACTCCAGAGGGTCGATTTTGTTCAATCGATTTATATAGAGCTTGTAAGTTTTCAATTAACTGATTATCGGTAAAGTTTGATTTTCCAAAATTGACATGAACAACACCAGTTTTATCAGCTTTGTATTCAAATTTCCCTTTTTTAAAATCTGTTAATGTTGCTGTTAATGTACTACTAACTGTACCTGATTTAGGTGATGGCATTAGTCCTTTCGGTCCTAAAACTCGACCAAGTTTAGCGAGTTTTGGCATCATATTTGGGGTAGCAATTAACAAATCAAAATTAATGTTTCCTTGTGTAATTTCTTCAATTAACTCATCACTTCCAATAATATCAGCTCCAGCTGATTTAGCTTCCTCAAAATTTTCTTCATTTGTTAAAACAGCAATAGTTGTTTGTTTCCCAACACCATTTGGTAAAGTTACAGTTGTACGTAATTGTTGGTCCGCATATTTAGGATCAATATTTAAATTTGCATGTAACTCAACAGATTCAACAAATTTTGTGGTTGCGGTTTCTTTTAAAGTTGAGATAGCTTCTTCAAGATTTGAATATACTTTGTCTTTTATTCTTGATAAATTTTCTTTTTGACGACGCGATAACTTTCGCATAATTTTCTCCATTAAAAACTTATTGAAATTAAACTTAATCTACAATGGAGATACCCATATTTCGGGCAGTTCCTTCAACAATTTTCATAGCACTACTAATTTTTGTAGTATTTAAATCGGGTAATTTAATATTTGCAATTTCTTCTAATTGAGCTTTTGTAATAGAACCGACACTTATTTTATTTGGAGTTGATGAACCTTTTTTAATCTTTGCTGCATTCGCTAATAATACAGAAGCTGGTGGGGTTTTAAGAACAAATGTATAACTTCGATCTTCATAAACAGAAATTTCAACAGGAATAATTAATCCTGCTTTATCGTTTGTTTTAGCATTATATTCTTTACAAAATGCAGCAATATTAACTCCATGTTGACCAAGAGCAGGCCCTACTGGTGGTGCAGGTGTAGCTTTTGCTGCTGGCAAAGCCAATTTTATTAATGCAGTAATTTTTTTAGCCATGAAATAATAGTAATTATTTAATTAAATTCAATTTTTTTATAGGGTAACTCTTGAGATATTAAAAGTTTAGATTAATATTATTAATTTACTCTTATAATACTTTTTACCCTTTTTTCAGATAAAAGAAATATTGGTTACAAAATTTTATTGCTTGAATTCTGTCAGTAAAAAATAGAAACCTCTTGAAAAAGAGAAACGCGTCCTGAAGGACTTGAACCCTCGACATCTAATTTTGGAGACTAGCGTTCTACCAACTGAACTAAGGACGCTCAACTATACTATACGAAGAATAAAATAAAATGACAAGTTTTAAATTTTAATTAAATTTTATATCATTTCAAATGAAATATTCAAAAAAGAAGACACAATTGTTTATCAACCAACAATTACCTCATAATTTTCTTGCTGAACAAATGATCTTAAGTGGATTATTAATTAGTTCAGATGCTATTGATATCACGGTAAAAACCTTACCCGTTGAAGCTTTCTATTTTAAAAATCATCAAGAAATTTATAAAGCTATCATATTTTTGTATCAAAACAAACTATCGATTGATATTCTAACAGTTTTAACATTTTTGCAAGATAATGGGTTATTACAAAAAATTGGAGGTATAAAAGTTTTAATTGAATTAATAAGTCAAATCCCTAACTTAAATTATCTAAACGACTACTTAGCTTTAATAAAAGATAAATTTTTTAGACGCTGCCTAATAAAGTTTGGTTATGAGACTATAAATTCAGCTTATATAACTAATGTTGCATTAGAAAAAATTTTAACCGATTGTGAAACGAAAATTTTTAATTTAACAACTGAAACGAAGGGTCAAAATTTATTTAGTACTGGTGAATTATTAAATACTATTTTTCTTGATTTAAAAGAAAAGTCCCTAAACCCAAAACTTTTAGGATTAACCTCAGGATTTTATGAATTAGATTCTTTGACCCAAGGTTTTCAAAAATCAGATTTAATTATTTTAGCTGGACGACCCGCTATGGGGAAAACCGCTTTGAGTCTCAATATTACACTGACCTCGATCAAAAAATCTCAACTTCCGGTCTTATTTTTCAGTTTAGAAATGTCAAAGGAACAAATTATATACCGGCTATTATCTATGGAAACTAATATCAATCAAATTAGATTAAAAAATGGAAACTTATCTCAATCAGATTGGGCCAAATTAACAAAAGTTATTAAACTTCTATCTAAACTTCCTTTATTTATTGATGATACTGTAGATTTATCAGTAAATGATATTCGCTCAAAAATTAAAACTATTCTATTTGAAAAAAAAAAAATTGGATTAATTATTATCGATTACCTTCAATTAATGCAGATTTCTAAAACTAAAGTAGATAATAGAGCACAAGAGTTGTCACAGATTACTAGACTATTAAAAACTCTAGCACGAGAATTTAATGTTCCAATTCTTGCATTATCTCAACTTAGCCGTAATGTTGAAAACCGTCTTGATAAAAAACCAGTACTTTCAGATTTACGTGAAAGTGGCTCTATTGAACAAGATGCAGATCTTGTATTAATGCTTTATCGTAACCAGTTTATACAAAAAAAAGATTCGAATTCATTCCAAAAGTTTGAATCAGAACAAATTGAACTTATTTTGGCCAAACATCGAAATGGTCCTACTGGAACAATTAAACTTAGATTTGACAAAAAGAAAATGAAGTTTTCTAATTTTAATAATTAAAATGCCCAGAACCAGATTCGAACTGGTGACACGAGGATCTTCAATCCACTGCTCTACCAACTGAGCTATCCGGGCTTCTATTTATACTACTATTAATAATAACATAACATCCTTAAAATTACAAGATAACCTTGAGAGATTTTTAAGAAATATTGACTTTAATCAGGAATTAGATTATATTAAATAGTGGATATAGTATTTAATATAATTTTACCACACGTTTATCATGTCAGGATTGTAAAATAGCAGCATAAAACATTCGTGGAAATTAGTATTAAATCTATATCTATTCGCTTTAGCGATATGAATCTTGGCATGGCCAAAGCACTAAAAACTATATACACCAATTTTCCAACACTACCGATTCTTCCTTTTAGCTCTATTTTCGGCAGTAAAAAAAATTATATTTATAATTGTAATTTATGGGAGATACTTGTGGGAGAATTTATACTTTTCTCTATAACATCAGTAATGGTGAAAATAAAGTTTCGAATGAAAAAAGTTCTTTGAAAAATTTTCTAAACAAGTCTATCTATAACCCAGAAGTAGTAAGAATTTCGGGAATTATAACCAGAACAATTTTCGGATATGATTTATTAGACGAAAAACGACAGATTATTTTATTTGGTATTCTGAGGAAATTTTATAAAGATCTACCTAAAAACTTTGATTCAAGTAAGAAAGTCGATTCTTCTAAACTCGAGTTTATGGACAAATTTTATGAAAAGTGTCCGACGGGCAGTTCGAAGTTTTTGTCATCAAATAATATTTTGCGCGGCATAATACCAACTCTTTTGAAATTATATTTTATTTTAATCAAGTATACTATCATAATATAGATCTATATATATATTGTATGGCATTCAGATAGTGTTAATGTTATCTAGGTCATTATGTTACGGTCCTTGATTATGGTAAAGAGTCTCTTGAAAGTTATTTTATTTATATGGATAATAATTAAATTATTAGAAAATAGAATTATATTTTCTACTATTTATCTGAATTGACAAACTAATTAGTCTTTTTAATATGTAATTGCTGATTAAGAAGGCTAATTAGTTTGATAGTTTTCAGCTCTAAAATAAAAATGTTAATAAATTAAAATTTAATCTTGAGAAGTTAATATTTATCTCATATGATATGGTAATTAGCTATTTTGATCATTTTTTTAATTTTAGAAGAGATTAACGTTACCAGATAAATTATTAGGTTTACCAAATTTAATTTTTTTTATTAACCTATATTTATTAAATAGAATTTAAATTATATATATGCTTTTCTTTTAACCAGCTATCAAAATTTTTTCAGTTTTTTTCCAAAAATCAAACGTTTGAGTTGATAGACCTTAATTAAAATTAATTTTATTTTTTTAGTTACAGTGTTTGCCAGTGATAATCAACTGAATTATTGGCTTCTAAAGATTATACTAATTTTGTATATTAGGACAGAAAAAGATATAACACAACAATATTAATACTAGTTCTATAGGATAGAAACCTAAGCTAAACTCATTTATTAGTTTATCAAGTATATAATTTAACTAACGTTAATATTAAAAATTAGACTGAGCTATAACTTGAAAAAGACGTAGCGTTTATAATTTTAATTCAGTTCAACTGTTTTTTTTTAAATCTCTGAAATCTGACAAGTAAAGTTGAAAGATTAGTAAATAGTCAAGTTATACTCTCAAAATTCTTAATAAACTTTTTAAAGCTTTCAAGCATAAAAATAATTTAAAATGATTCTCTTTTAGTAATATTTATGCGATTTTTTTAGAAAAGTTGATACAATACTTATTGTAGTCACTATTACTATTTTTAACTTTATTATTTTAAATAACAGGAAATAAAAAATGACACCTTCATTAGGAAATTTTATCGCTAGTTTATTTGCAGGTGCAGTTATTGCCCTTGCTATTGGTGGGGTTTTAGTTTTTATTAGTCAGAATGATCGTGTTACACGAAACTTCTAATTATATTATTACTTTGACACTTCTAAATACCTAAAATTATCTCCAAACTTGCAAACTTAAATTAAAGCTATAAAAATTTACAAATTATGAAAGAATTAGTTACATTATTTCTAGTTCCTATTTTTATTATAAAATTGTAAAATTAAATATCTTATGCTAAATTTTAGTTTTGGTCCTAATATTTTTTTAGGGATTATCGTAAGTTTTGGAGTGCTAATATTGTATTTTCTTCGAAATGTTAAACCAGAAATTGCAAGAGATGAAGATATCTTTTTTGCAACAATTGGTTTGCTTTATAGCTGTATTTTAATGGTTCATGGATGGAGATTAGATCCAATTCTCTTATTCGGTCAAGTTCTTATTATTGTGACAGTCCTTGTTGCTGGATGGGAAAACATCAGATTACGTGGATTAATTGCTAATATGGCAAAATTAAAAAAGCAGAAACGAAAATAAAATTTTACTTTCTTTCTCTCTTGGTTTCAAATTGCTAATTAATGATTTAAAATTATGATGAAAAAGTATTCGCAACTTTTTTCTTTAGTATTCTTCTTTATTTTTAGTGCTTTTGTCACAACAGCATCAGCAATTGATTTAGATGACGCGACACGAACAGTGGTAGCCGATTCAACTGGAAAAACAGTAGTATTAACTCCAGAACAAGTAAAACGTGGTAAACGTTTATTCAATGCTACATGTGGCGCTTGTCATGTAGGTGGTATTACAAAAACTAATCCTAACGTTGGTTTAGATCCTGAAGCTTTAAGTTTAGCTACACCACGTCGAGATAATATTGCTAGTTTAGTTGATTTTATGAAAAACCCAACAACCTATGATGGATTGGAATCTATTGCTGAGACACATCCAAGTATTAAAAGTGCAGATATTTACCCACGTATGCGGTCAGTAACTGACGAAGATTTAACAGCAATTGCTGGTCATATTTTATTACAACCAAAAGTTGTATCAGAAAAATGGGGTGGTGGTAAAATTTACTTCTAATTTTTATGACTTTAAATGTTTATAGTATTTTCAAAAAATACTATAAACTTATAATATAAATATTGAAAATAAATCTTTTGACTTTAAGCATGTAGCTCAGTGGATAGAGCATCAGATTCCGATTCTGAAAGTCAAGGGTTCGATTCCCTTCATGCTTATGATATGATTGAGATTTTAAAAAAGAAAGATATTGGGGCTGATTTGGTTTCGACATTTAAAATTAAGTAATATATGAATCAGGTCGAAGCTTGTACTCTTCGTAAAAATCTACAAACTATAACATAAAGGCTAATATTCTTAAATCGTTTATCTCAAACATCGTAAATCGTAATGTTTATTCATTACAGTTTGCCTATTAATTGACTTTCTAACTAGTTTTAATAATTTATTCGCTAACTCTAGTATTTTTGGTAACTTTAGTTTAGAATAACATTACTCTTTTTTGTTCGTTGAAACTATGCCTGTGAACGAGTATATTAAGTTATTTTAGATGGACATGGGTTCAATTCCCATCAGTTCCATAGATGCATTCGTGGCCGAGTGGTTGAAGGCACCGGACTCATAATCCGTTTTCCTCTGGAACATCACTGGTTCGAACCCAGTCGAATGCAAGTAAATTTAATATTGTTTTTTTAAAGATCTAGTTGTAAAATTGTCTTTACAGATATAACTAAACCAATAACTTATGCTTAAATTAAATACTCAAAAAACAATTAAGGACCTAGAAAGTAAATTTCTTAAAAAAAATATTCCATTACTTAGAATTGGAGATAGTGTCCGAATCGGCGTAAAAATTGTGGAAGGCAATAAAGAACGGGTTCAATTTTATGAAGGAACTATTATTGCTAAAAAAAATAGTTCGGTGAATACAACAATTACTGTAAGAAAAGTATTACAAGGAATTGGCATTGAACGAGTTTTCTTAATTCATTCTCCAAAGGTTGATTCTATTCAAATCTTAAGCTCCGCAAAAGTACGCCGATCAAAATTATATTATCTAAGAAATTTACGTGGTAAAGCAAGTCGATTAAAACAATCTTTTAAATAAAAGAAAAAATCTTTAAATTAAAAAAAAAATTTATCTGTATTCGATTTCCGTAGTATAATGTAAAATAGTAAAGTAATGTTTAGGTTGCTTTATATTTATTAAATAATAAGGAGTCATATGGTTACTTACAAAGTGACATTATTAAGTGAAGAGCATGATATTAATTCAACCATTGATTGTAATGATGATGTATTTATTTTAGATGCTGCTGAAGAGCAAGGCATCGAATTACCTTATTCTTGTCGTGCAGGTGCATGTTCAACATGTGCTGGTAAAGTAACGGAAGGTGAAATTGATCAATCTGAACAAACTTTCTTAGATGATGATCAAGTAGAAGCAGGTTTTGTTTTAACTTGTATTGCTTATCCAAAATCAGATTGTACAATTTTAGTACATCAAGAAGATGAATTATACTAAAGAACATTAAAAAAATTAAGGAATAGTTTTTTACTTATTCCTTAATTTTTTAATAATTAGAAGTTTAACTCTGCAGCTTGAACTTTTTCAAATTGTTTTTTCTTTAATACAAGTAATACTTGTGTTAATAATACAGAGAAACAGAAAGCAAGATAGCCAATGATTCGAATTGGATTTTGTAATACAATTTCTGACTCTTCTTGACCAAAACCACCCACATTTGGATCTGCGTTTAAGCCTTGATCAGCTTTTACAACGTCACCTTCTTTAACAATTAATGTTAAACCAGCTGGTATAACTTGAGATGTTTCAGTTCCACTCGAATTTCGAATGGTAACATTATAATCACCTTTTTCTTGTGTTGTAATTGAAGTAATCTGTCCCGCTTGATTTGCGCCGAACACATTTACATTACTTTTATCCCCTGTAGGATAAACTTGTCCACGTCCACGGTTACCACCTGCGTAGAATGGATATGTTAAATATTTAACATCTGCATTTTTTTCAGGATCTGGTGCAATGACAGGGAAAATTAACTCTTGATGCGTTTTACCAGCAATTGGACCTACAACTAAAATATTATCAAATTCAGTACTATATGGAGAAATGAAAACACCTTTATTCTTTTGTTTCACTTCATCGGGAATTTGACTTTTTGGTGCTAATTTAAAACCTTTTGGCAAAATTAAAATACCACCCACATTTAGGTCTGCTTTTTTTCCATTGGCACCAATTTGTTGCTTAGTAACATCATAAGGAACTTTGATTTCTACCTCGAACACTGAATTAGGAATAACAGCTTGAGGTGCTTCAATTTCAATTGCTTTTTGATTTAAATGGCAATTTGCACAAGCTAACTTGCCATTTGCTGCACGTGGATTGGAATAATTTTGTTGTGCAAAAACTGGATATGCTGATGACTCTTGAATACCAAAACCAAATGAAGTTATAGCAATTGTTAAAGCAAATAAAAGACTTTTAAAAAACTTGTTAGTTGCCATAGTTTAAATACTTTCTAAGTATGGATATTAAATTATATATATTAATTTTTTAATAAAAACAAGATACCCAATCCTGAAAAATACAATAGCAAGATTGCTACGGATAACAATAATTGTGTTAAAGGATCGGTTGAAGGAGTTAATATTGCTCCTAGAATTGTGGACACTAATACTATATATCTCCATGCACCTAACATTTGTTTTGGTGAAACAATATTTAATAGTCCAACTAAAATTTGAATAATTGGAATCTGAAACGCTAATCCTGTACTATAAAATAGAACTAGAATAAATTCAAAATATTGATCAAAAGATAAGAATGGTTCCAAAACTTCTTCACTATAATTTAAGAAAAAATTTAAAGCTGCTGGGATTAAAGTATAGTAAGAGAAAGCTAAACCTAATCCAAATAAGATTAGTGAACTTAACAATAAAGGTAAAATAATTTTTGTTTCTTTTTTTGTTAAACCAGGTAATAAAAATAAGATTAACTGGCCAATTACAAAAGGACTTGAAAAAAGTAAACCAGTATAAAAAGATATTTTAATGGTGGATATAAAATATTCCCCTGGTGCTACTTGGAAAAATTTTACGTTATTGATAGGAAGCTCTAATATTTTAACTAAGCTTTTAACCTCAATAAATGCTATACAAGTTAATAATAAAATTATCCAAAACACTAGAAATATTCTTTGACGTAACTCTTCAATATGTTCCGAGAAAGGTAATTCCAGCGTTAAGGCTGTATTATTTGTAAAATTAAAATTAGAATTAGTCACCATTTAACAAAAATATGTTCATACTATTCTAGTAAATTGAATTCTAAATTGGTTAAATGTTTAACCAATTTAGTTTTTTGAAGCCTCTTATTATGCTAAATAATTGATTGCTTCTAGTCTGGCTGTTGCTTTTTTTAACTCTACAGAAGCATCTAAACGCGCTTTACTTGTTTCAGCATTTTCAACAGCTAACGTTGCTTTTTCTAATTCTTGCGTAGCTTCACTTAATTCAATATTAGTAAGCTCTTCTACATCATTAACTAAAACCGTAACTCGATTTCGATCAATCTCAGCTAAACCACCACATAAAATAATTGGGGTCCATTTGTCATTTAATTTGATACGTAATAATCCTGTATCTAATGCTGTTATTAAAGCTGCATGACCATCTAATACCCCTACTTGGCCTGTCAGACCAGGTAACACAACTTCGTCTGCTGTTGTTGAACAAATTACTCGATCAGGGGTAAGAACGCGAATGTTCATAACCATATATAGTTTACTCCTTATTTTAGAGTTTCTGCTTTTGCAATTGCTTCATCAATGTTACCTACAAGGTAAAATGCTTGTTCTGGTAAATCATCTAATTCACCATTTAATACCATTGAAAAACCTTTAATTGTTTCTTCTAAACTTACATATTTTCCTGGTGAACCTGTGAAAATTTCAGCAACAAAGAATGGCTGTGATAAGAAACGTTCTACTTTACGTGCACGGGCAACTGTTAAACGATCTTCTTCAGATAATTCATCGATACCTAAAATTGCAATAATATCTTGTAATTCTTTATAACGTTGTAATGTTTCTTTAACCGTTTCAGCAATTTCGTAATGTTCTTCACTTACAATGCCTGGTTGTAACATTGTTGAAGTTGAATCTAATGGATCTACTGCAGGATAAATACCTTTAGCCGCTAAATTACGAGATAATACTGTTGTAGCATCTAAATGCGCAAATGTAGTTGCAGGAGCTGGATCTGTTAAATCATCAGCAGGTACGTATACAGCCTGAATTGAAGTAATTGAACCTTGTGTTGTTGATGTAATACGTTCTTGTAATGCCCCCATTTCTGTTGCTAGTGTAGGTTGGTAACCTACTGCTGATGGCATGCGACCTAATAATGCAGAAACTTCTGAACCAGCTTGTGTAAAACGGAAAATATTATCAATAAATAATAATACGTCTTGTTTATTTACATCACGGAAGTATTCAGCCATTGTTAATGCCGTTAAACCTACACGCATACGCGCTCCTGGAGGTTCATTCATTTGTCCGTATACTAACGCTACTTTTGATTCTGAGAAATTCTTTTCATTAATTACACCAGATTCTTTCATTTCTTCGTATAAATCGTTTCCTTCGCGTGTACGTTCACCTACACCACCGAAAACTGATACACCACCGTGAGCTTTCGCAATGTTATTAATCAATTCCATAATTAAAACGGTTTTACCTACACCAGCTCCACCGAATAAACCAATTTTACCTCCACGACGATAAGGTGCTAATAAGTCTACTACCTTAATTCCTGTCTCAAAAATCGATGGTTTTGTTTCTAATTCTGTAAAAGCTGGAGCATCACGGTGAATCGGTAATGTTTCATCAAAACTTACCTCACCTTGTTCATCCACTGGTTGTCCAATTACGTTAAAAATTCGCCCTAACGTTGGTGTACCTACGGGTACACTAATTGGAGCGCCTAAATCAATTGCTTCTACACCACGCTTTAACCCGTCTGTTGAACGCATTGATACTGCACGAACTTTGTTATCACCCAATAATTGTTGTACTTCAACAATTGTTTCTGTGCCGTCTTCTAATGCAATTTTTAGCGCACTGTAAATTGGTGGTAACGTTCCACCTGGGAACTCAATATCTAATACAGGACCAATAATTTGACTAACGTAACCTTTGTTTAAATTAGTTTTTACCATTTTGATTTAACACATTTTAAAAATAATGAGGAATAAATATACTTTCGAAATTTTGAGTTACAATTTTAAATTTTAACAAATATAAAACGTAATGTTCATTTACCATTGTACAACAAAATGTAATGGTTCGAAGAAAAAACTTAAATTAATATTCTCGTTAATTGGAAAGAATCTTACCAAAGTAAGAGATATTTTTGCTAAAGTGAAAAAGAATGAATAGACTTTTTTTTTTACTTATCTATCAAAAAATTTCAAAAATGGTAAACCCAAGTCTACCCTTGACTCTCTATTTGATCATATATGTATAGAAAATAAAACTTATAAAATTTATCGAGTGCCAATTAATAATGTATTCTTGAAAGCTCATTTCGTTTCTAACTAAAGTTTTCAAAAAAAACATAGAGTGATATTCTTATGATATAAAATTTATTTACATATTGTTTCGATAAATTACAGATTTGTAATTTAGCACTACAGTGGTCTTGGATAAACATCGAAAGTTCAAATTGAATTCTAGGAAAAAAATTTTCAATTTCAGACAATGTAAAAATTATCGAAGGCTTTAGTAAAATATAACTAGTTAAAACTGTATTTTTTTCAAAAAAAGAAGAGATTTATTTTTGAGAAGCACTCTTGGAGACAAAATTTTTTCTATTCTAGGGATATCTTATTTTACTAGTTAAATTAGATCAAATTGGTACTTGATACTTTTTGCCAAGATGGAAATAAATCAATTTTATCATATAAAAAATGGATAAAGTAAGCTAAAGAACTTTTTAAACCAAAAGATAAAAAGCTATTTATTGAAGCAAATCAGAATACAAATAAATTTAAATATTAGAATAAACCCTGATTTTGATATTTTCAGCCAAGAAAAACAATATAATTTTACAGATGTTCTTAAAGATAAAAGTGTAAAAAGCAATCCAGATTAGATCTTCTCCCTATGCAAAACGAATATTCAATATACCCAAATGACGATTCAATCGAACAAAATTATACCTTGAACCAAGAACTAAAAACTCTTCAAGAAAAATTTGATCGCCTTTTTGAAGAATAAGAAGAATCGAAATGACAGAAACAAATTGAAATTGAAAGGAAGCAACAACGTAAAAAGAGAAAACATGTACCTAGACGTGAGCCTACGGGGGTTCAGGATTACGATTAGCTTTAGTAATCTTATTGATTACATTGGTCCTTCAAAAATTGATAGATTTGTATTTTATCAGATAATGAAAGATATCAATGAATCCAAGAAATTTCTAAACTCAGATAAAGGTTATTCAATGATTAAGGGAATTATAAATTAATTTAGGTATTATTGATATCAAATAATTTTAAATGCTAGAGTAGTGCTTTATTATCATAACTCAGTAAATCTAGGCTTATTCAGCTTGGTCATGGTGACTCTCTTAGAATTAACTTGAATTGTCAGACTAAACACATAAAATCCAATTTGATTAGTGACAAAGTAAAGTTTAATCAAGTTCTTGAAAAATTTAATTCAATTCAAAATTGTTAATATTAATCAAAATTCTATATTTAACCAATAGAACCTAAAAATTTGATGATAGTAAGATCTGGTCTTTCAACCATTTTCCAGATAAAGTAGAAAAGTTTACAAATTTTTAAAAAATAAAGTTATCAAGCACTTAGGATAATATTAGTATTAATCTTCTAAGATTGGTATTATTAATATTTTTATTAGATAGGTGGAAAATTCTAGAGACAAATGCTTTTCCAATCTAATTAGAGATAACCCTGACTTTGTCCATTATATCATCACTTGAACTAGGTACGAGAAGAAAAGAATATAGATTCAACAACACTTATACAGATGATTATTAAATATAAGACATATTGATTATAATTAAACTAAAATATAAAATAATAAAATATATATTTTGATGTGACCAATTAGAAACAACTAACAAATTATATATAGCTTAGTATCCTTTAGTACTGATCCCAAGTAAGAAAATACTCGAAGGATCACTATTTTATGCTACCATTGGTAATGGTATTATACCATTAAATTTTTTTTTGTCAAGAGTAACTTAAACAAAAATTAAAATTACTATGAACAGATTCAATCAAAAAAATCAAATCAACAGGGTTGTCAACGTACAAAGAGTTTTTCAAGTTATTTTGAAAGAACAATTGTTACTGGATAACTTTATGGTTAAAAAATTAAAAAAAGTGGCAGGTTATCAAAAATCCCTCGACTTTTTAAAAGGCCGTAAATTCGAAATTTAAGAAATTATTAAAGAAAAGTACTAGTATGTGATATTTTTTGCAATATAGGGCATTGGAGGTGCTTCTCTGGGTCTTTTTGTTATTAAATAATAAAATAAGAATGGAGCAAATTATGATTGGTTATCCTTTTTTTTATGGAAATGAGGATTTAATTCAAAAAGATGTCTATCAAGATGAAAAATTGATGATATTTTATTTAGATCCTATTTCAGAAAACTCAGAGTTAAACTTAACTCAGGCAGCATCTTTGCCAATACTTTTAGAACCCATGGATCTACCATTAGGCGATGAGTTTACTTATAAATTCTGCGATCAAATTTCACAACTTTGTGGAAGCTTTCGTGTCATGCCTGACACTAGAACTCTCGTGCTTGATTACGATGGGTTTTGTAAGCTTGTCTCTCAATCGGATATGATTATTAGTAGCCTTTCTTCTGACTTAGTAATTACTAAAGAATCAGCAATGCAAAAAGCCCAAAATTTCTTTAGTAACAAAAATGTGATTGTTCAAGCCGAAGGAGTCCAAGGGAATCTTTATAAAGTTGGGTCATACCTTCAATCAGCAGGGAGTGCTGGATTCGTCGCAAACACTCTTGCACTTGCAAAGGTAGCTGGAGTCAGCGGTTTCCAAATCTTGAAAGCTCAACCTTACCTTGCAGTCGCAATTCCAACTACAGGCGCTATGTTCTTTTATGGATGCGGAGCGATCGTTGGAAATAATACATTCGGAAAAGTTCTCATTACTACAGGTGATGCTCTTGCACTTCCAATGAAAGGTGTTGAAATCATGTGGAATTCATATGGAAATCCTATAATTCAAAAAGTTTTTGGGATCCCTGTAATACTTAACATGACTCAAACTTTCAAAACAGGACCAGGCTACACTATCGAAGAAGTTTCTAGATATATTTCACTTGACAAAAAATCTCTCTTCAAAGCTATAAAGGATAAAATAATTAACTTGTTATCTAAACCTTGATAGATACTCTGTAATGATTAATTAAAAAATAAGTTATTAACCTGATTTTAATTTATCAGGTTAATAACAAACTATACATTCATATATTTTTTATTTGAAATAAATATTTTCAGTACTCTAAACCTTTTAATTATAAGTGAATCCAACAGTTTACAAACATTACTGTGTTCTGTTATGCTTGTTTAAAAATTAGTAATAAGGGTTGGTTACATGCCACCTAATAGGTGTTTGGTATTCAGTATAGATTCCCACTATTTGGTGGCAAAATCTTAGATTTGACGAACCAATTCAATCTTATTCGTATTTTTCTGGAGTAAAATCTCAAACTGAAATCTCTCTAGTTTTGGAACAAAAATACCTCGTATTAGCGACTTCAATCAAGAAGGTTCCGCACAACTACAGCAAGTTAGAAAAGGCAATCAGATAGCTTTTAAAATTCCTTCTGAGGGTGATTCGAGTTTACCTAGCAATAGCAAGTTCAACTCAAAAGTAAAAGATACTGCTGCTAAAAATATGCAAAGAAGAAGTCGAAAATCAAGTGGAAGTTTATTTGCGGAGAGTTTCTCTCTAAAGCCTATTTACGGATCACGGCCTACATCACAACCCGGAAATTTCAATATTCCTAAAGCACCCTCAGGTTGATATACGGCACTCATTAATAAGAAGGGAGTTAAGCATTAACAAAAAAGTAAATCGCCGACATCTTTAAAAATTGGATGGCCTACCTCAATGCCATATCAAGATTTTGTTAACTTAATGAAAAAGGAGAGACGTCAACTTCCTCATAGTAAGAATATGAAAATTAGTCATAATGGATATCCAGAGTTGCCTGTCGACTAATGGCAGGCAAAATACAAATTAAGAAATTATGCTGCGTTTCACGGTTTAAGTTACACCATAAAATACAAGGATGGTAATCAAACCGAAAAAACTGAAGATAATCTATGGAAGTTTATCGGTTCTATCTCAGACATACCAAATTGATAAAATGTTAAATGGTTTGATCATAGGACTTATTTAGGGGGGTATAAATCGAGAAGTTGATGCTGTTCACATTTATGATCTAGATAACCAAATAATTGCCGCCTCTAGAAAGGATACAAACAGGTTTGTGTCAGTTTGACCGTGATGAACATATTAAATTACTAGAAATTGAAAATTTCGGTGGTGGAACAGGGTGAGTTAGTGGAAAAATTAGAAAACTTTCTTCGGTAACTCTAAAGAACAGCTTTGAAACTGATATAAAAGGTCTAATACCAATTGATAACCCATAAAACGATTTTTCCTAAGATTACTAAAATAAAAAATTAGATAGTACTGATGAAAGATAGTAAAAGGATATTTTCGACAGGTTTAATAGTAGTTTTGATAAGTCTAGGTAATTTCTATTAATTCCTAGTTGAATTTCCATAAACACTAATTATATCTTTGTATTAACTAGAGGTCAATATGAAGAAAAACATTGATATATTTAAAGATGTATAGTTTAAAGAGACGTAATGATCGACTCTTATACTGTAGTTAAAAAGAGAAAAGCTGAATAGTTATTGATCACAATCTGGATATTGGAGCAACAGAGTATAAGTTTTTAACCAGTTAGATAACTATCATCATAAAATATTTTTATGGTGAATAGACAACAGATACCTTTTGAGAATAACATTGATGTATTTAATGAGTAATCCACACTAAAAAATAAAATATAAATTTTTAGGTGTAGTAATATTTATCCAAATGTTACATTAAATTTTTTGGTAAGTACAAGAATAACTAGAATTAGGTCGAGTATGCAAGTTTATTACACTCTTTAGAAAAAAAACTTCAAAACAATTTAAAGTTTTTTTTCTAAAGATTAATTCTACAAATATTTTTTTTCTGATATTTTTGAAATTAAGTAAATACTAGTTGGTTAATAAATTATAACGAAAAGGTGTTGGGCTTTCATAACCTTAAGTCTTTGTGAAAGACTTAAGGTTATTTTCTCTGTTTTAATAATACATAATCCAAAACTAAAGCTTTAACTATTATCACTCAACCTTCCTGTAACTTTTAACCAGTTTCTTGCTCCTGGATAATTATCTGGGGCTAATTTTAAGGCTTGAATCCAGTATTCAGCTGCTTTATCAAATAATTCTTTTGATAATTCAATATATTCATCTTCTTCTAAAGTTTGAGCTCTTAATGCTTGAGAATGGTAAATTACCGCAATATTATTTAAAGCTTGAGGTAAGTTTGCATTTAGTGATAAAGCTTGGTGATAAAATTCTAAAGCTTGTGTATATTTTCCAGTATTTCCATAAATTAATCCAATATTGTAAAGTGTATAACTTCTATCATAAGGATCCTCTTCTACTTGAAGTGCTTCATAATAATTTTGTAAGGCTTCGGCATAACGGCCTTTCGATTGAGCACTCATTCCTGCACGATAATACGAAAATGCTTCTTTTTCTTGTTTACTTGCTGGTAATACTTTTAAAAGAATATCAGCAATTACAGTAAATGTTTTATCGATAAAATTTCCCATAAAATTCTCCTTGTACTTTTATAAATTTTGGCATCGATGAAAGCTAAAAATTTAGAGCCATTATATATTAAATATAATAACTCTAGGTACTTTTATACAGAATTAGATGCAACAAATGGGAATAAAGATAATACTCTTGCCCGTTTAATTGCTTTCGCTAATTTTCGTTGTTGTTGAACCGTAACTCCAGTTGCACGTCGTGGAAGAATTTTGCCTTGTTCTGTCACAAATAATGTTAGTAAATCAATATCTTTATAATCAATTTTTTGATTAAAACTAATTGGAGAAGTTTTTTGTTTTTTTAATACCATAATTATTTTATTTCTTTATGTAGAGTTGGTTTATTGCAATGTGGGCAATATTTTTTTAATTCTAATCGTTCTGGGTTATTTCGACGGTTCTTTTGTGTGATATACCGTGACACACCTGGAGAACGTTTATTTACATTTGACCGACATTCTGTACATTCTAACGTTATTAAAATTCGAACACCTTTATTTTTTGCCATAAGACTATTAAGTAATAATTTTACTTACTATATTGCCTAAAAATTTATATCTTATCAAGGGTTAATAAATATTATTTGAAAGAAAAAATTTTTACTCGAAAAACTTTTAATTTTTCGTTAAATATACTATATTAAGCTAAACTTTACTACATAAAAAATACTAAAATTTAACAATATGGCAAATAACAAATCAGCAGAAAAGCGGATTCGAACAAATGAACGAAATCGTTTGCAAAACCGCTTCTATAAAAGTTCTGTTCGAACGTTAACAAAAAAATTTTTAAAAGATTTAGAAATTTATAAAGAATCAAAAACTCCTGAGCAAAAAGAAAAATTAACAAAAATGTTAGGAGCTGTTTATAGTTTAATTGATAAAGGTACAAAACGAAATGTATTTCATCAAAATACTGCCGCAAGAAAAAAAGCTCAATTATCTGCTTCTCTGAAATCAGTTTAATATTTTTTGTTTACCAATACAATTTTAAAAACAGGTTAATTTTTTTTTTACTTTAGTCTGTTTTTAAATTGTTGTTAATACCCCCTATAAAGAAATCCTTTTTAAACATAGTTATCCTGTAATTTGCTAACAAAATTATGAAAGAAAATATGAATTATATAAACGCTCTTCCAGATTTTCTAGCGATGCAACGAATAAGTTTTTGTTGGTTTATTACTCAAGGTTTAAGTGAAGAATTAGCTTTGTTTTCTCGCATTCAAGATTTTAGTCAAAATACTGAATATATATTGTTTGGAGAAGAATTTAATTTAATTAAACCATCTTATAGTTTAGTAATTGCCAGAAAGTACAGTGGAAATTATCGTGTTCAATTGGTAATACCAATTGAAGTACGAAATAAAGTAGTTAATAATATACTCTATCAAAACCAATTCCCTGTCATAACTTTACCTTTAATGACAACTGATGCAACATTTATAATAAATGGTTGTGAACGTGTTATTGTAAGCCAAATTATTCGAAGCCCGGGCGTTTATTTCGAAAAAAATAAAAATCAAAAAGTACGAACTGCATTTAAACGAAAACTAGCAACCGATATAAATAAATTAAGAGCGTTTATTCCTGCTGGAGAAGCCTTTATATCAGAATTTGATTTATTTTCTCCTCTCCCAACAACAACTTATGATCCTATAAAAAAGAGAAAAAAAATTATTCCACATTGGCAAAATAATTTAATTTATTATTATTCGATTAATTATTTTAAACAAAAAATATCTAATCCTTCTTTTTATTTTTTAAAATGCTTTAAATTTTATCGAATGATTTCTAAATCTATTAGTTCTGACCAAAAAATTAAATTAATTCAATTTTTTTTAAAATGGTTAAAAATAAAAACTCATTTTTTAAAAGAGACAGGAAATGATTTAAAATATGTGTTAACCTATTTTAACCTGTTGACCAGAACATTAATTAAATATGAAATTATTAAAATTAATTTAAATTTAATACCAATTGGTGATAATTTGTTGAAAGATCTAAAAATTTCAAAAATACAGGCTTTAAAATTATTTTTAGCCTATGATAAATTAATTTTTGAGACGCAAAAAAATTTACAAGTTACCTTAAACTCGTCTCTTCTATTAATAATTCAACGCCCACAAAATTGTTTAATTGAAATGAATAAATTTTCATTTTTAAAACAACACATAAAAAAAATTACCCCACAATTTTATTACATACACGAGTTGACGAAACTTAATAAATTACGTCCAACCATTTATTTTTCAACTAGTTTAAAAGAACAATTAAAGTATATTTTTGGAAAGAATAAGTTATCTTTTAAGTCTGATCGTCATAAGTATTTAAAAACTAAAACGCAATTTCTTTTATACCGAAAAGATCATGAAATTAAAACGACTTATCATAAAAAGTATGATGAAAAAGATTTATATTCGGCAACTTTAATTCCTGATTATGGGTCATGGATTCGTTTTGGATTCCAGAAAAATACCAAAATTAATTCTTATAAATATCCTTTAAAAAATCAAGAAGATGAAATTATTATTCAATTAGATAAAATAAGTCAAAAACCAATACTTTATTTATTAAAAGAAATGGGTTTATCAGACTTAGAAATTTATCATTGCTTAGAATATTCTGACTTTTTTTATTTCACAAAACCAGTTTTAGTTAACTCACGATATTCAAATCAACCTATTTCAAGATTCCAGGTAGATTCAACATACTTTAAAAACATTTCAGAATTCTCAAGAATTTTTGATTCGACTTATTATAGATTAGGTCGAGTTGGACGCTTAAAAGTAAATAGTCGTTTAAACCTGAGCCTAAGTGATCGATTACAAACCATTACATATGAAGATATTTTTGCGATTATTGATAAGCTAATTAGCTTAACAATCTCAAAAACGGTGCAAGATGATATTGATCATTTAAAAAATCGACGAGTGCGCTCTGTTGGAGAATTATTACAAAATTTATTTAGAATTGGTTTTCAAAGGTTAGTTCGAAAACTTCGAAATCAAACTAATAAAATTGATTCGAATCAGTTATTAAGTTTCAATGTAATCAATGCTACTGTTAGAGAGTTTTTCGGTTCAAGTCAACTTTCTCAATATTTAGATCAAACAAACCCTCTTTCTTCTCTTACACACCGACGCAGAATAAGTGGATTAGGTCCTGGTGGATTTGATCGTGATCGTATTAGTTTTGCGGTACGTGATATTCATCCTAGTCATTATGGTCGTATTTGTCCTATTGAGACACCAGAAGGACAAAATGTGGGGTTAATTGCTTCACTAACTACTTGCGCACGAGTAAATAAATCGGGGTTTATTGAAACTCCATTTTGGCGAGTGATTAATGGAAAAATTATTAAAACTGGTCAACCTATTTATTTAACTGCAGAAATAGAAGATTTTTATAAGATTGCACCAGCTGACATTGCAACTAATAAAGATAATTATTTGGTTAAAAATGTTATTCCTGTCCGTTATAAACAAGATTTTATCAATGTAACTCCATCAGAAGTTGATTTTATTGCAATATCTACTGTTCAAGTTGTTTCTGTGGCTGCATCTTTAATTCCATTTTTTGAACATGATGATGCTAATAGAGCATTAATGGGATCAAACATGCAACGTCAATCAGTTCCTTTAATACTTCCTCAAAAACCTATTGTTGGAACTGGGTTAGAAAACCAAATTGCAATTGATTCAGGAATGACATTAAATGCTCAAAAATCTGGAATTATTCAGTCAGTAACGGCTACTACAATTGTAGTCAAACATGATAATGGTTCGAAATTAAATTATAAACTACAAAAATATTTAAGATCAAATCAACAAACTTGTATTAACCATCGACCAATTGTTTGGAAAGGTGAAAAAATTAAATCGGGTCAGATTTTAACAGATGGCCCTGCTATTGCAAGTAGTGAATTAGCTTTAGGTCAAAATGTATTAGTTGGTTATATGCCATGGCAAGGATATAATTTCGAAGATGCAATTTTAATTAGTGAAAGATTAGTTTTCGATGATATTTTTACTTCTATTCATATTGAAAGATATAAAATCGAAATTGATCGAAATTCTGAGACCTCGGAGCAAACAACGCGAAATATTCCAAATTTAACGCCAAACGAAATTAAACATTTAAATGAAGAAGGAATTGTTAGGGTAGGAACCTTTGTTCGACCCGGAGATATCTTAGTTGGAAAAGTTATTTCAAATAATACTGCAGAACAATTACCCGAATCAAAATTACTTCGTGCTATTTTTGGAGCTAAAGCTAAAGGTGTCAAAGATAATTCTTATCGCATGCCCGAAGGTGAATACGGTCGTGTTATTGAAACCGTAACATTTAATAGAAAAACAAAATTAACTTATAAATTTGAAAAAATTTATGTTTTTATCGCCCAAATTCGAAAAATTCAAGTTGGCGATAAAATTGCTGGTCGACATGGAAATAAAGGAATTATTTCTAGAATTTTACCACGCCAAGATATGCCTTTTTTACCAGATGGAACACCTGTTGACATTCTTTTGAATCCATTAGGAGTGCCTTCTCGAATGAATGTTGGTCAGTTATATGAATGTTTATTAGGATTGGCAGGTGATAAATTAAATTCTAGATTTAAAATTTTACCCTTCGATGAAATGTATGGATTAGAAGTTTCAAGGATTTTAATTAATAAAAAACTTCGTCAAGCTTCTATTGTTCAAAATGAAAGCTGGCTATTTAATCCTTATGCACCAGGAAAAATGGTTTTAATCGATGGAAGAACAGGGAAAGAATTTGAAAATCCTATTACTGTTGGAAACGCATATATGTTAAAGTTAATTCATTTAGTGGATGATAAAATGCATGCTCGAGCAACAGGTCCTTATTCTTTAATTACACAACAACCATTAAGAGGTAAAGCTCAACATGGGGGTCAAAGATTTGGAGAAATGGAAGTATGGGCATTAGAAGGTTTTGGGGCAGCTTTTACATTAAAAGAATTATTAACCATTAAATCAGATGATATGCAAGGTCGTAATGAAACCTTAAATGCAATTGTAAAAGATCAACCCATACCAAAATTTGGTATTCCAGAATCATTTAAAGTGTTATTACATGAATTACGTTCAATTGGACTAGATATGAGTACTTATAAAATTGAACAATTTAGCTCATATAAAAAATATGAAATTGAAGTAAATTTAATTGAAAAATATAATGCTTTATCAAAAACATTTTCTCCTACTTCAAATATAAACGATATTTCATTTTAATAATAATGTTAGATGCTAAAAAAGAATTTGATTATATAAAAATTAAATTAGCTTCTCCATTTAGAATTCTTCAATGGTCAAACCGAAGACTTCCAAATGGACAATTTGTTGGAGAAGTTCAAAAATCAGAAACGATTAATTATCGAACTTTTAAACCCGAAATGGACGGTTTATTTTGTGAGCGTATTTTTGGACCAAGCAAAAGTTTAGAATGTGCATGTGGTAAATATAAACGGGTTAGATATGAAGGGTTGATTTGTGAACGATGCGGTGTAGAACTAACAGAATCAAGAGTTAGACGTCATAGAATGGGGTATATAAATTTAATTTACCCTGTTACACATGTTTGGTATATTAATAGCCGACCTAATTTTATGGCATTACTATTAGAGGTTGAAGAGTATGAAAAAAAAATCGATACTACATATACTACTTATTCAGAAAAATGCAAAAAATGTAAAGGTTTAAAATTAACAACTTCAACAATTGTTGACTTGTGGGATGAACGAATTAAACGTATCAAACTTGCATCTTTAGCATATTTCATTGCTGAAGATGAAACCTCTTTTTATGGTTTACACTGGGATTTACAACAATATAGAAGAAGCCGAGAGTTAGGTTATAGTGGTTATCCATTAAAACCTTTTCCAAAACCTCAAAACCGTCGTTATAATACACCAAAATACTTGTTACGTGCGACACCGAATTTTTTAATCGGTGCTCCCTTGATTAAGCGTGAATTAGAAAAACTAAATTTAAGATCTGAAATTTTTAGAATGAGGTATTTTATTTTAGTTTGTACCAAAGTTTTAAATAAAGAAGAACCTATTTATAGTGAATCAAAATGGTTTAGAAAATGGGAACAACAAAGAATTTATAAAATTCGAGAACAAACGATAAAAAGAATACGGATTTTAGAAAACCTAGTCGGAACTAGCTCAAGTCCAGATTGGATGATTTTAACTATTTTACCAGTAATTCCACCGGCTTTACGCCCTATGATTCAACTTGAAGGTGGAAGATTTGCAACATCTGATTTAAATGAATTATACCGTCGAATCATTACAAGAAATAATCGTTTATTAAGATTGTTAGAAATTGATGCACCTCAATTAATTATTCGAAACGAAAAAAGATTACTTCAAGAAGCTGTTGATACATTAATTGATAATGGAAAACGTGGAAAAATTGCCTTAAGTGCTAATAATAGACCTTTAAAATCATTATCTGATATTATAAAAGGGAAACATGGGCGTTTTCGTCAAAATTTACTAGGTAAACGAGTAGATTACTCCGGTCGTTCTGTAATTGTTGTTGGACCTAGTTTAAAATTAAATCAATGTGGTTTACCTTATGAAATGGCCCGTGAACTATTCCAACCATTTATTATTCGTGAATTGATTAATCAAGGGTTAGCTAGCAATATGAAAATTGCTAAAAATTTAATTCAGCAAAATGAAGCAATTATTGATTCAGTTTTAGAAAAAGTCTTAAAAAGTCATCCTATCTTTTTAAACCGAGCACCAACTTTACATCGTTTAGGAATTCAAGCTTTTGAACCCATTTTAGTTCAAGGAAAAGCTATAAAACTACACCCATTGGTATGTTCAGCATTTAATGCAGATTTTGACGGTGATCAAATGGCGGTTCATATACCATTATCAGTAGAAGCTCAAGCAGAATGTTATATGTTAATGTTAGCACCATACAATTTTTTATCTCCAGCAAACGGAGAACCTATTATTATGCCGAGCCAAGATATGGTATTAGGTTGTTATTATCTAACTGTAAATAACATTACTGGCTTACTTGGTTCAAATCATTATTTTGCAGATTTAACCGATATTATTCTGGCTTATAACCAAAACAAAATTGAACTTCATAGTACTATCTGGCTTCGATTAACTCAAAAACAAAAGCCAACAGACTCAATCTTAAAAACGGTTCGTTTGAATGATAATACAATCATTGAATATTATTTAAATGAACAGCTTCGAAAATCAGAAGATGGAGAAATTTTAGCTCAGTATATAAAAACAACAACAGGTCGTGCAATTTTAAATTATATTATTCAAAAAACATTAAATTTAGAATAGATTTAAGATAGATATAAAACGAAAAGATTCAGTCTATGAAAAATTATACATATCAAAATAATTTAATTGGTAAAAAACAATTACGTCATCTACTAGCCTGGAGTTTCACTAATTATGACTCAATGCAAGCTTGTGGATTAGCTGATGAATTAAAATATTTAGGCTTTAAATATGCTACTCAAGCAGGTATTTCGATCAGTATCGAAGATTTAAAAATTCCTTTTATTAAAAACTTAATGCTTGAAAAAGCAAATCAAGAAATTATTAATGCTGAAAAGATTTATTTAAAAGGAAAAATTACAGATGTTGAAAGATTTCAAAAAATCATTGATACTTGGAGTTTAACAAGTGAATCCTTAAAAGAACAAGTAATTTACTATTTCAAAAATTATGATCCATTAAATTCCGTTTATATTATGGCATTTTCTGGAGCCCGAGGTAACTTATCCCAAGTTCGCCAACTCGTGGGAATGCGTGGATTAATGTCAGATCCAAGTGGTGAAATTATGAAGTTACCTATTAAAAAAAATTTTCGAGAAGGCTTAACAATTACAGATTATTTAATGTCAGGTTATGGTGCTCGGAAAGGTATTGTAGATACAGCTTTAAAAACAGCTAATTCGGGATATTTAACACGACGACTTATTGATGTTGGGCAAGATATTTTAATTCGAGAAAAAGATTGTTTAGCCAAGCATTCGTTTTTCTTGTCAATTCAACAGAATCAAGATGTACAATCAAATAATTTGGTCTTTGATAAATTATTAGGACGAGTTTTAAATAAATCGATTTATGATCCTCAAACTAATGAATTAATAATTCATGCTGGAACTCAAATAACTCCCACCTTAATTGAAAAGTTGAAAGAAAGAAAAATTAGTAATTTTTATATTCGTTCTCCATTTACTTGTAATTTATACCGAGCAATTTGTCAAAAATGTTATGGATGGGATTTAGCAAATGAAACCTTAGTCGATATTGGAGAAGCAATTGGAATATTAGCTGGTCAATCAATTGGTGAACCCGGCACACAATTAACAATGAGAACATTTCATACAGGTGGTATTTTTACTTCGGAAGCCCGTCAACAAATTGTTAGTCCTGTAAATGGAATTATTCGATTTTATAAAATGTTGAAAACAGTCGTGTTACGAACAAACCGTGGAGAAGATGTTTTAATTACTCAGAACTCGGGATCAATTATTTTAATTCCAGAAGATAAAAAAATAGATTTAATAAAAATTGAAGTTTTACGAAATACTATTTTATTCCCAAAGAATAATCAATATATATTAAAAGATACAGTTATTGGTGAATTAGTAAATACTAATAAACAAATAAAAAATGAAGTAAAGCCCATCTTAAGTGATACATGTGGGGAAATTTTTATGCCTCGCTTAAAAAAAAAAGTAAACTTACTAAATAACAATAAATTAATTTGGATCCTTGCAGGGCAATTATATAATAGCCCAATAAATTCTTTTATAAATTTTTATCCCGATTATAAATTAAATAAAAATAGTTTTATTTTTAGAACAAAAATAATAAATCACTATAAGGGATTTGTCGAAGGAATAAATAGTAAAGAAAATCTCTATCAACGGTTAATTCGCATTAGTAACAATAAATATTCTTTAAGAAATAGTAGGTTAAAAAAACTAACTAGACCTATACGTCACAAAAATTATCTTCTTAATGTAGAAAATTTAAAATATTTAATAACAATTTCACAAAAAAATTCTAATTTTTATCTACAGCTAACACGCAATCAAAACTTTGGGGTTTTAATAACGAATTCTTTTAAAACATTAACAGGTGGAGTTCTGAATTATGATTATCGAAATTTATTAAAATATGATCAATTAAATTCTTTGATTTCTTACGTAAGCCGAAATCAATTATCTAACAAATATAATCCACTAATGGTTTATAGTACAATGGTTTGGTTAAGTGAAGAAATTCATCAAGTAAATTGTGAACCGAATATTGTACTTGTTGAACATGGTGATTTCATTTCGGAAAAATTTGAATTAGTGCCTGGTCTTTTTTCAAAAACTTCAGGAATTGTTGGAATTCGACAAAAAAATAACTTAGTTCAAACTATTTCAATCAAATCTGGATTAGTTTATGAAGGAAAAAAATTTAAAAGTCTCGCAAAAAAACTATATTATCCAGGTGAGGTTCTTTTTTCAAATGTTCCAGTTACGACATTAGCTTTTTGTGAACAACTTTCTAGTAAAAATAATGAACAGTTACTTGTTCGACCAATTGAACTTTATGAATTTCCTTATAAAGATCTAACGTCACAGATTAATCCAAGGTTACTAGACTCGAGTTTACCATTTAGAATGAACACTAAATTTACTTATTCTTATAAGCCCAATCAAATTATTAAAGGCACAAAAAATTTAACATTGGTCTCAAATATTCTTACCTTTAAATCGAATCGATTATTAAATAAGAGTAATAATATTAAATTGATTCAAAATAAAAAAATTCCTTCGTTAAATTTTTGTTTAAGTGAAAAAATTTGTTTTAATAATTTTATAGCTGCAGATTTACAATATAAAAATATTCAATCTTCTAACCTAATTCAACATAAACAATTTATAGATCAATACACTATTCTCGGTTATTTAGAAGCATTAACAGCTAATTCATTAGAGATCGTAAAAATTAAAATAAAAAAAACAAAAAATAAACCCATTCTTTTAATTTCTAATGATAATTGTTTCACTCTAGCTAAAAAAGATTTTCCCGATAAAAAATTAAATAGTTTTATTATAAATAATAAACGAGTCAATGCTACAGGTAAAATTATTATTGAAAGTGATAATTTTTTTACTTTACAGCGAGGAAGACCTTATTTTTTCCCAAATTGTAATATAGATCATTTTAGTTATAAAACAAATCTTCAATATAAAATACTTAGCCAGAATCGCGTTTTTCGTCGTTCAACAATTACTAAAAAGATTGCAGTAAATTTTCAAAATACGTTGAAACTTTCATTTCAACAAACCAATACTAGTGCTAAAATATTTAAAAATACTACTTTGGTAAAGACAGAATTTTCAAAACTATTTTTAAAAAGAAATGGAAAATTATATAGCACTTTAATGCCACAGTTTTTCAAAAAATTATCGATTAATCAGACCCATTTACCGTTGAAATCTCAATCAATTATTCAACCAAATCCAATTCATTTAACTAAAATGGATAGAACACTCTTATTACAAAGTTCTGAAGTGGTTAAAAATGAATATAGAGCATCAAAAAAAGGAGATTATCAATTAACCCTTGTTAAGTTTTTAGAACAACCATTTCTGAAAACAACTAAATCTGTAGGTCTTCATTCAATTACCGAAGATTATTTTGAACAAGATGTTAATAGTGTTTTCTGTAAAAATAGTGAGTTTATTGAAACTGGTGAAACAATTGGGTTATTAAACCTTGAAAAAGAAATTACAGGTGATATTGTTCAAGGTTTACCTAGAATTGAGGAAATTTTAGAAGCTCGGAAAAAAAATTTAATTACAAAAAAATTACCAACTAGTCAAAAAAAAGGATTACTTGTCCAAAAAACGAATTTAGATCCAAATTTTGAATTTCGGAAAATTGGAACAACCGTAAAAGAAAATGAAAGAATTAATCCTCATAAATTATTGAAAGTTTATTTTAATTATTATGGTTTAGTAAAATCATTGATTTGTGATCGAACAAAAAAAATAAAGTATAATCGATTAATTCAGAATTATGAGGGTAGTTATAAAAGTTTTAAAAAAGTTCAAGCGTTTATTTTAAATGCTGTTCAATCAGTTTATCAATCTCAAGGTGTTACGATTAATGATAAACATTTAGAAGTTATTATTAAACAAATGACAACAAAAGTTTTAATAACTTATGAAGGTAATACACCATTATTAAGACGTGAAGTTATCGATTTATATCATATGCACTATATTAATAAAATCATTGAATCTCAATCAAAACAACCGGCCTATTATGTTCCATTGTTATTAGGGATTACAAAAGCTGCTTTAAATAATCCAAGTTTTATTTCCGCGGCAAGTTTTCAAGAAACAACTCGAGTATTAACTAAGGCAGCTATTGAAGGGAGAATTGATTGGTTACGAGGACTAAAAGAAAATATTATTATTGGTCATTTAATACCTGCTGGAACTGGTTCACAAAATTATCGTAATTGTTTTAAGAAACAAAATAAAAATTATTTAAAACTTACCCAGTCGCTTCCCAATCCTTCGTAAAAACCTGGACAAGTTTTTTAATATTTGTTAGGATGTAAAGCATAACTTTATTATATTAAGTAATCTAAAATTTTATGTCTAATATAACTTTATCACAATTATTAGAAGCTGGGGTTCATTTTGGTCACAAAGCTTATCGTTGGAATCCTAAAATGTTTCCTTACATTTATAGTGAAGTAAATAATATTCACATTTTGGACTTAGTTCAATCTGCAACTTTATTAAAAGAAGCAAATAATTATATTGAAAAGGCGGCTCGGGAAGGTAAAACATTTTTATTCATTGGAACAAAACGTCAAGCGAGTACTTTAATTGCTCAAGAAGCAAAACGTTGTGATTCATTCTATGTAAATCATAGATGGTTAGGTGGTATGCTAACAAATTGGTCCACTTTAAAAGAAAGAATTGAATATTTAAAAAATCTTGAGCAACAGGAAGCAGATAATACATTTGATCTTTTAACAAAAAAAGAAGCAACTTTACGTCGAAAAGAGTTAAAAAAATTACGTCGTCATTTAGATGGCATTAAATCAATGAAGTCTCTACCTGATATTGCTATTGTGATTGATCAAAAACGTGAAATGACAGCTATTCGTGAATGTCGAAAATTAGGAATTCCGGTTGTTTCAATTTTAGATACTAACTGTGACCCTGATTTAGTTGATATTCCAATTCCAGGAAATGATGATGCAGTTCGTTCAATAAAATTAATTTTAAAATCATTAACTGATAATATTATTAGTGGAAAATCACAACGTGGCTAAGGCAAGTCGATACTAATTGAATAATTTTGAACTAATAAAATTATTGAACTAGTATCGACTTACTCTAGAACTAATTCTATCCTACTTAATTACTATTCTAGACGACATTTCACAAAATGATATGACGTGATAATCTCTGGATGGGAGTAACATAGAAAAATCGTAAAGTAATATTGAGAAGCGTATCATTAAAGAATTTTAATAAGGAGCATAGCAGATATACCTTTTGAATGGAATGGTAGCTTTGAAGGCTTTATTTTTGGTCACCTTGTTTTACTAATCGATTGTATGGTATATAATTTAATTCCTCTTTCAAAATTTTATAAATGATATATCAGGCTTTGTAATTATTTAGGCTCCCAACTGCCACTTCGTTCACGCAATCTTTTAGAATAAAATTTTAATTTATTGACTTTTTCAATACTATAATTCAAACTAACTTTACAAATTTAATATCGAAAACTTATGCAATATTTAATATGTGTTACTCTTGGAATCGCACTTGGATGTTCTCCACTTAGAAATAGTAAATTAGTCGATATCTTAATATTATTAACTGGAGGTTAATCAATGGTTTTAAATTTACTAATCGATAACCCAGCAATTAGAGTAATTGGACCTCAAGTTTTTCCATTCATGAGAGTAGTCAAGTTAGTACGAACTGGGGTAAAAATTACCAAGAGTACTAATCCAATCTCAGTTGGAGCAACATTACATTTCGCTAGTCAAATTTATGACAATTGCTAAACGTTGAATTAAATGACAAAATAGTGTAAAATACTAATTTTCATTATCTTCCTCAAAGATTTCCGAGAAAAACAAATGCCCGTTTGTTTTCTCTTCTTTTTCAACTGTGTGTTCTTTACTCACAGTTGAATCAAATACGTTGTCCCAGAAATTTGAATCCGTCCAACCTAGTTTTATCAATTTGTGATCTTCTGTGATTTTCATGTGATACCATCGATCTCTGGATAAACTTTTTAAATAGCCAAATATTTCCCGATTTGTACAAAATATAATTTGTGGACGAGCGTACATTGCTTCTGCATAACGACCATACATGGTTGAAACTACATAACCATTTTTTATTCGTTCAATTGCTTCAAACATGTTATTAAAGGAAGTTTTATCACCTTGAGTTCGCGTGTCATCAATCATGAAAACATCTACTTTTTCGAATGTTTCTAACAATCTCTTCTTCCCAAGCCTTGAGACTTTTAACGGAAATCTTCTTTGGTAATGCAGTCGGCCAGTCTTCAATTCAGCTTCGGTTTAAAAGACTCCTTCGACCGCACTTTCCTTTAATAGAATTAATAAATATTACACTATATTCAAGTGAGTTTAAGAAACTCACTTGAATATAAAGGGTTATGTTTACTTAATTAGTAACGGCTACCTTCTGGGTTAGCTTGAACACTGTAACTCTTAATAGTGTAAGAGATACGACGACCTTCCATTTCAGTACGATCTAAGTAGAAACCTGGTTCATTACTAGGACGGTTTACGATGAAAGACATAACACAACTTTCAGTACCGTAAGCAGCATTAAATGCATTAATACGGATATACCCAGCTGCGCATGATTTACGTGCTTCACGTAATTCAAACATTACTGTAGCAGGATCTTTAACGTCAAATAATGGTAAACCCCATAATTCCCAGTAGCTATTGCGAGGATGAGGATCATCAGTCCATTCAACGTTTATCGCCCAACCTTTTTGAATACAGTAAGCGATTTGTTTTTCAATTTGTTGATCAGTTAAATCTGGTAAGAATGAGAAGCAACCTTGTGTAAGTCTCACTATTCAAATACTCCTTTAATTTTTTAAAAGTAACTTATTATACGTTTGATGTAGCAGTTGTCGCGAAATCAGCTGTATCTGTAGATGTGTAGTTGAAGCTGATATCTTTCCATAAATCTAACGCTGTTTGTAAAGGACCGCAAGTTTTTGCTGCATCACGTAAGATTTGAGGACCAACTTGTTGATTAAAGTAATCAGCACCTTCGTTACGAGCTAATACCATTGCCTCTAAAGCAACACGGTTAGCTGTAGCACCCGCTTGAATACCATCCGGGTGACCAATTGTACCACCACCGAATTGTAATACTACGTCATCACCTAAGTAGTGAATTAATTGATGCATTTGACCACAGTGAATACCACCAGATGCAACTGGCATACATTTACGTAAACTAGCCCAAGTCATTTCGAAGAAGATACCACATGGTAAGTTAACTTCTAAATTTGTAGCTAATAAAGTATCGTAGAAACCTTTAATCATTAAAGGATCACCTTCTAATTTACCTACAACTGTACCAGCATGGATGTGATCTACACCAGACATACGCATCCATTTACAGATAACACGGAAGTTAATACCATGGTTCTTTTGACGAGCGTATGTAGAGTTACCTGCACGGTGTAAGTGTAATAACATATCATTTTCACGAGCCCAAAGAGCAATACTTTGAATTGCTGTATAACCCATAACTAAATCGATCATGATAATTACAGAACCTACTGATTTTGCATATTCAGCACGTTTGTAAACTTCTTCCATTGTACCTGCAGTAACGTTTAAGTAAGAACCTTTAACTTCACCTGTAGCAGAAGAAGCACGGTTAATACCTTCCATACAGTTTAAGAAACGCTCTCTCCAACGCATAAATGGTTGTGAGTTAATGTTTTCATCATCTTTTAAGAAGTCTAAACCACCTTTTAAACCTTCAAAAACTACACGACCGTAGTTTTTACCAGATAAACCTAATTTAGGTTTTACTGTAGCACCTAATAATGGACATCCGTATTTATTTAAACGCTCACGTTCTACAATAACACCCGTTGCAGGACCTTGGAATGTTTTTAAGTAAGAGTGAGGAATACGCATATCTTCTAAACGTAAAGCAGATACGGCTTTAAAACCAAATACGTTACCAATAATAGAAGCTGTTAAGTTAGCTAATGAACCTTCTTCAAATAAATCACATTCGTATGCGATAAATGCGAAGAATTGGTCAGTTGTATTAGGAACTGGATCTACACGGTAAGCTTTTGCGCGATAACGGTCACAAGCTGTTAATAAGTCAGTCCACACAACTGTCCATGTTGCAGTTGACGATTCACCTGCTACAGCTGCAGCAGCTTCCACTGGATCTACACCTGGCTGTGGCGTAATACGGAATAAAGCAAGAACGTCAGTAGTTTTTACTGCATATGCAGCATCCCAGTAACCCATTTTAGCATAAGGGATTACACCAGATTCGTAACGGTCACTTTTAATTCGAGTCCGTTCTGATACAGATTGAGACATTTATTTCTCCTTAGAATAAAAAGGCAATATATAATAGATATTTAACTAATTTTTTAGAAAATTAGTTCTGTCGGCTGAATAGAATCTAACAACCTTAATTTTTATTATACTATCATTATCATCTTTACAAAAATAATATTTTATTTATTTTATATATAACTTTTTAGAATATAAATTTTTTCTATCTAGATAATGAATATGACTAAATATTTTTTTGCGACTTCTCAAAAAAACTGCATAATTGAGTCGACCACTAGCATCGTTGTTGGTTCTAATTTTAATTATTAAATAATTTGATGAGGCATTATGACTCTACTATCGTTATATCCTATAACATGAGCATTATTCTGAACTTTCATCTAGTCCAATAAATTAAAACATTAATTCTAAAACTATACGATTGAAGGTTACATGATAAGTCACAAACTTTAAAAATGTTTATGAAAGATAGATTTATAAATCTTATAAGACTAATTATGTTATTTCTAACTAGTATTACACATAACCACCGTATATTTTGCAAAAACAAATTGAAGAGAAAATTCTATACTTTTAAATTTTGACTAGAGATTTTAGAATTTAAAAGAATACGAGATTATAAAGACAATTAGAGCTGCTGGAGAAGATTTCAAACATAATCTTTAATTTTTTCCTCGGTACACGCTTTATCTTCCAAAACTTCAAATTGCTAATAGACAGAACTTACCAGACTGCCAAACCTAGTTAATCTTAGATCAAGTACCAATTTTTTTTACTTGGGTCAAATTCATTTGGAATGCCCTGAAGGTTTTCTTTCATAATCAGGAGGAAGTAATAGCAAAGTGCTTAAAATCAATAAAACGATGGATTAAATTTTCTATTAATAAAACAAATTGCTTTCTATTTTTTCTAAAAGCGTGATCTTCTAATTTGCACCATTAATGGAGTAATTCCATATACTCATTTGGATTTCCCCTATCTAGATCTTTGTCCTATTTTTTGAAACCCAGCAAATGTCTTAACCATTCTAAATGTCGAGTCTTATTTTAAATTGATATTTGTATTGAGCATTATTAATGCCTTTAAATCGTTGAGAACTGTCTCAGTAACAAAATTGTTACTACTTTCAAGGAAGGGGGCTTGTTCCATAGTGCATTTAAAATACCTTCAAAGAACTGACGATGTGGAGATGGTGGTGTCTGTCTTATTTACTAAAAGACCACACTCTGTTGCTGCAGGCTCCAAATAGTTATCAAGAGCCAGGTAACTTTACTCGAATTTATATTACTGCGTAGACCATAAGGCACTTTATTCATTTCAGTCCTATGTTAACACCCCGTTAGCCCTGATTCAATCTTATAGAGATTACTTACCCACAAACTTCAAAGAAAAGTATCTGCTTCTTACTTGCATATGTGTCTATTTCTTCTCACTTGGATCTTTTTTACTCCGCTGTTTCATTTCATATATAAATACATTCTTTTTTGACATTTATTTTCTTTTATTGGTTGATTTATAAAACAAGCTATAATTAACTCTTCTTAGATCTCAACGCTAAGCAAATTGTCTAATAACTCGTTAATTTTCTCTACTAAAAGTGACTTTTTAAATCTCGTATAAATATTATTAAGTTAATAAAAGTCGTTACAGAAAAAAAAGATTAATCACATAAATTCGTTCTTAAGGAATTTTAACTAGGAAATTGAGCAGCTTACTTTTATTATAGAAATTACAATATTTGTTAAAAAATATTAAATATATACCTAACAAATATAAAATCTTCTAGGCTTTTTTATTTGTTAGGTATAAACAACCATTAATTAAAATTTTTATATTATTTTAATAAAATTGGTTCATTTTTTAGAAAAAGAACGTTATTAAAAAATAATTAAAGGACTTTTGGTATCGTTAGAGAAATAAAAAAAAGTTTTAGAAGACTGTGAATTTATTAGAAAGTTATTTTATAATAGAAAGTACAATTAACTAATAATGTTTATTTCTATCATTCATCTATATAATTTATTTTTACAATTTTATGGTTAATCAATCAAAAAAGGTGTTAAATACAAACATAACCAAGTTAGTCAATCAGACTTATCAATATGGATTTTCAACATCGATCGAAAAAGATATTATTGAAAAAGGGTTAAGTGAGAAAACAATTTATTTAATTTCTCAAAAGAAAAAAGAAACAGAGTTTTTACTTAATTTTAGATTAAAGGCTTTTAAAAAATGGAAACAAATGCCAGAACCTGAATGGGCTTATTTAAAATTTCCTCAAATTGATTATCAGGATATTATATATTATTCGGCACCAAAAACACAAAAAAAACTAAAAGATTTAAACGAAGTTGATCCAGAATTATTAAAAACTTTTGAAAAATTAGGAATTTCATTGACTGAACAAAAACGCTTAGCGAACGTAGCTATTGATGCAGTCTTTGATAGTGTCTCTGTTGCAACAACCTTTAAGGAAGAGTTAACAAAATATGGTGTTATTTTTTCATCTATTTCTGAAGCCATTCAAGAGTATCCAGACCTTATCGCAAAGTATTTAGGTTCTGTTGTACCCATTGGTGATAACTATTTTTCAGCTCTAAATTCTGCTGTTTTTACAGATGGTTCTTTTTGTTATATTCCGACAAACACTGTTTGTCCTTTAGATTTATCGACATATTTTAGAATTAATGATCAACAATCAGGTCAGTTTGAAAGAACCTTAATAGTTTCTGAAAAAAACAGTCAAGTCAATTATTTAGAAGGCTGTACTGCACCACAATATGATACTAACCAACTCCATGCTGCAATTGTAGAGTTAGTTGCATTAGAAAATGCCAATATTAAATATTCAACAGTTCAAAATTGGTATTCTGGAAATGAGTTTGGAAAGGGGGGAGTTTATAATTTTGTCACAAAACGTGGGCTATGCTCAGGTAATCATTCAAAAATTTCCTGGACCCAAGTTGAAACAGGTTCTGCCATAACCTGGAAATATCCAAGTTGTTTATTAGTGGGTGATAATTCACAAGGAGAATTTTATTCCGTTGCATTGACAAATAATTATCAGCAAGCCGATACGGGAACAAAAATGATTCATATAGGTAAAAATTCAAGAAGTCGAATTATTTCCAAGGGCATTTCAGCTGGATATTCCAAAAATAGTTATCGTGGCTTAGTAAGTGTTACAAATAAAGCTCTTGGAGCTAGAAATTATTCTCAATGTGATTCGTTATTAATAGGTAATTCATCAAATGCAAATACTTTTCCATTTATTTCTGTTCAAAATTCAACAACAAAAATTGAGCATGAAGCTTCAACATCAAAAATTGGAGAAGAACAGATCTTCTATTTCTTACAAAGAGGCATTTGCTTAGAAAAAGCAGTTGAATTGATGATAAGTGGATTTTGTCGTGAAATTTTTACAGAATTACCATTGGAATTTGCAGCTGAAGCAGATAAATTATTAACTTTAAAATTAGAAGGGAGCGTCGGGTAATGAATAGCAATTCTCCATTATTACAAGTAAAAAGTTTAGAAGTTTCAATTAATGAAAATGAAATTTTAAAAGGTTTGGATTTAACAGTAAATAAAGGTGAAATTCATGCAATTATGGGTCCAAATGGATCAGGTAAAAGTACATTTTCTAAAGTTCTTGCAGGTCATCCAGCTTACGAAGTTATCTCTGGTGATATTTTATTTAAAGGAGCAACAATATTAGACTTGGAACCTGAAAACAGATCCCATTTAGGTATTTTCTTAGCTTTCCAATATCCAATTGAAATCCCAGGTGTAAGTAATGAGGATTTTTTAAGGCTTGCTTATAATTCAAAACAAAAATTTTATAATAAACCTGAAGTTGATCCTATTGAATTTTTCACAATTATTAATGAAAAATTAAAACTTGTAAATATGTCCCCATCTTTTTTAAGCCGAAATTTAAATGAAGGTTTTTCAGGAGGTGAAAAAAAACGAAACGAAATTTTACAAATGATTCTCTTAGATTCAGAATTATCAATTTTAGATGAAACTGATTCTGGTTTAGATATCGATGCCTTACGGATAATTTCAAAGGGGATAAATAATTTTATGAATCCAGATAAATCTATAATTTTAATTACTCATTACCAACGATTATTAGATTATATTAATCCAACTTATGTACATGTCATGCAAAATGGCAAAATTATAAAAACTGGCTCTGCTGATCTAGCAAAAGAATTAGAAACAAAAGGCTATGAATGGTTACAAAAATAAAAATACGAGTTTTTTTATAAAAACAAACCTACACCAGACTTAAACTCAGTATAATTCTAAATGTTCCTGTATATTTTTTAATATTGGGTAATTTACTAAATTAGTTAAATTTTATGTACCCAGAAATTTTTTATTCAAATACGTTTACGTTATTAGCGGAAGCAGAAGTTGGAAAACACTTTTACTGGAATATTGCAGGCTCTTTAGTACATGGTCAAGTTTTAGTAGTTATTTGGTTTGTTTTAGCTATTTTAATAGTATTTTCATTGCTTGGAACAGCAAACGCAGATCGAATACCACATGGTTGGCAAAATTTTATGGAAGCTGCAGTTGACTTTGTAACGGACATTGCGAAAAATCAATTAGGTGAAAGCTTTTATAAAGAATGGATTCCATTTATTGGGACATTGTTTTTCTTTATTTTTGGATGTAACTGGGCTGGTGCAATTATTCCATGGAAATTAATTGAATTACCGGAAGGTGAACTTGCCGCTCCGACTAACGATATTAATACAACAGTTGCATTAGCACTACTGACATCATTCGCTTATTTCTATGCAGGTCTAAGTAAAAAAGGTTTAGGGTATTTTAAACGATACGTTCAACCAATTCCACTTCTTCTACCAATTAACATTCTAGAAGATTTTACAAAACCTTTATCACTAAGCTTCCGATTATTTGGAAACGTTTTAGCTGATGAATTAACAATTACTGTATTAACATCATTGGTTCCTTTGATTGTGCCATTACCGATTATGGCATTAGGTATCTTTGCTGGTTCAGTACAAGCATTAATTTTTTCAACCTTAGCTGCTGCCTATATCGCAGAAGCACTTGAATAAGTCTTCTAAAATTAGTGCAATTAGATTTTTTAAAAATTATATATACATACTTAAACTTAAAAATTTATTATGGATTCTATCATTTCTGCTGCTTCTGTTATCGCTGCGGGTTTATCAATTGGTTTAGCTGCAATTGGTCCTGGTATTGGTCAAGGTAATGCTGCTGGTCAAGCTGTAGAAGGGATTGCTCGTCAACCTGAAGCAGAAAACAAAATTCGTGGTACGTTATTATTATCTTTAGCGTTCATGGAAGCCTTAACAATTTACGGTCTAGTTGTAGCATTAGCATTATTATTCGCTAACCCATTCAACGGCTAAAATTTTAAAGTAAACAAGTATTATCACTTGTTTACCTTAAGTTAATTTCACTTATCTATTATTTTTTAACTAATATTTTGAAGAATAATTAGTTAAAGATAATTATAAGTAACTTCATTAAAAAACCAATCAAACCAAAGAAGGGTTTTTTTACTAAAAATTTTACTTCTATAGTATAGCATATAGATTTATATGATTAATCTTTCAATACTAATTTCAAGTTCCGAAGTTAGTGGGCCTGGTGGGCTTTTTGATTTTAACTTAACTTTACCATTAGTTGCTATTCAATTTATATTGTTAACTGTTTTATTAAATATTATTTTATATAATCCATTATTAACAGTTATTGAAGAACGTAAAGAATATATTTTAACTAATTTAAGTAAAGCTTCAGAGTTATTAGCAGAAGCCAACAAACTAACTGAACAGTACGAACAAGAATTAAATAACGTCCGTAAAGAAGCCCAATCAGAAATTACAAACTCACAAAAAATTCATAAAGAAATTTTAGAGATTGAATTAGACATTTCTCAAAAATATATTGATAATTTATTAGATACTATTCAAAAAGATCTTCTTGCTAAAAAGAATATGGCATTAAATAGTTTAGATGAGATTGTTCAATCTTTATGTGTTGATATTGAAACTCGATTATCAATCTAAATTTTTTGTTAAGCGTAATTTTCCTTTTTATAGTTGAACAGTTTATATAAAAACTCGAAAATATGGAAAATTTTGATCAAATTTTTACATTAGTTGCCGAACATGAAAGTATTGGTTTAAATACTGATATTTTTGAAACCGGTTTATTAAATATCATAGCATTAGTAGGAATTCTAGTTTATACAGGTCGAGATTTTTTAGGATCTTTATTAGAAGAACGAAAATCAACAATTGTAAAAGGCGTACAAGATGCAGAAGATCGTTTAAATGAAGCACAAAAACGTTTAAGCGAAGCCGAAAAGCAATTAAATCAAGCAAATATCGTGATTAGTGAAATTAAAAATGAGACTATATCTACGAAAAAAATGTTACTTGAATCAGATTCTTTTGTTGCTAAAAAAGATTTAAAAATTCGCTTCGATCGAGCATTAGCTACTTTCCGATCAAAAGAACGTCAAATTTTTGTAGAAATCAAAGAGCAAATTATCTCACTTGTTTTAAACAAAACAGTCGTTCGTGCCAAAGAAGCATTTGGACCAAAAGAACGTGCAACTGCATTAATTAATGATACTATTAATAAATTAGAAGGAGATTTATTATGAGTGGAAACCCATTAGCATCAAAAATTGCAGCTCCATACGCACGTGCTTTATTTGATTTTTCAGTTGACAAAAATATCATGCATCAAATTACAGCTGACTTTCAAAATTTAGAAATTTTTCTAGATGAAAGTAGTGAACTAACAGATTATTTAAATAATCCTCTTGTGAGTCAAGCTGCAAAAGGTGAAGTTTTAACAAAAACCTTAAAGTCACAAATAAACAGTGAAACTTTTAAGTTTTTAATGGTTTTAGTTGATCGCGATCGAATTAACTTAGTAAAATCAGTTATTACTAATTATTTAGAATTAGTTTATGAAACAGCATCAATTAAAACAATTGAAGTTGTAACTGCGGTTGAATTCTCAAATGCACAAAAAAATACATTAATTCAAAAACTAAAAGAATTAACTAATGCACGTGAAATTAAATTAGCTATTACAGTTGATCCAAATTTAATTGGTGGATTCTTAATTAAAACAGAATCAAAAGTTATTGATTTTACGATTAAGAACCAATTACAACAACTAGCCAAACATTTAGATTCTGTCTTAGAAATTTAATTATAAATAACTTTTTTATTAACTTTTTATTTAAAAAATAATACAATGGTAAATATTCGTCCAGACGAAATTAGTAGTATTATCCGTGAGCAAATTGAAAAATATGATCAAGATGTTAAAGTAGATAATATTGGTACTGTATTACAAGTGGGTGATGGTATTGCTCGAGTTTATGGTCTTGATCAAGTTATGAGTGGTGAACTTTTAGAGTTCGAAGACAAAACGGTTGGTATTGCTTTAAACTTAGAGAATGATAACGTTGGTGTAGTATTAATGGGTACCGGCCGTCAAATTTTAGAAGGTAGTACTGTAAAAGCAACTGGTAAAATTGCGCAAATCCCAGTTGGTGAAGCATTTTTAGGCCGTGTTGTTAATCCATTAGGTGCACCAATCGATGGTAAAGGTGAAATTGCTGCAACTGATAGTCGTTTAGTAGAATCAATGGCACCTGGTATTATTAGTCGTAAATCAGTGTGCGAACCTTTACAAACAGGTATTACTTCAATTGATGCGATGATTCCAATTGGTCGTGGTCAACGTGAGTTGATTATTGGTGACCGTCAAACAGGAAAGACATCAATTGCTGTAGATACAATTATTAACCAAAAAACAGAAGACGTTGTTTGTGTATATATTGGGATAGGTCAAAAAGCATCAACAGTGGCACAAGTTGTAAATGTTTTAGAAGAAAAAGACGCAATGGCATATACAATTGTTGTATCTGCAAGTGCGAATGATCCTGCAACATTACAATACATTGCTCCATATTCTGGCGCTGCATTAGCTGAATACTTTATGTATAAAGGAAAAGCAACATTAGTAATCTATGATGATTTAACTAAACAAGCGATGGCCTATCGTCAAATGTCATTATTATTACGTCGACCACCAGGGCGTGAAGCTTATCCAGGTGATGTATTTTACTTACACTCACGTTTATTAGAACGTGCTGCTAAATTAAGTGATGAATTAGGTGGTGGTAATATGACTGCACTTCCAATCATTGAAACTCAAGCAAGTGATGTATCTGCATATATTCCAACAAATGTAATTTCAATTACAGATGGTCAAATCTTCTTATCAAATGATTTATTTAACTCGGGTATTCGTCCAGCTATTAACGTTGGTATTTCAGTATCACGTGTAGGCTCAGCAGCACAAACAAAAGCAATGAAAAAAGTTGCTGGTAAGTTAAAACTAGAATTAGCACAATTTGCGGAGTTAGAAGCGTTCTCACAATTTGCTTCAGATTTAGATGAAGCAACACAGAAACAATTAGCACGTGGAACTCGTTTACGTGAATTATTAAAACAACCACAAAACTCACCATTCTCCGTAGCTGAGCAAGTTGCTTTAATTTATACAGGTATTAATGGCTATTTAGATGATTTAGCAGTTGGTGATGTAAAAAATTACTGTGCTAGCTTAATTACATATTTAGCAACATCAAATAAACCATATACAGAAATTGTTAAATCAACAAATCAATTTACCGAAGAAGCTGAAGCTTCATTAAAAGAAGCAATTTCTGAGTCAAAAGATGCTTTTATGAAATCTAAATAATTAGATTGTTCTAATTTAAAATTCATTACGGAATTAATTTTCGTAGTGAATTTTAACGATCATTAAAAAAATTTTTTAATTTTATTTTATCTTTTAATAATTTAAATTTTATACAATACATTACCACTATCATAGTTGAACTTCCGTATTTAGTAGTTTCTAGAAAAATTTTCTTAGGATTTCATTTTTATCAGGAACCATTTGAGAATAAAAAAAAATAATAAAATTAATATTCTCAATAAGATAAGCTTCTGATATTTTTTCTACCACCAAAATCGTCACTAGTAAATATAATATGATTAGAAGGATCTATAAAACAAAAGAAAATAGCTTTTAAAAATTAAATAAAAAATATTATATGATGACAGTATAGTATTTTCTAATACCAGAATTAAAGCGTATAGTTAGATCAAAAATATTCTTTAGTTAACTTTGTAAAATCCATTAATAAACAATTTGGCAATGGTCTAATAGTAGTACCTCTTTAATATAACTTTATTCTAATATTTTGATTTTGTAATTAAAATTTCTAAGATTTTTTTCTTAATCTAAAAATCCCCGACTCTCGTTTTCTCACTATTAATCAAGGATGAAGAGAAGACAGCATCATTGAATGTGCTCATAAGTCTCAAGAAATAAATTAGATTATTAAACTAAACGTAGTTTAATAATCTAATTTCACTAATCTAGAATTAACTTTTAATTGGCAATAAGGTATAATCCGAAAGAATTTCTCTGAATTCTTCACCACTGATTGTTTCCGAATCTAATAATTTTTCAACAACCAAATCTATTATAACACGATTATCTAAAATAATCTCTTTTGCAATTTGTTCACAGTGATTTACAATTTTACAAACTTCAGCATCGATTCGATCACTAATAGCTTCATTCGAATCACCACCCATAAACATTTGTTCATTATTATCAGTTTCTAAAGCTATTGGACCAATATTTGACATACCGTAACGAGTTACCATTTGTCGTGCTATATTTGTAACTTGTTGAAGATCATTGCTAGCTCCCGTTGTTACTTCAGGATCACCAAAGACAACTTGTTCTGCTACTCGCCCCCCTAATGTTGTTATAATACGTGCTAATAAAGCTGATCGTGAAAGTAACATTTGATCTTCTTCTGGAGCAAACCACGTCAGACCTTTCGCTCCTCCTCGTGGAACTAATGTAATTTTTTCAACTGCATCGTGATTTTCTAAGACTGAACCTACAATCGCATGTCCAACTTCATGATACGCAATTAATTTTTTATTTTTACTATCTTCCATGGTAGAACCTGCAATACCACCAATGATACGGTCAACTGCTTCATTTACTTCATTCTTACTAATTGTTTTCTTTTTGTAACGTGTAGCTAAAATAGCAGATTCATTCAACAAATTGGCTAGATCGGCACCTGAAAATCCAGGTGTTCGATTTGCTAATTGTACTAATGAAACGTCTTCATCTAATGGTTTATTTTTGGCATGAACTTTTAAAATTCCAATTCTTCCAAGACGATCTGGTAATCCAACAGTAATTTGTCGATCAAATCTTCCTGGTCGTAATAAAGCCGCATCTAAGATATCTACTCGGTTTGTAGCACCGACAACAATTACCCCTTTATTTTCTTTAAAACCATCCATTTCTGTTAATAATTGGTTTAAAGTTTGTTCACGTTCATCGTTTCCACCACCAATACCAGCACCACGTTCTCGACCAACCGCATCAATTTCATCAATAAATACAATACATGGTGAGTTTTCTGACGCTTTCTTAAAAAGATCGCGAATACGCGCAGCACCAATACCAATAAACATTTCAACGAATTCTGATCCTGCTACACTATAGAAAGGAACATTTGCTTCATTTGCAATTGCTTTTGCTAATAAGGTTTTTCCCGTCCCTGGTGGTCCTACTAATAACACCCCTTTTGGGATTTTGGCCCCAACAACTGTGTAACGTTCTGGTTCTTTTAAGAATGAAACAATTTCTTCAAATTCAGCTTTGGCTTCGTCAATACCTGCAATATCATCAAATGAAATACCAGTATCTGGTTTCTGATCAAACCTTGCAGGTGATTTTCCTAAATTCATTGGAGAGGAACCTGAATTTGGTGAAAAATTATCTGAATTTTGAAAGAAGAAAATTAGACTACCAATAAAAATTAACGGTAGTAAAAGATTACTTGCAATTGTAATAAAGATACTTTTTCTTGGTGCTGGATGAGCATCAAAGTCAATATTGTATTCTTTTAATTTTTGAATTAATTGCGATGCACCAACTGGAATTTCAACACGAATAGATTGAGGACGATTACCTAGTTCTGGGCTAGAAGCTTGAACAATTGCATTCCGACTATTATCATATAAATCCACTTGTTTTACCCAACCCATTTCTAAGTATTCTAAAAATCGTCCATATGTCATTCTCGAACTACTTACATTCGTATTAATTTCTTGTCTAACTTGTTGTCCTTCATCAACTCCTAAAATATTAAATGTTCGAAGTCCTATGAATAGACAAGCTACAAGAAATAACCCAATAAGAACTTTCTGTATTGTATTACGATCCATTTTTTTTTTTTGCTTTTTAATGATTTGTTATATAAATTTATTCTCATTTTAATAGTAACATATTCAATCTGATGAAACCAACTTTTTTTTTAAAATTTTATTGTTGAAATTTAGAAAGGTTAGTTACACTTAATAGTAATTTTAATATTTTATATAATTTTATGGTAAGTCGTGGATCAACAGTTCGAATTTTAAGACCAGAATCTTATTGGTATAATGAAGTAGGTACAGTGGCAACAGTCGATCAAAGTGGAATTCGTTACCCAGCAGTTGTACGATTTGAAAAAGTAAACTATAGTGGCACAAATACAAATAACTTTGCCCTTGATGAATTAATTGAAGTAACTCCGGGTAAGTAGTTCACCTTTCTTCAAAAATGAAAGGTATCATAAACTGTTAGTTTTACTATACTTTTTTAATAACATATCTACTTAAAAAATAATTAATTGTAAGAATAAAAAATTTTATAATCTTTTATTCTTACAATTAATTATTTCGTTCGTCATTCTATTTTTCTCTCTGCACTCATATTCTCTCAACAATTAGCTTTGGAAACTGCTAGTCAAAGTTACCATCATTTGATTTAGAATCTAGTTTTTTTGTATTTATTAGTTTCGATCTTAGTTTTTTTAGTTTTCTTTTTAATATAACCGATAGTCAATTTTTAAATTCGTAAATAGTTTCTTTTTAGACATTACTATAATATTATTTTATAATTAAATTTTACTATAAAGATAACATTCTAATGTTAGAGTCAATTCAAATTGGAAAAGTAGCACCAAACTTTCTTAGTATTGGAGTTTATAAAAATAAATTGGGAAAAATTCGACTTTCAGATTATCATGGAAAAAAGTATGTTATTTTGATTTTTTATCCAGCTAATTTTACTTCTATTTCCTCTACTGAATTATTAAATTTAAGTGATCGAATTTCAGAATTCCGAAAATTGTCTACGCAAATTCTTGCTATTTCCATAGATAGTCCTTTCTCACATGTTCATTATTTACTTTCAACTCGAAGTCAAGGAGGCTTAGGTGAACTAAATTACCCATTAATTTCTGATCTTAATCAAAGTATTACAAATAAATATCGTCTCCTTACAAGTGAGGGACTTGCTCTGCCTGGTGTCTTTATTATTGACAAAGAAGGAATAATTCAATACTATACCGTTAACAACTTATTATGTGGTAGAAGTGTAAATGAATTACTTCGGATTTTACAATCTGTACAATATGTTAAAGAAAATCCAGGGCAAGTTTGTCCTGTAGATTGGAAATTTGGAGATCAAACTCTACACTCTCATCCATTAAAATCAAAGATTTATTTTAAAACATTATATTCTCATAAAACGACTTAAACGTTTATGCCAAAATTAAAAACTCGAAAAGCTGCTGCAAAGCGATACAAAGTAACGGGAGGCGATCATTTTTTACGTCGTCACGCGTTTAAAGGTCATCTTTTACGTAAAAAATCAAATCGTCAAAAACGAAAACTTTCACAAAGATTATGTGTTAGTATGAATGATAGTAAAGCTATTTCATTAATGCTACCTTATTAAGTATAAACAATTAATAGAATCAAAATAAATATGGTTAGAGTCAAACGTGGAAACGTCGCACGCAAACGTCGGAAAAAAATTTTAACACTAGCTAGTGGATATCGTGGTGCGCACTCAGTATTATTCCGAGTAGCAAATCAACAAGTAATGAAAGCCTTAAAATATTCTTATATTGGTCGTAAGCAGAAAAAACGCATTTTTAGAAAAATTTGGATTAATCGAATTAATGCTGCTTCACGATTAAATGGTATTTCTTATAGTAAATTAATTCATAAATTTAAAAAGTCGAATATTGATTTAAATCGTAAAATGTTATCTCAAATCGCTATTTTAGATTCCTCAACTTTTAAATTATTAGTGGATTTATAAGTAGTAAATATTTTCTTCTAATTTAGATTATTTCGCACTTCTCGATATAATCTAAATTAAAAAATTATATAAGCTTATCATAAAATGGATGTAAATGACGATTTAGAAAAATTAATGGATAATTTACCTCTTTTTCTTCAAGAAAAATTGAATTATCATCCACGCAAAGATCAATTAATTGAAATTGTTCTTGACTTAGGTCGAAGACCTGAAGCAAGATTTACAACAGGCCCTGAGTACTTATCACGGAAAGTTATATCATGGCAAGATATGGATTATATGACTAAACGAATTAGTAAATTTAGTAATGAGAATCGAGCAGGTATTGAACGAACTTTACATCGAATTAGTTGTATTCGAAACCGACAATTCTTAATTACTGGATTAACATGTCGTGTCGGAAGAGCAGTCTTTGGAACGATTTCTGTTGTTCGAGATCTTTTAGAGTCTGAAAAATCCATTTTAATTCTTGGTAAACCAGGGGTTGGAAAAACTACGATTATTCGAGAAATTGCTCGAGTTTTAGCAGATGAAATGGAAAAGCGAGTTGTTATTATTGATACGTCTAATGAAATTGCTGGAGATAGTGATGTCCCGCATTCCGGAATTGGCCGTGCCCGACGTATGCAAGTTGCCAAACCAGAATTACAACATCAAGTTATGATTGAAGCAGTCGAAAATCATATGCCACAAGTAATTATCATTGATGAAATTGGTACAGAATTAGAAGTTTTAGCTGCTCGGACAATTGCTGAAAAAGGTGTTCAATTAGTTGGCACGACTCATGGAAATTGTTTAGAAAATTTAATTAAAAATCCTCCATTAGCTGATTTAATTGGTGGAATTCAATATGTTACTTTAAGTGATGATGAAGCTAAACGACGAGGAACACAAAAAAGTATTTTAGAGCGTAAAGCTTATCCAGCTTTCGAAATTGTTATTGAAATTAATCAGCAAAATTCATGGACAATCCATGAAGATGTAAAGACTTCTATTGATTTATTTTTGAGAGGCAACTTTGGAATTGGCCAGATTAGGAAATTTTCTCTTCTTGAAAAAATTTTAATTAAATCAAAACGTTTCCAAAATTCTCAAAATTTTCTACTAAAGAATAAAACTAATCTAAATGAGTCACTTCCTTTAACAGAAAAAAATTGGATAACTATTAATCAATTTAAAGATGAGAAAACAGTCTCGCTAAAATCTAAAAAACTAATTATTTATCCCTATTCGGTATCGACAAATCTTTTAAAAGAAGTTTTATTAAAAATGGGATTTAAATTTGTTTTGACAAATGAAATTAGAAAAGCAGGTTTGATTATTGGATTAAAAAGTCATTTAAAACAAAACTTTAAGTTAATAAGGTTAGCAAAACAAAAAAATATTCCAATTTTTGCTTTAAATAACGTCAATTGTTATCAAATTAATAAATTAATGAAATTTCTTGCATTATAGTATGGGCTCATGAACGTACACCATTAGCGAACTTAGTTCGTTGGAGAGATAAACCAGTTGCTCTTTCAATTGTTCAAGCTCGTTTAGTTGGTTTAGTACATTTCGCGGTTGGTTATATTTTAAC
>Ga0209949_1000106_pt1 | contig 49101 bp, 41 predicted proteins | sample SalPonC_black_MG_FD_185711 | JGI IMG/M metagenome (GOLD analysis project Ga0209949, IMG submission 185711) | Salt pond soil microbial communities from South San Francisco under conditions of wetland restoration - Salt Pond MetaG... | ecosystem: Environmental > Aquatic > Marine > Intertidal zone... | reverse complement strand
CAGGCTGGTTACCTACTGGTTTCCTTCGAAAGGTTTCGTGGGTTGCCCCGGTCCCCCTTTCACGAGTTTAGCTTGGCGCTATCCGATTTCCGACTTCCCACTCCCGCCTTCCGCCTTCCGCCTTCAAAAAGGTGGGGCACTCCCCAATGACCATAGCCGGAATGCCCCTGAAAAATCACCCTTGTTCGGCGATTTGATCCGGCGGAATCGGCGCGGGTACGATATTGCGCACCGCCTTAGTGGTTTTCAAATAGGCAAAGATAGCTTTCAGGTCTTCGTCCGACAGGTTGCGGTAGGCTGGCCAGGGCATGGGCGGCAGCAGAGGGCGGCTGTTGTCCAGCCCTTTGAACTTCCCCTCCCGGATGGCTTTCAGAAACTGCGCTTCCGTCCAGTTACCGACACCGGTGGGATCGGAGGTCAGGTTGGCCGCAAAGCTCACGCCCCAGGGACCGACGGCGGCGGTCAGGTCCTCGTTGAACAAGGTCCACTTACCTGGGCCAATAGCATCGAGAGCCACTTCGGGCAGCGGGCGTTCGGCAGGATAGCCTGAAAGCAGCAGCTCCGGATCCGGCTCCGGGCCGCTCGGGCCCATGATCTTCGGAGAGTGACAATCGTGGCAACCCACCGCGGCGACGAGATAGGCGCCGCGCTTGACGGGATCTTCCGCCGGCGCCGGTTCGGCCTTGATGGTGGTTTCCACAGTCTGCTCCTCCGCACCGGCACTCTGACAGGCAGCGGCCAGGACAAGTAAAAGGAGATATACGCCCGCAATAACTGTAGGAATCAGAATAGTCCGTTTCATGATGATGAATTTTGATTATTTACAGCGATTGGGATTCAGACAATCATACCTCTCCAGCAAAGCCCGTTCAATACCGCGTTGGCGGCCCCAGCGCGCCAGCGTACTGATGACGGGCGACAGCATACGGGCCGCCCCCGTGAGGCGCGATTCGGAAAGGTCCAGTACGATAGCCAGATGTACCGGGTTTTTGGGAATGCCGCTGGAAAAGCAGTGACCATCCCGGGCCAGGCCATAGCCTATGCACAGGGCCTGTTCAAAGCCCGGGCTGCCCGGTGACAGCTCCACTTCAAACAGTACGGGCCGGTCAGTTTCGTTGAAAAAGCGGTGCAGGCTGCCGACGGGTGCGGTAGCCGATTCACCGGGAAACAGGCGGGTGATCCGGCCGTCGAGCTCAATGGATAATTGCCCCCGTTTTACGGTAAATGTTTCCGCAAACCGTTGATGGTAGTGAAGGAAGTTCCCGCCTCTGGGAGCCAGGGAGACCTCAACCAGCGTGGGCAAATATTCCGGCGATCGACAGGATTGGATAAAGGTCACCCGGTCGCCGATTAGCGGGTTTTCAATAGTTGGATACGCAGTAAGCATGGTAGAAGAGATTTGCCGGGGCGAAGTGTGGAGACTTCGCCCCGGCGCCTGTTAATGGAATTACTTTTTGGCAAAATTCACGGAGAAAGTATAGGTGACGCCGTTGTCATCCGTCTCCTCGTACTCGTACTTCATAGCACTGGTGTTGATCTCTCCGATCTCCCAGCTTTCGGTTTCGCCTTCCTGCGTGACAGAGAGTACCTTTTGATCGACGCTCAGGGCCCAGGTGCCGCTGGTCGTCTGCGGATCTTCCGGGAAACACTTGGTAGGACCTTCATCAAAGTTGACCGTGCCGTTCTTGTTGAAAACGGTCAGGTCATCTTTGACACAGGTGGGCAGCTGAGCATAGATGTTGTTCACCTGCGTGCCCGATCCGAACCAGTCGATAGCCGGATCGACGGTGAGCGCCGTCATTTGCCAGGTGCCGCTGATCATTTCTGCGACATCCGGGCTTCCAATGTCGTCATTGTCTTTGTCCTTTTTACAGGAAGTGCTGAATACAAGGCTGAGCATGGCGAGGGAAAACAGCGCGGTTTTCCCAAAGTTGATGGATTTCATAATTCGGATGATTTTAAGCTGATAAAAATTCGGGTGATTAATCGTTTTTTAATTGACACTTCAAAAATACGCGGATCGGTGGGGCGGGTATTGCAAAAAACCGACATGGGTCACACGCCCTGATAGACCGCTGAAAATTCGGCATGCCGGGCAAAGTGTTGGGTGGGGCTCTCCCCACTCAGGGCGCGAAACTCGTTGATAAAATGCGCCTGGTCGGCGTAGCCGCATTCGTAGGCCAGTTCGGCCCAGCCCAGTGAAGGATGCTGCCGCAGCATTTTGAAAGCATTGTCTAGCCGGCTGATGCGGATAAAATATTTAGGTGTGATACCGATTTTCTCCTTGAACTCCCGCTCCACCTGGCGTTCGCCGATACCCAGTTTGCGGCAGAGCTCGGCCACGGTCACCTGGCCTCCATTCTCCCGCACATACCGGGCGGCGTAATGGGCGTAGACGACTTTGTCTTCCCGCCGGAGCAGCTGCTGCCCGAAGAAGTGTTCTGCAATATCCACTCTGTTTTCGAAATCTGCCGCATTCCAAATGGCATCGATGAGGGAGTGCACCAAAGCGCCGTATACTTCTTCCAGACTTAGCGACTGCTCTGTGAGTTCATTCATCGGTCCGCCCATCAACCGGAACAATCCGGCGGGGCGAAAGCGAACCGCAAAGAAGCCCGTTTTTCCTGTGGGTTGGAGATAAACGTGTTTTTTGCGCTGCCCACCTACGAGTGCACGCAGCTCGGTATGCGGCACGGTCTTTTTTAGGTGATCGTACAAGCGGAAGGGGTCGCCGTAGTGAAAAACGAATTCGGGGTGCCCGTAGGGCAACACCTTGATCATTGGCACCGGCGAGCCGGGATGATCGAATTCCAGCATCCAGTAGCGCTCGATGTAGGGTCGTAGCGCCGGGCCGGGTTGAAAGGTCTTGAATTGTTTTTGCATGTTGTGTCGGGTGATTTTTCAGACACAAAGATGCAGGGGAAGTCATTGGCGCGAAATCGCATAAAAATGTGAGAGAAGGGAAAACCTCCTGAACCACCGGTTTTGCGGGATATAAGACGCCTGGCCACCGGTTAAACGAACAAAATTCTCGACAAACACCACCATTGGATCTGCCCCCTCCTTTCGTCAGATTAGGCGTTCCTTGACCTTCCAATCCTCCAATCCTCCAATCCTTTCCTAATCCACCAACCGCTCCCGTATCGCCTTGAGGACTGCTTCCGTTTTTGAGTTCACCTGCAGCTTGTCATAGATACTGCGGATATGCGAGCGAACGGTATCGATGCTGATGTCGAGATCCTCAGCGATAAGTTTATAGCTGAAGCCTTTCATGAGTCCGCGCAGGATATCGAGCTCACGGGGAGAAAGGTGGTAGTCATTGGCGGGCCTGGATTCCTCCCGGAAAAAGCGAAGTACTTTTCGGGCGACATTGGCGGTCATAGGCGAGCCGCCGCGGTGAATATCGAAAATGGCGTCGATAATTTCGGAAGGCGGCGTATGCTTGAGCAGGTAGCCGCTGGCGCCGTTGCGGATGGCCTGAAAGATGCGGTCCTCGTCGTCGAAGACCGTGAGCATAAGCACCTGAACTTCCGGCAAGACGGCTTTGGCCATGGCCGTCGCTTCGATACCACTAATCGCCGGCAGATCGATATCCATCAGAATTACATCAGGCCACAATGAAGAAAGCTGCTCCTTCAATTGCCGGCAATCAGGGAAAGCGCCTACCAGATCCAGTCCTTCCGTTGCCTGCAGCAGAAAGCTCATCCCTTCCCGCAGGTCTTTATTATCCTCATAAATCAGTATGCGAATATTTTTTTCCATATAGCAAATTACGGCGCTTTTACCTTTTCTTCCAATCACATGAATGGGTGAGGAATCCCGGTCCTCCGATTCCTTGAACCTAAAGCCCCCTTCCACAAGTGTTGGTCATTACCTCCAGCCTGCAAGTACAGTTTCAGATCCATTTCCCCTTTTTTCCCAACCGGGCCGTCAGTTCCACACAAGTCCCCTTTCCGGGGCGGGAACGCAGTTGCAGGGTTCCGCCGATCTCAGTAGCGCGTTGTTCCATATTTTCCATTCCGTTTCCCTGTTCCGCATGGTTCGGATCGAAGCCTTTACCGTTATCCTCTATGATCATTTTGAGATGGCCGCTGCGGATGGTCAAAAACAGCGTAACCCGGGAGCAGTCGCTGTATTTGATCGCATTATTGATGGCTTCTTTAAAAACCAAATAGATATTGCGGCGCTGACTGATGTTGAGCCGGGCCGGCCGGAAGCCGTCCGACACTCTTACCACAAAATCAATCTGACGGGCCTCCATCATGCGGATACCGAAGCTGCGCATGCGGGTGACCAGGTCTTCGAGTTGATCGTGCCGGGTATTGATCGTCCAGATGATATCCTGCATGGATTCCGATAGTAAGGCGGCGCTGCTGCTGATGCGCTGCAATACGGAATCGACTTCCTCCTGCCCCGCTACTTTTGAGCGTGCGTATTCACTAAAAAAACGGATGCTGCTGAGGGTAGAGCCCATATCGTCGTGCAAGTCGCGGGCGATGCGGTTGCGGATAAGCTCCAGAGCCTGCCGCTGTGAGCGACGATACGCGGCCAGCAATAGCCCGGCAAGCAACACTGTCAGGGCCAGCAAAGCTGGAAAGTACCAGGTTTGGTGAAAAGGCGGAATGATGCGCATGGGAATACATAGCGTATTTTCACTCCATATGCCGTCGTTGTTGGCAGCACGGACTTCCAGCGTGTAGTCGCCACCATCCAGGTTTGTATAGATGACGATGGGCTGAGTGGTGAAGGTCCATTCCTCATCAAAGCCCTCCAGCCGGTAAGCGTAGCGGTTTTTCTCCGGCTGGCTGTAGTTGAGCGCCGCGAACTCGAAGCTCACCACATCTTCACCGGGACGAAGGACCAGGGCTTGTCCTTCCGGGAACCGCCGCTTCTGATTCATCACCTGAACACTATTCAGCACTACTTTTGGGGCGCAGGCATTCAGTGGGACCTTTTCGGGAAAAAAATAGTTGAAGCCTTTTCCGGCGCCGATAAAGATTTCACCATTTGGCATCCGTTCAAAACCACCGGATACGACATTAGCCACCAGGCCGTCCCGGCGATCAAAATGCAGCAATTGCCCATCGGGCAGCCGCAGCCGGTACAACCCCCGGTTGGTTCCAATCCATAAATTGCCGTTCAGATCCTGGCGCACCCGGTGTATCTGGTTGGATGGGAAGCCCCGCTTAGTATCGTAAATGGCCAGTACCCGCCCCTTGAGATCTACCTGAAACAATCCGTTGTGGGTACCCAGCCACATTGTTTCTCCTTTGCCTGTACAAAAGTCCTCACTTGCATAATGAGGCAGGTTTTCCAAAATGATGCGACGGCTTTCACCGGTAGCCGGCTGATAGCGGTAGATGCCATTGAAAGTAGCGATCCAGATTTGCCCCAATTCATCTTCGTGCAGCCTGGTAATCCTGCCGGCGCCCTGAGCATGAGCCAGCGAATCGCAGAAAGGTATTTTGACAAAGGTTTCCTTTACCGAATCGTAGCGAAAGAGCCCTTCGTAATTACATCCTGCCCAAATATTACCCTCGCGATCCTCCAGGAGGGCCAGCACTTTGTGATTGACCTTCGGCGTTTGCAGAAAATCGGCCATCAGCCGCCATTGATTCCTTTCCGCTTCGAAGGTCAATACCCCGCCGTGTACGCCTATCCATAATGTTCCCCGTCGGTCTTGAACCAGGTCAAAAACTTCCCTGCTGTACCGACCGATGGGAGATAGAAAGTGCTGAAATTGATTCCTTTTCCGCTCCCAGCGGACGAGACCTCCGCCCCAGATACCGATCCAATAGGTGTCCGGGTTATTCTCATCCTGCAGGAAAGCGGAGATTTCAAAAACTGGTTAGCAGGCTCAACAGGCATGATCTCCCTCGAAAAGCGCATCGTATGGGGATCATACTTCTCTATACCTTTATCCGTAGCCAGCCAGATTATTCCGGTTTGCGAATCGCGGAGTATATCCCGGACCATCGTTCCGTTATGACTGTAAGGATCGAGCGGGTTATGTCGCTGCCGGATGATCTTATGATCGGGAAGCATCAACAGATACAAGCCATCTTCGCCGCCGCCGACCCAGAATACTTCCTCCCCTCCGCGCAGCGTGTCGCGCAAAAAGCAGGTAGCTACGGCAGGTTCATCCGGAAAATCAACCAGGGTATCCCGCCGGGCATCATAGCGCCACAGTCCGGCGCCCCAGCTGCTGGCCCAAAAAGTACCGTCTTCTTCTTCGTAGAAATACCCTCCATCGAAGTGAAGAGCAGGATCGGCGGCAGCGCGCCCGAGAAAGAGCCGGTATTCACCGGTATCCGGATCAAAGCGCCAGGTATTGAGGAGGGCTGTCAACCAGATTTTACCACGCCGGTCAACTGTCAGCTGCCCCGGTCCCGCCGCTCCGTCGGGAAGGGGAAAAGTTTTTGTAGTCAAAGCAGTCAGATCGAGCCTGACCAGGGTATTGCCAGCCAGCAACCATCCGCACCCCCTTCCATCGAAAGCCAGCCTGGAAACTGTTGAATTACGAAGCAAGTTGGTATGTTCAGGATCCGCCGGCGGAATCCGGTGGAAAACGCCGTCCTGCCAGTCAAACCAGCAAAGTCCACGGTCGGTAGACACCCACATCCGGCCTTTGGAGTCCTGGCTAAGCCCTGTAATCCGTTCCCCCGGCAAGCTCGTCGTATCCCCGGGAACGGGGAGAAAAACTTCAAAACGCCGGCCGTCAAAGCGGTTGAGCCCAACAGAGGTGCCAAACCATAGTAAACCACGTTGATCCTGTAGGATACAGAACACTTCCTCATGTGACAATCCCTGTTCCGGGCCGTAATGCACAAATGCCGCGCGCAAGGACTGAGCGGGCAGCGTCATCGTCAGCTGCAACAGGATCCATAGCAGTATTACTTTTTTCATAAGCGTGGTACGGCGACAATGAATACCGCCTAACAAATATATTCACAACTTCCCTATCTTTTCGAATTAAAATTTAAATTTAGTGCACTTAAGCTAAGCTCCATCCAGTTACATACATCATGCATTGACAAACTCAAAGATTATAGAATGAGATCCCAAAACTCGATTTTTCTGTTCTTTTTATTCCTTACACTGATCGTTCCGGCCTTTCTGCCGGCACAATGGGCACCAATTCCTTCCGGCACCAGTCAAACCTTGCACGACGTTTACCTGCTCAACCCCGGTTACGGCGTGGCGGTCGGCGATACCAGCACCGTTCTGGTCACTACCGACGGCGGTGACAGTTGGCTGCCCGTGGCCTCAGGTTTTAAGGAAAACTTCCAGTCAGCCCTGGCATTGGATGAAGATTCCCTGCTCATCGCGGGGGGCAACTACTTCGACGGCGCTATTTACCGCACCCCCGATGGCGGTTTTAAATGGAACTTCGTCGGCGAAGGCATCGATCTGGCCAGCAATGGTAACCTTATCTTCGCCTTAGACAACGAAACCATCTATAAATCCTTCAACCGCGGCGCCGGCTGGAAACCCTCGGTCATCATCATCGGCAGTACTATTGTACTCGACAAACTCATTTTTCCCGCCGACTCTATCGGCTTCTGCTTTGGGAATATTTCCGGCTTCGCCACTTTATCCGCTTTCGGCTACCGTACTGATGACGCTGGCGACACCTGGTCCGCCCTTTTTGAGGTAGATTTTCCCAATGCCAATGCCTACAGCGCTGCTGCCTTCCCACACCCCGATACGGGCTTCGTCTTTACCAATGCTTTTGAGAACTTTCAACCCGGTGCACTTAATCAGCTGGTCCGCGTAAGCGATTTCGTCTACGACGATTCCGATTTTTCCGACAATTGGCGCTTCTCCTCAGAAATTGTCAACGAAGACATGCCGGGGCTGATCCGCGACGCCTATTTTCTCGATACACAGGTAGGATACGCCGTAAGCGAGAACGGCAATATCTATAAAACCTTCAACGGCGGAAGGGACTGGATGGTAGACTACGAAGGCGATACGCCGCTGAATGCGCTGTTCGTCATTGAAGAAGAGACCGCTATCGCAGTGGGAGACAAGGGGGTGATACTCAAGCTCACCGACCGTCCTACACCGGTGCGGGAGCCGGCATTTGCCGGCGAGCTGCACATCTACCCCAACCCAGCCGGTGAGTGGTTGACAATAGAAATAGACCGGCCACGTACAGGCAGCCTCCGGTTCTACAACCCGGCGGGAAAAATGGTCCGGGAAGAAATCCTGAAGAGACAGCACAACCTCTCTCTGCGTCTTCTTCCGGCTGGTCTGTACGTAGTCGAGATAAAGACGGAAGAAGGCGTACTGCGCCGGAAGGTAATCGTGCAAAAAGAGACGGACTAGTGGACGCCGGGAATGAAGGAATCTACCGGCTGATCAGCAACCGTTCCGTTTGCCGAAAGGCGCCCTGTTCCAAACGGAGAATATAAACGCCGGGCGGCAGATTCTCTAGCCGCATTTCTGTTTGCCAGGGACCGGCATAAGCCCGATCCCGGCTCATTTGTATCCTTCTTCCTGCCAAATCGTACAAGAGAATACGTACCGTTCCTTCTTCCGGCAGCTGAGTAGCCAGACGAACTACTGTTGAAGCCGGATTGGGAGCCAGCCGTAGCCGGGAGGGAGCTTTTTCGTATTTCCGGTGACGGAGCAATGGCCGGGTCACCGAAGATGATTCAAGCGGTGTGCAGAATTCAACCTTTTCCTGAGCGCCAAATTCATCTGCTACAGCGATGGTATCACCGCCCTCGTCATACAACACAAACTGTCCTTTCCCGTATTCGCAGCAGATGCCATCGCCGTAGAGATCTTGAATGTAGAAGGTATAACAACCTTCCGGCAAACAGAAAGTGTCGCGCACCGTAACTTCTTCTGCGTTATTCGGATAACCGCTGCCACTGGCTATCGTATCTCCGGTCTGGTTTTCCAGTCGCCAGCTGGTTTCGGTGGCGAAGTAATCGAGGGTGAGATCCAGGTAATAGCGGCGCACGCAGACCGTGTCGGGATCGTCCTTTTCAGGAACAGGGCAGGAAGACACGCATCCTGCTGCCTCTGCTACTTTACGCCGCAGCAGGTCGCCCGGTTGCTGCCCGAGTGCCCACCGGAAGTCGATACCGCCGGAGGGAGGAATACAGCTATACATCAGAGTGGCGGAGACGGGATCACCTGCGGGAAGGGGGCAATCCCCTTCGGTAAATCCCTGCGAGGCATCGATAGCGCTATTGCCGCCGTTCCAAACGCATGCATTGGTATGTTGTGACCCCAGTTGATGACCGATCTGATGAGCCAGGTTATACACGGAAGAAGAATAGGCCGGAAAGGCGGCGTAATCCGGCCGGATGCCCGCAACACCCATTCGCAGGGCCGGAACCGTACGGCAGAGCCCTTCCATAACCGCCATCCCATCCGGTATATTGTAGGTGAGCAAAATCGCCAGATCTCCTTCAAAAGACCGGCGCTGACGCTGGAACTGGCTAAGCAAGACCGAGCTCGATTTGCCGGTGTACGGGTCGGGGGTTTCCCAAAGGTGAAGGCCGGCCAGCCGGAGCCGGATGCTTTCCTGTTCGTACAGGGCCGCGACCTCATCAAACAGGCCACGGACGAATTCTTCCGTCGCTTCGGTATTTCCCTTTTCCAGGTAGACGGAATGGCCCACCTCCAGGTAAATATCGATACAGGTTTGCTCTGGCTGGCTGCTCCATTGGGGCGCAGACCACAGCCATGCCGGCTGTAACAATAGCCACAGCAGGGCGAACTGGGGGGTATTCATGTTTATTCTTGTTGGGTTACATGTCTGCTTGTATCTGTTCATATCCGGAGGGGAAGTGATTGGAATAACTCCATATCCGGGATACACATCAGAAACGCGCGACTATCATTCAAACCGGCGCGTGCCGGTATTTTTTTTAGTTGATAGGCCTGGTAAAAATGAGGAATTAGGGCGATGGTAGCAGTTGCCCTGTGGGTTTTAGGTACTAAAAGTTGGTCTACTATGCAGCTAGTGCTAAAGTAAAATTTTCATATGATAATAAAAAGAATATTGCGTTTTTTCTTTATGAATTGTCGCTCAATGTCACTCCCGTACTTTAGCGCCTCCTTTTTACGGACCTGTACCGACCCTGGGGCCGGAGCGCCCAAGTCTGGCAACGTAACTTTTTAGCAAGGTCGCTACGCGATGATATTTTTTGCTTTTGCCACGGATCACACGGATTTTCATTTTGGAAAATCCGTATAATCTTTGGCTTCTTGGAAAGACTTTCCTGGCGACAGTGTCGCGGATAAATTCTTTACCTGCGGCACTAAAGCCAGGATGGTGAATAGTAACCTGGCAACTATATCGGCGCCGTAAAATAATCCGGGCTGACTCCGTCGGTAGAAAGACGGAGCCGGGCAGCAAAAAAAGCCCCGTATCCTGGGAAGATACGGAGCCGGTGTCACCTTATTGACGACAAAAAAGGGATGATTGCGAACTACCCGTGCAGGACACGGATTGGATACTATGGGTTTTAGATGTTTTCTAAAGAGGGGCCCTTCCGGGCCCCGAAAAAGCGCTTCTGTTTGACTAACGCAGCGTGAAAAATTCTTTACTGAACGATGAACTTGGCTTCCTGTCTCAGGTCGCCATTATTCAATCGCAGATAGTAGGTGCCTTGTGGAAGCCGGCTGACCGGCAGCAGGTGAACATTGGCGCCTTCCTGGACACTAAGTACTTGCCGGCTGAGCTCCTGGCCCATGACGTTAAAGATTTGCAGCTGTGCACTGCCGGGTTCCTTCCCTTTGAAGCGCAGCGTGAGCTGATCGCTGACCGGGTTGGGGAAGATATCGAGCGCATCGGGCGCCAGTTCTTCTATGTTCAGCACGGTGGTTTCGGGTTCTACGATTTGCCCTTCACAGCCGCCGCCTTCATGAATGCGGATATTGCGAAAGAAGGAGTTGCCATCGGAGGGGCTGCCGTCGTGATCGGCGACAAAGAAAAAGCGGTCACTCACGCCTGTGTAGAACTGGCCGACGGGAATGCTGTACGCTTTCCAGGTATCATTGCCGGGATAATTCTGGAAGTCAGTGATGCCCCAGCTTTGGCTTCCATAGACATTGAAGGTCAGGCTGGAAGAAATGCTGCTGTTGTCGTCAAAACCGAGGCCGTGAATTTCGCCCTGTCGGGAGGAGCGGAATTCAAATTCGATGACGGTATTTCCGGTAATGTTATAGTCCAATGGAATAGATTTCCAGGCGTTGTCCTGAATTTTCAGAACGGTTCCGCTGGACAACAGTTCGTGGGTTCCCTGGTCCTGGTTACCGCCGTAGCTATCGATAGAGTAGTCGTTTAAATCAATGGTGATGCAGCTGCTGCCGCCACCGCCGCCGTCACCGGAGGTGCAGAATTCCACGCGTTTGCCGGCGCCGAAATTGCCGCCGGAGGCGATGGTATTGCCCTGGTCATCAACGAGGTTGAAGGAGCCGTTGCCGTAATTGCAACAGATGCCGTCGCCATAGGCATCGAGGATTTCGAAGACGTAACAGCCCTCGGGCAGACAGAAAGTTTCGGTCAAAGTTTGTCCGCTTAGTTTATTGTCAAAAGGACCGTCTGAGGCAATGCTGGTTCCGGAACTGTTTTTCAAAGACCAACTTGTTTCACGGCCGTAATCGTCGAGGGTCAGGGAGAGGGTATATTCCCGTCCTGTACATCCTGGATCGTCGGGGGGAGGCGTGCCGTTGGTACAGAAGTCGGTAGATTCAGAGGCTCCGAAATTACTGCCGGAGGCGAGGACGGCGCCGCCGGCGTCCGTCAGTTTATAGGAGCCGTTGCCGTAGCCGCAACAGATGCCGTCACCGTAAGCGTCATTGATCACAAACTTGTAGCATCCGTCGGGAACGCAAAGCTCCTTGGTGATGGTTTGGCCGGCGTTGCCATTGGAATAGGGTCCGCCGCTGGCCAGTACCGAGCCGGTTTCATTTTGCAATTGCCAGGTGGTTTCACTACCGTAATTATCGAGTACGATGCTCAGCATAAGCGGATTTTCGGTGCAATCACTACCACCGCCGCCGCCGCCACCGCCGCCGTCATCGCTGCAGGCGGTCAGACAGGAGGCGTTGGCGACGCCGTTTCTGATGACGTTGCCGGGTTGGGTGCCGAAACCCAGGCTAAAATTAATACCGGCGCTCGTGAGGTGGCAATACGACATAATGGTGCCGCCGTTGGAGGGGGTGCCAGGGTTGGGGCAACCGCCTTCTGTAAAGCCGGCGCATCCGTCGATTGCTGTGCTGTTATTATTCCATACACAGGCATGCGTGTGCTGGGAGCCCATTAGATGCCCGAGTTCATGAGTCACCACCATTACTGTAAAGGAATACTCAGGGACTTGCCGGAAGCTCGAGCCTACGCTGGAAAAGCTCATACGCAGCGCCGGATTGGAGCGGCAAAACCCCGAAACGACGGCAATGCCGCCGCTGGCTTTATAGGAAAGTAGCTGTGCCAGATCACCATTAAAACTGGTACGCACCGACTGGAATTCGCTCAGCATTTTGGAACTGCTTGTTCCGGTGTAAGGACTGGGCTGGTTCCAGACGAAAATCTCCGAAATTGAAACATTGATGTTTTCGTTGGCATATAAGGTAGCTGCTTCGTTGAAGATGCCGGTGATGTAGTTGGTGGCGCCGGTCGTGCCGCCTTTATCCTGATAGATGTCGTAGTCTACCTCAAAGTATATCCGTACGCAGTCGCCGGCGTCGCGCATCTCTACCGGTGCGGAGAGTTCCTCTGCGGTATAAGGGCGCCCGGGGTCCTGTGTATCGCAGTAGGCGCCCTGCAAATGAGCCAGTTCATCATCGTTATACAATACGTGCTCGCCGTTCCATTCGTCGCCACCCAGTTTGCCAAGTACCAGGTTGCCCTGCGCCGGAGAACTCACCAGGCCCATCAGTTCATCGTCAAATACACTGAGGGCCACAATAGAGCCTTCTTCTCCTGTCAGCGTCCCCCGGTAGTGCAGTCCGCTCTCTACTTCGGCAGGACCGGAGGCACCGCTTTCATAAACAGAAAACCCGGAAGCAAATAAATTGACCCGCACGAGTTCCACTTCCATCTTGCTTCGCCTGCCTGGAAGGAAGATCCAGCTTATGGCTTCCGGCCGGTCTTTAAGCAGGGCCTGCAGGGTTTCCCTTTTGACCTGGAGGATATCGTAGGTTCTAAGCTCACCTTCCAACGGGCCTTCATCCCGGGCGACCGGAGATAGTTCGAGTAAATTTGCTTGCTGGAAAGACTGTCCTTTTTCTTTTGCTTTTTCAATCAACCGGGAGGGTTGTACTACTGGTTGGGCTATGCCCCATGCTACCCATAGCAGTAAGGCCAAGAGTATTGATAGTCGCTGCATTCTCATGGTGTGTAATCGGTTTTCAGTTAATAATACTATGGTTAGTTCGCTAAATACGGATATAAAAATTCCTTACTGCTGGGGCTACCTTGCTAGCAGTGGTATTAATGAGTCCGAATCCGTAAATGCAAAAAAGTGCATCGCTCTCTCTGTCCAGACTGCGGTGAGTCCGGATGCACTTGTGGAAGGTCGTCTTAGAAGGCGCAACGGCTAATCACCTATGGTAAAAAACCGGATCGCTTTTTAGGTCAGAGATTATGAGAATCCAACTTTGGTAAAAAATGGATGTTCTTGAGGAGAGAAAAAACGCTCCCTTATTCTATCAACAACTGGGTGAGACAAAAATATGAATTTTTTAATTATTATCAAAAATAATAATTTGACAAATCCATATTTTTTTGCAAATCCTAAAGCGTGTTCCTTGAGGATTATTTATGAAACGAAAACTTATATGAGATAGTATGAGGTGAGCAAAAAAAAAGAGGTTTTACAATTTTATTACGGGTGAGGTGGTTCGGGAGTTTAGAAGAGCCGAAACCGTAAAGTCTTCTAAACTCCCGAACCTACCATACATGATTTCTAAAAAATCATCCCATTTCAGCAACGACTTCTTTCACTTCGGGGACCATGCGCTTGAGCATTCCTTCGATACCCGCTTTGAGGGTGACGGTAGAAGAGGGGCAACCGCTGCAGGCGCCCTGCATGATGAGCGTCACCGTACCGGCCTCCCAGGATTTGAATTCGATGTTGCCACCGTCCATTTCCACGGCTGGTTTGACGTAAGTATCGATGAGCTCCTTAATCTTTTTAACCATCTCTGCTTCGTCTTCGGTATATTCGTAGCCGGCGCCGCGCTCTTCTTCGACTTTCGCCATAGCTTCATCGAAGCCGTCTTTGATGATTTCGCCGCCGTTTTCTACATAGTTTTTGATAAATTCTTTAAGCTTGAGCATAATGTCCTCCCAGGCGTAATTCACTTCTTTGGTAACAGTGACGAAGTTATTGCAGATGTACACGCCTTTGACAAAGGGAAGTTCAAACAAGGCGGTGGCCAGCGGGGACCATTCCTTTGCGAGTTCCTCTTCGCGGAAATCAGCGGTCCCGCGATAGAGCATGCGGTTGGTCACAAATTTGAGCGACTCCGGATTGGGGGTCTGCTCGGTGTATAACATTACAGGACTCTTTGTTGCAGGCTTATCCATATTTTTCTCGTTTAGACTAATTCAAAAAGCTCCCATAGGAGCTGAACGGAATTATAGTTATTTAGAACGATTCTACCAAGTTAACACAGAATTTTTCGCATAGTTTGTCAAGGGGTGCAAAAAGCTAAATCAGTAAACCGGTGGGGGAACAATGAGTTGATCGTAGGGCAGCATAGTGCCGAACCCCCGTTCCTTTAGTTCCGCCCTCAATTCCGTTTCGGGTTGCCGGCTGCTGAGCAGGACGAAATCGCCTCCCCAGGCGCCCAGTGATTTGACGGCGCCCCGGAAGCCGGGGAAGTGCAGGTCCTGTGCACGGGGCAGATCCAGGGTAGCGGCCACCAGGTCTTCGTGCCGATGGATGACGGCTTCGAATGTATCGAGGTCAGCCGCTCTTATTACATCGGCGCTAAGGCGGCTGACCTGTCCGATCAGTTGAGGATTGTGGATCACTTTTTCGCGGAAGCGGGCGATACCTTCTCGACTGTTTTGTTTGGATTCCAGGTATACGAAGTAAAGTTGCGAGCGGAAAGAAGGGAAAAAGGGAAACTCGACGTACTGTGGGGTTCCGCGCAGGCGCTGGTACAGGAGCGGTCCGCGGGAGAGCGCGCAGGCCAGGTCGTAGCCGGAGCCTCCGAAGGAAGCTTCAAGCAGGGCAAAGGGGTCGGTTTGGGTCCATTGGGCAATCAGGGCGATGAGCGTGGAGCTACTACCCAGGCCCCAGTCGCGGGGAAAGTCGAGCCGGGTAGTCACCGCCCAGCCGGTGGCCGGATCCCGAAGCTGGGGGCGTTGTCTGGCGGCATCCTGAAGGATATCCGCCAGGCGGCGGGCAGTAGTCTCATCATTTGTTTGGCGGCAGTTTAGTTCCGGCAGCTCAAAAAATCCTTCAAACCACAATGAATTTTTCTCGTCGAAGCTTCGCCATTGGAGCAACCCCGGTTCTGCGGAGGGTGTCACCTCCATCGACTGTCCCAGCCGGGTGGGCAGCGCCAGCGCCAGCGCTCCGTCGAGTACGAAATACTCGCCCGACAGCAGTACTTTTCCGTTGGCGTAGAACTGTTGAGCTTGGAGGGACATGAATGATATTTTAAAAAGGAGGGTAAATCACCTTCCGCTTTCCTGTTTTCGCTTTGGCGAGGTTTTACTTTTTTGTTCGTCATGACGCTCCAGAAAATCGCGAACCGAGGTAAAGGAGACGGCTTTGTCTTTAAAAAAGCGAATCGCTCTGTCTTTTTCTTCCTCGCCGGCCCGGAGGTGATTGAGAATGTTCATGAGGTGCATCTTCATATGCCCGCGCTGTATGCCGGTGGTGACCAGGGAGCGCAGGGCGGCAAAGTTCTGCGCCAGCCCGGTGGCGGCGATGATCATCATCAGTTCCGGTGAGCTGGGATGCCCCAGGATATCCAGGGATTTTCTGGCCAGCGGGTGGAGCTTGGTCAACCCGCCAACAGTGCCGAGCGCCAGAGGCAGATCGAGCCAGAATTTAAAATGCCCTTTTTCTACACTGCAATGGCTCAGGCTGCGGTACTTCCCCTCACGGGCGGCATAAGTGTGGCCGCAGGCCTCCACGGCACGGAAGTCGTTACCGGTAGCAAGTACGACGGCATCCACCCCGTTGAATATGCCTTTATTGTGGGTGGCGGCGCGATGCGGATCAATATGTGCAATTCGAACCGCCCGGTGTAAGCGATCGGCAAATGTGAGGGGATCCATATCACCACAGGCGCCTTCCAGCTCTTCCACAGGACATTCCACCCAGGCGCGCACCAGGCATTCCGGGGTGTAATTGGAGAGGATGGCCATGATGACATTAAAAGCACCGCGTTCTTCTGCGAAGACAGGATGTGTGTCAAAAAAGTCTTCCATGGTACGGGCGAAAGACTCCAGTACGGAGTTGATGAAGTTGGCTCCCATCGAGTCGCAGGTTTCGAAGCTGACAAAGAGCTGGTAATAATCCGGTTCCAGGTCGCGCAAGTCGCGGAGTTCTATGTCTATGACCCCTCCGCCACGTTTTTCCATATTGACCATCAGCGGCTTGGCTTCCTGCAACAACAGCGTTTCCAGCTCTCCGAACACCCCGATGAGTTTGTTAATGTCGCCCGGCCAGGTGAAGTGTACTTGCCCCAATTTTTTAGTAGACAACACCTTGGCCTGAAAACCACCGCGGGACATCCAGAACTTGGCGGCGCTGGAAGCAGCAGCCACTACCGAGCTTTCTTCGATAACCATCGGCACCACATAGGTTTTTCCGTTGATGAGGAAGTTGGGGGCGATACCATAGGGCAGGAAGTAATTCGTCAGCGTGTTTTCACTAAACCCATCAAAGAGTTCCTGCTGCCCGAGATCGGGATGCCAGAAAGACTTCAGCTGCTCAATCATTTCTTCGGGCTGATCGGCAAATTGCGCTGCCACCCAGCGCATTTTTTCAGACTTCGACAATTTGGAAAAACCGGATATGTTTTTTTGCTGCATCTTGTCCAGGTTCAGTCGCCGGCATTTGGCCGGTTGCTATCAAGGCAGGAAGGCTTGGAAGGCCTTTGGTCTGCACGGCAAAATAGTTAAATCGGAAAATTTACGGTTTTCTGCTTTCCGTACCGGTTCGGGGACGCAGGAAAGCATGCGCCAGTTCCAAACCCTGTATCTGGCTTTCTACGTGCCGGCGCAGGGCTTCGTAGTCTCCCCGGGCGTGCCGGAGAAAGGCCGAAGCCTGGCCGTAAATAGCGTTCAGGTTTACTTTATTGATGAGGTAATAACCGTCGAGAAAGTCACTGACTCCGCCCGATATGATGACCTGGCGGCAGCGCAGGCGATCGCCGAGTTCGTCAATAAGACGGTTCGTAATATCTACCATTTGCTCCGCGCTGTGGCCTACAAAAGCGAGGCGGCTGTAGACAGCCTGCCGGGTTTCATCACTGCGCAACAGCTCCAGCTTGGCAAAATTGGTGCCTCCGTTGGCGGCGAAATCGACGGCTGCCAGCGGCAGTTGTAGTAAAGCGCGGAGGCTCTCAACGCCCATGCCCTGGCCTACTTCTTTTACGATAACGGGAAAATCAGCTTGCTCGAGAACGGCTTCGATGGTTTGCAGCGGCGCTTGCTCGAAGCGGTCGCCTTCGGGTTGCAGCCATTCCTGAAGAGGGTTGACGTGGATGATCAGGCCGTCGGCCCGCAGCTTTTCAACCAGGCTTCGTACGAGATACAGTTCCCGGTCTTTGACCAGTTGTTCCAGCTGGGCGATACCGAGGTTGGCAAACAAAGGTTGCTCGTCGCCGATATAGTCGCGCACGTCGAAGTCGGGCATCCTTTCTTCGCTCGACAGCAGCTGCCGGCAAGATCCCAGGCCCATGCCCATACCGAATTCCTTACAGGCGCGGGCCAGGTTGCGGTTAATCGTTTGAGCCAGCTCGGTTCCGCCGGTCATACTGGAGACCCAAAGCGGCGCTCGCAGCTTCCAATCGAGAAAGCTGTACCGGGGAAGGTCGCCCCGGTTGGGGTGGCCAGCCAATATCGGCTCATAGTAGAAGCGCTCATCCAGCGTTCTTTGTTCTATCTGTGACTGAAAGGCGAGCTCGATGTGATCCCGCTTACGGGTAGTGGCCGTAGGGTCATCCACAATTTGCTTTTGCTTTTCTTTACTCATATTAATACACTCGGTGTAAAGGTAGACATTTTACCCGGTAGAAGGAAACCTGTTGTAGCGGGGCTCATCGCGCGCCGGGCAAATTGTGCAGTAGAAACAATGGATAGAAAAAATAGTTTACAGCGTGAAATCAAGTGCTATCTTTTAAAAATATGGGTCGGATGGCCATAGTAAGCCTCTGCGGCTTCCATCAGGGTCTCTGAAAGGGTAGGGTGAGGGTGGATGGTCAGTGAAAGGTCGGAGGCCAGAGCCGCCATCTCGACGGCGAGCACAGCTTCTGAAATAAGGTCTCCGGCCTGTTTACCCGCAATGCCTACCCCTAAAATGCGGTCGCTCCCGGGGTCGATGATCAACTTAGTCAGGCCGGTACTTCCTCCGATGGTCGCTGCCCGGCCGGAGGCCGACCAGCGGAAGCGGGTGATTTTAACCTGCTTTCCTTGCTCCTCTGCCTGGGTTTCCGTTAGTCCGCACCAGGCAATTTCCGGATCGGTATACACGACGGCCGGAATAGCCCGGGGTTCATAGGCTGTCTTTTTGCCGGCGATAGCTTCCGCCGCCACCCTGCCTTCGTGCGTGGCTTTATGTGCCAGCAGCGGTTCACCGGTAATATCCCCGATGGCGTAGATAGAAGGCTCCTCCGTTTGCCGTTGAGCATTCACCTTTACGAAACCTTTGTCATCGAGTGTTACGCCGGTATGGTCCAGTCCGATATTACCGGTAAGGGGCTTGCGGCCAACAGCGAGGAGCACCTTGTCAAAAGTTCGCTCTTCCTGCTCGCCCTCCGGATTTTCAAAAGTGACGCGCACCTGCTCGTCGCTTTCCTCTATATCGGTGACCGTAGTTTCAAACCACTGCTCTTCAAATAGTTCCTCGTTGCCTTTGGCAAATACCTTGACAAGATCCCGGTCTGTTCCTGGCAGAAATCCTTGCGTCATTTCCACTATGCTGATTTTTGCCCCGAGAGCGGCATAGACGGTTCCCATTTCCAGGCCGATATAGCCGCCGCCGACAATCAGCAGCGTTTCGGGAATACTTTCAATGTCGAGTGCGTCATCTGAAAAAAGTATCTGCCCGGAGCCGGTATTGATACCGGGAAGCGACATTGGGCGGGAGCCCGTAGCTAGTATGGCGTGCTGAAAGGATAGTTCCTCTTTTTCACCATCGTGCTTTTCCACTTCCAGGGTGTGGGCATCTTTGAAAGCGGCCATCCCCCGGATGTATTTGATTTTTCTTCGCTTGCTCAGCTGTTTCAGACCGCCGGTCAATTTTTCAACCACTTCATCTTTCCAGCTTCTTATTTTGTCGAGGTCGATTTCGGGCCGGGAGAAATCCAGCCCAAAAGCATCAGCTTCCAGGGCTTCTCTTTTCAGCTTGGCTACGTGCAGCAGCGCCTTGGAGGGAATACAGCCGCGGTACAAGCACACTCCGCCCGGCTGCGCTTCGGGGTCGATCAGCGTGGTATCCAGCCCGAGGTCGGCCGCCATAAATGCTGCGGCGTATCCGCCGGGACCGGCTCCGATTACCACCACTTCTTTTTTCTCATTCTTTGCCATCATTGCTGTTTTTCATGGAATATCGACAGGGGGTTTTCAGTGCTTCGCAGAGCCATCGCGTAAACCTGGCGGCGGTGGCGCCGTCGATGATGCGATGATCGTAGGAGAGGGAGAGCGGCAGAACGGTCCGGGGTTCGAAGTTAGCATCCGAATAAACAGGTTTTTTCTGAGCTCTGGAAACGCCCAGAATAGCGACCTGCGGGTGGTAGATGATAGGAGTGAAGTTCGTTCCTCCGATGCCGCCCAGGTTGGTGACGATGAAGTTGCCGCCCCGCATAGCTTCCGGAGAGAGCTCCTGGTTTCTGGCTTTTTCGGCCAGGTCGGTGATCTCGACAGCAATTTCCGTGATGGATTTTTGACCGGCATCCCTGAGTATCGGAACGAGCAGGCCCTGATCGGTGTCTACCGCTAATCCGATATGGATGTATTCTTTGTAAATGATTTCTTCGTTTTTCAGGTCGAGGCTGGCGTTGAAAACAGGAAACTGCTTGAGCGCTTCGCCAACCAGTTTGACGAGCAGCGCGGTGATGGTCAGTTTGCCGCCCGCCGCTTCCACCTCACCGGCATTATCTTTCATAAAGGACTCGGCCAAAGACAGATCTGCTTCGTCGAAGTGTGTGACATGCGGAATCTGACGCCAGGAACGGGTCGTCTTGTGGGCGGTGGCTTTGCGAATGTTGCTGATCTTTTCGCGGGAAACCGCTCCCCATTCAGAAAAATCGGGAAGCTCGGCTTCTTCGGGAAGCGCCGCTTCTCCGCCCTTGCCCTGAATCATTTCCCGGGCGTAGGACTTCACATCATCTGCAGTAATACGATCACCGGGCCCGGTTCCCTCTACCTCATAAATATCAACCCCTAGCTCCCTGGCCAGACGACGCACGGAGGGCGCCGCTGGTACTTCTTCCTTGGAAGCTTCATCGGGTGGGGCTGCAGCGGCCTCCTCACGGGCGGTTTCCAGGGCTTCTTCCTCTTCCTCTTCGGCCACTTTTTCTTTTTCAGTCTTTTCCTCTTCCTCTTCAGGGGCTTCCTCCTTTTCAGCTGTCGCTGTTTCTTCTTCCTCTTCAGGGGCTTTTTCTTCCTTTTGAGCTTCCTTTTCCTCGGTTGCCGTCGCTTCTTTTTTCTCTTTCTTTTCTTCCTCTTTTCCGGCTTTCCCTTCTCCGGCCTCTGTCTCTACGGTGAGAATAACCGTACCGGTTTCGACCTCATCACCAATTGCCACTTTTATCTCCTGAACTTCCCCGCCTTCGTCAGCCGGGATTTCTACAGATGCTTTGTCGGTTTCTACGGCGATGACAGACTGTTCTTCCTCAATCTGATCTCCTTCTTCTACCAGGATCTCGGTAACAGTGCCCGTTTCGGCGCTTTCAGAGATCTCCGGGAGTTTTATTTCTTTGATCATGGTATACCGGGTTTGTCGAATGATTGGTTTGTGTAATAAATAGTCAGCTGTTTGCTTCAACTCGAAAAGCTATACCCTCCTTTCTCACTACCATCGTCCCGGGTAAGGTTTATCCGGATCGATTTCGAGTGTTTTCAGCGCTTTCTTCACTGTTTTTGTTTCGATTTCTCCCTTTTCGGCGAGGCAAGCCAGGGCGGCGAGGGCAATATGCCGGTAATCAACCTCGAAGAAGCTTCGCATGGCCTCCCGGTTGTCGCTACGGCCGAATCCGTCGGCGCCCAGTGCGGTGAAGTCACCCGGAAACCACTTGGCTACGGAAAGGGGGAGCGCCCTGAGGTAGTCGGTGGCGGCTACGAAGGTATGTCCGGATTCAGGGAAGCATTGCCCGATGTAGGAAGGAGCATGCTTCTCTTCTGGATGCAGGATGCGCTGGCGTTCGTTCCGGTTGGCTTCATCGTACAGCTGTTTGTATCCGGTGACGCTCCATACATCGGCGGGCACACCGTATTCATCTTCCAGGATTTCCCTGGCCTTCAGCGCCTCGCGAAGGATGGCGCCGCTACCGAGCAGGTGGACCTTTTCCGTTTGTTCTTCCTTACCTTCCAGCCGGTACATGCCTTTGAGAATGCCTTCTTCTACCCCTTCCGGCATGGGAGGCATAACATATTTTTCATTCATCACAGTGATGTAGTAAAAGATGTCCTCTCTTTCTACGTACATGCGGCGAATGCCCTCGCGTACGATGACGGCCACTTCGTAGGCATAAGTGGGATCGTAAGCCATGACGGCGGGATTGGAGAGCGCGAAGACCTGGCTCTGACCGTCGCAGTGCTGCAGGCCTTCCCCCGGCAGGGAGCTTCTGCCGGAAGTGGCGCCTACGAGGAAGCCCCGGGCGCGGGCGTCGGCGGCGGCCCAGATCAGGTCACCCACCCGCTGAAATCCAAACATGGAATAGAACAGGAAGAAGGGAATGGTATCGAAGCCGTAGTTGACATGCGCGGTGCCAGCGGCGATAAAAGATCCCATAGCCCCGGCTTCCGTGATACCTTCTTCGAGGATGGCGCCTTTTTTTGATTCATTGTAGGAAAGCAGGCTCTCTTCATCCACGGGTTCGTAGGTCTGCCCCCTGGCGGAGTAAATACCGCCTTCGCTAAAAAGGGCGTCCATCCCGAAGGTCCGGGACTCATCGGGGACGACCGGGATGATATGATCGCCTATATTTTCGTCTTTCATCAATTCCGACATGAGGTGGACGATCGACATGGTGGTTGCCACCTGCCGGTCGCCGGTACCTTCAAAGAAAGTTTGATATACTTCTTTGCCAGGAGCTTCCAGGGCTTCCTCAACGGCTTCCCGGCGCGGGAGCGGGCCGCCCAGCGCCTCTCTTCTTTCCCGCAAATATTTAAAGGCCTCGCTGTCCTCATCCAGTTGGAAATACCCTGCCTGTTCTGCAGTCTTGTCGTCAAAAGGTAAGTTGAAGCGATCGCGCACGTAGCGCAAGGTGTCTTCTTCCAGCTTTTTCTTCTGGTGGGTAATATTGCGCGCCTCGCCGGCTTCGCCCAGGCCGTATCCTTTTACGGTTTGAGCCAGGATAACGGTGGGCGATCCTTCGGAACGGACTGCTGCCCGGTAGGCATTGTATACCTTCACCGGGTCGTGCCCGCCCCAGCGCAGGTTCGCCAGTTCGTCATCGGAATAATTGTCGACCATCCGGAGCAGGCGTTCGTCCTTGCCGAAAAACTCCTCGCGGAAGTAGGCGCCGCCCTCGGCGGCGTAGTGCTGCAGTTCTCCGTCGACGACTTCTCCCATTCGCTCAACCAGTAATCCCTCTTCATCTTTGGCCAGCAGAGGGTCCCACTCGCGGCCCCAGATTACTTTGATGACATTCCAGCCGGCGCCTTTGTAGGCGGCTTCCAGTTCCTGGATGATTTTGCCGTTGCCACGCACCGGGCCATCCAGGCGCTGCAGGTTACAATCGATGACGATGATCAGGTTGTCGAGTTTCTCCCGGGAGGCGACGCCCAGGCTTCCCATAGCCTCGGGTTCGTCCATTTCGCCGTCACCGATGAAAGCCCATACCTTTTGATCGTCTTTTTTCTTCAAACCTCTGTTCTCCAGGTAGCGCATAAAGCGGGCCTGATAGATGGCCTGCAGCGGCGAGAGCCCCATGGAAACAGTGGGGAAGCGCCAGTATCCGGGCATCAGGCGGGGGTGTGGGTAAGAAGAGAGCCCCTTAGGGTCGCTGATCTCCCGGCGGAAACAGTCCAGGTCTTCCTCTCCAAAACGTCCCTCTACAAACGAACGGGCATAGATGCCGGGAGAGGCATGGCCCTGATAATAGACTATATCCTGTGCCTCGTCATTTTCACCGCCGCGCAGAAAGTGGTTGAAAGCGACTTCAAAGAGCGTGGCGGCCGAGGCATAACTGGAAATGTGCCCTCCGATGCCGTCCTGCTTTCGATTGGCTCTGACGACCATCGCGATAGCATTCCATCGAATAATATTTTCCAGAAACTTTTCCGTCTCCAAACTGCCGGGATAAGCGGCTTCCGCTTCTTCCGGAATGGTATTGATATAGGGGGTGTGGCCCGGCTCCGTGAAGGTGATGCCATGTTTTAGGGCGCGCGCCTGAAGTTTTTGCAGGATTTCCTTTACTCTTTCGGGGGATTCTTCCTGGAGGAGGAAGTCGAGCGAGGCCAGCCACTCTTTGTTCTCGTATTTATAGACTTCTGTTTTGTTCATTTATAGAGCGTTTTGATAAAAGAGCGGAAGACGTTTTTTTTCCGGGAGTACTATTTCCCGATGCGGGCGAAGGCAATATTCATCGCTGGTAATGATAGTCAAGGCGATAAAAGTGCTCGTCTGCAATCTGTCTGGATGACAGCCTTTTCCATTTAAAGTCGTGGCTAAAGAAATGTTTACCGGAAAAAAAACATACCCGTTTTTTTGCTGAAAAGCAGCACATTCTACCCGGATTGAGGGTTATTATTAATAGAAATGATTATATTTAGCTGCCTAACCTGGAAACCATGAAAATATTAGTCCCCACTGATTTTTCTGCTCCTTCCCGTGCTGCTACGGAGTTTGCTGTTGAATTTTCCCGCCTTACCAATAGTGAGGTGGTGCTTCATCATGCCTACTATACGCTGGTCGATTGGGTAAAGGCTCCCGCGGCCTCAGGCGAAGACTATCCCGAACTGAAATCCAAAATCGAGCAGGTGCGGAGCGAGCTTGAAAAATTGGAGCGAGAATTCGAAGATGTAAACCTGGAAACCGAATTGAGCTTTCATGAAACGATTGACGAAATGATGAATTCGGTCAGGGAGTCAGGCTACGACCTGATTGTAGCGGGCACCCATGGTAAAGATGACCTGGGAAACCGCATAATGGGATCCGATGCACAGCGCATGATTCGGCTGGCCGATTGCCCGGTACTTATCCTTAATAAAGGTATACGGCGTTTTCCCTTTCGACATATCCTTTTTGTATCCGATCTAAGTAAAGATGACAGCCCCCATCTGGGAAGGCTGTTTCGGCTGGCCGATCCATTGGAAGCGGAGGTTCACCTGGGCTATATCAACACGCCGATGGCCTTTCAGAATACGGAGGAAACGCAAGAGGGACTGAGGCGGCTACAGGCGGCTTTTCCAGACAGGGACTTACCCGCGCACATTTACAATCAGGTACGGGTGGATCAAGGAGTAGTAAAACTGGCACAGCAAATCGATGCCGATATTATTGCCCTGGTCACGCACGGGCGTAGCGGCTGGAGCCGTTTATTTTACCAAAGCCTAACGGAAAAACTAGCGCTGGAATGCCGGTTTCCGGTTATCGGGCTTCATGGGTATGGGAAGCAGGGGAACGGTTGAAAGTTGGTCGCCATGGCTAAGCCAGCGCCCGAAGGAATAATAGCGGGATGGAGAAATACTGAAACAGAGGAAGTAAAAACCCGTTTTCAGCAAGAGGCCGATGATAGAAGTCTTTGTTCCGTACCATCGACACTTTATTGATGGGCCCACTTTTCCGGTTCGTCAAATCCAGGGCGGATGAAAGCATCGGCTTTGGGGAAATAACCACGAATCCCCTGCCGCATCCGGCCCAGCAGCAGGAAGAGATCGAGCAGCTCATCCGATGCCTCTGGAAAAGCATTGCGGATTACTTCCCAGGCGGCCAGGCTGCGTTCGATAGCGATGAGCGTGATTTTAGCGCTGCCGTTGGCATCGTTCTGAACCGGATTGACCTCCAAGATCTGCTCATTGTTGAGGCCGTTCAGGGCGCGGTATAACTTGGAGCCTATAAAAAAAGAATACCAGTTAATGACGTCCAGGGCATCAGTTAGCCGGAGCGCTTCCGGCATGACGGCCATGCCCATCTCAAGTTGCTGCTTGAGACTTTCCTCTTTTTCCTGGAACAGTTCTTGTCTGTCTTCAAACCAGTTACGTGCTTTTTTATAATACTGCTGCGAAAGTTGATACAGCCTTTTTTCTTCGGGAGGCAGTTTTTCATGAGGATCTCCGGTTTCCTTCTCGGTTTCCGTTTCCGGTTCTTCCCAGTCTATGCCCATCTCCTCCATTTGCTGTTGTATGAGATCGAGCGCCTGTTGCAGGCTTTGATCCAGGTACTCCCAGAACGCCTCTTTTGACATATCTTTTTGATCCTCGGAGAGTTTGGCTTCATCGGCATACACTCGGCAGCACGCTGTTAAAGCACACCGTTCACACCAGCGATCGCAAAAATTATAGATTCCGGGAATGAATTGACGATCCATATTTGTTAAGGTTATCGTTATGACAGAGTGTCATCAACGAGCTGTCTTTCTAAAGATAAGCCAGAATGACCAAATATGCGAGTTTCAGGCCCCATAAAATCGGGCATTTCCGGGATGCTGAAAAAAAACACAGTGCCTGAGTAAAATGGAAGCAGGAACTCAATAAAGAAGCCTGATTTGGCTGTCCACCAAAATTTCTGTGCGAAAATCAAGCTGTTTTTCAGTAGGTTATAAATTTGGCGATACATTTTTTCTCATAAAATGCTTGTAAATTGACCAAAAGAAGTCTACCTTTGCACTCGCTTTATCAGGACACCCTGAATGCCCGGAAAAAGCAAATCGCTTTTCTTCTTTGATAAATTGCCCAGTGTCAGGTAAAAAAGCCGCATTTGCAAAGGCAAAAAAAGCTTTATTTTTGTTTGCCCGGGCTTTTGACAATGAAGAAAGAGCAGGACTTAATTCCATCACAAAAAAAACAATATAGTGGATACGTTGAGTTATAAAACGGAATTCGCGAAGAGAGAGGACGTGGAGCACAAATGGTATGTCATCGACGCCGAAGGCGAGGTGCTGGGCCGGCTCTGTTCCCGCGTAGCATCGGTTCTGCGCGGTAAGAACAAACCCTCTTACACCCCTCATGTAGACTGTGGCGACTACGTCATCGTCCTCAATGCGGATAAGGTGCGCCTGACCGGTCAGAAGATGAACCAGAAAGAATACATTACCTTCTCCGGCTACCCCGGCGGGCAGAAGACGCGTACGGCCAAAGAGCTGCTAACCAAGAAGCCGCATGCGCTGATTGAAAATGCGGTCAGGGGCATGCTGCCCAAGAATAAACTGGGCCGCGCTATGTTTAAAAAATTATTTGTTTACGAAGGAGAGGAGCATCCGCATCAGGCACAGCAACCCGAACCCTTCAATTTCTAAAGAAGCCGGACACCTCGCCCGCTGTAATAGCTGGGTGGTGGTTCGAAAAATCAGGATAATACATGGAAATGATTAACGCCATAGGCAGAAGAAAAGCCTCTGTTGCCCGTGTCTATCTCTCCAAGGGAGAGGGAAAAATTCAGGTCAACGGCAAAGATTACAAGGACTACTTCTCGCAGCAGCACATTCAGACGCGTCTGCTGGCTCCGTTCGAAACGATCGAGATTGAAAACATCTACGATCTGAACGTCAATGTAGCCGGCGGAGGCTATAAAGGACAAGCTGAAGCTATTCGCATGGCCATTTCCCGTGCGCTTGTTCAATTGAACGAAGACTTCCGCAAGCCGCTGAAGGATCAGAAGTTCCTTACGCGCGACTCCCGCGTCGTCGAACGGAAGAAGTACGGCAAACCGAAGGCCAGAAAATCCTTCCAGTTCAGCAAGCGTTAATTTCGGCTACGCGCCCTGCTGGTTGCGCCGGTGCTTCCTCTTTGAAGGAATTCACCGGCGCAAACGGCTCATCAACTTTTATCAATTCAAAAAAAGAAAATGGAGAAGCCTACCTATAAAGAGTTGTTGGAGGCCGGTGTGCATTTCGGCCACCTGAAAAAGAAATGGAATCCTAAAATGGCGCCCTATATTTTTATGGAGCGTAAAGGGATCCACATCATCGATCTGAACCGTACCCTTGAATCCATGGACCGCGCCGCCAATGCGATGCGGCAGCTGGCGAAGTCGGGCAAAAAGATTCTCTTCGTCGCTACCAAGAAGCAGGCCCGCGAAATTGTCGCTAATGCGGCCCGTAGCGTGGATATGCCCCACGTCACCGAACGCTGGCTCGGCGGGATGATGACCAACTTTTCAACTATCCGCCGTTCGATTAAAAAGATGAATAACATCGACCGCATGCTGCAGGACGGCACCCTGGAGAATGTTACCAAAAAGGAACGGCTGACGCTGACACGTGAGCGCGACAAGCTGGAAAAGGTGCTCGGCGGTATTGCCAACCTCAACCGCTTGCCGGCCGCCTGCTTCATTGTCGATATCCACAATGAGCACATCGCCGTGGCAGAAGCACAGCGACTGGGAATCCGCACCATCGGCATCGTGGATACCAACTCGAATCCCAGCGAAGTGGATTTCGCTATCCCCGGCAATGATGATGCTTCCAAATCGGTAAAAATCATCACCGACTACATGGTAGCAGCTATCAAGCAAGGCCTGGAAGAACGCCAGAAGGTCAAAGCCGAAAAGGAAGCTGCCAAGTAAGCCGCGGAGAAGTGCTCCGTCAAACGGAGCCTAAGGACCAAGGGCTAAAGTAATAGCACCTGTTGCTGTACTTTAATTGATCACTTATAAATCAGTAAACCTACAATGAGCGACGTAAAAATTTCAGCCGCTGATGTCAAAAAACTGCGCGATATGACCGGCGCAGGTATGATGGACTGTAAAAAAGCCCTGACTGAGGCAGAAGGCGACTTCGATAAAGCTATAGAATTCCTTCGTAAAAAAGGCGAAAAAATCGCCGGTAATCGCGCCGACCGGGAAGCCACGGAAGGCGTTGTTCTGGCGCTGGTTTCCGATGACAAGAAGCGTGGTATTATCGTCAAACTGAGCTGCGAGACTGACTTCGTAGCCAAAAATGAAGATTTTATCAATCTCGCGCATCAGTTTGGAGAAATCGCCCTGGAAGAATTCCCCAAAACCAAAGAAGAACTGCTACAGCAGTCTTTCGACGGTATCACCATTGCAGAAAAGATTACCGAACAGGTGGGGGTCATCGGTGAAAAAATCGAACTGGACACTTACGAGCGCCTGGAAGCACCGCTGATAGCGCCCTATATCCACATGGGGAACAAAGCCGCCGTCCTCGTCGGCCTGAATAAGGACGATGACGAATATTACGAAGCAGGACGGGACGTAGCCATGCAGGTCGCTGCTATGCGTCCGGTAGCCCTCGATAAAGAAGGCGTGGATCAGAAAACGATTGACAAAGAAATAGAGATTGGGAAAGAGCAGGCCCGTCAGGAAGGCAAGCCGGAACAAATCCTGGAAAAAATTGCCGTGGGCAAGCTCAATAAGTTCTTTAAGGACAATACCCTGCTCAATCAGCAATTCGTTAAAGACAACAAGAAGACGGTAGCCGAGTATTTAAAAAGCGTCGATAAAGACCTGACCGTTACCGACTTCAAGCACGTTAAACTGGGATAAACTCCCCGACCAGAAGGCGAATTAGTTCTCTAATTCGCCTTTCTTTTTGCCTCCTTTTCGCCCCCCGTAATAAATTGACAGCATGTTGAAATACAAAAGAGTCCTACTCAAACTCAGCGGCGAATCCCTCATGGGCCCTCAACAATACGGCATTGCTCCTGAGATGCTGCATCACTATGCTACCCAGATCCGTCAACTGACTGAGATCGGGGTGGAAGTAGCTGTCGTCATTGGTGGAGGAAATATATTCCGGGGCCTGCAATCGGATGCTTCCGGAATCGAACGCGTTCAGGGAGACTACATGGGGATGCTGGCTACGGTTATCAACGGTATGGCTTTGCAAAGTGCCATGGAGGGCCAGGGCGTCTATACCCGCCTCATCTCGGCTATCGAAATGAAGCAAATTGCCGAGCCCTACATTCGGCGCCGCGCCATCCGGCACCTGGAAAAAGGACGGGTCGTCATCTTCTCCGCCGGCATCGGCAGCCCTTACTTCACTACTGACTCGGCCGCCGCCCTCCGCGCCAATGAGATTAGCGCCGATGTCATCCTCAAAGGCACCCGGGTAGATGGAATCTACACCGCCGATCCGGAAAAAGACCCTACCGCCACCAAATTCGATCAAATCACTTTTGCCAAGGTCATCAGCCTGGGTCTCAGTGTCATGGACATGACCGCTTTTACTCTCTGCCAGGAAAACAACCTGCCTATCATCGTTTTCGATATCAATAAACGCGAAAACCTCAAGCGCATTGTAAAGGGAGAGCGCATCGGTACGCTGGTAGAAGGGTGATGAGGAAAAAACAATCATGAAAAGTCATGGTTCTCGACTTCCTCATATCTGCGCAATCCCGATCGTGGCCATACTCAGCTTCACCTTTTCGGCCTTCAGCAGGCAGCCGCCGCAGGCTTCGAGTGTAGCGCCCGTGGTGAGCACGTCATCGACGAGGAGCACGTGCCGGTTGCGGACCAGTTCGGGCCGGGCGAGCTGAAAGGCGTTCAGGACGTTCTCCATTCGCTCCAGGCGGGATTTCTTCGTTTGGGTGACGGTGTATGAGTTGCGTATCAGGACCTCTTCGCGCCAAGGGACGCCCATGCTCTCAGAAAGTCCTGCCGCGAAGCAGGCGCTTTGGTTAAAGCCCCGGCTATGGCGTTTGCGGGGATGCAGGGGGACCGGAACGATCAGTTCGACCCCCTCGAAGTGAGGACTTTGGCTGAGTTGTCGGCCGTAGTGCCTGCCCAGTTCACGGCCGACGCGCTGTTTGCCGGCGTATTTCAACTGGTGGATCAGTTTTTGAGCCCGCCCGCCTTTGATAAAATGATAAAGCGCAGCACCGCTGCTGATAGGGACGCGCCCCCAGAATCGCTGGGTAAAATCATTTTCTGCTTCCTGGTGAAAATGGGTGCAGGGCAATTTGAGCTGGCAAGAAAGGCACAGGAGTTCCCGGGCAGGTGCGTTTTGACGGCAGCAAGCCAGGCATAAATGAGGAAAGAAAAGGGACAACAGGTCACCGCTCAGTGTTTGGAACACTTTCATCATAGTGCTTTGATTGCGGGGAGGTCGTTGTCCGGGGGCTTAAAAGATACAAATTATTGGGAAGCGGAGCAAAAAAAAACGTCTGCCCTGCGGAAACAAGACAGACGCATCAAAACAAAACGAAAAACCAACTTTAAACAAGTTCTTATATATTAAATCAACTGAATTTTTTCTCCGTTTGTTGCGAGGCGTTTGTTAAAATTTCCTAAAATGTCTTACGCCCGCCTATTGGTAATGGTCTGATTGCTAAAAGCTTAAGGAAGCAAAATCAGCTACTCTTATTTACAATAATTCCAAAGTCCTGGTTCCGTTAATTCAATATATTCTCAATAATTGAATGATGCAAATGCCGGAGGCTGCCAATTTCGCTATTCTGCCTTAAGGGAGACCGGAATTTCGATGAGGTTTCCCTGCCGGTTGACTTTAACGCTGATAACATCTCCTACCCGGGCGCGGCCGATAATTTCCTGAAGCTCCGGTACGCCTTTGATTTCCCGGCCGTCTACTTCCACGATGACGTCTTTGGTGCGCAGGCCGGCGTATTGCGCAGATCCGCTGTCGGAGAGGCTTTCGATGACGACGCCCTGAGTGATGGCCAGCCCCAATTCTTCAGCGTATTCACTGTCCAGTTCGGCGATGCTTACTCCCAGGAAGGCACGCTGAAAACTGCCATTGGCAATAATATCTTCAGCAATACGGCTGACCAGGTTGATGGGGATGGCGAAGGAATAGCCCTGGAATGCTCCCGTCCGGGTGGCGATGGCGGTATTGATCCCCAGTAATCGCCCTTCTGCGTCGACCAGTGCGCCGCCACTGTTGCCGGGATTGACGGCAGCATCGGTTTGAATGAAAGCCTCGATGGCATCGCGGCCACCCAGTAGTTGAATATTGCGTCCTTTCGCGCTGATGATCCCGGCGGTGACGGTCGAGTTCAGTTCAAAAGGGTTACCAACGGCCAATACCCACTCTCCGATTTCGGCGCGATCGGAATCGGCCAGTTCCATCGTGGGAAAGTTCGCCCCCTGGATCTTGAGTACGGCCAGATCAGACTGTTTGTAGGATCCCACTATTTGCGCTTCAAAAGTACGATTGTCGTAGAGGGTTACCTCCAGTTCATCGGCAAATTCCACGACATGGTAATTGGTGACGATGTAACCGTCACTGGTGTAGAGCACACCTGAACCCGAACCCTGCTGCGGCCGTTGCCCACCGAAAGGATTGCGCCAGAAATCGTCGTTGAAAAAAAAGCCCAGCGGATTGTCCTCTCCTTCGTCGGGTAGTTCCTGAGCGCCGGGAGTCGCCTTGGCTTTAATGTGCACAACCGCCGGCATGGCCCTGGCCGCTGCTGCTTTGAAATCCAATGGCGCGGCCGGCTGAGGAGCAACATTAACCTGGCGCACCAATTGTGCCGGAGGAAGAGAGGCGGAAGATGAACCCGGCGGGGCTGACAACAGATAGACGCCGGCGAGCACTATGAGCCCACCTGTTATGCCGGCGAGTATTAGGGAAAATATCTGTTTCATGTTGACGTTTGAATTTAACTTGTCGGGCAATGATCCCTCAAATGATTGAATAAGATAAGGAAAGCGGGGGAAAAATGCATTCCTGAAAATTAGATTATCTCAAAAAAGGCGACTTATTTCAAAGGAATGGCTATTTTTTTACTTTCCGGACGAAAAGAGTGGCAACACTTAATAAAAATCTAACTTTTTATACCAGACCTTTGTTACCACTCGAAAAACTTTTAACAGGAAATTAACAGCAATTTCCGGCTCGTTGAAACCGGCATACCCTGAGCCGTTAATGCGAACACTATGAAAGAACTGATCACCGGAAATGTCGATCTGGACAAGGAGCTTCGGCCCGAAACCGCCCTGGAAAGGCAATTGCTGGGCATTCCAGCTTTCCGCCGCGGCTTGTTCTGGGGTGTTCCTCGTTATGGGCATCCCGAGGGAGAAGTCTACAAACACATCAAAGAAGTACTGGCCAACATCGATCGCCTGTGTGTCTCCGGCCAGCAGCGGGAACAGCTCCGCCTCATTGCCTTCGTTCACGATTCTTTCAAATATTGTGAAGACAAGCGCCGCCCTCGTGACTGGTCTAAACATCACGCCGTACTAGCCCGTCAGTTCCTCGAACAATACTCCAGCGACCCCGAAGTGCTCAGTATCGTCGAATGGCATGACGAAGCTTATTATTGCTGGCGCACCACTCACCTGTACCGGCAGCCGGAAGCCGGCGAACTGCGGCTGCAACGACTCCTGCGACAGATCGAGGGGCACCGGCAACTTTACTATCTCTTTTTCAAATGCGACACCCTCACCGGCGATAAAAATAAAGCTCCCCTGCGCTGGTTCGAAGCCGAGATCCCAAATATTGAACGCGTTGATTTCTGAGCGGTAAAATGACTCTTTTCTCCCGCGCTTGACCAAAAAATGTTGCTGAAGGAAACTTTTTCTTCCACCCTATAGTTTGCAGAATTGAACACGGAACGGCGCCCTTTCGTTTCCAAATACGAGGCGAGAAGCAGGCCTACAAGCCGCAAGCCCGCCATGATTTTCGCATCGTTAATCCGGACGGCAGCCTCGTAAAACCGTTCCGGACTTGGGAAGGTGAAATTTTGCAGCTTATTCTGTTTTTCGCTTCCTTTTCCGGGAACTGTTTCTAGATTTAGAATTATTTCATACTTTTATGGTGGTAATGGCAAATGAAAAAAATCAAAAAGAGAAGTACGATCGGATTTTTGAGGAAGAGTTTCTCCCTCAGATAGATTCATTGTATACCTTCGCCTACCATCTTACCTATAATGAAGAGGATGCCAATGACCTGGTACAGGAAACTTATTTGAAGGCATATCGCTTCATTGATAAATACATCGAAGGGACAAACGCCAAAGCCTGGCTGTTCAAAATCCTCAAGAACGTATTCATCAATCAGTACCGGCGCAAGAGCAAGCGGCCCACTAAAGTGGATTACGAAGAGATCATCACCTACCAGGATGAGGAAGATACCAAGTTTTCCAGCTACATGGATCTGCGCGAGGAGATGTTTCAGGATATGATGGGTGATGAAGTCACTAACGCCATCAATGCCCTGCCTGTGGATTTCCGGGTCGTCATCCTGCTTTGCGATGTGGAAGGGTTTACCTACGAAGAAATATCGAAAATTATTGATATCCCCATCGGCACCGTCCGCTCGCGGCTGCACCGCGCCCGCAACATGCTGAAAGAAAAATTGAAAGAATACGCCCAGTCGCTAGGGTATAAAGATAAGCGTTCATAAACCTCATTTGTTAACCTAAGCTGCTTGGCAGGTGATAAATTCCTGTGGAGCCGAGGAACCATCTCTAAAAAACCACTGTTTTAAACATCAAATTTGCATTGATTAACTGAATTGAAAAGGCTTGAACCTGAATTCATTAGAATTAATATTCCTTACGCCGTCAGCACAGTGCCCTTCGGCAATTCAATCACCTTTCCGGCTAAAACCAGTCCGGAAAAAGGTAGATTGCCACGTGGAAAGGAGTTGGCTTGACTGGGTTCAGGTGACGGGAACAACATTTCCTCTAAGTGGCAAAAAAAATCAGTCATGAGAAATCAGAACCATCAGGAACTCGTCCAAAAAGTAACGATGTATTTGGATAACGAGTTAAGCGAGAACGCGGAACGAGCCCTCCTACAAGAAATCAAGAGTAATCCCGCTTATCTTAAAATACTCAGTCAGGAAAAATCCTTCCGGGATTTTATCAAAAGCAAGATCCACCGCCGTAAACCCTCTCCTGCACTCATCCAGTCCATTAAAGAAAAAATCCGAATCTCCCCTGCCGAACCCCTCTGAGTTCACTCACACAAAAAGTAATATTACCTATCGACGCGATATATTCAACAGGAATACGGGCATCGCTGCTCCATCCTGCCGGGAATGACTTATGCCCGGCAGGATGGAAATCGCTCGCTTTTTTGTCCTGCATCGGTAATTTCCTTAACTTACCAGCGCCAACACCTTAAATCTGCGATAAAAACGAAGGAACCAACCTGGTAAGCTCACGCCTTTTTTGTATTAAACCGTACGATCATGAACAGGCTGATTTTTTTCCTGTGCCTCTATCTTGCATTCTCCCTGCCCGTGACAGGCCAGGTCGATGTATCCGCGGATTTCAAGCAAAAACTGCAAACTGCCGGCATAGAGTTTCTCGAACCGCTGGAGAACTCCTATAAAGACATCCGCGTACCGCGCCGCAATTTTGCCGACTATGATTTCGCTATACGCTCACGAAAGGAAAAGGTCGAAATCCGCTTTCGCATCGACCCCCTGGACCTGGATAATCCGGTCGCCTACGCTCCCCACGTGCGCAGCACCCGCATGCTGCTGCACCTGGCCAGTAACAATGATAATTTTTATATGAGTGGGCTTCCCGTCCGGGAATCTGATCTCACCGAACAATTCAATGCCGACTGGGGAAAGATCTTCTTTTTCACCCCGAAGGAGGATTTCTCCATTCGCAAGGAATGCAAAATGCTGGCCCTCTTTCGTGAAGGGCAAGGCATGGCTTACGTCTTCTTTCTCTTCGATGAACCCTCGCCCGAACTGGACTACCGCTTCTACGCGTTGCGCTTTCTGGATGAAGCAAGGCAGGGTAGCGGAAGGCAGAATAACTGATCCGGAAATTTAAGCCGCAGCGCTGCCCCATGTCCTTATCTTCTCACCAGCTCCTCTATTTTGGCGAAAGCCTTTTCAAAATCAAACTGCCGCCAGACCTTATCGAACTTGCCGCGAATATCCGGCAGACAGAGGTTGCCGATGCTGCCTTCGTGCGTATGCGCTACGCGCAGTCCCGGCTCGAACTCGCCTGAGGCGATGCGCTCGCCAATCTTGCGGTAGGCATCGCGAAAAGGGGTGCCCTTAAGCACTTCCTTATTGACCTCCTCTACGCTGAAAAGGTAGCGGTAGCGTTCATCTTCCAGAATATCAGTATTCACCTCGATGTGCTGCAGGGCGTAGTGCAGCATCTCCAGGCAGTCTTTCAGCGTTTGTATTCCCGGAAAGATACTTTCCTTGAGCAGCTGAAAATCGCGATGGTAGCCGGAAGGCAGGTTGGTGGTCAGCAGGGCTACCTGTTGGGGCAGGGCTTGCAGCTGATTGCATTTGGCGCGGGTGAGTTCAAAAACATCGGGGTTCTTTTTGTGCGGCATGATGCTGGAGCCGGTGGTCAGTTGGTCCGGGAAGCTGATGAAACTGAAGTTCTGGTTCAGGAACAGGACGATATCCATCGACAGCTTGCCGAGGGTGGCGCCGAAGGCCGCCAGGGCGAAGCTGAGAAAGAGCTCCGTTTTACCGCGCCCCAGCTGAGCGTGCACCACGTTGTACGCCAGCTCGTCGAAGCCGAGCAATTCGGTGGTCAGGCGGCGGTCAAGCGGAAAGGAGGAGCCGTATCCCGCCGCCGAGCCCAACGGGTTCTGGTTAGTAATGCGGTAGGTGGCTTCCAGCTGCCGCAGATCGTCGATCAGACTCTCGGCATAGGCGCTGAACCACAACCCGAAGGAAGAAGGCATGGCTACCTGCAGGTGGGTGTAGCCGGGCATCAGTACCTCCTTATGCTGATCAGCCAGCCGGAGCAGCAAATCGAACAGGGCACGGGCACCGTCAGCCAAAGAACGAATCTCATCGCGAAAGAAAAGACGCAGATCTACCAGCACCTGGTCGTTGCGCGAGCGGCCGGCGTGAATTTTCTTGCCGATATCACCGAGTTGACGGGTGAGCAGCAATTCGACCTGGGAGTGGATGTCCTCTACTCCTTGCTCAATCTGGAAATCCCCCTGCTCCACCCGCCGGTACAGCTCACGTAGCAGGCTGCTGAGTTGTTCCAGCTCCCCGGGTTCCAGCAGGCCGATGGAGGCGAGCATTTGAGCATGGGCCAGTGAGCCCTGAATATCGTATTTAGCCAGCGCCAGGTCAAACTCGCGGTCCCGACCGACGGTGAATCGCTCGATGGCGTGGTCAATGTCGTGTTCTTGTTTTTGCCAGAGTTTCATAGGAAAGTGGTTATGGAATAGTGGAACAGGTTGATTGTGAAGTATACGCTGGGTATTGACGGGGCGACTTTAAGTCATCCCGTCACTCGACAAGCCCCTATAATCGAACACCCTCAATCAACTGAATATACGTTCTTATCCCCTGCTCGATCTCTTCCAGGAAGATAAACTCGTCCGCCGTATGCGAACGGGCCGAGTCCCCCGGTCCGATTTTGAGGGTGGGAATGCGCAAAAGAGCCTGATCCGACAAGGTCGGGGAGCCGAAGACCGTCAGGTCTAGCTGCTGCCCGCTCTGCACCAGCGGATGATCTTCCTCGATACGCGAGGAGTTGAGGCGGAAGGAGCGTGGGCGCAGTTCGGATTTTGTATTCTGTTGCAGGATTTCAAAAGCCTCCTGATTACTGTACAGCTCGTTGGTACGAACATCGATGACGAAAGTGCAGCGATCGGGCACCACGTTGTGCTGATGCCCCGCTTCGATCTGAGTGACCGACACCTTAACGGGGCCGAGCCGTGGCGAAACGCGCTCGAAGCGATGACGGCGCAGCCACTCGATGTCCTCCAGGGCGACATAAACGGCATTGATACCTTCCTCCCGCGCGGCGTGCCCGGCCTTGCCCTGTGCTTCCGCGTCGATGACCATGAGTCCTTTTTCCGCTACGGCCATTTGCAACAGGGTGGGCTCCCCGATGATACCCGCCCACAGTTCACCCAGCTCCGGAACTACCGAAGCTATGCCGTTCGCACCGCTGATTTCCTCCTCGGCGGTAGCGGCCAGAACGAGGTTGACCGGCAGCTCGCGCGCTTCGTAGAAATGCAGAAAGGCGCTGATGAGCGAAACGAGGCAGCCGCCCGCATCGTTGCTACCCAATCCGTAGAGCTTGCCGTCTTCGATTTGCGGCTGGAAAGGCGTACGTGTCCATGCCTTGGCGGGGCGCACCGTATCGTGGTGCGAGTTGAGCAGCAAGGTGGGGCGATCCTCCTTCCAGTAGCGGGAACGAACCCAAATGTTATTCCCCTTACGCTCGAGAGGAATATGCCGTTCCCGGAAAAAATCTTCCAGTATCCGCGCCGTGATGTCCTCTTCCCGGGAGAAGGAGGGCGCCGCGACGAGCTGCTTTAAGAGCTCAACGGCGATAGTGGTGGCAGGCTGAAGGGTATTGGTTGTCATAGTTTTGTGTTGCATGGCTTCCCAGTGCCTCCGGAACTAGTTGCCAAACCCGAAAATCCCCGATGTCCAGGTTGTCTTGTTTGTCTTGCGAAGCAGAGCTTCGCGCTTCATCCTGGTCAAAGGTACAGTTGTGTTCCCGCACCGTTCAGGGTTATAGGCCCGCAGATGACGACGCCTTTTACGCCGTGGCGCAGCGCGCCGAAGGCATTGTCCAGTTTTGGGATCATCCCGTCGGTGATGACGCCTTGTTGCTGATACTGCCTGTAGCTGTCGAAAGTGAGGCGTGCAATGACTGTATCGTCGTCGTCGGGGTCCGTCAGTACGCCAGGTTTTTCAAAGCAGTAATGCAGGTGCACATCGTAGTGAGGTGTCAGGGCGCGAGCCAGGCGGGCGGCGATGGTATCGGCGTTGGTGTTGAGCAGCTGGCCCTGGCCGTCATGCGTGATGGCGCAGAACACAGGAGTGATCTGAGCGAATAGCAGATGCCGGATCAGGCCGGTATTCACCTCTTCGATATCGCCGGCGAAGCCGTAGTCGACCTCGCCCACCGGGCGTTTGCGAGCCAGGATGGCGTTGCCGTCGGCGCCGCTGAGGCCCAGTGCATCGCAGCCGCCGGCCTGCAGCAGGCTTACAACTTTTTTATTGCTCCATCCGGCATAGACCATGGTCGCCACTTCCAGTGCCGGCTCGTCGGTGATGCGGCGGCCCTGGTGCATACGCGGTTCGATACCCAGGCGGCGGCTCATCTCGCTGGCGCGCTTGCCGCCTCCGTGTACAAGTATTTTGTGGCCTTCCAGGTTGACGAAGTTGCGAAGCACCTGATCGAGCCGGGCTTCGTCTTCCAGGATTTTTCCTCCTATCTTGGTAATATGCAGCGGTTGTATTTTCATTGTAAAAAGCTTAGTCCCGGTGAATACTGAAGACATTTAATAGTTCGAGCTTGTTTCGGTCACGCCTCGAACGGGCTTTGCCCATAGAACTATCTCAGACCGGAACAACGAATAGTTTCATTCGAATAGATTCTCCTGCGCATAGCCATACCCGGCGCTCTCCTCTCCTACCCCTTCCAGCAGTTTTTTCAGCACTGCCTGAGCGGCGTAGGTCCGGTTTTCGGCCTGTTCCAGGACGATGCTGTCACCGCCGTCGAGCACTGCGTCTTCCACCACCACATTGCGGCGCACCGGCAGGCAGTGCATAAACTTGGCGTCCTTAGTCAGGGCCATCTTTTCGGCGGTGATCATCCACTGCTTGTCGGCATGTATTACCCGGCCGTAATCCTTGTAACAGGACCAGTTTTTGGTATAAATAAAATCGGCTCCTTCAAATGCCTTGCGCTGATCGTATTCCACCGGTACGCCGGCGATAAATTCTTCCGAAAGTTCGTAGCCTTCCGGGTGGGTGACCAGCAGATCCACGCCGGCGTGTTTCATCCATTCGATGAAGGAGTTGGCTACAGCCTGCGGCAGCGCGCGGGGATGCGGCGCCCAGCTGAGCACGACGCGCGGACGTTCCACGGGCTTATGCTCCTGTATGGTCATCCAGTCGGCCAGCGACTGCAGAGGATGCCGGATAGCGGACTCCAGGCTGACCACCGGCACTTCCGCGAATTCGACAAACTTGTTCAGGATGAAATCGGCGTAGTCCCGCTCGCGATCGGTCAGCGAGGGGAAAGTTCGGATACCGATGATATCACCGTACTGACTGATTACGCCCGCAGCTTCCCGGATGTGTTCCGCCCGGTCGGCATCCATCACCATGCCATCTTCAAACTCCAGCTTCCAGCCCTGATCCGCAGTCATAGTCATTACTTGCATCCCGAGGTGGAAAGCCGCTTTTTCCGAACTCAGACGGGTTCTCAGACTCGGGTTGAAAAAGAGTAAGACCAGGCTGCGCCGCTGTCCCATCTCCTGAAACAGGAAAGGATCGGCTTTTAGTTTAAGCGCTTCCTCTAACAGGGCCCGGGGCTTGGGCACATCGGCAATGCAGGTGAAGTTTTTCATGATGTTTTAATCCTTTTGATTTTAAAATTTGACCCGGTGCACCGCGTCCAAATGCTTTATCAGGTCGGTTGCATCCCAAATAAGGGTTCCATTAGGTCGCCAAAGCCTTTTTATGCCGGAGCGATCTTTCAAAGCGTTCGAGGAACCGGTCGGCCTCCTGGCGGCCCAGTGTCAGCGGTGGCAGCAGCCGCAGGGTATTCGGGTCGGCTGCCGATCCGGTAAACACCTTTTCTTCATAAAGTAAGTGTTTTCGCAAAGGCGCTACCGCAAAATCGAACTGCAGGCCGATCATCAGTCCGCGTCCTCTTACCTCATTGATTTTTTTCATTCCTTTGAATGCCTGCATCAGGTAATCCCCCATCACGCGGGCATTTTCCAGCAACTGCTCTGATTTCAGAATATCCAAAACGGCGATACCGGCCATGCAGGCCAGGTGATTGCCGCCGAAGGTAGTTCCCAGCTGGCCGTAGCTGGCTTCAAAGCGGGGGTGGATCAGCACGCCCCCCATCGGGAAGCCGTTGCCCATCCCCTTGGCCACGGTGATCAGATCCGGTTCCACCGTGGCGTATTGAAAGCCGAAAAAGCGGCCGCTACGCCCGTATCCCGACTGGATTTCGTCGAGGATGAGCACGGTATCATGCCGGCGACAAGCCTGCTCTAATGCCTCCAGGAATGCCGGCTCCGGCACATGGATGCCGCCGATGCCCTGAATCCCTTCGATGATGACAACGCTAACATCTTCGCGCGCCAGGCTTTGTTCGACCCCTTCCAACTCGCCCCAGGGGTGAAACTCTACCTCGAAAGTTGTATTGATGGGGGCCTTGATTTTGTCGTTGTGCGTGGCGTTGACGGCAGCGGAAGTCCGACCGTGGAAGGCGCGATGAAAGGCGATGACCTTGCTTCTGCCATTGTGGAAAGAAGCCATTTTCAGAGCATTTTCATTGGCTTCGGCTCCAGAATTACACAGGAACAACTGATAATTCTCACAGCCTGACAGTTCGCCCAGCTTGTCGGCCAATTCCTGTTGCAGCGGGTTTTGTACCGAGTTGGAATAAAAAGAAAGCGCCTGCAGCTGCCGGCCGATCCGCTCCACGTAGTGCGGATGGGCATGGCCAACGGAAATTACGGCGTGGCCTCCGTAGAAATCGAGGTAGGCCTGCCCCTGCTCGTCGTAGACGTAGCAACCCTCACCCCGCACGGGGGTAATGTCAAAGAGGGGATAAACGTTGAATAGATCCATTGTTTCTCGGTTAACACAGGATAAAGGGATTGGAGGATTAATTACAGACATCCAATCCTTCCCTCCTTGATTTTAAAAGGCCATTGCCTTCAACTGCAGCCCCGTCGTCTCTTCCAGACCCAAGGCCAGGTTCATATTTTGCACCGCCTGTCCGGAAGCCCCTTTGGTCAGGTTGTCGATGGCGCTGATGATGAGCAGCTTGCCATCGTGCTTTTCCACATGTACCAGACATTTATTAGTATTGACCACCTGCTTAAGGTTCGGATTCTGCTCAGTGACAATGGTGAAGGGCGCACTTTCGTAAAAAGAGCGGTACAAGTCCTTCATTTCCGCTTCTCCCGCCTCTACTTTGGTGTACAGGCTTGCGAAGATACCGCGGGGAAAGTCGCCGCGCAGCGGCAGGAAATTGATGGGCGCCTGCAGGCTGGGTTGCAACTGCGTCAGGCTCTGCTGAATCTCGCCCAGATGCTGATGACGGAAAGCCTTGTAAATCGACAGGTTGTTGTTCCGCCAGCTGAAGTGGGTCGTCGGCTGGGGACTTTGTCCAGCGCCGGTGGAGCCGGTGACGGCATGCACGTGCACTTCGTCCTGCAGGAGGTCCGCTTTGGCGAGCGGCAGCAAGCCGAGTTGAATGGCGGTGGCGAAGCAGCCTGGGTTAGCAATACGGCGATGCTGCCGGATCGCTTCCCGGTTGAGTTCCGGCAGGCCGTAAATCCATTCGCTGTTCAAACGAAAATCATGGCTCAGGTCAATGATGACCGTTGATTCCGGAATGTCATGCTTTTCCACAAATCCCTTCGACTGGCCGTGGCCCATACAGAGAAAAAGGACGTCGACTGCCAGATTCAGTTCGTCTGTAAAGTGTAAATCGGTCTCTCCGATGAGGTCCTCGTGCACCTCACTGACGGCCTTTCCCACCTGACTCTTGCTGTGTACGAAGGCGATTTCCACTTCCGGATGGTATTGCAGGATGCGCAATAACTCTCCGGCCGTGTAGCCGCCTCCGCCGATGATGCCTGTTTTGATCATAATGTTCGATACTGCTTGTTTGACGCCCTTCCTATTTTTCTTCTTTCTTCGTTAATGCTTTCTGATTGACCAGGTGATGAATCAGACTCTGGTTGCCCAGCACCTTAGTAAAGCCGCGCACATCGGCGCCACTCCAGCCCTTATTCATTTCGCCGTAGTGGCCGAACTCGCTGCTCATCAGGTCGTAATCCGACTCGATGCCTTGCAGTTCGAAGCGGTAGGGCAGCAGGCGGACGTGTACCTTCCCGGTGACGCTGCCTTGCGTATCCGACAGAAAAGTCTCGATGTTGCGCATGACCGGGTCCAGGAACTGCCCTTCGTGCAGCAGCATGCCGTACCAGTTGGCCAGCTGTTCTTTCCAGTATTGCTGCCACTTGGTGAGCGTGTGTTTTTCCAGCAGGTGATGCGCCTTGAGAATGATGAGCGGCGCCGCTGCTTCGAAACCGACGCGTCCCTTGATGCCGATGATGGTGTCGCCCACGTGCGTATCGCGACCGATAGCGAAGGGGCCGGCGATGGTCTGCAGGGCTTCGATGGCCTCTACCGGGTGATCGAAACGCTGATCGTTGATGCCGGTCAGTTCGCCTTCTTCAAAATGCAGGGTCACCGATTCCGGCTTTTCCTTTTCGAGCTGAGTGGGAAACGCTTCTTCCGGCAGCGACTCATGAGAGGTCAGCGTTTCGGCGCCGCCGACGCTGCTGCCCCACAATCCTTGATTGATAGAATATTTGGCCTTTTCCCAGTTCCAGTCGATGCCGTTTTTAATCAGGTAGTCGATTTCTTCGCTGCGCGACAGTTCCAGGTCGCGGATAGGCGTGATGATTTCCAGGTCATCGCCCAGGATGTTGAACACCAGGTCGAAGCGCACCTGATCGTTACCGGCGCCGGTGGAGCCGTGGGCGACGGCGTCGGCGCCGACCAGGCGGGCGTAGTTGGCTACCTCCAGCGCCTGGAACATACGCTCGGCGCTGACCGACAGCGGGTAGGTGTTATTGCGCAGCACGTTGCCGTAAATCAGGAACTTGATACAGCGATCGTAATAATCGCGCACCGCGTCGATACATTTGAAGGAAGCGGCGCCCAGCTTGTAGGCGCGTTTTTCCAACCCTTCTACTTCATCTTGCGTAAAGCCGCCGGTATTGACGGTGAGGGCATGCACTTCCATACCTTTTTCCTGGGTGAGGTGCTGTATGCAAAAGGAGGTATCGAGGCCTCCGCTATAGGCGAGGACGACTTTTTTATTTTTGCTCATGTTGATGGACAATTAAATTGGATAAATCGTATTTCATGTTTTCGGCCTCCACTTTTGAGGGAGCCAGCATGGCCGTACACAGGCACATGCGCCGCTGGTTGCGTTCCAGAATGTCGTAATTGGGGCAGCTGCGGCAGCCTTCCCAGAAGGCGTCATCCTGGGTGAGTTCAGAGAAAGTCACCGGCCGGTAGCCCAGGTCGGAGTTAATCCGCATGACAGCCAGACTGGTCGTGATGCCAAAGATGCGCGCCTCCGGGTACTTCTCACGCGAGAGCTGGAAGATGCGCTGTTTGATCCGGCGGGCCAGGCCCAGGCGGCGGTAATCCGGGTTTACGATCAGGCCCGAGTTGGCGACGTACTTCTCGTGGCTCCAGCACTCAATATAGCAGAAACCCGCTATGTTTTCCCCATCGAGGGCGATGACGGCGTTGCCGTTCCGGATTTTGGTCCGTACGTATTCGGGTTTGCGCTCGGCGATGCCCGTTCCCCGGGCTTTGGCCGACTCGTGGTACATGTTACAAATCGTCTCGGCATACACTTCGTGTGCCGGTGTCGTTACGATGATCGTTATTTCCATGGTGTTACGGGAAAAATTTATCCAGTTTTTCTGATCAGTAATACGGTCCATGCATTGAAAGAAGCCGGCAATCAGCCTGCTCACCCCAATAGAGCGAGCAGAATTGAAAAGGCTTTGCTATACCTTACTTTAAAGGTAAAAATGGAAACCGCAGCGATAACCGGATGATAAAACCTTGAGTGAAACAATACGGACCTACTCTAAAGGAAAAGGTAGCGGAAAAACTACCCCGGAAGGGATAATATGAATTATGCACGCCCCGCGGGGCGGCGACGGAAGAAACGGCGACGTCGGATCGCAGTGGAAAGTTCGATATGTTGACTAAATTCCGTCATAAGGTACAAATGTAGGACTTCGTGTTAATTATACAAAATGTCAGCGAAGATTTTAATTTTTTTTTAACGGGCCCCTGAGTAAAATGAAATTTTTATCTTCGGCTCCTATTCAAACAAAACGAAAAGCGTAACCAAGTACCCGTCGCCATGTCTCAGCAAAAGAAAACGTATCCCTTTTCCTTCGCCATCCTCACCACGCTGTTTTTTCTTTGGGGTTTACTCACCTCCCTTAATGACATTCTCGTTCCCCACTTAAAGGCGGCCTTTTCCCTGCAACACTGGCAGGCGCAGCTGATTCAGTTCTTTTTCTTCGGGGCCTATTTTCTGATGAGCATCCCGGCGGGCATTATTATCCGAAAGGTGGGGTACAAACGAGGTATCGTTATCGGCCTTTTGCTGATGGGCATCGGCGCTTTCGTCTTTTATCCCGCCTCCATAGTTAACATATATGGCGTCTTTCTCCTCGGCCTGTTCATCCTCGCTTCGGGCATTACCATCCTGCAGGTGGCGGCCAACCCATACGTTGCCATTCTCGGCCCGGAGCAGACGGCCGCCAGCCGGCTCAACCTGGCGCAGGGATTCAATTCCCTGGGCCACACTATCGGCCCTTTGCTCGGCGCCTGGCTCATCCTTCAAAATACGGAGATCGTCGACGTAGAAACAGTACAGGGGCCCTACATTTTTATGGGCCTGGCGCTGATTGTAATTGCTTTTATTTTCAACTTCCTGAATCTCCCCTCCATCGAACACGACGAAACCAGGCGGGCGGGTTTCAGCCTGTGGCGCTATCCGCACCTGTATTTGGGCGCCATCGCTATTTTCTGCTATGTAGGCGCTGAAATCACTATTGGCAGCTTTCTGGTAGAGTATTTCAAGGCAGAACCGACGATCCTGCTGGATGTCAAAACTGCGGGTAGCTACGTCGCCTTCTACTGGGGCGGCGCCATGGTCGGCCGCTTCATCGGCTCGGTGGCGCTGAGTGATGAGCGTTACGAGCGGCGCAAACCGCTGTATATGGCGGTCTTTCCCCTTATCGCCTTCGCCATTGTGCTCATCATCGTGCTCGCACAGGGGCAGGACTTGTCGATGGCCTTCGGCTTCCTGGCCCTGTTGATACTCAACTACCTCGCCTTCGTCCTCGGCAAGCACACGCCTTCTTCCATGCTGGCGCTCTTCGCCGGCTGCAACATCGCCCTGCTCGCCGTGACCATGACCACCGGTGGCGCACTGGCCATGTGGTCGGTGCTCGGCATCGGGCTGTTCAACTCTATCATGTGGTCCAACATCTTCACCCTGGCTATCTCGCGGCTTAAGGAGTACACCAGTATCGGCTCCTCCCTGCTGGTGATGATGATCGTCGGCGGCGCCATCCTGCCGCTGCTGCAGGGCTTCGTGGCCGACCTGGGCGGTACCAGCGTCAAGCTGTCCTTCATCGTACCCATGCTGGCGTATGCCTACCTGGTCTTCTACGGGCTGCGGGGAGCGAAAAGGCCGGTTGTACAATAAAACGCACTCCTATTAGGAAAGACTGGGAGACCGGGAGACTTGGGGACTGGGAGAGACTGTCTCATAAGTCACCTAACCGGCATATTTTCCAACGCTAAGGCCACAAAGAGAAGCAGAAAAACTGGAGTCGCCTCTGATTTTGGCTGAACGGCAACTAAAAAAAATCTTAATATTTACAGCCGCGTTAAGATGGTGTTAAAAACCTTATTCTGGTGGAATTAGTATATTTTTTTATAACTTTATATAGCATATTTCCCGCACACATTTGATCCCGATTTATTTTCTAAAACCGAACTGCTCCTCACGGCCGGCGGTCAGCCTTCTGTTTGGTGCATAACGTCATTATTCCGATAGGAGACGAAGTCTTTCCCTCGGTGAAATTGAAACTGGAAAATGTGAACGGCTCCCTTTCTCTGGTCATCCGGGGCGACAACCGGGAAAGACAGGAAGTGGTCCTCTTCTAAACCGCGCAGAACAATACTACCATACAAGGCACCACCGACGGATATGTAGAGTACCGGATTCCCAAAGTAACTTCCTTTCCGGAAGATGTCGACATCCTTACTTTTTTTGTCGTCATGCTGCCCCGGGCTACCGGTAAAGTGTATATCGACGATCCCAAGATCATGCGGAAACCAAATTAAACCCTTTTGCGGTGTTGGATTGACGGGGTGACTCGAAGTCACCCCGTCAATACTACCTGAAGCCCTTACTCTTCCCACGAATCTCTCCCTCCACCTTGGAGTCGAATTAAAAAATCCCGTAATTTCGTCTTCCAAATTTAAACAGAGACTATGAAACGCATTCTGGAAATCGCCGCCGATTCCATCCAATCCGCCGTCTACGCTGAAGAAGGCGGGGCCGACCGCATCGAGCTATGTGAAAATCTGGTGCAGGGGGGCGTCACGCCCAGCGCCGGTAAGGTCCGACTAGCCAAGCGGTTGCTGAAGATCCCTGTATTCGTGCTGATCCGGCCCCGGAAGGCCGACTTTCTGTACTCGGGGATGGAGTTCGAGCTCATGCTCGAGGACATTCGTATAGCCCGCAAGCTGGGGGCCGACGGCATCGTCTCCGGCGTGCTCACCGCCGACGGCTCGGTTGACCTCACGCGGACGGAGAAGCTCGTCCAGGCCTCCTGGCCCATGCCCTTCACTTTTCACCGCGCCATCGACATGTGCCGCGACCCGCTCATGGCCACCCGACAGCTGGCCGAGCTGGGCGTCAAGCGAATTCTGACCTCCGGGCAAAAACCCGCTGCGCCGGCTGGTGAGGACCTTATCCGGCGCCTCGTGGATATGGCCGGCGACAATATTCGCATCATGGCCGGCGGCGGGCTCAAACCCAACAACCTCTCCACCCTTATACGCATTCCAGAGTTGAAAGAATTCCACGCCTCGGCCCGCCATCAGGTGAAAACCAAGATGGAGTTCTTCGGCCGCACGACCATGGGTGAGGAGCCCGTCGAAGAAGAGTTTCGCTGGGAGGAGGTGAGCCAGCGGATCGTGCGGGAGATGCGGAAGGAATTGGATGGAAGGTGAAAAGCCATCGATTTTGAACGGCCATTTCCCGTGAGGAAAAACCAACTTTACCGGAAAAAAGAACCTACGACCTCTTCGTAGAGGTCGAATCTTCTGCATTACACAATTTTCATTAGAAAGCGCCTTATCTTTGGCCGTCTATGATAGCTGAGACCGATATTGCCGGAGAAAAGCTGTTGCTACATGCTTTCCGGGCAGCTTTCTGGGAAAAGCAGCAGACCTTGTTGCTGGCCGATCTGCACCTGGGCAAGGCGCGGCATTTCCGTCGCTCGGGCATTCCGGTACCGCAGGGTGTGGCCGACGCCACCTGGGACCGCCTGCTTAGTCTACTCTTCGACTTCAAGCCTCGCCGTGTCCTTTTTCTCGGTGATCTTTTCCACAGCGACTACAACCGCGAGTGGGAAGAACTCGGCGATCTCACCCGGCAATTCGGTGACATGTCCTTTGAGCTGGTGCGCGGCAACCACGATATTCTCAGCAGCGCCGCCTACGAACGCGCACAACTCAGCATTCATCCGGAACCTTTACTAGAAGAGCCTTTTCTATTTTCCCATCATCCTATTGAGGATGTACCCGAAGGGCTTTATAACCTGGCCGGCCACGTGCACCCAGCCGTTTCCCTGCGTGGAGGCGCCCGCCAGCGCCTGAAGCTGCCCTGTTTTTTCTTCGGCGCTCAGCAAGGCATCCTCCCTGCTTTCGGACAGTTTACCGGCACGCAGCGTATCCGGCCACGCAAAGGAGACCAGGTGTTTGTGATTGCTGATCAGGACGTCGTCCGGATGGTATGATGTTTGAGTTCCTGCCCGCCGCGGAAATTTCCCACCGAGGAACGAGGGCGGGTTAAACTCCCAAACACTGTTTCATCGCTTAGGGGCCGGGCCCTTAGGCAAAAATTCCCCGTCACCAATTTTGGCCCGCAATAATTCGAAGGTGAGCACTGCGGCGAGTTTGGCGGTTCGGCCGTCGATATCGTATTCGGGGTTCACCTCGGCGATATCCATGGCGGCCACTTTCTGGCTGTACAGGATTTCCTGTAGCAGCGGCAGGATATGACGGGGGTCCAGGCCCAGCGTGTTAGGCGCGCTGACGCCGGGGGCGTAGGTGGCGTCAAAAGCATCCATATCGATGCTGAGATAAATGGAGTCGACCTTTTCCAGGAAAGCTTCTACTGTTTCAAAGATGGGATCGAGGCGATGCGCCTCGAGGACGTAGGCTGGGAAGTATTCCACATTCCATTCGTCGGCCCGCCTGAACAGCGCTTGGGTATTGGCATGGGGTTGAATGCCCAGGCAGAGATAGTTAAAATCTTGGCCGGCTGCCCTGCGTTCCTGCGCTATCTGATAGAAGCCGGTGCCCGAAGTAGGGCCGTCTACCGGTTTCCGGATATCGAAGTGCGCATCCACATTAATAATGCCGATAGCCTTAGCTGGCGGAGTCACTTTCACCACGCCGGAATAAGTTCCCCAGGCTACCTCGTGCCCCCCGCCAAAGACGATGGGGAAGTAGCCGTCGCGAAGGAGTTCAGCTACTCGCTCCCCGAGTTTCTCCTGTGCGTTAATCAAGGGTTTGCCTTCCGGGTGGATGTCGCCGGCTTCGAAGAGCAGCGTTCCTTCCGGAAAGTGGTTAGGCAGGTTGGCGCAGGCCCGCCGGATGGCTTCCGGCCCCCGGGCCGCTCCTACCCTGCCCTTGTTGCGACGTACGCCTTCGTCACTACAGAAGCCGAGCAGGGCGATTTTATCACGGTCCTTCCCGCTGCTGTCCTCCTTGATATCCTGAATGATATGATGCCATCGCAGGCCACCGTCCTCGTGATCATCGGGGCCGGTCCAATTGGAA
>Ga0209949_1000105_pt1 | contig 49121 bp, 31 predicted proteins | sample SalPonC_black_MG_FD_185711 | JGI IMG/M metagenome (GOLD analysis project Ga0209949, IMG submission 185711) | Salt pond soil microbial communities from South San Francisco under conditions of wetland restoration - Salt Pond MetaG... | ecosystem: Environmental > Aquatic > Marine > Intertidal zone... | reverse complement strand
CTCGGAGGCGATGAGGTCGGCGACGGCTTCGGCCTGGCTGAGGTCCATGCGGCCGTGCAGGAAGGCGCGCATGGTAAACTCGCCGGGCTGCGCCAGCCGCGCACCCTTGTCGATAAAGAGCTGGATCAGCTCCTGGATGATGTAGCGGGAGCCGTGGCAGCTGACTTCAACCACGTCTTCGCCGGTGTACGATTTCGGTTCGACGAACAGCCCCACCACCACCTCGTCGATGATCTTGTCCTCCGCATCGCGGATGGTGCCGAAGTGCAGGGTGTGGGTGGGCTGCTTCGTGAGGTCTTTGCCCTTGAAGACGCCGTTGACTATGTTGATCGCGTCCTTTCCCGACAGCCGGATAACGCCGATGGCGCCCGCGCCGGCCGGCGTGGCCAGGGCGACGATGGTGTCGGAGAGGTCGTGTGTGGTGTAGTTCATGTTCTACGAAATACTTTCTTTATTAACACAAAAACGGTAACTTAGAAAAAAGTTTCACCATGGAGGCTTCCCGAGGAAAATTTCAGGAAAAACAGGCGCATAAGGCTTTGCCGGAGGCGCTGATATACGAGGTGCTTGATGGGCGTCCTTTATACCGAAAAGACTATAAAGCTGTTCTTAATCATTCAAAAACCCTGGAGGATATCATGGGAAGTAGTGGACTGCAATCCGTGATTATCGAGTATTTGCTGAGAATATGTTATGCTTGTTTTGATGCAGCCCATTATCGCGTTCTCACCAATGAAGTGGGAAGTCATATCAGTAAAAATAATAACTTCGCTCATGATATCGCCATTTTCGAGAAATCTGTTCTTACACCTGACAAAATAAAATCGAGTTATCCGGATGTACCGGCTAAAATTGTTATAGAAGTGGATCTGGCTGTCGAGCTGGAAGAACTGACAGAGCATGAATACTTGCATCGTAAAACCCAGAAGATGCTGGATTTTGGTGTCGAGCATGTTTTTTGGATCACGACGAAGACCCAAAAAGTATTACTGGCGACACCCGGTGAAAACTGGCAGCTCATTGATTGGGACAAAGATATTGAATTGTATTCCGGACATTCCTTCAATATTGGACGATATCTTGAGGAGGAGGGGATTAGAGTGGAGGAAAGAGGAAATAAGAAATAGGCGGTCTCAACTTCCGGTCGCTTATGTTATGACCTGCCTGGTTACTTTCCGCTCTTGATTTCCGCCTGCTCATTCCGCTCAATCAAAGGGGACGGTTGGGTAAACCCCGTGGAATTCGCAAAGCGGCTATACCACAGGGTAAACTATCCGACTTCCGACTTCTGCTTTCCGACTTCGCATTATATCTCCACTTCCGGCCCGTCCTCTCCGTACGCATCCGGATTCTGGTTGCCGGGGTCGAGGTCTTGCAGATCTTCGATCAGTTCGTCTTCGGTCACCGTGCGGGGGCCGAAGAGGGAGCGCGAGCCGACGCCGGTGCCCAGAGTAGGGGTGAAGTTTGGGGAATTGACGCCCTCGATCACCCGGTCCCAGTCGAAAGCCTCTTCGCAGAGGTCCCACTTGCCGCTGGCGCGGTAGTTGGTGTGGCAGGTGATACCTTGGAAGCTGCGGGCCGCGGCGTGATCGGGAAACAACGCTTCCCGTTTGCCTTTTGGGAGAAACTGTGCGGGAATACCAAAGGTTTTGGTCAGATAGCGCAGCAACACGATGGTGCTTTCATACTGCTCGGGCGTAATGCCGGCGAAATAGTGGGCCCCGCGGTAGGGCTTATCCAATTTAATATAGGCGTCCGTTTCGTCCAGGTTGCAGTACCAGTGGCCGCCGGTCCAGGTGACCAGCCCGCCGCGCCCGTCTTCGCGCAGCGGGCCCCAGTTGGAAATTTCGATACCGATGGACCGTTTACTGAGGGTTTTGTTGCCGCCGACGGCGCCCCGGCCCAGGTGATAGGACCAGAAAGAGGCGGGGAACATTTTGTATACCGCTCCGTCCCGCTCGATCAGAAAAGCGGTGGACACGTGGTGGTTTTTGGTAGAGAGCGTACGAATGTCGCCGGGCGTTTTCCCGCTTGTGAAATGCAGGACGATCTGTTGTTTATCTACCTTTTCATGGTAGTAGTAGCCGGCGTTTCGATCTTTGCGGGTCACCAGGTAATATTCCATATGAAAATCATCGCCGGGAATCTCATGGAGCTGCTTGTTGAATTTGTGTTCGTTACGTAGTTGCTTTTGGATCTTTTTGGTGTCCCTGTCGGCAAAGGGAAAAATGCGGTGATATTCACCTTTTCTCCCGCGCTTTGATACCGGCATATCCGGGCTGTCTGCCTCAGCGGTTTTCCAGCCGTTGCCGAGGAAGGGCGTGAACCGGTCTAGAACCTTTCCCGCAATTTCGGCGCTCACCATTGTGCCGTCGGTATCAACGCCTTCCTTTTTGGCGAAAGCCGCCACCGCATTGGACGTTCCGTTTCCATAGAGGCCGTCGATGCCTCCGAGGATATCGCCCAGTTTCAGGTTGAAGAGCAGTTTCTGGAGTGCGCGCACGCTTTCCTGGTCTCCGGAGCCTTTGAACAGCGTTTCCTCCACTTTCCCCTCATCGAGGAGTTGCTGTAGGTTGCGCACTTCGGCTACGGTTTGGTAGCGCAGAGCGAGGGTAGTCGCCAGCTCCGGGCTGACCGACTCGCCGTCCGTCTCCAGCTCATTTTTGGCGGCGAAGGCGCGGAGGGCTGAGGCGGTGGCGTTGCCGAAGTCACCGTCGGCGCCGAATCTTTTCCACTGCAGCTCTTCTCCGAAACCGAGTTTGTAGAGTATCTGCTGCAAGGATTTGATATGGCTCTTTTTGTCGGAATCTTTTCTGAGGATGTCAGGAAGGTTGGGTTGGTCGATCAAGGCCTTAAACTGGGTTAGCATTTCAATTGGGTTTTAGTGGTTTCGTTTGGTTGATGCATACCCACAATATAGGGCTTCTTGGAAAATACTTTGGTTTCTCACGCTTCGTTTTGTTACACGGAGGGGTGCCTCAAGATTTTACAACTAAGAGCCTATCCGAAAACCACCCTCATGGCCTGCGAGCGGGTCTTTTTTCCCTGTCCTGCGATGCCGAAAGAATCATGTAGCTTCGGCTACACTCAACTTTCGGCGCCTTGACCAGGAAAAAAATCCCTCGCTCTCGGTTACATGCCGAGGTTTTCGGATAGGCTCTAAAGCACACGAGAGATATTCGCTGCGCGAATATTTTTTTTCTGCACGCGGAGTTCGCAAAGGCGCAAAGCATATATGTACGGGTACTTCACTTAAACTGCCACTGCTCCCAGCAATTCCCGGCGTTGCGCAGTGATCGCTTCCGATGCCAGGTAGTCGTCATAAGACAGCAAGCTGTCGATGATGCCGTTCGGCGTCAGTTCGATGATGCGGTTAGCGACCGTCTGGGTCAGCTGGTGATCGTGGGAGGTGAAGATCATATTGCCGGCAAAGTCGCGCATCGCTTCGTTGAGGGCCGTGATCGATTCCAGGTCCAGGTGGTTGGTCGGTTCGTTCAGCAGCACAAAGTTGGGATGCGCCAGCATGGCTTTGGCCAGCATGCAGCGCACCTTCTCCCCGCCCGACAGCACGCTGGTGTGCTTGTGCACCTCCTCGCCGGAAAAGAGCATCCGGCCCAGAAAGCCGCGGATAAACTGCTCGTCCTTATTCTCGGAGTACTGCCGCAGCCAGTTGATCAGATCCTGACCCTGGGCGCCGGTGAAGTAGGCTTCGTTTTCATTGGGCACGTAGGCGGAGGTGATCGTCTGGCCGTACTCCACGATGCCGCTGTCCGGCTCCGTGTTGCCGGCGAGGATTTCGTAGAGCATGGTAACTGCCGCGCTGTTCTGCCCGAGCAGGGTAGCCTTTTCGCCCCGGTTAAAGGTAAAGGAGATGTTTGAGAAGAGCAGCTCCCCATTCTCGTCGCGCTTGCTCAGATTTTCGACTTTAAGGATCTGGTCGCCGGGTTCGCGCTCGGATTTGAAATTGATATAGGGATACTTACGGCTGGAAGGTTGGATCTCTTCGAGGTTGAGTTTTTCCAGCGCCTTTTTGCGAGAGGTGGCCTGTCGCGATTTCGAGGCGTTGGCGGAGAAGCGCTGAATGAACTCCAGCATTTCCTGCCGCTTTTGCTCCAGCTTTTTATTTTTGTTCGCCATTTGCTGCGCCTTGAGCCGGCTAGACTCGTACCAGAATGTGTAGTTGCCGGTATAGGTATTGATCTTCTGGAAGTCGATATCGACGACGTGCGTACAGACCATATCCAGGAAGTAGCGGTCGTGTGATACCACGATCACCGTATTTTTGAAATCGGCCAGGAAATCAGCTAACCAAACGATAGTAGCGGCATCGAGATCGTTGGTGGGTTCGTCCAGCAACAGGATATCCGGATCGCCGAAAAGGGCCTGCGCCAGCAGCACCTTCACTTTGTCGGAGCCGCTGAGTTCCGACATGGTCAGGTAGTGCAGATCTTCCTTTACGCCCATATTGCTGAGCAGGAGCGCCGCATCACTCTCCGCGTTCCAGCCGCCCATCTCGCCGAACTGGTTTTCCAGCTCGGCGGCCCGCATGCCTTCTGCTTCGGTGGCCTCGGGATTCAGGTAGATAGCGTTCTTTTCCTCCATGATGCGGTACATCTCCTGGTGCCCCATAATGACGGTGTTGAGCACCTGCTCCTGCTCGTAGGCGAAGTGGTCCTGTTTGAGTACCGCCATGCGGTTGCCCGGCTCGATATGTACCTGACCCTGGTTGGGATCGATCTCACCGGCGAGGATCTTGAGAAAGGTTGACTTGCCCGCGCCGTTGGCGCCGATCACGCCGTAGCAATTGCCATGGGTGAATTTCAGGTCTACCTCTTTGAATAAAACGCGCTTGCCGTACTGAAGGGCTATATTCTGTGCTGTGATCATTCCATTTCGTTTTAGGAATCTGAGGAAGTGCCTGAGAATTACTTCTCTATCTTGGCGGTGTATTTTTTGCCTTTGGCAAAAAATTACCCGCCCTCAAACCGGGAAGTTATTATCAGTCAGTTCCTAAGCTTCTGATTTTGAAGCGTGCAAAGGTATATGTTTTTTGGAATGAATGCTTACCGGAAAGAAAAAGTTTCAATGTTTTACAGATTGTAAGGAAAAGGTTTGAACCTCTAACCCGCACTGAAATGGCCGGGAAAACCTTTTAAACTTTTTTGGTAATACTTCAGCAAAGTGGCCCCCGCCTCATTTAGGTCTTTCCCGAAAGTAAAGATCCCTTCCCGGTGCCCCTCCATCACGAAGATGCGCCGCTCCGGCAGGTCGGTATGTCTAATAAGGTCAATAATGGAATAGGCCATTTCCGGGGAGCCGTAGGTGGCCGAAGCATCGGTGGTGGGTACCTGATGCAAAAGTTTTTCCCATAATCCGAGGTGATGCACGTGGATGACACCGTCCACCCGGGGCAGTTCCCGGTAGATCACGGCGTGGCTCATCGATTCGGAGGAGGCGATGATGGGCCCTTCGCAATACAGCCGGTTCTGATCGATATCCACCTCGGTGACCAGGGCGTAGTGTTCGGCGGTAAGGGTGGGAAAATTGCCGGTAGCCGATCCGCTGATGTAGAATTGTAGGCTTTGCCCGCGGCGCCGGCTGATGTTGCCGTAGCCGATGCCGTCGTCATAGGCGCCGATCAGTTGCAGCTCGTACAGGCGCTGCCGCCAGCGTTGCAGTTCTTCCAGCTCCCTTTCGGGAAATGCGGGGCGCTGCATCCAGCGGGCGTCGAATTTGATGTAGCCTTCTTCGGAGGACATGAGGCGAATTGTATTGTTCGGGACAAAGGTAGTTACTTAAACTCAGTTGCATTACAGTTGGAAGAGAGATTAAGGTATAGGGTATAGGGATTCGATCGGCGGTTTCCTCTGCCAAACCGGACCAAAACATCTCTCTATCCATGTCTTTCTACCCTCCACAGCAATAGTCCGCTACTTACTCTTTGTAACTGATCAATTACTCAAGCAGCAGGCCTTCCAATCATCTGTGGTTGCAGGTGCTGTCTTTTCGATTGAAATTGGGAAAAAGATTGAGGGGGGGACTCCCTTTCAGTCCGGTAAAAGCCCACTATTATCATGAAAATCATCACCCAACTGTCACTCGGATTAACGGCCATAACATTAGCTCTTGTATTGACCGCTTTATGCCTGCAGGACCCTCTGCTGCGCAAATGCGAGATGGTCGATTGGCAATTGTCCTTGATCGAACAGGATCCCTGGAACCGACTTTATCTGGAAAAATGCCGGCGCATGCTGCATGAGGCGGAATCTCGTATGCACAAGGCGCGGCTTTGTAAAGAACGGATCCGGACGGCGCGGCAGCACTACGCGCTATCCCATGAACACAGCAGGGCCTTGTCTCGCCTCGAAGCGCAGCATCTAGCTTTGCGCATCGAGGCGGACAGCCTCCTGGAAGAAATCAAGTTTGTGATGGAGGTTCGCCGGCAGGGACCGTGACGTTTACGAAACCTCCGAAGTTTCGAAAACGTATTTCCTAACCTCCCGTCGCCCTGCCGGTATCTCCCGGCCGTTCTTCGACGTCCTCTTCTTCCATGAGAGCGAGGTGATCCTCCACGAATTCGCGGTAGCCCCGGGGAGGACGATCCAGGAGTCGTTCCGATGAAGTGTCGACTTCGATGCCTTCACCGCGTTCCCACATCCGGTTCAGCTCCACCATGTCGGCGGCGAGCCATTGAGGAAAGCCGAGGCTGACCAGGGTGTCTTCGGCGGCGCCGGGCTCCACGTTGACATAGTCGATCTGCTTGCCGGTCGCTTCGCTGACAATTTCAGCCACATCGCGGAAGGAGATGGCTTCCTTGCCGGTGAGATGGTATATTTTGCCCTCGTGGCCGCCCCGCTGCAGGATTTTAGCTCCGATTTCGCCTAGATCTCTCGTGTCGAGCATGGGAATGCGGCCGCTGCTCATCGAATAAACGTTGCCCTGCTGCTGAATTTCAGAGATATTGGCGAGCTGATTGGTCATCAGGTAGGCCGAGCGCAGGATGGTATAGTCGATTCCCGATTCCTCCAGGTACTGCTCCGTCTCGGCATGATAGCGACCGACCACATTAGACGCATCGGGGGAGGCTCCGATAGCGGAAACCTTTATAATGTGTTTGACGTCCTGCTTTTTCGCCGCATCGATAAAGTTTTTCTCATACTCCACCATGTCCTGATGGGCCGGGGTGACGAGAAAGGCCCGGTCGATGCCCTCCAGTGCTTTTTCAAGCGAGGCGGGATAGCGAAAATCGCCTACGACGGTAGGAACGCCCTTTTCCTCAAATGCTTTGGCATCTGCTTCAGAAGATACCATGACTTTAAAATCTATATCCATATCAAGCAGGGAGGCTGCAACCTCCGAACCGATACTTTCCGTAACGCCGGTAACGAGTAATTTTGCCATATCAGAAAGATTGTTTGTTAATACTTTCTTTCTTAACGGGAGGGGGGGAAGGGGTTGTTCATTGTGGCAAAGGTTCGGTGCTTGGGGCTTCCCGGTTTCAGTATTCATAACTGTTCAATTTCAAGGGGCCGGGAACAAGCCTCGCCAAGCAACTCAAACAATATCGAACAAGCCTCGCTCTTCGAACGACCTCAAACCAAAGCTGCAGCTTGGGTTATCATTTAGAGCTTGCTGTCGGTCATTAGACGGTATGACCACGATACCATGTCCTACCCCCGTTCCGGATACAGTTCCAGTAATCCTTCCTCACTGGCCGCACAGATCCCGCGGTCGGTGATCAGGCCGGAGACGAGACGGGCCGGCGTGACGTCGAAGCCGTAGTTGGCAGCCGGGCTGCCGGGCGGGGTGAGGAGGACCTCCTTCAGTTCGCCGTCCACCATCCCCTGCACATATTGCACCTCTTTGGCGTCGCGCTCCTCGATGGGGATGTTGCCGACGCCTCCGCTGATGCTCCAGTCGATGGAAGAGGAAGGGAGGGCGACGTAGAAGTGGACATCGTTGTCATGAGCTGCCAGGGCTTTGAGGTAGGTGCCGATCTTGTTGGCAACATCGCCGGTACGCGTGGTGCGATCGCTGCCCACGAAGACCAGGTCGACCATGCCGTTCTGCATGAGATGGCCGCCGGCGTTGTCGGTGATGACGGTGTGTGGTACGCCGTGCTCCAGCAGCTCGAAGGCGGTGATGCGGGCGCCCTGGTTGCGGGGGCGGGTTTCGTCCACCCAGACGTGCATCTCAATGCCGCGGTCGTGGGCGAGGTACACCGGCGCGGTGGCGGTCCCGTAGTCGACACAGGCCATCCAGCCGGCATTGCAGTGGGTGAGAATATTGACGGGGCCGGGTTTGCTTTTAGCCACGGCCTCGATAAGCGACAGGCCGTGCTCGCCGATGCGATAGCAGGCGTCGACGCTTTCTTCGGTCACTGCCCGGGCTTCCTCAAGGGCGGCCTCAATGCGCACATCCGGGTCGGTGCTGCGGGAGGTAGCGTCCAACACGCGATCGATGGCATGAAACAGATCGACAGCAGTAGGCCGGGTGGCCCGCAGCTTGTCGGCCGCGGCGCTGAGGTGGGCGGAGGCCTGCTGACCGCGGAGGGTGGCGGCTTCCAGTGCGGCCAGATAGAGCCCGTAGGCGGCAGTGGCGCCGATGAGCGGAGCGCCGCGAACGTGCATCTCGCGGATAGCCCGGGTGGCATCCTCCACGTTGCGCATTTCCTCGAAGAGGAGTTCGTGCGGCAGCTGGCGCTGATCGATGATCATAATCGTGGCAGGATCTTTTTCTTTTTCCCAGATGGTGCGCCGGTGTTGACCGTTGATATTCATTGGACAGGATTTAGTGGTGAGGTTAAAAGTAGACAGGATTCATAGGATTAACAAAGCTTGGCGGCCAGGGTTGACCGGATGGTTTTGAAAATTTACAGGATAACCAGGATGTTTTAGGGGTGTCAGGCGGTGCCTTCCCGGTCTAACGACACCCCACATCTTTTAGAGCTTGTTTTATGCTTTTGAGTGACCTTGGAGAGGTCAACTCTTTGTAGAAATCAACGGTATGAGTAAGCTATGGAACCGACCTCGGAGAGGTCGCATATTCCAAATGCCCGGAGGGTTTACATGCGACCTCTCCGAGGTCGGAATTGAAATCGTTTTAACATTACTACTACAAAGATTCGACCTCTCCGAGGTCAAATCTCCTGTAGATGTGGGGTATCGTTAGGCCTTCCCGGCGCCTCCTGACTTCACGAGGGATGGGCAGGATGATCCCCTGCCCCCATTGGACGCCTTCTCATTGCCCCGGCCCGGAGGCTGTAGTTGATCATTATTTTGCGGTAAAATTCTGAGCGCTGTCCCGGAAAAGGTCCTTATTTTGTAAGGAAAAAAGATGAAGACCTATCGATTTTTTGTCTTGTTTGCTCTGGTACTTTTTTCTGTGTATGCCTGCAGTACCCAGCGTTCAGGGATTGGCGAAAGCGTCCCCGTCTTTTCTGATCCCGTCACCGTTTTTCAGAATGTCAGCGTGCTGCCTATGCACGGGAAAGCGCCTGTATTGATACGCCCCGGCCAGACGGTGGTGGTAGAGGATGGCCGTATTAACTATGTGGGGAGGCAGAATTCAAAATTCCGGAAGGCTCCACCGTCATCGACGGAACAGGCAAGTTTCTGATGCCTGGAATTTCCGAGATGCACGCCCACATTCCTGTGCCGCAGGAGGGAGACGACAGCAATGTCCGCGAAACGCTCTTCCTCTATCTGAGCAATGGCATCACTACCATTCGGGGGATGCTGGGGCAGCCCTATCACCTGGAGTTGAAAGAAAAAGTGATGGATGGCGAGATCCTGGGGCCGCGTGTTTACACCTCCAGCCCTTCGCTCAACGGCAGTACGGTGACAACGCAGGAAGAAGCCCGGCAAAAGGTAAGCCGGTACGCAGCCGGAGGATACGATTTCCTGAAAATACATCCAGGTATTAAGCTGGAGGTGATGGAAGCCCTGGTCAAAACGGCAAAAGAAGAGAACATTGATTTCGCCGGACACGTACCAAATGAGGTCGGCGTTGAGCGGGCGATTGATTATGGATATGCTTCCATCGATCACCTGGACGGCTACATCAATGCACTGGTGCCCGAATCGGCAAATGTACATCCGGATTCCGGCGGCCTTTTCGGTTTCGATTTCACCTTCCTCGCCGATCCGGACCGCATTCCGGCGCTGGTGGCGGAAACGAAAAAAGAAGGCGTTTGGAATGTCCCCACCCAGAGCCTGCTGCTGCGCTGGACTTCCGGTCGATCCGGCGCGGAGATGGCCAACGACCCCGAGATGATTTACGTGCCCGGCGCCACCCGCTTCCAGTGGCGGCAGATGAAGGAAAATATCCTGAACAGCCCGAATTACAGTGAGGAACGAAGGAAAAAATTTATCGATCTGCGTCAGCGCCTGCTGCAGGAAATGGAGGAGCAAGGGGCCGGGCTGCTGCTGGGTTCCGATGCGCCGCAGGTCTTCAATGTGCCTGGTTTTTCCATCCAGCACGAGATGCAGGCCTGGGCGGCGGCGGGCCTGTCGAATGTGACTATCCTAAAGGCCGGAACGATGAACGTGGCCAGATTCTTCGATGCGGAAGGCCAGTACGGCAGTGTACAGCGCGGCGCCGCCGCCGACCTGCTGCTGTTGAGCGCCAATCCCATTGAGGACATTCGACACATGCAGCAGATCGAAGGCGTCATGGTGCGGGGGCGCTGGCTGCCGCGCGAGGAGATCGATCGCCGGCTGGAAGCAATTGCCGGGCAGTACAGGAGGTAGCGCAGGAACCCCAATCCTGAAATCAGGCAGCTATCCTGGCCATCTGGGTTAGATTTCGTAAAAAGAGAGGAATTTTTTATAAAAATTCACCAACCATCTCTGCCCCCTTTTGTTAAACCTCCAATTTTGCCGGTTCAGGAAGTTGGCGAAAATTATCCAATTCCTGAGAGATTAGTACTTTTGCCCAGCTAAACAAACGATCATGACCACGCATATGAACAGAGCGACGAAAGTCGGCATTGACGACATGTCTTTTTACATCCCCGGTATTTACCTGCCGATTGAGGATCTGGCCGAAGCCCGCGACCTGGAATACGCTAAGCTTAATAAGGGATTGGGGCTGAATGCCATGTCGGTGGCCGACGCCGGAGAAGATGCCGCCACGATGGCAGCCAACGCCGTACTGGACCTCATCCGGAAGAACGAGTTGGATCCGCGCCGTATAGGACGGATTTACCTGGGCACCGAAAGCGCCCTGGACGGTTCCAAGCCTATGGCCAGTTACCTTGTCGATATGCTGAGCGATTACTTCGCCGCCGACTACGGAGAGGATTGCTTTCTGCACTGCGACGTGGTCGATCTTACCTTCGCCTGCATCGGCGCGGTTGATGCGTTGCAGAATACGCTCGACTGGGCGCGCGGCCGCAACGACCGGATCGGCATCGTGGTGGGAGCGGATAACGCAAAGTACGAACTCGGATCGGGGGGTGAATACACGCAGGGCGCCGGCGCTGTAGCGGTGCTGGTCAAATCGAATCCGCGCCTGTTAGCCTTCCGCGATGCCTGGGGCGTGGCTACACGTCCTGTGCACGATTTCTTCAAGCCGCTGCGCTCGGTAACGAAGCAGGAACTGGTGGAAGAGGTGCTGCGCCTGGCCGGTCAGGATGCTCAACAGGCGGCGAAACTGCTCGCTAAAATTCCCGACAACACCGAGGTGAACGGTGTCCTCGACAGCAACGAAGATACTTTCCTGCTTCATAAAGAAACGCCCGTCTTCGACGGACCTTATTCCAATGACTGCTATCAACAGCGCATCGGCGAGGCCCTGGACAATTTCAAGATCAAAGCCGGTATAGACGCCGGCGAAGCGGTGACCGACCGCTGGCATCGCCTGGCCTTTCACCTGCCTTATGCCTATCAGGCGCGGCGCATGTTCTCCGAGGTCTTTGTGGAAGAGGCTCAACGCCGGGGCGACTGGCCGCTAATCCAGGAAGAACTGGGACAGGAACTTCCTGCCCGCACTGATTTCGATAATGAAAAGGAATATCAGAAAGCCTACGGCCGTTTTCTGCGGGCCATCACCAAAACGCCTGCCTACCGCAATTTCGTTAACGTCCGCATTGAAAAGGGAGAACGCGCCTCGTCCCTGGTAGGCAATCTCTATACTTCTTCCATTTTCCTGGCGCTGATGAGTTCCCTGGAGGCCGATTTTAGCGAAGGCTGTGAACTGCGTGGCCTGCGTATGGGCTTCTTTGCCTATGGCAGCGGCTCCAAATCAAAAGTTTTTGAAGCGGAGGTACAGCCGCAATGGCGCGAAGTAGTGAGCCGTTTCGGTCTGATGCAAACCCTGGACAACCGTCAGCCGCTGGATTATGCCGTTTACGAAGATCTGCACCGCGGTCGCCGTCAGCAACCGGCAGGACCGGTTGAAGGTCGCTTCCTGTTGGAAAAAGTAGAGACGCAGCGACCCAATTATATCGGCGCCCGCAGCTACCGGCGAATGGAACATGCGCCGGCTGTGGCGGAGAAATAAGTACCCCGGCATACGCAGATGTTATGCCCGCTTACTAGATTTTGGATGTCAGATGTCAGATCCTAGATTACTGTTCACTAAAGTGATTCCACGCTTAGTCGTTCTCTCAATATCAGCTATGAGCATTTACAAGCCGTGGGAAATTAAGGCTATCCTGTCTGGTATATGATATCCAAAGTCTAACCGCTCAATTCAACTTAAACCGGTCTACCTCCTCCAGCGTATCCGGATTGAGCACTTCCACTTCTACGCTTTCCCCATCTACATGAAAAAAGACCACGGCGTTCTGCGTGGTAAAGCTGCTGACGAAGGGCGTCCAGGGGGTCTCCTCCTGCGCGTAGTAGGGCGCACCGGCCGCGCCGTTATTAATTTGGTAGACTTCCCGTTCAATTTCGATTTTCGGAAAAAAGTAGGTTTCCGGGTAGATCTGGGTTTCCGGTGTGAGGCGCAGGCGATTGTAGTTGTGCTCGTCGCCGGTGAGTATAGCCCGTACTTTAGAACTGTTGTTGACAATGATGTCCAGGATCTGGTCGCGGCGTTCGATGATGCCTTTAGGCAGGGGTTTGCCGTCGACGTAGGGGCGGAACTGGTTATTGCCGCGGTACCACATGTCGTCGCCCACATGACCGCCATTGGGAAAGCAGGGCGTGTGCTGGGTGACGAAGATGTGATCGATAGTGGTATCCTGCTCCAGTTGCTGGATGGTGCTGTCGAGCCAGGCCAGCTGCTGATCCATGATGTAGCCGTGGATGTTGCCGCTGGTGACGCGCACCTGCTGGGTACTGGGGGCGTAGAAGTAGTCAGAGTTCATGACCACCATAGCCACATTGTCATAACGGTAATGGAAGACATTTTCCTCGTAGGAAGGAAAGTCAATATTGGTGGAGTCGGGGTCGTAGTCGGCGCCGTCTTCCGTCAGGGGCCCGTTGGTCGGCAGTACGAAATTGCGGGCGAAAAGGGCTTCTGCCGATTCTGTTTCAAAGGGGAAGCGGTCGATCATCAGGGGTAGGCGCTGCTCTTCGTCGATGAATACACGCATGAGTGATTCGTGGTTGCCCATGGCCGGATAGATCGGCAGGTGATGCCAGAAGGGTTGTACGGCCCGCTTCCAGTTGGCGTACTGCAGGTCGATGGCTTCGGGGCTGGTCAGGTAACCGTTGATGAGGTCGCCGGTAAACTGCACGAAGGCGGCGTCTTGCTGGGTGCAGAGCGCCAGGATCTTTTTCATAATGTAAAAATTGGCGCCGTACACATCACGTTCCCCGCCGCCCTGTCCGCTTCGCGAGTCGCTGCAGTAAGCGAAGGTGAATTTGCCGCGCCGGTTGGGCTCCGGAGCGGTGCGCAGGGTGTAGGTGCACATGGTGTCGCCCATGAAAACGCTGTACTCGTAGCTCGTATCGGGGCGCAGCCCTGTCACTTCGATTTCGTGATGCCGCGTGATGTGTTTGTCCATGAAGCGCAGGCTGTCGATGCGCACCTGCGCGATGTATTCGCCATTGGTGGTAAAGGAGATGGTAGCGCCGTCGGGCTGCACTTTATTGATAAAGGGCCCCTCAGTAATGGTCGGAGCAATGGTAAAGCTATCCTGCTGTACCCGGAAGGTGACGATGCCGTCGTAGACGATCAGTCCGGTGGTGTCTACTACGCGGTAGCCCACGGTGCCGCGTTCGCTCTCCTGCCAGCCGACCATGTCGTAAATGCCGCTCATGGTGTTGGCGATATCGATGACCGCTAGACCGGATTCAATAGAGGAGGGACTGCGGAAATACACGGGATGCGGATGTTTGCTGTCGCCATAGGGAATGAAGCCGAAGTACAGCGTACCGTAGAATTGCTCGCCGAAGTTGAAGGCGAGCCCGTCCTTGGTACCCTGTGGATTACCCTTCATCTGCTCGAGGGTGAAGCGCGGAGGCTGAATCAGTTCCTGAAAAACCAGCGTATCACGAACCGTAGTAATGAGCATGCCCTTCTCGGCGCTGATATTAGAATACACGACAGGTATCTCAGGAATGTCAGCCGGTTGGGCAGTGGCGCTGATTGCAAAACATATCAGTACGCCAAAAAAAGAAAGGAAGTGGATGATAGACATAGGAAGCGATTGTTTTGTCCGTAAAATAAGGGAAAATTCGCGATGTTTGGAAGCGCTGGCGATGGGAAATCCGCCTGGTGGTGGGATAGGGCTTAGCTGGGCTGTGCCAAGCAGTCCACCCGGTTGAAAGTTGGCCGTTGGCTGTTCCGATACGCTTCGCTCTGGTTGGCTGCTCCGGGGCCTTAGTACACTGTCAAATAAGTAACTTTCCGTTTTGACAGTGGCTTTTGGCGAAATGCTGCGTTGCTCGTCGGTCACAGAACCCCGTCTATGCTCTGATTCAAGAGTAGGGCCCCTGCACCCCACTCTTGAATGGGCGCCTTGCCTTTCGGCAAAACCCCCATCCCAAAACCGAAAAGAACTTAATTGACAGTGTACTTAGGCGTGCCGGTTGTTTGTTAAAGACCATCCGGGCACCCAGTCCGCCCATTTCGCTACGCGATCTGCTCGGTTTCATCCTATGGAATAGTCGCATCGCGAATTCCACAGGGTAAACATCCAACGCCCAGTTACTCCTTCACCTGCACAAACAGGTTTTCCGCCACTTTGCGCGAAACGGTCAGTTCTCCCCGTGCGTATTGTAGTACCATAGAGCGGTCGAAATCAAAGACCTGATCGATGCGAACCGGTGTGCCGAGCAGGAGGTCGTGCTCTTCCAGGTAGTGAAGCAGATCTTTGGAATCGTCCTTCACCCCCTGAATGACGACGGAGGCGCCCGAATCAACTTCGGAGAGCAGGACCGGTTCGGCGTGATGGAAGTGGCCGTCTTTGTCCGGGATGGGGTCGCCGTGTGGATCAAAATGAGGATTGCCGAGGAAGTCGTCCAGGCGGTTGATGAGCTCCGGCGATTTAATGTGCTCCAGCTGTTCGGCAATATCGTGAACCTCACTCCAGTTGAACTGCAGCTTTTCCACCAGAAAGACCTCCCAGAGCCGGTGCTTGCGGATGATATCGACGGCGATTTTCCGGCCCTTCGACGTCAGCTGAACACCCTGATAAGGCTTGTAAGTGATCAGTTTCTTGGCCGCCAGTTTTTTGATCATATCCGTGACGGAGGCAGCGTTGATCGCCAGCACTTCAGCGATGGCTGAAGTACTGATATTGCCCTCCTGTTCGGCGGACAGCCTGAAGATCGCCTTGAGGTAGTTTTCTTCAACCTGGGAATGCATGTGAGGCCTTTTTTGCAAAACTAACAAAATTTGTGGTCATACTAAGGGCTCTAAAGATGATCGGCGGAAGACACCCTGCCGCGGGCGAAACAGGACGGCTCCGGTGAACAGCAGCCCCGCCACCACTGACATTGCCCCCGCGATCGACCCGTCAATTGCCGCCGCCAGATAATAGCCTCCCACCGCTGAAAGCACGCCGAACAGCGCAGTCAGCGCCAGCATGCGCGGCAGCCGTTCCGTGAGCAGGTAGGCCGTTGCCGGCGGTACGACCAGAAAAGCGACTACCAGGATGGCGCCAACCGATTCAAAGGACAGCACCGTGGTTACCGACACCGCGCTCATCAGCAGGTAGTGCCAGAAGGCAGTGGAGATACCGATAGCGGCGGCGTACTCAGGGTTGAAAGTCGTGATCTGTAACCCCTTGTATCCGATCGTGACCAGCGCGAGTAATAAGAGGAGTAATCCGCCCAGGATCCATACCGTGCGTGGCCCCATATTCAACCCTCCCTGCGTGATCCACAGGTCGAGCGGTACGTAAGCGATCTCGCCGTACAGCACGCACTCCTGATCGAGATCGACCTGACCGGCAAACAGGGAGATCAGGATGATGCCGATGGCAAAAAGCCAGGTGAAGGTAATGCCGATGGCGGCATCGCTCTGCAGACGGGCTTTTTTGTAAAACAGCTCGATGAGCAGGGTCGTCACCACGCCCAGGGCCGCCGCGCCGAGCAGCATGGGTAAAGTCTCCCGCGATTCCGAGAGAAGAAAGGCCAATACGATGCCGGGCAGTACGGCGTGCGAAATGGCGTCGCCCACCATGACCATCTGTCGCAGGATGAGAAAGCAACCCAGCAGCCCGCAGCTGACGGCAACAAGGGAACCGGTGAGTATGATCCAGAATGCTTCCATGATTAAGAATTGGATTATTGAAGGATTGAATTGGGGATCAGTTTGCCTTTTAAGGGTTTTCCGGATTCCCCGACTTCTCATTTCTGACTTCTTCCCGGTGGAATTTTGCTTTCATGCGGATCGAGGATGGGGTAGCCCAGATCACGTTCCAGCTGTGCTTCCACTTCGGGCGTAAGAATGTGTTCGATAGCTTCCGCGTCGTTGTGCACATGGTCGGCGGCCAGCGACAGGCGTTTGTTCAGGTACAGCTCCCATAGGCGGTGCCGGCGTACGATCTGGCTGCTCTCTTCGAATCCGGCTTCGGTCAGACGCCACTTCCCATCGGAGACCTTTTTAAGGAGGTTGCGTCGTTGCAGGCGTCGCAGCCCGCGTTTTAACGTGTTGGGGCGAAAGGCGCGCTGCTGTAACAGGGCATCCGTATTGCGCGGCCGCAGAAACGATCCTTCCTTTTCCCCGAGGGCATAAAAAGTTTTCAGAATATTTTCCGCCAGCATTTTACGGGTATTGCCGCGCTGCAGGCGCAGCCGCGCCAGAATACCTTGCCGGGGGGCAAAAAATACCGACCCGAAGGCAAGGATAGAAAGCAGTACGACAATCCACGGCCCGGTAGGCATGGCGGGGGCTATATAAGAGATATAAGATCCAAAAATACCGGAAAGGACACCGAAGACGGCCGACAGGAACACCATCATCCGGATGTCGTCGGTCCAGAAGCGGGCTGCTGAAGCGGGGGTGATAAGTAGAGCAGCCATAAGGACGACACCGACGGCCTGAATGCCGACCGCAACGGCGAGTACGGTAATGGTAGCCAGTAGAAATTCCAGGCTGCGCACCGGCAAGCCGGCGCTGCGGGCATAGTCAGGATCAAAGGCGACCAACTTGAATTCTTTGAAGAAGACCAATACCAGGATCAGCAGGATCAGGGCGGTGGTTCCAAATACCATCACATCCTGCCTGCTCATAGAAGCTGCTTTCCCGAAAAGGAACTTGTCGAGACCCGCCTGTCCGGCGCTGCCGGAATGCTGAATGGCGGTCAGCAACATGATGCCGAGGCCGAAGAAAACAGTAAGCACCAGCCCGATGGCGGTATCGGCTTTGAGCTTGGTGCGGTTGACGATGTAATCCATCGCCAGCAGGGAGATCCAGCCCGAGATGACGGCGCCGGTCAGCAAGATCAAAGGGCTTTTCTGCCCGCTGAGCATAAAAGCTACGCAGACGCCCGGCAGGATGGCATGCGCCACCGCGTCACCCACCAGCGCCCGCTTGCGCAGAAAGGTGAAACAACCGACAATGGCGGCGCTGGCGCCCAGCAGTACGGAGCCCAGCACCACAATGGTGACATTGGGATCAGAGAAGGAGAAAAACTCGATCAGTGAGTTCATGGCTTATCCTGGAATTGCTTTTCCCGGACGGGGAAATCCCGGTCCTGAATAATATCGGCTACCTGTGAAAGAATGGTCAGCTGCCCGCCGTAGGCCTGCTGCAGGTGTTGGGTGGTGAGCACCTCTTTTGTCGGACCGGCCGACACCAGGCGCGTATTGAGCAGCACCATATGGTCGAAAAAGCGGCTCGCCGTCTGCAGGTCATGATGGACGATGATCACCGTCTTGCCCTGTTGCTTCATCTCGCTGAGCAAGGTGAGGATGGCCTGTTCGGAGGCAGCATCCACTCCGGCGAAGGGCTCATCCATCAGGTAGAGATCGGCTTGCTGGGCCAGCGAGCGCGCGATGAAGACCCGCTGTTGCTGGCCGCCTGAGAGCTGCGAAATCTGCCTTCCGGCAAATTCCAGCATACCTACCTTTTCGAGCGCCTCCCGCGCAATACGGCGGTCGGCGCCACTCAGCCGCCGGAACAGGTTGCTGCGCCGGTACCTTCCCATCAGGGCCACGTCGAGCACATTGGTGGGAAAGTCCCAGTCGACCGATTCGCGCTGCGGCACATAGCTGACGCGGTGGCGCACCTCCTCGAGCGATTGCCCGAACAGCTGTACGTAGCCACTGCTGAGCGGAATCAGTCCCATAATACTTTTCAAAAGCGTTGTCTTGCCGGAACCATTGGGACCAATGATGCCGATGAGCTTGCCCTCGGGGAGCTCAAAGTCGATGTCCCAAAGCACCGGTCGCCGGTTATAGCTGACAGTGAGATTGTGTACTTCTAAAGCCGTTTGCATATGCTGAGCTTGAGTTAATGGATGGAAGGGTTGAGGGATTGCCTGCCGAAGCTTTTGGCGGAGGAGGGCAATCCTCCAATTCCTCAATCCTTATTATTACTGACCAATTCTGCCGTGCTGCCGCCGAGCGATTCCACGATCGTTCGCACATTGTGCTGTACCATGCCTACATAGGTGCCTTCCGGCGTACCGGCAGCGCCCATGGCGTCGGAAAACAGCGTTCCGCCGATTTTTACTTTGTGGCCTTTACCGGCGCAACCTTCCACTACGGCCTCCAGCGCCTTGCGGGGAACGGAGCTTTCGACAAATACCGCCCGGATCTTCCGCCCGACGATGAAGTCGACCAGGTCAGTGACGTCTTTCAATCCGTATTCGGAGAGGGTGGAAATCCCTTGCAGCCCCCGCACCTTAATGCCGTATGCCCGGCCGAAGTATTCAAAAGCGTCGTGGGCGGTGATCATCACGCGCTGCTGCTCGGTTATGGTGGCGATCTGCTTGCCGATGCGCTGGTCTAATGCCAATAGCTCCTGCTGGTAACGCCGGGCATTCTCCTCGTATTCGGCGGCGTGCTCCGGATCCAGCTCCTGCATTTTTTCACCGATATAGGCGACCACTTCCGACCACAACGCCACATCGAACCACAAGTGCGGATCGTAGGCGCCGGCGTAGGACGTCGTGTTGATCAGCTCCGATTCCGGAATGGCCTCCCCGACGGGAATAACCGGCTTGAGCCTGCCCAGCTTCTCCAGTACTTCGCCCATCTTGCCTTCCAGGTGCAAACCGTTATAGAAGATGGCATCGGCGCGATTGAGCCGCTGCAGATCACCCTGTGTCGCTTTATATAAATGCGGATCTACACCAGGCCCCATGAGGGCTTCCACTTCTGCATGATTGCCGACTACATGTTGTACGGCGTCGGCAATCATACCGGTAGTACAGACAATCTTGTCGATACCGCCTGCCCGGTCTTCCCCTGCATTACGGGTAGAACAACTGACGGCGGCCAGGCTAAGGAGAAAAAGCAAAACCGGAATTCGTATCTCTTTCATAAAATTTGATTTCTGATAGTCAAAAATAGCAGTTTTGGCTATTTAAACAAATTTACGGTAAATTTGATTTAAAATTTAGACAAATCAAAAAATATTTTTAGATAAATTATTTTTTAATTGTTTTTTTTTTAAAAAAAAACTGGTGAGGGCGGATGAAAAAGGAAGGAGAGGGAATTTGCCGGGAGTGTGCGGAAACTGGTTTGTCAGAGGAGATAGGTGAAATGACAAATCAATTATATAACCTCTACCCACCCCCAGTTTCGGAGAGGGCGTAGCAAAGGGAAGTAAACTCTTTGCGGTTCTATGTATTATTTTTTGAAAGTTGTGTACAATTCGTAGCCGCCGGCGGGGGATTTAGGAAGTGGAAGCCCCGAGTGCTTAGAAACCGGAATTTTAAGAACTCAGGCCTTTAAGAACGTAATCATCCCATCAAATTTCTCCCGCAGCTCCGGGTGCGTCTGCCACCGGATATTTTGCCCGTCGCCGCGGTGGCGGGGGATGATGTGGAAGTGCAGGTGAAATACGTCCTGCTGTGCCTGGGCGCCCGAGCTGTTGATGATTTGTACATTTTCAATGCCCAGCTTTTCCCGGTACAGCGTGGTTACCTTTTTTGCCAATTCCATAACATTTTTCAGCACCTCTTCCGAAGCGTCGAAGACGTTGACGTAATGCACCTTGGGAATGACCAGAGTATGGTATTCATTAACGGGATGTATATCCAGGAAGGCGTAGGCCTCGTCGCTTTCCATGACCTTCCAGGATTCCGCTTCGCCGCGGACGATTTGGCAGAAGATGCAGTCAGACATAGCTGAATAGGGCTTGTTTTGCTTGCTAATTCATAGGCAAGATGCGAAGATTCTCATTGGTCTACAAGAAAATGCTTGTTATATTTAGGCTGATTAGACCCTCGAATTTCCAATGTTCACTACCCGTGTTTTCTGAGGCGCCGGCCAGGGAAACCTGTCCTGTTCCCGGATTGCACAAGCTGCTCCCCGCTATGCCTGCGAACCGCGAGTAGCAAAAGCGTTTTCAAATACCTTAACCAACCACACATACCAAAAAAAATCGCGACATGACCTTCAACTTTCTTAACATCAAAACGCTCTTGCTGCTCTTTCTGGCGCTAAACCTTACCTGGAACATCCAGGCTCAAAAGAAGCAAGACCAGGAAGAGCCCAAGCACTACCTCGATACCGTCTCCCTCAGCGGCTTGCAATTCCGCTCTGTGGGACCGGCGCTGACCTCCGGGCGCATCTCCGACTTCGCGGTGCATCCCGGGGATCACAGCACCTATTACGTCGCCACCTCCTCCGGCGGCGTCTGGAAGACGGAGAATGCCGGCACCACCTACCAGCCCATCTTCGATAGCCAGGGATCCTATTCCATCGGCTGTGTAACGCTGGATCCGAATAACCCGAACGTCGTCTGGCTCGGCACCGGAGAAAATAACAACCAGCGCTCCGTAGCCTACGGCGACGGCGTCTACAAATCTGAAGACGGCGGCGCCAGCTGGCAGCATATGGGTCTGAAGCAGAGTGAGCATATCGGCAAGATCATCGTCGATCCGCGCAACAGCGACGTGGTCTATGTCGCAGCGATCGGGCCGCTGTGGAGCAGCGGCGGCGAGCGGGGCGTATACAAAACCACCGATGGCGGCAAGACCTGGAACGCCGTCCTGACCATCGATGAGCACACCGGGGTGACCGACCTGGTCATGGACCCGCGCAACCCGGACCTGCTCTACGCCGCCGCCCTGCAACGGCGCCGTCACGTATTCACCTACGTAGGCAGCGGTCCCGGCAGCGCCCTTTACAGAAGTACCGACGGCGGCGCCAGCTGGGAGAAAGCCGGTAAAGGGCTACCCAGCGTGGAACTGGGGCGTATCGGGCTGGCCATCTCGCCGGCCGATCCGGAGCTGATCTACGCCATCGTCGAGGCGGCACAGGACAAAGGCGGCTTCTACCGCTCCACCAACCGCGGCGCCAGCTGGGAGAAACGCTCCGACTACAGTACCAGCGGCAACTACTACCAGGAAATCGTACCCCATCCCACCGATCCGGAGGTCGTTTTTGCTATGGACACCTGGATGCACTGGACCACCAACGGCGGGAAGTCGTTCGAAATGGTCGGCGAACAGTGGAAGCATGTGGATAACCACGCCATGTGGATCAATCCGGAGGATACGGAGCATTACCTGGTCGGCTGTGACGGCGGCATCTACGAAAGCTTCGACGCCGGGCAGACCTGGAGCTTCAAAGCGAATCTGCCGATCACGCAGTTTTACAAGGTGACGGTCGACAATGCCGAACCTTTCTACTACATCTACGGCGGCACCCAGGACAACTTCTCCATGGGCGGCCCCTCGCGCACGCGCAGCGCCAACGGCATCCCCAATTCCGACTGGTTTGTCACCCAGGGCGGCGACGGCTTCGAATCGGCGGTCGATCCCTCCAATCCCAATATCATCTACGCCCAGGCGCAGTACGGCGTGCTGGTGCGCTACGACAAAGCCAGCGGCGAAGCCATGGGCATCCAGCCAAAGCCTCGTGAAGGAGAAGATGCCTACCGCTGGAACTGGGACGCCCCGCTGATGGTCTCTCACCACGAGCCGCAGCGTCTCTATTTTGCGGCCAATAAGCTCTTCCGCAGCGATAACCGCGGCAACGCCTGGGAAGTGATCAGCCCCGATCTGACCCGCCAGCTCGACCGCAACGAGCTCGAGGTGATGGGCCGCGTACAGAGCATCGACGCCGTCGCGAAAAACCGCTCCACCTCGCCCTACGGCACCATCGTGGCTTTCTCGGAAAGTCCCTTTAACCCGAATTTACTCTATGTGGGCACGGATGACGGCCTGATCCAGGTCAGCGAAGACGGCGGCGACAACTGGACCGAGATCGACGTCAACGATATCCCGGGCGCCCCTGAGCGCACCTATGTCAACTACCTGCTCGCCTCGCAGCACGACGAGAACGTGGTCTACGCCGCCTTCAACCACCACAAGTACGGCGACTTCCGGCCCTATCTCTACAAGAGTACCGACAAAGGCCGCAGCTGGACCGCCATCAGCGGCAACCTGCCGGAGCGGGGCTCCACCTACGCCATCGCCGAAGATCACGTCGATTCCGGCCTGCTCTTCGTGGGCACCGAGTTCGGTTGCTTCTTCAGCCCCGACGGCGGGAACTACTGGAAAAAGCTCGGCGCCGGATTGCCAACCATCGCCGTGCGCGATATCGCTATCCAGGAACGCGAAAATGACCTGGTGCTGGGCACCTTCGGCCGCGGCTTTTACGTGCTGGATGATTATTCCCCCTTACGGGAAATGAAGGAGCAGCAACTGACCGCTGATGCCCGGATCTTTCCCATCAAGGACGGTCTGATCTTCATCGAGCGCATGCCCCTCGGCCTGCGCGGCAAGAGCTTCCAGGGACACAGCTACTACGCGGCGGAAAATCCGCCGGTGGGGGCTGCCTTTACCTACTTCCTGAAGGACGAAGTAAAAACCCTGCGCGAACAGCGCCGCGAAGCGGAGAAGGAAGCCATCGAGGAAGGAGAGCCCATTCGCTATCCCACTTACGAGGAGTTGGAGGCTGAAGAACGCGAGGAGGCCCCCTACCTGCTCTTCACCATCCGCGATCTGGACGGCAACGTGGTGCGCAAGCTGAAAACAGGGCCGAAGAAAGGCCTTCACCGCATCGTCTGGGACGGTCGCATGCCTTCCGTCGATCCGGTGAGCCTCTCCAAGCCCGCCTTCGATAACCCCTTCGCCGGAGAAGACGAGGGCATCCTGGCCATGCCCGGCGATTATACCGTCGAGCTGGCACAGAGCGTCCGCGGGGAGCTGAGCACTATCGTGGAGCCGCAGCGCTTTACCCTGCAGACCCTCGGCGGCATCACCCTGGAAGCGGAAGACCGTGCGGCGCTGGTGGCTTTCCAGAAGCAAGCCCAGGAGTTGCAGCGCGCCGTCAGCGGCGCCGGCCGCATGCTCGGCGAAGCGCGGAACACCCTGCAGCACATGCACGAGGCCATCTACGCGGTGCAGTCGCCCGCACCCGATCTGGTGCAGGACCTGCGCAGCATAGAGGAGAAAATGTTCGAGATCCGCAAAGCCTTCTACGGCGACCAGGTGGCCTCGGAGCTGGATAAGGCCGCCACCTTCCCCGTCGCCTCCCGCGCCGGCTGGCTGGTCAACGAAATGTGGAGCTCTACCGCCGCGCCTACGGGAACGCAGCGCGAAGCCCTGCGCATCGCCCGCGAGCAGTTCCGGCCCATACTCAGCGATATCCGCACCCTCGTCAACGAGGACATCGAAGCGCTGGAACAGAAGCTGGAGGAAGCCGGCGCGCCGTATACGCCGGGAAGGAGCGTGGATTACGGGGGGCAATAAGAGTTCGGTCTAATAGAAAACCCCGGCTACGGGCCGGGGTTATTCTATCAGACTCTTGATTGAGAGCTATTTCGGGGGTTATTCTTCATAAGAGGCTACCTCGACTTCCGGAATGACCTTTATTCCATTGCGCAGCGACTCCGATACAGGTGAGTACAGATAACCGAGGTTCGCAATTTTTTCCAGCGTCTCGGCGTCGGCATCACCGGCGATAGTGATTTTGGCCCGTAATTCAAGAACACCGGCCCGGACTTCGGGGTCGAGAGCAAAAAGTCCGTGCAGATCCACATCGCTTTCCAGATCCACTTCAAACTGACTTAGCTCCACGCCCATCATTGCTGCATTCGCATTTCCGGCGGCAATGATACAGGTTCCGAGTGCATACATCATTTCTTCCACGGCACCGGGCGCGGCATCGGTACCGCCAAGCTCGACGCCTTCGTCTCCCAGCAGTACAAATTCACGCTCGTTTTCATGGACCATTTGCCCGTCAACCTTGTAACCGGTGAAGGAGGTAAAGGCACGCATGCCGTCTTGCCAGCGGCTATGCGAAAAGAAGGTGACCTGCCCCTTTTCCGGATTTTCTTTCAGGTGCTCGACCAGTCCTTCCATTTCATGAACGGGCAATCCGTTGACCATCTTCGATCCGGTTTCCTGGGCATAAAGGTTTACCTGCATGAGTGTGAAAGAAAGGGTGAGGAACAGGCATGCACCGACGACTCCTCGCAGTACTTTTAGTAAAGCATTCCAGGTAACTTCTTCACCAGGGCAAGCCCGATTTGTTGGGCGAAGAACATCCGCTCTTTTTACGTTTCCAACAGCTAATTCAAGCTTTTTAAAATTTTTCATGTTTCAGTTATTTAATTTAGTAATAAGTGGTAAAAATTAAGTGGCTTGTTTTTTAACTTAAGTAACTGAAAATCAATTAGTTCAATAATTCTTGCAATTAATGAATATAATCGGGATCTGAAGCATTCCAGTTCCGGTAATTCCTGAACGGAGGGACGATTAATATTAAACTCAGCCTCAGAGCTGAGTTGGGAGAAAAGCCACTTAACCAGTCTGGTGTTGTCTATGAGGATGCCTTTGGCATAAGCTTTTCTGACAAAGGAGCACCTGCCCGCTTGCACCGTACCGGCGAATTTATTCGCCGTCGATCAAGTGAATACATCCATTTTTCAGGAATAAAAGGACCGGAAAATGCCTCAGGGTTCCTTGAAAAAGGGGACCCTGAGAGGAAGCATCTTCCTTTCTTCCACCTGATACAATTCAGGTTTTATCAAGAAATGAATCGGCATGCTCCAGTTCGTTCCTGTCGCTTTCCTCAGGTACGGCTATTTCCTTTAGTTTTCCGTAATACTTCTCCGCCAGATCTGTTTTGCCTGCCATTTCTGACGCTTTGCCTGCACCGAGAAGGCTGTTGAAACGATTGGGAGATATTTCCAGCGCGGCCTCATAGGCGGCAAGAGCTTCCTCCGGCTTTTCGCGTAACAGAAGCATATCGCCCAGCAATTCCCTGGCAGGTAACACTTCACTTGGAGTTACCGGATGCTTGTCTACAGAATCCTCCTGGTCTGCTGCTTCGCGCATTAGAGCCAGCGCTTCATTATACTTGCCCTGTCCGTACAAAATCCACGCTTCAACCGTTTTACGTTGTGCGTCAACCAGTACGGCCCAGTATTCTTCACCTTTGTCCAGTGTTTTTTCGTGGAGCTGTTTTATCCTGTTAACCGCTTCTAAGTTTAGAAATCAAATGCGACTTGAAAAAAAGCTACAATAAGGAAACGCAGGACTATGCCTCTTAAACTTTGGCTTTACCTACTTCATCAAGTTCCTTTAAGCCTTTGTAATCCGGGTCCAGCACTGTGGTTACCCCGCGTCCGTGGGCTCCTATCGCCTCGCCGATCGCACTGTAAAAGGCGGGGAAGGCATAGATCATACTCCGTAGCTCTTCCATCGGCAGGCGTGCATGTACAGCCAAATTAAGTAGCCCGAGCATTTCCGCGGCATCCGGTCCGGCAACCGTTGCCCCCACCAGGATACCCTGATCACGGTCTGCTATTAATTTGATGATCCCTCTTTCTGCTCCGTGCACTGCGCCGCGAAATGTCACCGGCAGTTGCTTTATAGCGACCGCTATATCGAGTCCTGCCTCCCGGGCTTCGGATTCCCTCATACCAACGCCACCCACCTCGGGATCGGTAAATGTTCCCCGGGGTACAGCATGGTATTCTGCAGGCGCGTGCTCTGTGTCCAGTATCTCTGAAGCGATGATGGCAGACTGGTAAAGGGCGACATGAGAGTACAATGCCTTACCGGTAACATCCCCCATTGCCCAGATTCCATCGCCGGCCTGCATACGCTCATCCACCTCGATGAATTCTGCCCCGCTATCGAGTCCCGCAGATTCGAGTCCCAGATCGCTGATGTCTACCGTCCTGCCGGTAGCTAGGAACAGGCGTTCACCTTCAATTTCCTTTCCATCCTCCAGGCCAACAGCAACGGAGCCGTTACGGGACTCAACCCGCTTTACCGCTGACCCCTTCTTCACCTCTATGCCTTCTGCATCGAAAGCCTCTTCCACCACCTCGGATGCCTCAGGCTCCTCTGCAGACAGGAGGCGATCACCGGCTTCCACTATAGTGACCTTCACCCCAAACCGGGATAAAACCTGGCCCAGCTCACAGCCTGTGGCACCTCCTCCAATGATGATGATCGATTCAGGCAGCTCTTCCAACTGGATCACATCATGGGTGGTCCAATAATCAACCTCATCAAGTCCTGAGATTGGGGGTATTGCAGGCTTTGAGCCAGTTGCAATGACGACTCCCCGCCGCGCCCTGTAGCTTTCATCACCTACAGTTACAGTTCTCGGCCCGCTTAGCCTGCCATGCCCTCGCACTATTTGTCCGCCGCGATCCTTGTACCGCTCCAGGGCACCCGAATCATCCCAACCTCCTGTTATCCCTCGAACCCGTTCACTAAGCGGAGACCAGTCTGGCGTAATTTCGGCTTTCCCGGCCAGTTTATTGACCCTGCGGGCTTCCCGGAGTGCATTCGCTGATCTAAGCATAGCTTTGGTAGGAAGACATGCATAATAGGCGCATTCTCCTCCAATCAGGGCCGGTTCAATACCAACTACATCAAGCCCGGCGTCAAGCAGCTGCAGGGAGAGATCCTCACCGCAGGTTCCGACACCAAGAATTACCACATCCACCTCATATGTCTTTTTATCATTCGTTTCGCTCGTAATATTTTTTCTTTGGTTTGTCATAGTTTCTCTCTTTTGAATGTTTTATAATCTTATCTGTTTTTACTTTGTTTTATTCAATCTTTATTCCATGAATTCAGCAAATGTCAAAACAAGCTTTAATCATGTAACTGACTCATAATCAATTTGTTTTGCTATGTGTTGGTTATTTTTTTTTAAAAAGGAAGGAAGAAAAAACCGGGCAAGCGGAACATGCATGCTTATGGTGCAAACTGAAAGAATGGAATGTGAAATAAAGCAGCTCCTGTCCCGTCAATTCGCCGCCAAACCGAAGCGCCCTCGATGTCGCCTGAGCCGCTCCAACTCGGGCCAAAAGCGTTCCTCCGCCGGCAGGCGAATACGAGAACCGCTGAACTGCCGCAGGTTGTAAAGCGTATCTTCCTCCCGCAGATCGCGGTGGACGAGCACGCGGTAGTCGTCGCTCAGGCCGATCAGGATTTTTTGGAATTGGTCAAGTAGGAGAGGAGGGCAGGGATGTTGGGATGATGATAAGACGATGGGATTTTCTTTTCAGGTTTTTAATTCTGCTTTTATTTTTTTTAAAACTTCATCTAGTTTTTTTTCTACTTCGCATTCCCAAAAAATTAATACGTTCCATCCCATTTCTCTCAAATCTTTTTGATGCGTTTTATCCCTTTCAATCGTTTTAGAAAGTTTTTCTTTCCAGAACTTTGAATTTGTGTTTGGGATTCTTCCCTCCCTGCAATCTTTATGGTAATGCCAAAAACATCCGTGAACAAAGATTATGGTGTTGTATTTGGGAAGTACTATATCAGGCTTTCCCGGTAAGTCCTTTTTGTGGACCCTGAACCTATATCCAAGTTGATGCAGAGCTGATCTAAGTATTATTTCCGGTTTAGTGTTTTTCGACCGGATTTTTGACATTACTTGACTTCGCTTTTCCTTTGACCAAATGTCCATTTTGCTGATTATTTTTCTTTTCTAAATTGTTCAGAAACTCTTTTATTGAATTGGCAACCGCCTGCGCGAGTGGCACAGGTACACCATTACCTATCATTTTGAATTTTTTTGTCAACTTACCTGAGGTAAACAATACATAAGAATCAGGAACTCCCTGAATCCTTAATGATTCCCTTACAGATAACCTTCTGTGGTAAAAAGGGTGTAGGTGAACCTCATTATTTCCATAACAGGCAGTGGGGCTGTATTTTTTTCTATGGAGTCTCTTAAATGAGGGCCGGTAAGTATCCCCTTCTTCAATTTTCTTAATTTTTGAAAGCCTCTTTGGATTAAAAAATTCATTAGCATTTGGAACCACCTCTTTATCCCTGTTGCTTATTATAACGCTTTCAACACATAATTCAGAAGGAGGATCCGGTAAATTTTCCAATTTTGGGCCTCTGCCTTCTGGTTCTCCCCAATTAAAGGAAGTTTCTGCCTTTGGATAGATTGGCTCAGGCCAATCAAACCATAAATCATTAAAGGTGTAGAGGGATGTATCCTTAACCAGGTTATTTTTGATGCCAAATACAAAGAATCTCTCTCTGTTTTGGGGAACTCCATAGTGCAAAGAGTTGAGTATTGTACAACTTACCAGATACTCCTCTCGGTACAAATCAAGTATCGCATTGAAAGCCTTTTTTGTTTTTTTGAGCAGGACTAAACCAGGGACATTTTCCATTAAAAAAAAGTCTGGTTGAAGATCCATGATTCGTTCGTAAAAATGATATGTTAAGGTGCCTCTTAATCCTTGAAATCCATTTCTTGCACCTCGCATCGAAAAATCCTGGCAAGGAGGGCCGCCTATAATCCCAAACCTGCCATTCACTAACTTTTTTACTCTTTCAAAAGAAACTATATCAATATCACTTATTGCACTAATTTCCCTGTTTTCACCAGACCAACTACTCATTCCTTCTTTGTAAAACTGGGCAAAGTCCTCATCTATTTCATTTGAAAAGACAATTTTAAATCCAGCTTTTTCAAACCCTATATCCAAAAACCCACCCCCACTAAAAAATGAGAGTATTGGAATTTTATCTGTTTTGTTATTATGCTTCATATATTTTTGTTGTTCTAAGGGAGCGGTAAGAACCTGTTGTCTCTTCTTTTTTAACATTATAAAATGCAACCTGCTTTCCGATTAGATCTGTCAGGAGAGGGAGGTGCTCATTAGTTATTTGGGAAACGGTTACCTCTTTGCCGTCGCTTTCCAAAGTTATGTTTAAATTACCATTGCGAAATTGCCTCACTTTTGTAAGAATACCTTTAATATCTCTGAATACTGAATCTGTTTCAGGTAAGGAAAAACTCCAGTAAAAGTTACATGCTGGCCGGTATAAGCAGCTTTGACAGTTTTCTGGATCAGGTTTTGCAAGTTTTTCAAGCTTATCATTTTTTATTAAGTTGTTAATTTCGAACAAAGCTTCCCTTGCCCTACCTGCTAATTTCTCACATTCTTGGACTGTGAAAGTTATCGAATACTCCTTGTTTTCTAAGTCTATAATTGAAAGTTCATCGGGGTACTTACCAAATGTCTCATTATACAAATAAGCGTATAGCTTCAACTGGTTCTCATATTCCTCCTTAACTCCCCCTTCTTCAAGAAGTATCTGGCCACTTTTGAAGTCGGAGAGTTTAGTATAGCCATTCAGGTTAATAATCATGTCTGCATACCCTGCAATTAATGCATCTTGTGCTTCGAGCCATTGTTCAGCTAGGATACTGATATCTGTTTTCCTATCTCGTTGTGTCTCTACCTTATTCTGTCTTTCGAGCTGGGATTTTAACTGTAATTTTTTGATAGTATAACCAGGTATATTTTGATTCAGTGGAGTAAAAAATCCAAATCCCATATCTTTAAGGGCTTTTTCTTCCTTTGCCAAAAGGCGGTTCCACATCTCATCGAACTCTGTATTTGTTCCTGTTTTTCCTGTAATAAAAAGTCGAATACATTCATGGATTATATTTCCCAAATGGTTTGCAGGCGGATAGGGTAATAAAGGAAAGGAATACGAATTAGCGAGCACCACCCTATAAGGACATTTACTAATAGAGGTGTACCGGCTCGGGGAAATTCGCTTGAGGGGTTTTAGTATGGTTGTTGATTCCTTCATCATTCAGTAAACAATTTTTGATAGCACCATCCCGGTCTTCTGTGAAGGTTAAAAGTATCCACAAACCGCATTACTCCATTATTCCTCTGTACTTCCTGGTAAATCTCGAATACCCGTTCAGCTAACCATGTATTATCAGGTACTTCAGGTATCCCGGTATCATTGGTTTTACAATTCCAAAATGGATGGACAACAACAATATAATAATTGGTTGGTGTTTTAATAACGGGTAATTCATAATCATTTAACAGATTAAAATCAAAGCTTTTTCTGAAACTATCTGCTAAAGCGTAAGCATTTTGATTCCAGTCTTCGAGTTCAAGAAACTCCCTGAATTGACCGTCAGCTCCTGCCAGGTAATCTCTGTTTGCTAAAACCCGTATTAAGGCAATGCCTAACCGCCAATCAAGCAAGCCATGATAATTCATATTTCTGAAAACCTTTAAGCAATCATAGCAAGCATCCTTGCATATTTGCCGGTGGGATAAAGAGTGAATATTGCTTAAATAGGTCAAGCTTTCCTGTGGGGTTATGGTTTCCTGAATAATCTCATCAATATTATCGAATAAGTACCGGACAAACCCGGAGCCATTGGGAAGCTCATCCGTCAGGATTGCTTCAGCGGTATCGCTGCCGTTTTCCGAAGATACCTTTCTTATGTCCGCTATCTCTATCTCAACCGGATCCACATCAAGCTTATCCGCGGTCACCCTTTGCAACAGGAATGCTGCGGAGTAAAATGCTGACCGTATTCCGGCATAATTCAGTGACAATTTTTGGTTAAACATATCCAGGGTAAGGGCAGGTGAAATATAAATGGGGCGAATTCTTAGAATCTCAGTATTCTTATGGGCTGCAAGAGCAATTTTTTCATAAGTATTTTCATTATCGTGGATATTAAACCGATATCCGGATCCACTATTATCCTCTACTCCCCTTAATATCCACTGATTGCTAAAATTAAACCATTGGTTCGGGTTGAAAGGGAAAAGATTTCCGGACCTTACCTGCTTTCCTTCAAATAACAAATCACCATTTGTGTTAATTCGCCAGGTAATATCCCTGTCTGCCAGAAAAGCCAAGAAGTTATCACCGGATGCTTTTTGTACTAGTGATTCTTCATCGTTGCTTTCAGCAAGTATAGGAGGCCTTGAAAGTGTTATTTCAGAGTTCTCCTTTGAATCGCTTCCGTTCGAAAGGTTTGTACGGTAAGCAACTGGGGATTTTATGGGGAAAATATCCACCCTTTCTGTTTCCCCGCAATATTCACAAATACTTTGCTCTGGTTCTTCCCGTGGTGTTGCAATAAAATTGCAGGTTTTGCATTTTACCATCCATCTTTCGTTATAAAATGGGGACCCGTTAACAATTACCGGGTCCCTCCAACGGCTATTTCTTGTAATATAATCATCTGTGAAGCCTATCGAAGTGAGAATGGCCTTGTCTTTTGTTTTTTGTGCACCTGGGGCAAACTCATATATGGCAAGGTCTGTATTCCTGTCAATGGATTTAAGGTTGTAATCCCGTCCGTCATAAGTTATCTCGTGGTAAAGGTTACGGACGGACGTTGGCATACCAAACATGGGTAATACTCCGCCCTCTGCGAGTTTCTCCGATATATCAGTTGTTGAAATTTCATCGTTCTCAATCACCTGGTTTACTTTTGTCATAAAACCTTCGTCACTCCTGCTGGTTATCCAGTCTACTAATTCTTTTTTCTTGCCTTTATCAATATTATGTGGATTTAATGCTTCAATTGTTTTTTCTATTTCCTCACGGTTACGGTTAATCCACTCCTGAACGCTTTCTTTATAATTAAGCCAATGATCGGTTTTCCCAAATTCCCCATGAACACTCGTTCGCCTATCGTTTCTGGAAAGGCTCAATAAACCTTCCTGTATGTCAGCTGTAAGTGGTATAAAAGCTTGCCTCAATATTTCCTTTGAAAGTAGGCGTTTGAGAATCCTGTCTTGTCCCATTGTCAAGAAGGGAGGGGGTGGTGGATCACCTGTGATTTTATGGGTGTGATTAAAATAGAATTCGTCATGGCTACGCCCCCTGCAAAAGGTAAGGATTACTGAGAATGCCTGGCCTCTACGTCCAGCACGGCCCACCCTTTGCTGATAATTGAATCGTTGTGGTGGCATGTTGGCCAGCATCACTGCTTGAAGGGAACCAATATCAACGCCAACCTCCAGGGTTGTTGTTACACTTAATAAGTCAATACTCTTTGCCAACGGTTGTCCATCATCTTGGAGGATAATGTCTCTGAAATGCCTTTGACGCTCAAATTGATCATCCGTTTGCCCAGTCAATTCCTCACAATGCAACCGTATAGGATTACGGTTTTCAACCGCAGAAAGATACGAAAGGTAATTATTGTTCCAGAAGTATCTGCAAATACTGGTTGAGTTTTCCGGCAATAGTGGTCCTTCCGGGAACTGGGTGCAAACACCAGCAGATTTATGCAGGTGGGGACGTCCACCTCTTGGGCTTTCCCAGACCGGATCATTGCCGGCTGATGCTTTGATGTAAAGCTCCTGTATTTGAATTCCCTGATTGTTTAAAACATTAACAGCAGTCAGTATATTTAACACAGCCTCTCCCAAATTGCTCTCCTGGATGAAGTTAATCTCCGCGACTCTTCGGATATATTTCCTAAACAAAGAAGGGAAGGAACCATAGTCAGAAATGTCTAAAGTTCTATTACTTTCCCAATCAGCAGGTAAAGGTTGGTAGAAATATTTATTTCCAAGTATACGGATTGATGAATTTATTACTTCCAATAATCGTCCAGGGGGCAACCCTGCATTCCCAGCATTATTTACAAGATGTTCAGCAGCCGGGTTTATAGTCAGATAACCTAATCCTGATGCTTCAAGAGAATAGAAAAGATTGCCAAAAAACAGGCTGGCTAATTGAACTAATGTTCCTTGTTTGATTTCATCCTGAAATTCAAGATTGTCATTCCTCCAGGTTTCCGTCTCGAAATCAAACATTGCGTACCAAGGGGTATTCGTCCGGGGGATATTTTGTAAGTGAATGGAGGGGCCACCTGGGTTAACTCCTAATTGTATGAAACTTTTGATTAAAGGTGCACATTCATCTGTATTAATTAAATGTATAAGCTCATGCACATGGATAGTTCGGTTTTTAATTTTATCGATCTTCTGGATAGCTTTTTTCCTCCTTTGTCTCTTTATTGGATTTGGATCATTTTCATTGATCTGGCTTTCTTCAAATGCTATCTGGATCTCAAAAAACTGCGATGAATACGACTGCTCAAATTCACTTGTATCTTCCTCTTTTTCCAGTGCTTCCAAAATTCTGGCTTTCATCAATAATTTCTTTTGCAGCTCGCGGATTAGTATTTCTCGCAATAAATCTGTAAAGTGGTTTCTTTCTATACCATTGGCGATTTGTGCTGCATCTTCACGGCTGTCAGAAAACACTACAAGTTTCCTCTGCTTCGCATTGTCAGACAGTTGGTAAACCAGCTCCTTCGCAAATAACTGTGTGGTTTTGGCGAAACCAGTTCTGAATCCCCGAATAGAGGATCCTTTGGCTCTGTACTGTTCATTGATACCGCACCCTGGGCAAGTACAGGGAAGTGCCCTATGTGTGTCAATCATATTTCCATACTCATCCCGATTAGCTTGCACCCTGGTATCAGCAACATCAGAGTTATCTGAATCCCGGAGAACCCGGAAAAAATAGCCTTTCACCCAGTTTTCGGTTTTTTCCTCTACTTCAAACCTGTATGGGACCACATCGCCTGAATGCTTGTTCAAATATGCTTCCACCCACTGTGAAGTATATTCAGTGGGGGGTGCTTCTTCTACTGTTAATTGCCTCCACCAAGCATCGTGGGGATGATCCCATTCACCCCGCGTTCTATCATGGGCAATAAATTCTTGGCTACCTTGTGGCCAAAAAACCCCATATTCCTGATATGTTCTTTTCTCAACAAGTTTTGCCGGTGTTTTCTCCGGGATACCCTCGATATTGGGACTTACAGGTAGTAACTCGCAGAAAGCACTTGTGTCACCTGGAGCCCCTCTCTTACCGCCAAAGAGTGTTGTACCACAATTATCACAGTATAAAAGTTCCAATACCCGGTAGCCTTCATCCGATTTGATTCTAGGGGCAGGGTAAAGTTGACCTGCTGTTCGTGAATCTTCCGAGTTTCCTAGCGATGTAGAAGCCCATAATCCTTCAATGTTCCTGAAAAAGTAATGAAAGCGGAACCGTTGCAAGTTTCTTGGATGATCCTTAAAACGTTTTTTATACTTTTTTTCATCAAATAGGGATCGTGCGATTAATAACCCTCTTGCTGCCAGAAATAATTCTCCTTCATTCACTTCTCCAAACAAAGCCTCGAAGAAATACGGAAGGTCGGGAGGGTTACCGTCTCCAGCCTTCCTGAATGTGCATACCGGACGGGGCACTTTTTTCCCATCCATTACTACACTGCATGCATCAAAAAACCTTTCACGGAGTTTTATTTTGGGGTGAAGTAGCAAGTTTAAGAAGTCCTCTACGGATGAAACGGTGCTGTCAATACCAAAGGCTTGACGTAATGCATTGCCTGCGGATACGCATGCTTTTGAAAAAGCTGGATCCTCAATCCGGTGTCCTTTTGCAATGTATGCTTTGGAAACTTCAATAAAGGGAGTGGTTGGCAATGGATCATCTTCCTCCGACAGTGGGTCGACAGAACTTAATTTTCCTGTAACGATCTCGAACTCATCATTGACATCTTCCTTCTTGAATCCGAAGAAGTCTCCTACATACTCTAAACTCTTTTCATCATTTGGTTCCAAAGAAGCACTGGAGGCCAATATCCTCAACTGAGGGTGGCCTGGGTGTAATCCTAAACGCTTCATAAAAAGTTTCAGCAGGTATGCTATTTCCGTTCCTTGCGTCCCCCTGTAAAGATGTAATTCATCAATGACAAGGTGAAAAATCCTGTTTGGCTTTTCCTGAGATCGTTGATCTTCCGGCAGATCTTTACAAGAAAGCCATTGGCGTGTTTTTTCAAAAACCGGCCCGTCAATATCCCGCATCAGCATGATACTTAGCATGGAAAAGTTGGTTATCATAATGTCCGGTGGGGTAACTTGCATATCGAATCTGCACCTCATTTCAGCACCATCTAAACGAGGGAAAAATGAGATCAGCTCTTTTTTATCCTCTTTACTAATTTCGTTTTCACCTTGGCTTGTCCTTTTCTTATTCTCCTCCTCAATATACTTTCTTACTTTAATAGCATTTTCTTCAATACTATTGAGTTCCCGCTTTAGGGAATTCAATTTTGTTTTACTGATTTCAAAAGTGCCATCCTCCTTCAATCTCATTAATTTTCCAGCAACCGGAGTGGATCCATTGTATCTTCCAAAAGATATTCGATTTCCATTAGTGTTTTTTCCAAACCATTCCCTAACAGAATCAGAGTCCAATGCTATTCTCAATCGGGTCATTTGATCTTCAACCAATGCATTCATGGGATATAAAATCATTGCCCTCATTGCCTGTGGGCGTGTTTCATGCGATCTTTGTTGAACTTCTTTGCTAAGAATAAACCCTTTTTCAGTATCAACAATATCCTGCGCTCTTAGTGTACCATGCCACCAACTATCTGTGTGTACTCCCTTTTTTCGGGGAGGACTCCATGAAGCAAGTTCTTTTGATAATTGGGCAAATAGGGGTAAAAGAAACGATTCCGTTTTTCCTGAGCCGGTTCCAGAGGTTATAATACAATTCTTTCCAGATAATGCTTCTTTCAACATTTGGGCTTGGTGAGCATGAAGTTGATAGCCTGGTATAAGCCCTTGACTGACTAAGCCTTTGAAAGCATGCCGCTGCTTTTCATTTAGGCCTGGTAAATCTTCAGAGGCAAGGTCGTTGATCGTTTTTCCACTTGATTTGTATTCAGGTAAAGGCTCAATCCAGGGTTGCCGGTAAAGTATCTTGTCTTCGTTTAGAAGTTCTTCCCGTTCGGCTTCCAGACTTTCAAATTTTGTTTTGAAAGCAGTTTTGACATACCGGATGAAGTTCTCTTTTATTGTTTCAAAAGAACCAATTGGATCTCTCATAGGTTTATAGTTATTTCTTTTTTTGTTTGTCCTACTTTTTTAAAGTAATTAGATGCAAATATTGGTGGGATATTTTCATAAATGTTAAACCAAGTTTTGGTTCCCTCAATTTCGAGAAACAGGTTTTTAGGAGCCTTGCCACTGAATAATGTCATAGCTTCTGAAATCAATCTTGGCAGAGGTAATCCTCCTGGAATGGCCACAATGTTCTTTTCTCTATCATTAAATATTACTTCTTTTCCGTGACGATTTAGAACCATATACCGGCCCCAGTTTTTATTGATAGCATAAGGCAGACCGTCAATCCATAATCTGTGTTTAAAGCTGTACTCCGTCAACCTGTACTCTACCAGTGAAAAAGCTTTGTTAATATTTTGTGTCTCTTTTGCGATGAAATGTAACTGATTAACATCAAAAACCTTTGCTGGCCAACCGGAATCATCAAAACGTTCATCAGGTTTCAGTAGACCCGAGTATTCATTAATACAACCGGAAAATTCTGCGAGTCTGAATTGGGACAGTTTATTGGGGTCAAAGGAAACGGAGCATGCTTCAGCGACTTTTCTGAATTTTCTTTCAATTCTGTTTCCATCACTTTCATCAAAACCGGTAACTGTAACAGTTGGTGGTAAAATAAAAGGCGTTAAAGAGGAGTCTTGAGACTCAAAGTTTACATACAATCCCTCCTTGGCAGCTTCCGCTTCGATCTGTTGTAGGAGCTCCTGTGTTCTGCCTCCGATCAAAAGCATCTTCCTGCCACGGCTTGAAGGTATAAGAAGGAACTGTGGAGGATTTACTACGATTTTCTTCGTGGAATACTCATAGTCCAATATTCCCATATAATCAAGATAGTTGAGAGACCAGCGTTTAAGTCTGGAAAGTTCAATGTCATGAGATTCTATTTCCTCTGTTCCAAATCTCTTTTGATAGACTACTTCAAAAGCCTCAAAATAATCCTTCGCACTGCTTTCTCTTTTTACAGTCAGGAAGCTCGTAAGTGTATTATCGTATTGGTTCGAATTATTAGATACAGGAGTGGGAAATTCACCATTAGCTACATGGGGCCTGAAAAAGAAAATGTATGGACCTTGCTGCAACTCAAACCTCCTATCGTCATTAGTTTTCAAGTTGCTGCCAATTATAAATGCCTCATTCTCATCTTGGTTAATTACCTGTCCAAATTTATCCCGGGCCGGTAGAACATTTTCATTCAACGATTCTACTTTTCCCTGCGGATCAACGATATAGTTCTTTAATTGGCTTCCCTTGACATCGCTTTCCTTTACTTTTATATAGAACGCTATATTAGTTTTAATATTCAGAGGAAGTGACCAAACTGGGAAGTCAGTATTTTTCCTTTTTAAAGGAATCATTAAATTACTCCCTTCATAAGACAAATAAACGTGCTCTGTCCCACGCCCGTTTTCCAGTTCAACATCAGGAATAAGACCTTTAAGCCATGTTCGTACTCCAATCTTTATTCCTCCGGCCATGTTAATGCTCTTATCCGTTTTAAACTGTAGAACTGGGATATCCGGGTGGCCTATGGGAGGATTGCGAATTTCATACAAGACATGGTCTTCGGGTATTCCTACTGCTGGTAACTTTTTAAGATCGCCTTCCGAAAAGAATTCTCCCCATTCTTCAATAGACTTAGACCGTTCCTCTTTTGCCAACAGCAACATCTTTGAAGTAATCATAAAGGGTACTTCGACCCAGCCACTTAAATGGAAGTTTCTTCCCTCGATAAACAATCTCACATCTTTTTCTGGAAACTTTGCCTTCCATTTGTTAAGGTTGTCTTGGAGCTCCATTTCTCTCTTAAACGTCAGGAATAAAGGTTTTGACCAACCTTTGCCGAATTGCTTGCATTTATATTCCCGGGCTTCATGGACGAATTTTAAATCTTCTGGGAAATCTAATTTAGTGTATAGCCTATAATATGTTTTGTATCCCTTTGCCCTATCACCTTCAATACACAAGCGCAATCGCGCAACTGTAATTCCTTTATTTATGGTTTCAGTTTCAGAATCATACTGATCTGTATTTCCCGTCCACTGCTGATAGTTTTTTTTGATTACATTAATAATTGATTGCCCCAGTTCATTTTCAGGGTCATTAACTGCATTAATTACCTTATTGGACAGACCTAAATGCTTCGCTCCATTGATGGACAAGAGCTGTCTGACTGTAGAGTCCTCTATTTCCTCTCCGGGAACTAAACCGGAAATTTCAAAAAATTGAGGGAGCTGCTTGATGGCGTGAACTGGAAAGATAGTTTGGGAAAGCGGTTTCCCAACATACACCCAGTTTTTATTTTTAAAAGGATGTAGCTCAAAATAACCTAACTCTGTATTTTTTTCAAGAATACTCCATTCTTCTAAATCCTGCCAAAGCGGGTTCCAATTTCTATGTTCATTTTGTGCAGGCATTAAAGGCAGTGCATATTTTTTCAGAAAATTCCTTATCCGGGGATAATAGGCATCAACGCGTAGCTTAGAATTACTACCTTCAGTCAAAGGCAAAACAAACAAGGTTAAATAGCAAATATATAAAGGGTGTTTAACAGGAATATTCTCTATTCTTTGCGGATTATCTTTCCACTTATTGAAGGTATAAAGGGCTTGCTCGAGTATGTTTGCGTTTGAAGGTTTCCCAGGAATACCTTTTCTAATTGCAGCTATGTAGTCAAGAAAAATACTTTCACTATCTCCATCAAGCCCTCGCTCCCTTCCAATTTTAACTACATCAATATTAGAAATGAAGAGGTGAACCTCTTTTTCTGCTTTCTCCTGATTGAAAAAAAAATTACCTATTGCGTTGTTCCATTCTATGTAATTCATTGTTTATGCTTTTCACTGTCGTGTATGACAATTCCTCCCAGGCGGTTTTTCAAATTATAGCTTTTCAATCTTTTCAATAAATTAAGTTCCTTGCTTTTTCTCGAAAATTAGCTCCCTCAATCCCGGCACCGTCAAACCTGAGATATTCCTATGCAACATCCTATGGCAGTTCGCACAAACGAGCGACAAATCATCAAGTGTGGTAATGAATTCTCCAGTAGTTTGGGCAATCGGAGTCGTATGATGGCACTCGATAAATTTTTCACCCAGTTTTCCATAAGTCCGGTAAAAGTCAAACTCGCAGGCCTCGCAGAAAAGACACCCTATTTCTTTGTAGACAATTTGCTTTTTTTCTCGAATGATAGCATTGTCTCTTTCCCTTAATTTATGAAGCTTATAGAGGACTTTACCTTCTTTTACTTGCCAAAGAGCCGTGTGATCTTCTTCATCTTGAATCCTGTAAAGCTTTTCCACCAAATTTTCATTGGCTACCGTCCGGCGAATTTGCTGAGCAATGTGGTGTAAGCCTTTCCGGTCATTCTGAAATTCGAGGAAGATCGTCTTGTCCAGTTTACCGTAGCGCTGCATGCCTTTTCCGGAATAATCCGGATCTATGGCCAAAAAGTTAGAGAGCTTCAGGCCCACTCCGTTCGGATTACGGAACTTTTTATTTCTGGCATCAAATGGATGAATAGGCAATTGATTCAATATCTCCGATAAGGCCTCAATTTTCTCATTGTTTTTGCTAATCTGTCCAGGCTCCAACTGGAAGTACAGGTCTAGTGCAAGGATGAGTTCGTCGCGTTGCCAGTTGGGATTTTTCATTGATCTTCTAAAAGAGCGCTCTGATTCATTAATTATTCTGATTCTTTAGCTCACACAAAAGGCCACCCTCCCCTTCCGGGCAGAACAGCCTCTCTCGATAAATATACATTTCTTTTCGATACCCACAAACCATTCCGGCACATAACGCTTACGGTTTTCACCCGGTGGTCCGGTTGGCGGGTTGACCTGCCCACTTCTCCCATTTTCCGTAACTTTGCCCTCATGACGCACCGCTCCTTTTACACCGGATTACTGGCCTTGCTCCTGCTGCTACAGGCTACGGCCTGGTGGGCGTTTCTGCAATGGAAAGAAGCGTCCCGGGAGCGGGATGTCGCCGCGCAGCTGGAAGCCGGTGTAGCGGAGGGCGAAGTGCATGTACTGCGCATTCCCAAAAGCTGGGAGGACGGACGGCATCCCCATTTTCAGCATGTGGAGCGGGGTGAGGTTCGTTACCGCGGCCGCATGTACGACATCTTCCGCATCGAGGAGCGGGGCGATACGACGTTTTACCACGGTATTTACGATCACGAGGAAACGGAGCTTTTCGAGAGCGCCGGCCGCGACTTGTCCCGGAGCGGCGATTATGTCCGCCTGCCGCTACTGCTGTCCTGCTGTCCCGCGGTGGCCGGTGTTCTGGATTTTCCAGGCGTTCATCCGCCGGATCCATATTTTTCCTGTTCTTTTCTTCCACCTGCCCTGCCGGCCAATCAGTGGGACCGGGGCCCCTCTACGCCTCCTCCCAAAGCGATAAGTTGAGTTAGTATTCAAAAAAGTATAGTCGCCGTCCCTACGGGAACGGCTGGGTTGGAGTTTAGCAGATCTGAAATCGAGAATCTCATTTTCAGAGGGAGTATTCAATCTACAGTGTCCGGTTCGGTATAAAACGCTCATTTTCAAGGGAGCTAAGAGCTTTTCAACCTTGAACAGCTCCGGTCTGGAAATGATATTCCCGGTTCCAGGTTTCCTAAACTTTTTCAACAAGGACGGATTGAAGCTAAATACCGGTTCCTGTTGTCTGGTTCCAGTTTGTTCCCCACGGAGTGATCTCCCCGCCATTTGGATTCGCCTTTCGGCAAATGGCCGTTCCCGCATGGCAGGTCGCCAACGACGGAAGGCGGTGCGCATTTGCCTGGGATTCTTGCCAATGGATTTTAACAAAACTCGACTCATGCAAACAAGAAATATCACGCTACTCTTTATCATACTATGCTTTCTGCAAGGTGCTATGCTCACCGCACAAACGATTACCGTAGTGGACCAGCAGACCCTGCAACCCCTCGAACTTGTCAGCCTCTACAGCCCCGTGCCGCGCGCCACGGCGGTGACCGACGGGCAGGGACAGGCGGAGATCTCCGAATTCGAAGGGGCTGACAGCATCTACTTCCGCCTGATCGGCTACAAGACCACGGTGCGCAGCTTTGAGGAACTGCGCGCTGCTGACTTCACCCTGATGATGGAGGAGGACCAGCTTTTGCTCGACGAGATCGTCGTCTCGGCCAACCGCTGGGAGCAGGACCGCCGCGAGGTGCCCTTCCACATTGCCGTGCTGCGCGCCCGCGAGGTGCAGTTTCAGCAGCCGCAAACGGCGGCCGACCTGCTGGGCACCTCCGGGCAGGTGTTTATCCAGAAGAGCCAATTGGGCGGCGGCAGCCCCATGATCCGCGGCTTTGCCGCCAACCGGGTGCTGCTGGTCGTCGACGGCGTACGTATGAACAACGCCATCTTCCGCAGCGGCAACCTGCAGAATGTCATTTCCCTTGACCCGCTGGCCACCCAGAACGCGGAAGTCATCTTCGGCCCCACGTCGGTCATCTACGGCAGCGACGCCATCGGCGGGGTGATGGACTTCCACACCCTGCTGCCCAAACTGTCCTCGGGAGAAAATAAGCTCTTTGCCGGTAATGCCCTGCTGCGGTATTCCAGCGCCAATAACGAAAAGACGGGGCATCTGGACCTGCAGTTCGGCGGGCAACAATGGGGCTTCGTAACCAGCGCCTCCTTCAGCGATTTCGGCGACCTGCGCATGGGCAGCCACGGGCCCGGTGAATACCTGCGTCCCGAATATGTAGCGCGGGTAAACGGCGAGGATCGCGTAGTAGAAAACCCGGAGCCCAGACTGCAGAAGCCGACCGGCTACCGGCAGATCAACGCCATGCAGCGCATCCGCTTCCGGCCCAGCGATCAGTGGGAGTTCAATTACGGACTGCATTTCGCCACCACCTCCGATGTGCCGCGCTACGACCGCCTCATCGAGCGGCGCGACGGCGAGCTGCGCAGCGCCCAATGGTTCTACGGGCCGCAGCGCTGGATCATGAACAACCTGCAGGCGCAGCACCGTCGGGAAGGAGGGATGTACGATCAGCTGCGCCTGGTGGCCGCCCACCAGTTTTACCAGGAGAGCCGCCACGATCGCCGCTTCGGCCGAACGGGGCTGCGCCACCGCGAGGAGACGGTCAACGCGCTTTCCTTTAACCTCGATTTTGACAAGGAATTTAGCGAAAGCGTCTCCCTCTTCTACGGCGCCGAGGCCGTGTTCAACCGCATCGGATCGGAAGCGGAGATCGAGGATGTTGAAACCGGGGTCGTCGCCTCCACCAGCACCCGCTACCCGGACGGCTCCACCTGGAACTCCTACGCCGCCTACCTCAGCCTGAAGGCCAATCTGAATTCCGAGCTCACCCTGCTGACGGGCCTGCGCTATAACCTGGTCGACGTGAATGCCGAATTCGACCGTACCTTCTTCGACTTCCCCTTTTCGGAAACCAGCCTGACCGAGGGCGCCCTCACCGGCAGCGCCGGACTGACCTACCGCCCCAACCCGGGCTGGCAGTTCAACGTCAACCTGTCTACCGGCTTCCGCGCGCCCAATATCGACGATGTAGGCAAGGTCTTCGACTCGGAGCCGGGAGCAGTGGTGGTGCCGAACCCGGAGCTCAACTCCGAATACGCTTACAGCCTCGATCTGGGCATCGTCAAAACGGTGGGGGAGTGGCTGCGCCTCGACGCCACGGGCTTCTATACGCTGCTCGATAATGCCCTGGTGCGCCGCGACTTCCAGTTCGACGGCCGCGACAGCATCCTCTACGACGGAACGCTCAGCCAGGTACAGGCCATACAGAACGCCGCGCAGGCGCGCGTATGGGGCGTGCAGGCAGGTATAGAATTGCGTTTGCCGAAAGGCTTCTCCCTCTCCTCGCGCTACAACTGGCAGGACGGCGAAGAGGAAGAGCCCGGCAGCGAGCAGACCTTTCCCGTGCGTCATATCGCCCCCTCCTTCGGAACTACCCATCTGATCTATCAGTGGGAGCGACTGAAGGTCGACCTCTACGCCCTCTACAACGGCGAGATCGCCTTCGCCGACCTGGCCCCCTCGGAACGCGGGAAACCCGATATTTACGCGACGGATGAAAACGGAAACTCTCATTCCCCCGGCTGGTATACCCTCAACCTCAAGGCGAGCTACCAGCTGAGCCCGGCCCTGCAGTTAAACGCAGGCCTGGAGAACATCACGGATCAGCGCTACCGGCCCTATTCGTCGGGCATTGCCGGACCGGGGAGGAACCTGATCCTGGCGCTGCGGGGGAGTTTTTAGTGTGAAAAACCAAATAGCCACAGGGGAATCTTTCGATCAAATCCGGTTTCGATATCGTCTGCCACTACGTAGGCGTTCTCCAAACCCTGGATTTGCTGAGCTCCTTTATTCTTGCCTCCAATTTCAAAAAGGTACTGCTGGGCAAAAGTGTCCACCAGAAAATCAGTCTGATCTGAGTAGGAAATCACCGGTGCAAAGGAACCCCGCCAGGGAGCGGCTTTTATCTGGTTGAGAAAAAAGGTTTCACGGAGATTGCCCTTGTTTACCCTGGTAGGAGCTAGAGCATAGGTGAGGTTTGTGTTCTCCAAAAAGATTTTTCCGGTTTTTGCAGGTAGCTGATTCCCTTGTTTTCAAAACAGAGGATCCCGTGAATACTACCTTTAGAGAAGGAATCAGGTCGTATATATTTTTTATCTCCTGTGCCCAACTGGAATGAGGATATTTATGTACCTCGTCGAGATACAGCACTTTGCCTCCTTTGGCGTGGAATTCCCGCGCCAGGTCGATTACCCGGGTCTCCGTAAAGAAAAAATCATCAAGGGTAGCGTACAATGCTTCCCTTGACCTGCCGTGATTATTTTTCAAGTGCTGAAGCAATAAGGTCGTTTTTCCAACGCCCCGCGGCCCCCTGATACCAATCAACCGGTTATTCCAGTCGATTTGATTATGCAGCTCCCTCGTGTAGGTGGATCGGACGGCAGAAATCGCCGCGAAGGTCTGTTGATAAAGCAGATCTAGCATTTTTGCTATTTTAGATAGCATTTTATAGTTTCTTACCTAATTTATGCTATCCTATCCACAATTGGCTACGAGTTGTACACATCCTTTTTAGGTATCAAATGAATGATTTAATCACGTCAGAGCCCTGTAAGCTTGCCCGACTAAGCTTGGGCGGGGGCGACATAATTCTAGGCTATTACATTTCAGCCCTTCCCGTACGGATCCGCCTGGACAGGCTGAAATCGCCCCGCCGATAATTTGTGTACAAAAAATAGAATCATAAAAATCCTAACCAATCATAATTGATCCCTGCCTGCCGCAGGCAGGAGTATACCATCCCCAAAATTTCCATTATTCCCTAATTCTTTTTTTCTTTAGCGGCTAGTTCCATTGACGGGGTGACTCCAAAGTCACCCCGTCAATGAAGAACGAAAGTCACCCCGTCAATAAAGAAAATAAACGAAGAGGCTATACATGATGAAATACCTACTACTATTCAGCCTGGCTCTGCTGGCCGCCTGTCAGGACCAGGCGGCATCCGGCCCGGAAGAAGAGGCCGGCGTGCCCGGCGAGCTGCCCTATCAGCCATTATCGCTGGATGACCTGTCCGCCTTCCGGCCCGTCGCCAAAAACTGGTCGGTAGCCGGCCGGGCCCTGTCGGATCACACCCGGGAGCACGATCTGCAGACCTCTGAAGGCGCCGGCGTGCTGGTCAACCAGCCCACCGATGAGGTGCGCGACAACCTGTTTACCTCCTGGGAACACGGCGATATGGAGCTGCAGCTCGATTTCATGATGCCGAAGGGATCTAATTCGGGCGTCTATTTCATGGGACGCTATGAGATTCAACTGTTCGACAGCTGGCAGGTAGCGGAGCCGAAGCACTCCGACGCCGGCGGCATCTACCAGCGCTGGGATGAATCCAAATCCGAAGGCGAACGCGGCTTCGAGGGCCACGTACCCCGCCTCAACGCTGCCAAGGCGCCCGGCCTGTGGCAGCAGCTCTACGTCTCCTTCCGCGCGCCCCGCTTTGACGAGGCGGGCAACAAGATCGAAAACGCCCGCTTTGAAAAAGTGGTGCTCAACGGCGTAACGCTGCACGAGGAAGTGGAACTGACCGGCCCGACCCGCGCCGCCGCCTTCAGTGACGAAGTGGCGCAGGGCCCCCTGATGATTCAGGGCGACCACGGGCCGGTAGCTTTCCGAAATATCCGCTACAAGCGCTACTTCGATGAGCGGCTGGTGTTGGATAATATCCGCTACCAGTACTATGAAATCGATGGGCCTATTACCCAGCTGCCCGATTTCGATACCCTGGAACTGGTGCGCGAGGGAGAGACCGACTCGCTGGTTTTTGAAAAACTCTCCGAGCGCGACGAACGCGTCGCTTACATCTTCACCGGCACGCTGCGGGCTCCAAAGGAGGGCGACTACCTCTTCACCGTTTACTCCGACGACGGCTCTCAACTTTTCCTCAACGGCGATAGGATCGTCGACAACGACGGCAAGCACGACTTCGAGCCGATGACCGGAAAAATACACCTCAGCGAAGGCAAGCACGATTTCAAACTGACCTATTTCAACAACAACTGGGGTAAGGGCTTGCTGGTGCAGTATGAGGGGCCCCAGATGCCCTGGCAGCCGCTCTACGGCCGCCTGCCCGAGCGGGCGCAAGCAGACCGGCCCGCAACATTGGTGGAACCAAAGGAGGCCCCGGAAATGGTGCGCAGCTTCGTCATGCACCAGGGAGAAAAAATCACCCACGCCATGTCGGTCGGTGATCCGAAGGGCATCCACTACTCAGTGGATCTGCGGCGCGGCGCTCTGCTGAAATGCTGGCGCGGTGATTTTGCCGATGTCACGGAAATGTGGTACCAGCGCGGGCAGCCCCAGCTCCTGGAACCCCTGGAGATGGCGGTGGAAACTGAGGATGCCCCGGTGGCGGCTGTGCTCAGCGATATGAATGCTGTCTTTCCTGAAGAACAGCCGGATTATTTCAAGCTTCAGGGGTACGATATCAATGAAGCGGAGGAACCTGTTTTCAAGTACCAGGTTGATGCGGCCACCGTATTCGATCATTACCAGCCTTCGGATGACGGACGGGAGCTAGTCCGTAGCATCCGGGCGGAAAACGCACCGGCGAATTTATACACCCGGCTGGCCGTCGGCGATTACGTCGAAGCGGTCGGCAACGGCTACTACTCGGTAGGCGGCAAGTATTACCTGCGCCTGCAAAGCCCGGCTGGAGAACCTACGATCCGCCGGAGCATGGACCAGACCGAGCTCCTTTTCCCATTAACCACATCCGCTAACGAAGTAAAATACTCCATCCTATGGTGACCCGGTATTTTTCCCTGCGTTCTTCTGTTTTACTATTGCTGTTCCTATGCTTCGCTGGTACTGCAACCTTGCTCGCGCAACCCGGAGCCGCTGCCTACTACGCCATCGAGGAGGTGAACATCCCCGAAGAGATCGTCCTGGAAGTGGGCGGACTGGCCTTTGACGACGAGGGCAAGCTCGGCGTGGCTACCCGCCGCGGCGAGATCTGGCTGATTGAAAATCCCTACGCCGACAATCCCCGGTACACACGCTACGCCCACGGACTGCACGAGCCGCTGGGCCTCAATTACCGCAACGGCTCCTTCTACTGCGCCCAGCGCGGCGAGCTGACCAAGCTGACCGACAAGGATGGTGACGGGAAGGCCGATAGTTATGAGGCCATCTATAGCTGGGACCTGTCGGGCAACTACCACGAGTACTCCTACGGACCCGTCTTCACCCCCGAAGGCGATATGCTCGTCACGCTCAACCTGGGCTGGATCGGCCGCGGGGCGAGCCTGGCCGAATGGCGCGGCTGGCTGATCAAGATTACCGAAGATGGTGAAATGACGCCCATCGCCACCGGCCTGCGCTCGCCGGCAGGCTTTGGCTACAACCGCGCCGGCGATATCTTCTACACTGAAAACCAGGGCGACTGGGTGGGCTCCGGCCGTATGACCCATCTGGAACCGGGTGATTTTGCGGGCAACCCGGAAGGGCTGCGCTGGACCTACCGCGAGGAATCGCCGCTCAAAATACAACCCGAAGCGATCGACGATACCAAAGGTCTGACGCTTTACGAATACGCCCGGGAGCTCGACGCCGTCAAGCCGCCCTCGGTGTGGTTCCCGCATACGCTGATGGGCATCTCTACCTCCGGCTTCGTCGTGCTCGATGAGCAGTTTGGTCCCGAATTCGACGGCCAGCTGCTGGTGGGCGACCAGGGGCACAGCAAGATCATGCGCGTGGCGCAGGAGAAGGTCAACGGTGTCTATCAGGGCGCCAGCTTCCCCTTTGTCGACGGCTTCTCCTCGGGCGTGCTGCGCCTGGAGTGGAGCCCGGATAAGGAGGCGCTATACGTAGGCATGACCAGCCGCGGCTGGTCCTCCACCGGGCCTGAGCCATATGCCTTGGAGCGGCTGGTGTGGAACGGAAAGACGCCCTTCGACATCCAAAGCATCCGCTCGCACCCGGAGGGCTTTGAGCTGACTTTTACCGGCGCCCCCAACCCCGTGACGCTGGCCGATCCGGCCTCCTATGAGCTCACGGACTTCACCTACAAGTACCATCACTTCTACGGCAGCCCGGTGACCGATCCCGAAACCCGCACGATAGACAAAGTGACCTTACTGCCCGACGGCAAAAGCGTCGTCCTGCATCTCGACCGCCTGCGCAAAGGCTACATCTACGAGATCAAGGCGCCCGGTGTGCGCAATGCGGCCGGCGAGCCGCTGTGGCACGGCTTCGGCTACTTCACGCTCAACGAAATTCCCGGTGGCGGGCAGATGGCCGCAGCGGAGAATACAGGTGCGGAAAGCGAAACAGCAGTTACGGCTTCCGCCAAACGGCAGACAACCCTGCCGGACGACTGGGCCGGCGGACCGGAGCAGGAGGTGATCGTCAATACCGAGCCAGGCCTGAAATACGACACCCGGCTGATCACCCTGAAAGCCGGCGCCCGCGTCAAACTCACGCTCAACAACCCGGATGATATGCTGCACAACCTGGTCATCGTCAAGCCGGGCACCGCCGATGCCGTTGGCGAAACAGCCATGCAGATGGGCCTGCAGGGGGAATCCAAAGGCTACATCCCGGATTCGGAGAATGTCTTGTTCCACACCGCACTGCTGCAGCCGGAAACCTCCGACACCATCTACTTCACGGCGCCGGAAGAGCCGGGGAACTATCAGTTTGTATGCACATTCCCGGGGCATCATCTGGTGATGCGGGGCGTGGTGCGGGTAGTGGCCGGAGAAAGCTAGTGCTTTGTAACATAAGTTTGATTGAAGAATTTCGAGACTATTTTGGTCCTGATCGAGGCGCGAGAAGGGAGCCTAGCCTAGCTAAGCGACCGCCGAGCAACGAAGAGCAGGGCCAAAAGAGAC
>Ga0209949_1000104_pt1 | contig 49191 bp, 36 predicted proteins | sample SalPonC_black_MG_FD_185711 | JGI IMG/M metagenome (GOLD analysis project Ga0209949, IMG submission 185711) | Salt pond soil microbial communities from South San Francisco under conditions of wetland restoration - Salt Pond MetaG... | ecosystem: Environmental > Aquatic > Marine > Intertidal zone... | reverse complement strand
GTCAGGCGAAGCTCCCCGACCCTTTGGGTACGGGGCAGGCTTTTTTGAGCTTCATAGCCTTAGCTATGGAGCTAAAAAAAGCTGAAGCATGACGGAAAAAGAGGCATAAGAAAACTGAAGAATTGAGTGAAACAGCCTCTAAGTACCCTCCTGATTATCATACGCCGGTTTACTGAATGCAGGTTCTTTATCGAATAGAAAAATCCGACCCATGAAGCGCTTTTATCTTTCGCTGTCTGTTTTTTTCCTGATCACCGCTACGCTTTCCGTGTTGCAAGCCCAGCGGCTCGAGCAATTTTCGGAGGCCCGGGCCGAATTCATCTCGCAGCTCGAACAATACATGACGGCTAGTAAACAGCAATCTGTGGAAAATACCTACAAGGAATTCGAAGGTATTTTCAAAAGCGGCATGTTTTCCGATGAAGAAATTGACCAGATCCTGTATACCGGTAATGCGATGCTCGCCCGGCGAATGTCGGCCAATCCTTATTTTCATACTTACCTGGCAGGGCTTATACGGCTCAAATCGACCGAAAACAGCGATAAGCATTTCAAGGAGTGGCATACCGTGCTCGATACGATGCTGGCCGACAAGGATAATACCCGCTCCATGAACTTCCAGGATTTTCTGACTTTTTCCATTTCTTTTTTCGAACACAGGGCCTTGCGTTATTCTCCTACCGGTACCTCCTGGTTTGCATTGGGGGAGGATTATTCCTGGGGCTATGAGCAAGGCGAGCCTTACCTCAGTTTTGAAGAACTGGATTTGCTGGCGTCCCGCAAGCAGGATTCTATTTTTATTTACCAAACCTCGGGTCGGTTTCTTCCCATCGAGGAAACCTGGAAAGGAGAGGGAGGGAACGTGACCTGGGAGCGCTTCGGATGGAGTAAGGATTCCACTTATGTGGAATTACCTGAGTATGAGTTTGAAATGAACCGGAGCCTTTATTTGGTCAAGAATGCCCGCCTGCATTATCCGCTTTTTTTCGGCACAAAGGTTGTGGAAGGCGATTTCAGTGATAAGCTGACCGTCGAGAATGCCGTAACCGGCAGTTCCTATCCCCGGTTTGAATCTTATGACGATAGGCTGGAACTTGATAATATCGGTTCAGGTATCAAATACACGGGTGGTTTTCGACTACACGGAACTACTATTTATGGTTTCGGAACGAAAGACCGGTCGGCGAAACTCAATATCTTTGATAAAGAAGAACGACTTACCTTCCGGGCTGTGGCCGATTTGTATACCATACGCCGGGAGGAAGAAATTATAGGGGAAGGGGTAGAAGCCGCTTTCTACTTCAGGCAGGATTCGATTTTTCACCCCTCTGTCAATATTCGTTTTAGTATTCAGGAAAAGGAGATGATCCTCTCGAGGGGAGACAGAGGTAGCGATCGAAATCCCTTTTTTAGTTCGATACACGAAATCAATATCGATGCCGATAAAATTTACGCCTATCTGGATCGCGATTCGGTCGTTATCGGGAAGGAAACCATTGATATTGCCAGGAAAAAGGACATATTCTTCGAGTCACACGATTATTTCAATGAGAATGACTACCGGCGTATCCAAAATATTGCCCCCTTCAACCCCATCGCCATTATGAAGGTGACGGCCGAGCGGGAAGGCAATAACTTCATCGATGCTAACCTGCTTGCCCAGCGCATAAATTCCAAATTCACCGTAGATAATATTCAAAGCCTCCTCTACGACCTGTCGGCCAAAGGCTTCATCAACTACAACAGCGAGGAGGAGATCGTGGAAGTCAAGGATAAGGTTTTCCACTACGCCGATGCAGATCAGGGAAAGGTAGACTACGATGACCTGCGAATTCGCTCAGTGACGGATAGTGCCAACGCCGTATTAAACCTGCAAAACAACGAGATCACCATTAATGGAATAGAGCACATTGAATTCAGCCGCCGGCAGAAAGTAGCGCTCCTTCCGGAAAACGGGCAGATCACGCTGTTGCCAGACCGCGATATGAACTTTGGCGGTAAGATGTATGCCGGCTTCACCACCCTTCAGGGCAATGGGTTTCATCTTGATTACACCCGCTTTCAAATCGAACTCGACTCAGTCGGTTACTTCGATCTTTTCGTGCCCACCGGCGAGTTCGACAGCGATCGCAACCCGATCGCTCAGGGGATCAATTCGCGTATTGAAAACCTCAGTGGCGTACTGCTGATCGATGCACCCAATAATAAGTCGGGTAAAGAGGAGATTGTCATGTTCCCGAGTCTGCAGAGTAAGAAAAAGTCTTACGTATTTTACGATTACGAAGAGACGCGGGATAGTATTTACACCCGCGATTCTTTTTACTTCGAGGTAGATCCCTTTAGCTTTAACCACCTCGATGCCTTTACTGCCAGAGATATTCGCTTTGAAGGTCGATTGGCTTCCGGAGGTATCTTTCCGGATATTAATGAAGCGCTCACCCTGCAGGAAGATCGCTCGCTCGGGTTCACCACTCAGACACCGGAAGAGGGGTATCCCAACTACCGGGATAAAGGCAACTTCAGCGGTGAAATCCAACTGAGCAATAAGGGGCTTACCGGTAAGGGAACACAGCAATACCTGATGGCTTCGATCAATTCCGAGGACATTGTCTTTCTGCCACAACGCACGCTGGCCAGTGCTGAGGAATTCAACCTGGAAGAGGTGCGCTCCGATGAGCGGGAAGTACCACAGGTGCGCGGGCAGGATGTCAGCATTGACTGGCGCCCATACAAGGATAGTATGTATATCCGCCCCAAGGAAGTGCCCTTTGCCCTTTTTAAAGAAAATAATCATACCCTTGATGGAACCATGATTCTCACGCCGGGGGGACTGAAGGGAGATGGCTTGCTTGCCTGGGATAAAGCAAACATGCAATCGAAATACTTCTCTTTCGGCGCCTTTTCCACCGTAGCCGATACCACCGACGTCAGTATTCGCGCCTTTAATACTGAGGAACTGGCCCTACAAACCGAAAACGTTTTCGGTTCTGTCGACTTCGATGAGCAAGTCGGTACTTTCAAGGCCAATGAGGAGTTCCTGGAAACCACGCTTCCCTACAACCAGTACCAAACTTCCATGAATGAATTCGACTGGGATATGAAGGAAGAAACCATCACCTTCAATGCGGAAGCAGGAAGCCTGGGATCTTTCATTTCTATTCACCCGGATCAGGACTCCCTGCGGTTTCAGGGAGAATCCGCTTTCTATGACCTGAAAACCAACCAGTTGAATATCGGCGGCGTGCCTTTCCTCGTTTCTGCTGATGCCTTTGTTTACCCCGACAGCGGTAAAGTGGATATTCAACCGGGCGGTGTCATGAATACGCTAAATAATGCCCGGATTGTCGCGGACACCATCAACCAGCTTCACGTCATCAACCGGGCGACTGTCGATGTTCGCGGGCGAAAAGAATACCGGGCAAGCGGATTTTATGAATACAACATTGGAGACAAGGAGCAAGAGATCGAGTTCGCCGATATTGCCGGCACCCGGGTGGGTAAAGGCGCTATGAGCGAAAAACGCGTAGCAACCAGAGCTAAAGGAGAAGTGACGGAGGAGGATAATTTCTATATCGATCATAAAACGGAATTTCAGGGGCTGATCAGCCTGCAATCGGAATCGCGCAATCTCTTCTTTGACGGCTTCGCCCGCCTGGATGCCAACCAGCTCCCGGAGCGATACTGGTTTACCATACGAAGCGAAGGCGACAAGCAGGACCTGGCCATCAAGTATGATTCGCCGAAAGATTACGAAGGCTATCCACTCGAAACGGGTCTGTTTCTGAGCAGGGAAACTGCCCAGCTTTACCCGAGAGTAATGATGCCCCTCTACTTCCGTAAAGACCGTCCCATCATGCCGGTGACGGGCGTATTTACCTATGATCAGATCAAAGACGAGTTTGTTTTCGGCGACTCAACCCGGATCCTGGGCGGCGCTATCCGGGGTAATAAACTGGTGTTCAGCAATACCGACGGCACGATCAAGGCGGAAGGGAAGTTTAACCTCGGCTCAGGACTCAAATACGTGAGTATCGATGCGACCGGCCGCGCTACCACGGCTTTTCCACCTCAGGAAGAGCAGTCTAATGTGGTGTCGGATGCCGATAGCTCCCTGCTCGCTCCGCCACCCCCAAGTATGATGCCCGTCGATGTTGAATTGATGGCGGGGGTTAAACTCATTGTTCCGGAAAAACTGATGAAAATCATCATCACCGACATACAGTCCGCCAGCTTCGATGCCAGAAACATCACTTACCTGACTAACGTGGATTTTTACAAAAAGGCAGCAGCTGACCTCTTTACCAATAACGGAAAAGTGAATGAGGCCCTGGAGGCAATCACTTCTGGTTTCCTGGATATTCCGGCGGAATTCAATCCTTACACCTTCCTCTTCACTCCTCTGAAGATGAAGTGGGACCCCGATTACCAGTCTTTCATCACCAAGGAACCGACCAAGGTAGGGGTAAACAGTATTAATGGCGCTTCCATCAATAAAGTCCTGACCTGTCACATCGAATTCAAAATGCCGACCAATGAGGACGATCGCCTCTATATCTACCTGAATTCGCCCAGCGGCCTGTACTATTTCTTTGGCTTCAAGCAGGGCATCCTTAACATCACCTCCAACAATCCCAAATTTATGGATGAACTGCTTAACCTTAAGACCAAAGACCTCGTCATGAAAATGGACGATGGAGAAACCTATGAGATTCAGGCGGTAGAGCCGAGTACGGCCAAGCTGTTTCTGCGACGAATGGAGGCCGTGGGACGTTGATAGGGCTTACACCAGGAGGTTTTTTTTAACCCCTCCTGGTTTTGGCAGGAAAAGGGAACTTTTCTCACACTAAATCAATTTACAAAAAGTGATAAAAAGTTATCCGCAATTCTTGATTTTATAATACAGGTTCTCTACATTTGCAATCGCTTCGGAAAAGAGATAGCAAAAGTGCTTTCTGAAGCAATGTTCAGGTTACCCGGTGACGTGGGTGAGTGGCTGAAACCACCAGTTTGCTAAACTGGCATACTCTTAACGGGGTATCGCGGGTTCGAATCCCGCCGTCACCGCCATCGCCCGCCGAAGCGCTACAGCGGACGTGGGTTTTTTGAAAAGAACGGAGCAAAGCAAGAGAGGTAGAAAGTAATCCTTCCCGGTATTCAATCTTTTTTGTCATCAATCCTTTTTTCTTACGGGGCATAGCGCAGCCCGGTTAGCGCGCCTGCTTTGGGAGCAGGAGGCCCCAGGTTCGAATCCTGGTGCCCCGACTAAATCAACTAAAGGCCATTCTGCGATCGCGGAATGGCCTTTTTATTTGATTTGAGCTCCCTCCCCCCCCCATGATCACGGGCCAAAGCAAGTAACTAAAAAAGCATTTCACACCAATCGTGAAATGCTTTTTTTGCTGACCAGATGGTCTATTGAATTTTTCCCGGTGGAACTGAATCCGTATTCAGCAGTTTTGATGAATGAGTTTCCGGTCTGAGGCGAGTAAGGCTACAAATTCATTCATTCGCTCACTTCTCATTCAGGCTCATTTTAATCTTTTTTTCCAAATCATTGACCGTGTCTTTAAAGATGGCGTCGGTTTCCATCAGATCCTGTACGGTTTTACAGGAGTAGATAACGGTAGAGTGGTCACGGCCGCCAAAATTTTCACCGATGGCTTTGAGCGATTTATCAGTCAGATTTTTGGCCAGGTACATCGACAACTGACGGGCGATGACGATCGAGCGTTTCCGGGTTTTGCCCTGCAGGTTTTCCACTTCCATGTCAAAGTGTTCGGCCACCAGTTTTTGAATGTAGTCGACGGTGATCTCTTTATTTATCTGGCTGACGAAGTTTTTGATGACCTCCTTGGCCAGATCCAGGTCGATCTCGCGGCGGTTGAGCGAAGATTGCGCCATAAGACTGACCAGCACGCCTTCCAGTTCGCGGATATTGTTTTTAATGTTATAACAAATGAATTCTATAACATCCGGTGGGATTTCTATCCCTTCACGGCTCATCTTGTGTTCCAGGATAGCCATGCGCGTTTCCAGGTCGGGCACCTGCAGGTCAGCAGTAAGCCCCCACTTAAATCGGGAGATCAGGCGTTCCTCCATACCGTCCAGGTCTTTGGGCGGACGGTCGGAAGTCAGTACGATCTGCCGGCCGTTCTGGTGCAGCTGATTGAAAATGTGGAAGAAAATCTCCTGAGTTTTGTGCTTGTTGGCCAGAAACTGAATATCATCCACGATCAGGACATCGATGAGCTGGTAGAAGTTGACAAAGTCATTTGTGGCGTTGTTCTTGATGGACTGGATGATCTGGTTGGTAAATTTCTCTGACGAGACGTACAAAACCGTTTTGTTGGGGAAATTCTCAATGACCTCATTACCGATAGCATGAGCGAGGTGCGTTTTACCCAAGCCGACATCTCCGTAAATGACCAGTGGATTAAAGGAGGTGGAGCCCGGTTTTTTTGCAATAGCCAGCCCCGCCGAACGCGCCAGCCGGTTAAAGTCACCTTCAATGTAATTCTTAAAGGTGTAGTTGGGGTTGAGCTGTGGTTCTACTTTAACTTTTTTGATTCCGGGAATGACAAAGGGATTTTTGATGTGCTCGGTATCCACCATACCCGGGGCCGCCCTATGGCTGCCTGATTCTCCATTGGAAATTTTCGAATGTTTTGACTCTCCGGGATGGCCCATGAGTATCTGATACTCCAGCTTGGCCATGTCCCCGAGTTCGTTTCGGATGGTTGTTTTAAGCAGAGAAACGTAGTGTTCCTCCAGCCATTCATAAAAGAATTTGTTGGGTACTTGAATTGTCAGCGCATTCTCCTCTAAGCTCACTGGTTTAATGGGCTCAAACCAGGTCTTAAAGCTGCGTGTATTAACATGCTTGCGAATGGTCTGCAGACAATTACCCCATACTGTAGCATGATCTCTCATTCTCCAGGTTGATTAAGCTTTCACGCTGGTTAAATAAAATAGCTGTTTGTAGCTAAGTGTAACTTAGGCAGTATCAGTAAGTTAGAGAAATGCGGCAATGATAGTAGATTTTGGGAACTCCGGTAGATCATTGGTGCATCGCTTGCTCAAATTGCTTTTAGAGCAATGGAGGATTACAAATATGGGGAAAAAAAATTAACCTGTAAAGGATACCTCAGGCTTTCTAGGTATTTTTTTTTTACTAAACTGTTTGCTCGGAAATCGGCCTTGGAAAGCCACGAGAAATCCATCGGCTATCCTCTTTTTGTCAACTTTTTTGTTAAAAATGCAGCTCATTATCAGAATTCCGGGTCCTTAAACCGAGCAGCCGTTCAAAGGCGTCCTTCGTAAGTTGTTAATTTTCATTTATACCAACAATCCTTGCCCAGAAATTTGTATTTTGCATAAAACTGTTTCAGCCACATTTTATCAAAAATCATCTGACATGCCTGGCGTAAAAACACTGATCCCAGTTGTCTTGCTTTTGTTATTAGGCGTAGCGTCCTATCTATATTTTGGTTCTTCCGAAACGGAACAGGAAAAAGACCTGACAACTGTCGTTAAACCTGGCGAGTTCGTCATTACCGTAAGCGCCACCGGTGAACTCAACGCCAAGCGCTCCGTCAAGGTCCGGGGCCCTCAGGGTATGCGTGCTGCAGGAATTTACCAGACGACGATTGCCGAACTGGTGCCCGAAGGGACGATTATTGAAAAGGGTGACTTCGTGGGTTCGCTCGATCGCACCGAACTGGCCAATAAGATGAGCACCATACAGACCGAGCTGGACAAGATTCAGACCCAGTTGCAACAGGCTAAAATAGATACCGCCATCGAAATGCGGGGATTGCGCGATGAAATCATCAACCTGGAGTTTTCCAAAAAGGAAAAATTGCTCAACCTGGAGCAGAGCAAGTACGAACCGCAGTCGGTCATTCAGCAGGCTGAGCTCGACCTGGAGCGCACCGAACGTGATTATAAGCAGTTACTGCGCAAATACGAACTCAAAGAGGAACAATCGGAAGCAAAAATCGAAGAAATCATGACCTTGCTGCGACAGAATCAGCTGCAGCTTAATATTCTGCAAGAGCTCTCCGACGGTTTTCGCATCACTGCTCCGGAGGACGGCATGCTTATCTACGCGCGCACCTGGAACGGAAAAAAGGAACCCGGCTCCCAAATTTCCGCCTGGGACCCCGTGGTCGCCGAACTGCCCGACCTGTCGGACATGATTTCTACCACTTACGTCAATGAGGTCGATATCAGTGGGGTGGAAAAAGGTCAGGAAGTGAAAATCCAGATCGATGCTTTTCCTGATAAAACCTATTCGGGCCGTGTTATCAAAGTGGCCAATATCGGAGAACAACTCCGGGGCTATGACGCCAAAGTTTTTGAAGTAGTCGTTCAGGTTAACGAAGTGGATTCCATCATGCGACCGGCCATGACGACCAGTAACGAGATCGTTACCAATGTCTACGACGAGATCATCTCCGTTCCGCTTGAGGCCCTGCATTCGGATAGCCTGCCTTTCGTTTACAAAAGGCAGGCCGGCGCAATCGTTCGCCAGGAAGTGATCACCGGACCATCTAACGATGTGGGAATTATAATCGACCATGGCTTGGAAAAGGGGGATGAGGTTTTCCTCGCTGTCCCCACGAATACAGAGAACCTGGAGTTCGTACCGATCGACCAGGCCATCAAGGAAAAAATCCTTGCCGAGCAGGAAGCGGATGCCCGTCGTCGCAAAGCAGAAGCCATGGAGCGCAGGAAAGAGGTCAGCGACATAGAGCCACCCAGTAGCTCTTCCGGTGATGGAGGGGGCGTCATTATTATCCGGTAAATGCGTTGTCAAGTATTAGCTGCCGGGCTTTTATTCCGTTTGGAAATTATCCATCATGAAGCGAACCTTTTTTAATTTTATCTTAGCTATTGAAGGCATAAACTCCAATAAGCTTCGTGCTTTTCTCACAGCACTGGGTATCATCTTCGGGGTTGGAGCTGTGATCGCCATGCTGGCGATCGGCACCGGCGCCAAAGAATCCATTCTGGAACAGATGAAGCTCATCGGCACCAATAATATTGTCATCCAGTCAAAGGTTCTCTCAGCGGAGGACCTGGAAGAACAGAGTGGAGAACAGGAGAACAACAATCAGAGCGAGAAACTGCCTTTTTCGCCTGGCCTAACCCTGGAAGACGCCAGCGCAATCCGGGATATGATTCCCCAGGTGGACCGGCTCAGCCCGGAAGTCATTATTTCCACTAATGTCGTGCGTGCCGGCAAGTTACAGCGCGCCAAGTGTATCGGCGTCACCAATGATTTCTTCGAACTCAACCGGCTGGAGGTAGGGCGCGGCAACTTTTTTCACTCCCTGCATCTGGAGGGCGGACGGCCGGTAGCGATCATTGGGAAAAATATTCAGACCCAATTCTTTAGTAAGGAAGACCCCATTGGGCAGCGGATCAAATGTGGGAATACCTGGCTGACCATCATCGGCGTACTGGAACGACGCAGCGCCAGCCGGGAGAACCTGCAGGAACTAGGTATTCGCGATTTCAACGCCGATGTATATGTTCCCGTTACGACTTCCCTGCTGCGCTTCAAAAACCGGGCGGCCGTAGACCGGGATGACCTGCAAAGGGGCCGCCGAAATAATGAGTTGGAGGATAAAAACTATCATCAGCTCGACCGGCTGGTTGTTCGGGTCTCCGATTCAAAAAAGCTGCAGGTCAGCGCCGACGTGATCGCCCGCTTTCTCAAACGCCGCCATGCCGGACAGGTAGACTTCGAAATCGAAGTACCGGAACTGCTGCTCGAACAGGAACAGCGCACCCAGGATACTTTCAACCTGGTGCTGGCCGTCATTGCCGGCATCTCGCTGCTCGTCGGCGGTATCGGCATCATGAATATCATGCTGGCCTCCGTCATGGAGCGGATCAAGGAAATTGGCGTGCGTCGTTCACTTGGCGCCAAACGCCAAGATATTATTCTCCAGTTCTTGTTCGAAGCGGTCCTCATCAGTCTGATCGGAGGGCTCGTAGGCGTGCTCACCGGACTACTGGCGGCAAGCACCATTTCGGCTTATGCAGGCATACCGACGATCGTTTCATTCTGGTCCATCTTCCTCTCTTTTGGCGTGGCTGCCTCGGTAGGACTGGTATTCGGTATTTTTCCCGCACGCAAGGCGGCTCAGCAAGACCCTATAAAAGCATTGCGCACGGAATAAAAGAATGATCGGTTAATGCTTCGAAAAATCCATCAATCATCGAATTATCAAATTCATTATGCAGCAGCTCCGTCCTGTTTTCACCCTGCTGGCCTTACTGGGGGGCCTGTCCGCTTTTGCACAAAGCGATACCATCAACTTGTCACTGGAACAACTGATCCGTATCGCCCAAAGTGATGCGCCCGACGTGCAGATCGCCAAAACGGCGCTCAATAATAACTATTGGCGTTATCAGTCCTTCCTGGCTGATTATAAGCCCCAGATCGATTTGTCGGCCACCCTGCCTGATTTTAACCGGGCCATCGACGCTATTACCCAGCCGGACGGTTCAGAAATTTTCAAGGAGCGAACCCTGATGCGGAATAATGTCGGTATCAGTATCCGGCAGGATGTGGCCCTGACAGGCGGCACTATATTCGCCAGAACAGATATTGCCCGCCTCGATATTTTTGCCTCCTCAGGTAATGACCGGAGTATTTCCTACCTCACAACACCTATATCTATTGGATTCCTCCAACCGGTCTTCGGCTTTAATAACCTTCGTTGGGCCAAACGCATTCAACCGCTGGTGTACGACGAAGCACAACGCGTTTACTCGGAGGACATGGAATTCGTCGCCTTCGAAACCGCCCAGCTTTTTTTTGAAATCCTCATCGCCCAGTACAACCTCGAAGCCGCTTCCCGCGATAAAGCCGACGCCGATACGCTCTACCAGATTGCCGAAGGCCGCTTCGGCGTAGGCCGGATCGCAGAAACCGAACTGCTGCAGTTCGAACTTAACGCCCGCAATGCTGATGCCGAACTGGCCCAGCGAACCCTGGATTTGCAAACCAGCACCGAACAGCTGCGCGATTTTCTGGGAATACGCTCTGCTACTTATTTTCAGATGGATATCCCCGACGAGTTACCCATATTCGGCATCAACCCGGATACCGCGCTGGCTTACGCCCGTGAGTACCGCAGCGAGTCGGTAACTTTCAAACGCCGCCTGTTGGAAGCCAGGCGGAACCTCGCTCAGGCTAAAGGGGAAACGGGACTCAACGTGGATATCTTCGCCTCCTTCGGCCTGCAGCAAACTGCTCCGACCCTTTCGGATGCCTACACTTCCCCGCTTGATAACGAACGCATCACCATAGGACTGGACGTTCCCATCGCCGACTGGGGAAAGACCCGCGCCCGCCGCGAAATCGCCCAGTCGAACCTCGAGCTTACCCAGCGCCGCGTCGCTCAGGACCGCGTGCAGTTCGAACGGGAAGTACTCATTAAAGTGCAGCAGTTCGACCTCATTCGGGATCAGGTCGACATAGCCCGGCGCGCCCTCGATATCGCACAGAAAAAACGGGAGCTGAACCGAAACCGGTACCTCGTCGGGAAAGTCGGCGTTACGGATCTCAACGTGGCTATCTCCGAAGAAATCAATGCCCGGCGCAATTACGTCAACTCCCTGCGCGACTTCTGGCTGGCTTACTACGAACTCCGCCTGCTAACCCTTTTTGATTTTCAGGAAAACCGGCCGCTGATCAGAAGTGTAGAGGGACGGAATTAATTTTGGTTTAAGCCACCTGAATTGCCGGCGTATCAATGGTTTCGCATCAGACCGGGCGACAAGAGAAAAAGAAGACCGGAAGAGAATCCAGTTTTTCAGCTCCCCGCTGCTATTCAAATTCTTCTCTCAATTGGCGAACCTTTTTTCGAATGGACTGTCCTGGAATAAGTAATGAATTTTGTGTTTTCACTAACGGGTGCTCGTCACGGCCACCCCTTCAATGAACGAAAATCAACTCTCACCAAGGAATGAGTGATATTGAAACCCTAAGCCGGATCATCCGTAACAGGAGATCTGTTTTTCCCGCCATGTTTAAGGAGGAGCAGGTAGATGATGAGCTAATCCACCAGATTCTGGAAAATGCCAACTGGGCGCCTACTCATCGCAACACCGAACCCTGGCGTTTTCACGTTTACACCGGCGAAGCTTTGAAAAAAGTCGGGGACTACCTCGCAGCATATTATAAGGCGCACACCGCCGAAGCGGCCTTTTCTGAGGTGAAATATCGGAAGAACCGTAAAAAGCCTGTCCAATCGAGCCATGTCATCTTTATCTGCATGCAGCGGGACCCTCAGGAACGAGTGCCGGAATGGGAAGAACTGGCTGCTGTTTCCTGCGCGGTGATGAACATGTGGCTGAGTTGTACCGCTCTGGGTCTGGGTTGCTACTGGAGCACCCCGGCCGCCGCCCTGAATGCTGGCGAATTTCTCGGGTTGAAAGAGGGAGAACGCTGCTACGGCATGATGTACCTTGGCGTCCCGGAGCCGGAGCTCAAGCTTTCTTCTGAGCGGGGCGATATTCAAGAGAAGGTGGTGTGGCAAAATAGTTGATCTGCCGAGTTCTTCGGCATCCAGGAACTCAGTTTCCATCCTCTCCCACAAACGGCACATCTTCCATTACTTCCAGTCGCAGGGAGGTAATCATGAATTCTTCTAACTGTATCCATTGTGTGGCGATACGCGGAGAGAGGGCTTTCGACATTTTCTTGAAGTATTTGCGTTCCAGCTTGAGGATGTCCTGACGCAGGGAAAAAGACTGCTCCATCATTGCTTTTGCCTGATCATCACTGATATTCTCATAGCGCTCGCTGTAATCTTCAATCAGGCGTAACCAGGAAGTCCCCAGACGCTGACGTTCGGTTTCATATGGGTTATAGATAGACCAGAACTTGGAAGCCTCCGATTCAGAAAGCTGCATAAATTTCTCAATAATCGCCCTTTTTTCCTTATTGAAAGTCATCCGGAAAAAGGGATCGGCATCTTCCATTTGCGCCATACTGCTGAGGGGAACGAGGAGCAGGCAGGTACCCAGAAAAATAAGACTGGTTTTCATGGATTCGGCTTTTTGTTTCTCCGGCTAAGTTAAACTAAAAATGGATACGGTACTGGAAAACCGGGTAAAATCCCAGCTCGTAGACGGTCTTGATACCCTTCAATGCCCGGCTGTAAGTTTGGAATCAGAAATTCCGCTGATTAGTATTATGCTGAAACTCCATGGCAAATTCACGCAGCACCCTTTTGTTTTTCCTGCTACGACGATAACTCCATCCAGCGTGGTGATTTGCAGGAGAGCAGTTTTAGGTTTTCTTAAAAAATTTCGGGTATAGCCCTTAATTCCCCTTTTGCAGTATCATGGAATGTTGTCCGAAATCGGTTGTCAGCATCAGGATGTAAGTGCCGGTAGCCAAGCCTTCGAGGGGTAAATTGATTTGGTGTTCTCCCTGCGCCAGCCTGCCCTGATCAGAGGTGCGAAGCAAACTTCCTTTCGTATCGAAAAGCGTCGTGGTAACCTGAGCGGAATTTTTCAGCTCGAGTTCCAGCCGGGTAAGATCGGCAGCCGGATTGGGAAACGGACCGCGGACGGTAAACTGATCGGTTACGGTAGAAAGGGTAGGGGTGGAGGTCGGCAGTCCTTCCCGTAGTGGTATTTTGGTCGTATAAATTTCGATGTTGCCGTCATTGGTTCTTCCGTCCGCCCAGAAGGGGATGGCGTAGTTAGCTGTGGTGACCACCTGGGTGTACTCCCCTATACCGAAATTGGCGTTGCTTTCCCCGATTCTGGCGAAGTCGCTGGCCATGGCGGAGACCGGAAAATCGGGTTCGAAAAGCTGTCCGCCGTCTTTGGAATAGGTCATGTAGTATTTGGTGTTCACGTTGGCGCTGTCTTCCCGGCGGTCGTACCAGGTCATGACCACTGTGCCCTCCTCATTGACGGCGAGGCTGGGAAAGAACTGATGGGTGGTAGGGTTGGGGTCATTGTTGAGCACGCGAGCCGCCGACCAGTTGGCGCCGCCATCAGCCGATTCACTGAAGTAGATATCCAATCCGGTTGTAACCGGCTGACCGGGGCCGTCGGAGGTCCATACGGCATACAGTTTGCCGTCGTCGGGGCCGCCGGATCGATCTACCCGCAGGTGAGGGCAGGGGTACATACGCGCCGAATCGATGCCCACCACCGGGCAAGGACTGGGGTTGGGAGCCTCCGGCGGGAAGCAGGGTAGATGCAGTTCGGAAATGGGAGAGGGAGCGGAAAAGGTCTGGCCGCCATCCACCGAACGGCTATGATACAGTGAAATGCTGCTGTCTTCCAGCCTGGCGCCGGCAAACATCAGGTGAATATGCCCCTGATTGTCAACATCGATGCTGGTGAATTGCGCGAAAGCAAAATCATCGGGCGTGACCCTCGCGATCTCCGAATCGATCGTGTCGGCAAGAGTTTCTTTTCGCTTGACCAGGATCTGGTAGCTTGTATCACTGAAGTCGATTTCAGCGTAAGCGATGTAAATATTATCGCGGTAGGCCGAATTAGAGCGGTCCACGGCCATCCACTGCTTGTCCACAAAGCGTCCGGTGGGTTCTAACAAATCACCAATGGAACCTCCGTCGATAATGTCCGGCTGTCTTTGCCAGGTAGCGCCGCCATCTCTGGAAATAGCCCAGTTAAGGGCTATTTTCACATCAAAGGGCAGCTCCAGCGTCAGGGTTAGCCAGGAGAGGTAAGCGGTTCCTTCGGAGTCGAAAACTAGAATGGGATCGCCGCCGCCGGCAATGATCCCTTCGTTGATGTCATTCACGCCGTCAAACTGGCTGAGTTTCCAGCTGGCGCCAAAATCCGAGGTATAGTAAATAGGAAAAGAAAGCGCTGGTCCGAGTACGCCTTCCGAGAATTTCATTGCCGCGACGATCATGTTGTTGGTGTCAACCGGATTGACCGCTGCGTGTATCTCCGATTCGGTTTCGGGGCTGCTGCTGATTCCGCGCTCAGGTTCATCCCTGAAGGCGGGAAGGGTAGGGGCGGGCGTTTGCGCTGCCGGCCTCTCTAATTGCTGTTTCAGATCCGCGGATTTAGCTAAGCTCCTGATATCCTTACGAATTTTCTTCTTCAGTGTGCGCTGCATCATATCCAGGGTCCAGTCCTTATCGAATTGTTGCCCGGAAAGTTCAGATGACATTCCACACATCACCAGAACCAACAGTATTAATAGCCTCAACTGCATGACATAGTTTTTAGGATTAAAAAATTGCTTGTGCGCTGATCACCAGTCATCAGTGATCAAAATGGTTGATTTTTGTCTGTTGGTAGATAGTGCGTACTTTCCGGCGGGAAAAGAAGATTATGGATGGTTGCTCAGCCGGTGAAACTAATCAAATTTGAACAATTTGACCTTATTCTCTGCCTTTTTTCTGAGGATTTTACGCTGTTCCGCTTACTGCCGGACCGGATACCGGTAAAATTTACCTTCAGCTGAAAACTTTTCCGTCAACCGGTTAAATGCTGTTTCCCCTTTCCTTATCTTTCTGAAGTCTATTTCAGGATCGGCCAGAATTGATGTCCCAATCACCCTTCAGATTATGAATATCGAAGACTTTCGCGAATATTGCCTTTCGAAATCAGGGGTTGAAGAAACCCTGCCTTTTGGTCCCGACACTCTTGTATTCAAAGTTATGGGCAAGGTGTTTGCCCTTACCGGTCTTGACAGTGAGGACTTCACCGTCAACCTCAAGTGTGATCCCGCCCGCGCTCAACAGTTGCGCGAGCAATACCCCGAGGTGCGTCCCGGGTGGCACATGAACAAGAAACATTGGAATACCGTTGATTTCGGAGGCAGTCTGAAAGAGACGTTTCTCCAGGACTTGATCGACCACTCTTACGAACTGGTCGTACAAAAACTGCCGAAGCGAGACCGGCAAACCTTGTTACGTTGACGAAACTTTTGAACCTTTAAGGTTTCGTCAACGTAAACTCATCTTAAGAAAAAACTAAAGCTTGGACCAAAAGAAACGCCAAGTCGACTTCCTTATCGTAGGGCAGGGCATCGCCGGTACCCTGCTCACTCACTTCCTGCTGGAAGACGGCCATAGCGTGCATGTCATCGATCCGGCACACGAATACTCCGCCTCGCGCGTGGCCGCCGGTCTCATCAATCCGATCACCGGCCGTCATTTTGTCAAGTCCTGGCGCATTGAAGAGCTGATTCCCTCGGCAGAAAAAACCTATCGAGATCTCGAGGCCAAGCTTGGCATCGAGATCTTTCATCCCCGTGGGCTCATCCGGTCTATGTTCTCCGTACGGCAGGAAAATGACTGGCTTTCCCGTACCGGCGATCCTTCCTACGCGCCCTATATGAAAGAGGAAGCCGATCTCGGCGATTACCGGGAAGCTGTTCATCCGGCGCATAGCTACGGTGAAGTCCGTCATGCCGCCCAGGTCAATATTGAGGAAGTGGTGACTGCCTACCGTCGCTATCTACTGGAAAGAGACCTGCTGATCCCCTCCTCCTTCGATTATCCTTCCCTCTCTCTTTCTCCGGAAGTAATACCTGAAGGACAGAGCCGGAACACGGCGGGTGGCCAGGAAGAGGAATGGGTGTCCTATCAAGGCCTTCTCGCCAAACAGGTCATCTTCGCTGAAGGCTACTGGGCGCAATTCAATCCTTTTTTCAGTTATCTGCCTTTCAAAGGGGACAAAGGCGATGTGTTGATTATCCGTATTCCCGGCGCTCACTTTGAAAGGATCCTTAAGCACCGGGTATTCCTGGTCCCGCTTAAAGACGATCAGTACTGGGTTGGAGCTACTTATGTAAAGGAATTTGAAACGGCAAAACCGGTAGCAACGGGCAAGACTGAAATGCTGCGCCGCCTGCGCGAAACGCTGCGCATCCCCTTTGAAATAGTCGAACACAGGGCCGCCGTCCGGCCTACTGTTAAAGATCGCCGTCCTTTTCTCGGCCGGCATCCGGATTTTCCGCAACTGGCTATTTTTAACGGGCTGGGCACCAAAGGGACTTCCCTGGGTCCTTTTTTCGCCAGGCAGCTCATCAATCATTTAACAAAAAACGATACTTTGGACGAAGCGGTGAATATCGCCCGCTACGAAAAGGAAAAGACCTGAATACAGGCTACGGGGGCCCGGGTCGCTCTTAGGCCAATTCCCTCTTCTCAGATAACAGAAAAAAATAATGGTCCTGTTTATGTAATTTTCAACAAGGAGGCATCTTACCATTGCATAAGCATTGATAAATAAGGTTTAGTGCACAATATTTGAATGTGCTGCATCCTTTTAAATATAAATAATCCTAAAGACAAATCCTTTCTATGAGGTTCAAGCAAATTCCATGGACATTTGGCTTTCTCCTGCTTTCCCTGCTTTGGGGAAAGGACGCATTAGCTCAATCAGATTCCGGTATGACCGATTACAGTCAGGATACCTACGAACAGGAATGGGAAAAAATTGATTCGCTCGACCGCGAAGGGCTTTGGCGCTCGGCGCTGGAGGCCGTCGAGGATCTCTACGGACGCGCCCGGGCGGATAATAATCCGGCTCAGGTGATCAAAACGGTGATCTACCGCAGTAAATACGAGGCGCAGCTGTCAGAAGACGGACTCGTTCAGGTCATCGGCAAGCTGGAAAAAGAACTGCAGGGCGCCGCTTTTCCCGTGCGTCCCATCCTGCAATCCATGCTCGGCGAGCTTTATCAAGGCTACGTCGACCAAAACAGCTGGTCCTTCTCCGACCGGACCACGGTCGTTGATTATGATTCACAAGATATCCAGACCTGGTCGATCGAACAGCTCAACGAGCGTATTCTGCAACTGTTCGAAGCCTCCGTACAGGACGAGCGGCTGAAACAAGTGCCCATTGAAAACTTTGAGGAGATCACTACCGGGTCCAGCAATGTGGAAGGCCTGCGCCCCACGCTTTACGATTTTCTGGTACATCGCGCCGTTGATCAGTTTCGCAACGAAAGGGTCTATATTACCCAGCCGGCCTACGCCTTCGATATCCGTGATACGGTCGCCTTCGCGGATGTCTCCACTTTTATTGAGCACAACTTCCAAACCAGGGATACCAACTCTTATCATTATCAGACCCTTTTGTTGTTTCAGGATTTGCTGGCTTTTCATGAGGATGACGAAGATCCCGCAGCACTGGTGGATGCCGACTTGAAGCGCCTGGATTTTGTATACGACCAAGCAGTGCTTGCGAAAAAGGATACCTTCTTTCTGCAGGCCCTGCGGCAATTGCGAGAAAATTACAGCGCCTATCCCATAGTGACGAAAGCTGACTACCGCCTCGCCCGCTGGCACTATGAACAGGGACGGCAGTACGATCCTTCTCATGCCAAACAATACCAGTGGGAATATAAAGCGGCGAAAGCGATCTGTGAACAGGCCCTTAGCGCTTATCCGGAATCTTACGGAGCGGAACAGTGCCGGCAGCTCGAGGAGCAGATTCTACAACCCGTCTTGAATGTTCAAACCGAACAGGTCAATATCTCCGGCAAGCCTCTTTTGACTCATATCAGCTACCGCAATCTAAAGCAAGCTCATTTTCGCATTGTCCAACTGGAAGAATCGGATCGCGATAGTCTGGATCGCGTGGGAATAGATAAAAAGCTGACTTATCTCAAAAAGAAAAAAGCATTGCGGACCTGGACTGTAGCACTTCCGGAAGTGGGCGATTTTCAGCAACACAGCACGGAAATCGGATTGGATCCGCTGCCCCTTGGCATGTATGCCCTGATGAGCGGCGGATCAGCACAATTGACTACGGAAGCCTCACCGGCGGGCATACTCTTTTTTCATGTGTCGAATATTGGCAGCCTGGAGCGAAGTGCGGTACCGGAAGGTTCTGATTTTGCGGTCGTGCATCGTGATTCGGGGAAACCGCTGGAAGGGGTGAAAGCTTCCTTTTACGTCCGTCAGTACAATCGCAGCACCAGAGAACAAGAATATCGCCTGGTGAGCAGCACGACGAGCGATGCCGAGGGTTTTGTCCGTCCTGATTTGCCGGAAAACGGTTATTACCAGGTAAAATACGAACTGGGGGACGATCAGCTCTTCATCCGGGAAGGCTTTTCGAATTATTCGCGCTACTACATGCCTTCCCAGGAAAATCAACGCACGCATTTTTTTCTCGACCGGGCCATTTACCGCCCTGGGCAGACGGTTTATTTCAAAGGGATTGCGCTTGCGCAAAATAGCGATGAAGCCCCCCGTATCCTCGTCGACCGGGAAGCGACTGTCAAACTGTACGATGTCAACCGGCAACTGGTTGACGAATTAACGCTGCGCAGTAACGAATACGGTACTTTCAACGGTTCTTTTCGGGCGCCGGAAGGCGGCTTGCGCGGACAAATGACCCTGGAATGCAGCATAGGCCCTTCCAGTACAAGCTTTCGCGTAGAAGAATACAAACGCCCTCGCTTTGAAGTCACCTATAACCCCCTCGACCAAGCATACGATCTCGGTGATCAGGTGGATGTCAGCGGACAGGCCAAAGCCTACGCCGGTAGTAATATTGGTGGTGCTCCGGTTCAGTACCGGGTGGTTCGTCAGGTGCGTTTCCCCTGGTGGCCGGTTTGGCGCAGCGGCCGTATTTCTCCCCCGCCGGGCAGTCAGGAAATGGAAATTGCCAACGGCGTAACGACTACCGGTGAAGACGGTTCCTTCGCATTTTCTTTTACAGCTATTCCGGATGCTTCTATTCCCAAAGAACGGAATCCGGCTTTCACTTACCGGATTCACGCCGAGGTGACCGATATCACTGGTGAAACCCAGACGGCGGAGAAATCCGTCACCTTGGCCTATCTCGGACTGAAGGCCAGTGTTCAGACCCCGAAACAGGCCGACCGGACAAAGCCGCTGACCTTGCCGGTTCGCACGACAAACCTCGACGGCCAGCCCATCGCCTCCGATGTCGACCTGAAGATCTACCGGCTGGATGCTCCGGATCAGGTGTTCATTAACCGCTACTGGCGACAGCCCGATCAGCCACTTATGGACGAAACCGATTTCCGCCGGCGCTTTCCGTTTTATCCCTACGCTCAGGAGGATGAACCGCATACCTGGCCCCACGCCGAAGAAGTGCTGGTCGAGCAATTCAATACCGGAGAACTGGATACAGTATCGGCCAATACGGAAGCCTGGCCGGTAGGGCATTACGAAGTCCATCTGACTACTAAGGATAGCGAGGGGCAAGAAATCGAGGTCAAACAGTTCTTTACTCTCTACGACAGTGAGCAGGGCGCCGTTCCCGCTACCACCCTCGGTTGGCAAGATCTGGAGGATGGCCCATTTGAACCTGGTGCAACCGCCCATCTGCGGCTGGCCACCAGCGCTGATGAGTTGTATGTGCGCTACGATCTGGAACGCGCCCGGGGAGAATTGATCCGGCGCGGCTGGCTCAATGTCAAGGACTGGACAGCAGTAGGCTATGAAGTCGAGGAAGCCGATCGCGGAAATCTCCATAGCCACGTCGCCTATGTGAAACACAATCGTGCCTATAGCTGGACCGGACGCATTCAGGTGCCCTGGTCGAATAAAGAACTTGAAATCGAATATTTTAGCTTCCGCGAAAAGCTGCGGCCCGGCGCTGAGGAAAACTGGCAGCTGAAAATCAAGGGCCCGGCCGGCGAACAGGTAGCCGCGGAAATGGTTGCCACCTTATACGATGCATCCCTCGATCAGTTTGTCCGTCACGATTGGTCCTTTCAACCTTTCCCTATTCATAACTACGTAGTGCGCAACTGGTCGTCGCGCTATTTTGCCGCAGCCGACGGCGCCTTTTACAATCCTCGCCCTTCCCGCGAAGGGGATCGGAAAGTTCAGCAATACCGCCACCTCAACTGGTTCAACTTCTTCCGTTACGGCGCCATCGCCGGAGAAATGGTGCAGTACCGGGCTATGGCCGATTCGGCAATGCCTGCAGCAAGAATGGAAACCCTGCAGGGCGCTCCGATGGAGGAAGCCGAAGCAAGCGCAAAAACACAAGCAGAACCCGCGCCGCCGCCGACAGAGCCGGAAACACCGGAGGCAGAAGAACCGGCGCCCGTACAGGTGCGCACCAATCTCGACGAAACGGTTTTCTTCCTGCCGGAGCTGCGCACCGACGCGGAAGGCAATATCCTGATCAACTTCACGATGAATGAGGCGCTGACGCGATGGAAATTCCTGGGTCTGGCGCATACCAAAGAACTGGCTTACGCCCTTACGCAGCAGGAAGTCATTACGCAAAAGGAATTGATGGTGTTGCCCAATGCGCCCCGCTTTGTGCGGGAAGGCGATGAAATAGAGTTCGTCGCCAAAGTGAGTAACCTCACCGAAACGACCCAAGCAGGCGCCGCCACTCTGCAGTTGTTCGATGGCCTAACCATGGAACCTGTCGACGCCGCGCTGGGCAACGAACAGCCGGAGGTCTCCTTTGAAGCCGGCCCCGGACAGTCGGCCCGCGTAGCCTGGAAACTGGAAATACCAAAAGGAAAAGTATCGCTCTTGGTGCATCGCGTGATTGCTAAAGCCGGCGCCTATTCCGATGGAGAAGAGGATGCGCTCCCGGTGCTCACCAATCGCACGCTGGTGACCGAAAGCATGCCGATAACCGTGCGTGGCAAGGAGAAGAATACCTTCACCTTTGAACGTCTGGAACAGGCTGCCCGGTCGCCAAGCCTGGAACAGCATACCTTAACCCTGGAATTTACCTCCAATCCGGCCTGGTTCGCCGTTAAGGCATTACCTTACCTGATGGAATACCCACACGAGTGTTCCGAACAGATCTTTAGCCGCCTTTACGCCAACAGCCTGGCTCGCGCTGTAGTCGCCAATCATCCCCGTATTGAGAAGATCTTCGATGCATGGCGCACCGAAGGCGGACTGGAAAGCGAACTGATGCGCAATCAGGAACTGAAAGCTGTGCTGCTGGAAGAAACGCCCTGGGTGCTGCAGGCTCAAAGTGAAACGGAGCAACGCAAAAATATCGCTTTGCTCTTCGATCTGGATCGCATGCAGCGCGAACGGGAGACTGCACTGCGCAAGTTGATTGAGCTGCAGCAGTCTGGAGGCGGCTTCGCCTGGTTTGCCGGGGGCCGGGAAAACTGGTTTATCACCCAATACATTGTAGAGGGTATGGGCCGCTTGCGGGCACTGGAAGTCATCGACACACAACAGGAGGATGCCGGGGCGATGATCCGCAATGCCATCGACTTTATCGACCGGAAAATACACGAACACTACAACAAATTACAGGAAGGGGCTAAAGAAGGCAGAATCGACCTGTCGGAAGATCATCTCAGTCAACTGTCTGCCCACTATCTCTATGCCCGGAGTTACTTTCCGGAAATTCCCAAAGAGAAACCCGTGGAAGAGGCGTTCACCTATTTCATGGAACAGGCCGAAAAATACTGGCTCGACAAAGGGATTTACGAACAGGGGCTGATCGCTGTTGCTACTCACCGGGAAGACCGGAAGGATACAGCCCTGCGCATTACCCGCTCCTTGCGGGAGCGCGCGCTGCGCAATGAGGAGCTCGGGATGTACTGGAAGTATCCCCGCGGCTGGTACTGGCACCAGTTGCCGATTGAAACGCACGCCCTCATGGTGGAAGTGTTCGCGGAGGTAGCCCAGGATGCGGAAACAGTAGATGAATTGCGTATTTGGCTACTGAAAAACAAACAGGTCAATCACTGGGAAACAACCAAGGCCACCGCGGCGGCTGTCTACGCACTTTTTAATCAGGGAGAATCTCTGGCCACCGACTGGTTGACGGAAAGTGAGCAGGTAGAGGTAGATTTTGCCGGGGTGAAGAAAAAATATTACCAGCCGGAACTCGAGGAGGCGGAAAATGAAGCGGAGGCCGGCACCGGCAATTTTCAGGTCACCTGGAAAGGAACGGAAATCCGGACAGATATGAATCGTATCCGGGTGAAAAACCCCAATCCCCATATCGCATGGGGCAGCCTGCACTGGCAGTACTTCGAGGACCTGGATAAGATCAGCACTTTCCGGGAAGCACCGCTCAACATCGTTAAGCAGCTCTACCGGCAGCAAGCTTCTGAAACCGGACCCCAACTGCTTGAAGTCACGCCGCGTACCCGCCTGACTCCGGGTGACTTGCTAACCGTTCGCATTGAATTGCGCGTAGATCGCGATATGGAGTACATTCACATGAAAGACCTGCGCGCCAGCGGTCTGGAACCGGTCAATGTGCTTAGCCAGTACAAGTGGCAGGGCGGTCTGGGCTACTACGAAAGCACCGGAGATGCCGCTACGCACTTTTTTATCGACTATCTGCCCAGAGGCACTTACGTCTTTGAGTACCCCCTGCGCGTCGCTCATCAGGGGGATTTCTCCAACGGCATAAGCACTATTCAGAGCATGTATGCTCCGGAGTTTAACAGCCACTCCGAAGGAGTGCGCATACGGGTGGCGGCGGAGGAGAACTAAGTCCGCTGAATGCTGGGCTACCATTACAAGACTGTAGGAGGAAGGCGGGTCACAAGTATTCCGAAGAAAACGCAGTATTTGGTCCTTTCTACCCGGCTGGTCGTCGAAGAAAAACAGATTTGATCCAAAGCAGTGTTAAAATTGTTGTCATGTTTGAAGTTCTCTGAACAATTTATCCGATATTCAGAAAAAAACTGCAAATTTTGGACAGAAAAAAAATCTTCGAATACGCTGCAAAAGGATTTAAAGAAAGAATTATGGGTGAAAACCAGAATAGCCAGCGTGGCAAACACGCCGAAACCGTCATTCGCAATCACGTCATCTGGTCGCTTGGCGCCGGGTTTATTCCCGTTGTTGCCGCCGATGTGCTGGCGGTTAGTGCACTGCAACTCGATATGATCCGGCAGTTGTGCCGGGTTTATGACGTGAATTTCTCAGAAACACAAGGTAAGGCGATTGTCACCTCCCTCACGAGTTCGACCATTGCCCGGCTCGGCGCGACAAGCCTGACCAAGCTTATCCCCGTCGTCGGCTCTATCGTTGGCGGTGTGACCAATTCGATATTCGCCGGCGCATCTACCTATGCTCTCGGGGAAGTGTTCAAAAAGCATTTTGAATCCGGAGGTACAATTCTTGACTTCGATCCCGACCGCCTGAAAAAAATGTACAAGGAAAAATTCGAGAAAGGTAAAAAGGTGGCCGAACAATTGCGGAAGCAACAGCAAAAAGAAGATCAGCAACGGCAAGCCGAGTCCGCAGAAACGCCAGCTGCCGCTACAAAAGCAGAACGCCATACCCGCGAGGAACCCAAAGTGGAAATCAGCTCCTCCTCTGATGCCATCACCCGCCTGAAAGAACTGGCTGACCTGCGCGACGGGGGCGTGATCTCGGAAGAGGAATTTCAGGAAATGAAAAAACGCGTCATCGAAAGCTTTAAGTAAAATAGAAAATCCGAAAGAAGAAATAAGGAAAAACGCGAACGGCGCACTTCCTTATTTCGTCTTTCCTATTTCCCCCTCCACCTTGCCACCGGTTCCACCCCATGCCCGGTGAATTCTCCTTTCAGGAACTTGTAGTACCCGGTGACGGCGATCATCGCTGCATTGTCAGTGCAGTATTCAAACTTGGGTATGAAAGTGTTCCAGCCCAGCGCTTTGCCTCGTTGTTCCATGTTGCGGCGCAGTTCTGAATTAGCCGAAACGCCACCTGCAACAGCAACTTCACGGATGCCGGTCTTTTCGGCTGCTTGTTCCAGTTTATTCATCAGTATAGAAACGATCCGTTGTTGTACCGAGGCGCTGATATCGGCAATGTTTTTTTCAATAAATTGCGGGTCTTTCTTCAGGTTTCGTTTGAGAAAATAGAGGATGGAAGTTTTCAAACCGCTGAAACTGAAGTCCAGCCCCTCGATCCGGGGTTCGGGGAATTCGAAGCGTGCTTCTCCTTGCTGCGCCAGGCGGTCGATATGGGGGCCGGCCGGATAGTCCAGCCCCAGTAATTTCCCCGTTTTATCGAAGGCTTCGCCGGCGGCATCATCCAGGGTGCGGCCGATGACTTCCATGTCCAGATAATCACGCACCAGTACGATCTGAGTATGTCCTCCCGATACCGTCAGACACAGAAAGGGAAAGGAAGGATAGGGCTTTTCGGCAAAATGCGCCAGCACGTGGGCAACCATGTGATTGACCTCGATCAGCGGAATATTTAAGCTGAGGGCAAGCCCCTTGGCGAATGTCATCCCGACAATAAGAGAGCCGATGAGTCCCGGCCCCCGGGTAAAGGCGACCGCTGAGAGTGAATCGCGGCTGACCCCCGCTCGTTTAATGGCTAAATCCACGACCGGTACAATATGCGCCTGATGCTCCCGCGAGGCCACTTCGGGCACCACGCCTCCGTAAGCGCGATGGGCCTCCTGCACCGATACCACATTACTTAAAACTTTTCCATCCTGAATAACAGCAGCTGCCGTATCGTCACAAGATGATTCTATTCCTAAAATTATTGCGCTCATGTTTGTTAAATAGGAAGAATACTTATAAATTTATTCTCGCTTGGCGAAAAGCGGATAAAGTTGCAAAATTAGTCGCTTTTATCCGAAAAAGCGCAAGGCAATCTCCCCACAAGTACTTTTGCCTCATCGGCGAAGAAAACGAGAGCTTGAAGTTAACGGAAATAAAATTCCGTCCTTCTTCTACAACCGGCTAAAATTCATACCAGTAAAACGCAGCTTTTGTTTGCATCAGGCCCCGCAAGATCTATCCGGTAAAACGGATATCCGCCGGCCAGGTAATAACAAATCATTACGACGATCAGACGACCATCGAAAAGGCACTATTGCCGGGTTGGGGGGTCTGTTTATTGATCAAAACGGCTGCCGTCAGTTAAAGAGTAAAAAGCGCGAACTCCGGTTCGGGTTGCTATCACTATTTTATTTTGTAAAATTACGAAACACTTGAATCATGGCCGTATCTGTCAGAGCAAAACCGAAGAGCGAGGTAATTCAAACGGGCAAACACACAGAAAGGGGCGGTTCCCTCAACTGTGTGGTGGCAAAAGGCACCAGAATTGAAGGGCAGTTTAAATCATCGGAAAACATGCGCCTGGACGGCGTTGTGGTCGGTGACGTCCTCTGTGATAAAAAACTGGTCCTGGGAGAAACAGGAAAAGTAGAGGGAACCATCAACACCCTGGATGCTGTGATTATGGGGCATATTATCGGTGAACTGAAGGTCAACGGGGTGCTGCATCTCAACAGTACAGCCAATATCGAGGGAGATATTACGGCGAAGAAAATGATCGTTGAGGAAGGCGCCCGTTACAACGGAGCCTGTAAGATTGGATGACGATGAAGTGACTTACAGATCGGTTTGTTTCTCTTTGTCCGGCAATTTATCTAAAATTGCATTTGGAGAAATCCGCGGATTTAAAGAAAAAACCTTATTATTGCATCAAAACAAACCGAGAAATGAGATTAGTCATCAACCTGATTCTAGCTGCAATTGTAGTTGGCCTTGTCTGGGTTTTGATCAGCAGCATCCGGGAGCCTATTGCCTTTAAGGCCGAACGGAATAAGCGTGAACAAGCGGTGATCGATAAGCTGATCATGATCCGCGATGCCCAGGAAGCATTCCGGGATATCGCAGGAGGCTTCGCGCCCAGTTTCGATTCCCTGAAGGAAGTACTGCGCAACGACAGCTTCGTCCTGATCAAGGTTATCGGCGATCCTGATGATCCCAACTTTACGGGAGAGATCATCTACGATACCACCTATACGCCGGCTTACGATTCTATCAGAAAAATCGGTATCCGGCTCGATTCCCTCGAGTATATACCGTACAGCGGAGGCGCTACGTTCAACATTTCAGCAGACACCATTACCTACCAGAATACTCTCGTCGATGTAGTGGAGGTTGGTACTGAACGCAGCACGTACATGGGACGTTTTGCTGATCCGCGCTTTGCCCGCTACGATCAGTCCTACAATCCCAACAGCGTGATTAAGTTCGGGGATATGAATAAACCAAACTTGTCCGGAAATTGGGAGTAATCCAGTTTGAAATATCGGAAAGCGATTTTTCGCGAAAATTATCTTCCAACTACGAACTGTCCATCCTGCATAGGATGGACAGTTTCGTATTTATGGCAACAGACCAGCAACAACGCTTGCTGCTGCTGCGGGACTGCCGGCTTGAAACCAGTGTTGATAATCCGGGAGCCAGGGTAGAAGAGTTGCAGCGCTATATAGCGCAGGACAGTTTCCTGCGCCAATCTTTCCGAAGTATCCGAATGGGGATAGTGACCGAAAAGTACACCCTGATTCCCAATCGCTTGTTTAACCCTCAGGAAAAAAACACCTATCTCGAGCAAATTACCATCCTGCCCGATGACTGGCAAACCAAATCCGATGACCTGAACGGACTGGCAGCCCAGAATGTCTACGCTTATCCCACTAAAATGCTCCAATTTGCCAGGGAGCACTTCCCGGGCAGCCGCATTTACCACATTGCTTCTGCTTTCCTGCTGGCCCATCGATCGCTGCCGGATTTGCTGAATGGCCAAAAAGTGTTTGCACACATCTGGAACCGGCAGTTTCAACTGATCTATTACGAAGGAAGGGAGCTGCAATTCGTCAACATGTTCAGCTATCACAGCTCAAACGATTTCATCTATTACCTGATGCTGCTATTCGATCAATTTGACCTCGATCCTCAAACTGTACCCGTATATCTCAGCGGGCAGATCAACACCGATTCTGAAATCTACCGCCTCCTGACCCGTTACGTTCAAGAGGTAGCAACCATGCCGGCGCCGGCTTTCCTGAGTCTGGGAAAAGCCTTTCACGCCAACCCGGCTTACCATTATTACGACTTGTTTGCCCTGCTGCCCTGCAGCTGATAAAACCCAAGAACCGAGAACCACTCAGCATGCGCATCATAGGAGGAAAATTTAAAGGCCGCCGGTTCAGCCCTCCGGCGGATAAATGGCCAACCCGGCCGACGACCGACTTCGCCAAGGAAGGCCTGTTTAATATTCTGAGCAATTATTGGGACTTCTCCGAAATGCGCGTTCTCGACCTCTTTGGAGGAACCGGCAATCACAGCTACGAATTTATTTCTCGTGGCTGCCCCGATGTGACCTACGTCGATAAGTTCGCGGCCGCCGTCTCTTTCGTTCGCCAACTCGCTAAAGAACTTGAAATTGAGGAGCAGCTGACCATAGTCAGGGGAGATGTCTTTAAATACATTTCCTACTGTAATGAGCAGTACGATTATATTTTCGCCGGCCCACCCTACGGATTACCTGCGCTCGATCAGATTCCAGGCCTGATTTTCGAAAACCAGTTACTGCGTCCCGGCGGGTGGTTTGTCATCGAGCACAATCCGCATCATAATTTTAAAGATCATCCCCGTTTTTTCCAGGAGCGGAGCTATGGAAAAACTTTGTTCAGCTTTTTTGAAATGCCGGCGCCGCAGGATCAGTCCTGAATACGTTACTGAAACCCTTTTGCCGAAAAAGATGTATATTAAAAAGCATTTTGAATTCAGAACGATCACTTCCATGAAAACCTGCTGGACCTGCCTGTTTTGCTTGCTCGCCTTCTCCGCCTTTTCTCAGGTCGACTTTACCGGTTCCTGGAAAGGCGTGCTGACCCAAAACCCGGGGGGGTACCGAAGTAATTACCAGTTCGAATTGTACCTCATTCAAAAAGGGGATAGGATCTCCGGCAGAACTTATGTAGCCGTTGATGATATTAATGCGGTGCTGGAAATTGAAGGAGAGGTGGTCGGTGAAGAAATGATCCGTTTTGAAGAAGTCCGCTTTATCAAATTCAGTGAGTTGCAAGATATGGAATGGTGCTATAAAAGCGCCCTGCTCAAACTGAAACGCTCCCAGGAAGGGTGGCGGCTGGAAGGTCCCTGGGCAGGTAAGACCTCTTTCGGTCCCTGTATTCCCGGAAAGATTTTTGTACAACGGCAAAAGCCGCAGGCTTAATCAAGATTTCTCCTCCAAATGTGATAACTTTGGCGCCTTCAGCCTAAATAGCGGCTCTTATGAAAATTCCAACAGTTTCCATGAAAAATATCACAGCGATCATCAGCAGCGGGGTGGTGGAGGGAATTAAAGTGCTCTACGATGCCGATATCACGAACGAAGAAGTAACCCTGAACAGTACGCGCAAGGAGTTTGAGGGCGATTATACCGTGGTGGTTTTTCCCTTTGCCCGTGTGGCCAGAAAAAAACCGGAAGCCATCGGTGAGGAACTGGGAGCTTACCTCCAGGAAAACCTGGAAGAAATAACGGGCTTTAATGTCATTAAAGGTTTTCTCAATCTAACCATCAGCAATCAATACTGGAACAAGTTCCTCTTACAGTTGAATGAAAATCCAGGTTACGGGCGGTTGCCGGATACCGGTAAAAAAGTGATGGTTGAGTTTTCCTCTCCCAACACCAACAAACCGCTCCATCTCGGACATATCCGGAATATTCTCCTGGGATGGGCAACCTCCAAAATTTACGAAGCGGCCGGCAATGAGGTAGTGCGGGTTCAGGTGGTGAACGACCGCGGCATTGCCATCTGCAAAAGTATGCTGGCCTGGCAGCTTTACGGCAACGGCGCTACGCCGGAAAGCACGGGGACCAAAGGCGATCATTTTGTTGGGAACTACTACGTCCTCTTTGAAAAGAAGTTTCAGGAGGAGTACAGGGTATGGCAGGAAACCCAGGAAGCGGAGTTTGTTTACCAGGAACGCAAAAAGAAGGACCAGTCACGCGAAGACTTTTTCAAAGCTTTTAAGCAAACCTACTTCAATGAATACAGCCAGCTGGGGCGGGAAGCCAAGCAGATGCTCCGCCAGTGGGAGGCCGGCGATCCCGGAACCGTAGAGTTGTGGGAAAAGATGAACAATTGGGTTTACAAAGGCTTTGAGAAGACCTACGATAAGCTGGGTGTCGAGTTCGATAAGGAATACTTTGAATCAGAGACCTACCTGCTGGGAAAAGATCTCGTTGAAAAAGGTCTGCAGGAAGATGTCTTCTACCCGGAACCAGACGGCTCCGTCTGGGCTGACCTCACCGATGCCAAGCTCGATAAAAAAGTAGTGTTGCGCAGCGACGGCACTTCCGTATACATCACACAGGACCTGGGCACGGCTCATCAGCGCTATATCGAATTTGGCGTGGATAAAATGATTTACGTGGTAGCCGATGAACAAAATTACCATTTTCAGGTGCTCTTTGAATTGCTTAAGCGCCTGGATGAGCCCTATGCTGACGGCCTCTACCATCTTTCCTACGGGATGGTCGATCTGCCTACCGGAAAGATGAAATCCCGTGAAGGAACAGTGGTCGACGCCGACGACTTGATTGCCGAGGTCATCAAAGAAGCCCGCAAAAATACCGAGGAGCGCGGGACCATCGCCGACCTGCCGCCGGAAGAGCGCGAAGAGATCATTCGCAAAATCGGGATGGCGGCGCTGAAGTTCCACATCATCAAGGTGCATCCCAAAAAACGAATGACCTTTGACCCGAAGGAATCGGTAGACCTGCAGGGGCAAACCGGTCCCTACGTGCAAAACGCCTTTGTGCGCGTAAAGTCCGTACTGCGCAAGGCGGATCAGGGGATATCCCTGGAGCCGGCCTCGGCCTACGTCGACCTGCAGCCGGCAGAAAAAGAAATCCTGGTGCAATTGCACGAATTTCCGGAGCAGGTGCGGATGGCGGCTGAGGATTACGACCCCTCAACCATCGCCAATTATTGTTATAACCTGGCGAAAAACTACCACCGCTTTTATCACGATCATTCCATTCTGCGCGCCGAATCCGAAGAAGCGATCGCCTTTCGTCTGATGCTCAGTACGGCCATCGCGGAGGTGCTGGAGAAAGGAATGGCTTTACTTGGCATCGAGATGCCCGATAAAATGTGAGGGGCGCCATGGCTGATTTCCACAACACAATCAGCCGGAGCGGATAAACCGCAACTTTGGCAAAACCAGGATGCCCCAATACCCTATTGTCTAACACGTACAACTTGTCATAAATGAGCAACGAAACCAAAGAATCCCTGAATTTCATCGAACAGATCATAGAGGAGGATCTCAAAAACGGTAAACACGGAGGCCGTGTACACACGCGTTTTCCACCGGAACCGAACGGCTACCTGCACATCGGGCATGCCAAAGCGATCGTCGTCAACTTTGGTCTGGCTCAAAAATACGGGGGGAAAACAAACCTCCGCTTTGATGACACCAATCCCACCACCGAGGATATGGAGTACGTGGAAAGTATCAAACAGGACATCCGGTGGCTAGGCTTCGACTGGGAAGACCGGGAGTTCTACGCCTCCGATTACTTTGATCACTTGTACGACTTTGCGGTTGACCTGGTCAAAAAGGGACTGGCTTACGTCGACGACTCCTCGCCGGAGGAAATCGAAATGCAAAAGGGATCCCCCACTATGCCGGGGAAGGAAAGCCCTTATCGCGACCGCTCCGTCGAGGAAAACCTCGAGCTGCTGGAAAAGATGAAAAACGGTGAATTCGAAGAAGGGAGCAAGGTGCTGCGGGCCAAAATTGATATGGCTTCTCCCAATATGCACATGCGTGACCCGATCATGTACCGCATCAAATTCGCCCACCACTACCGCACTGGTGACAAGTGGTGTATTTATCCGATGTACGATTTCGCACACGGACAGTCGGACGCCATCGAAAAGATCACCCATTCTCTCTGCTCGCTAGAGTTTATGCATCACCGGCCGCTATACAATTGGTTTATTGAAAAACTGGAAATTTTCCCCTCCCGGCAGATCGAGTTTGCCAGGATGAATGTCTCCTATATGATTACCAGCAAGCGCCGGCTGCTCAGTCTGGTTAAAGAGAACTACGTGAATGGCTGGGACGACCCCCGCATGCCCACTATTGCCGGTATGCGGCGCCGTGGCTATCCTCCGCAGGCAATCACCAATTTTTGTGACCGGGCCGGTGTGGCCAAACGCGACAACCTCATCGAATTTGAACTGCTGGAATACAGCGTACGGGATGTTCTGAATAAAACGGCTCCCCGCGTGATGGGCGTTCTCGATCCCCTCAAAGTGGTCATCACCAACTATCCGGAGGGAAAAGTGGAAGAAATGGAAGTGGAAAACAATCCGGAGGATGAAAGCGCCGGCACCCGCACCATGCCCTTTTCCCGTGAGATATATATCGAGCGGAAAGATTTTATGATGGATCCGCCGAAGAAATTTTTCCGCATGGCGCCCGGCCGCAACGTTCGCCTGAAAGGCGCCTATATCCTCCACTGTGAAAGCTACGAAACGGATCCCGAAACGGGGGAAGTAAGCGAAGTACATTGCACTTACTATCCGGATAGCCGCAGCGGTGAGGATACATCAGGGGTAAAAGCTAAAGGAACACTGCATTTTGTTTCTATCGCCCAGGCCGTACCGGTAGAAGTTCGCCTCTATGACCGTCTTTTTGTCGACCCGGAACCCACCAGTCACCAGGATAAAGAGTTTCTGGAGTTTTTCAATGAAGATTCTCTGGAAGTATTGCCCCGGGCCTATGTTGAGCCCAGCCTGCTGTCGGCTCAGCCGGGGGAGCGCTTCCAGTTCATGCGCATGGGGTATTTCTGCCTGGATCCGGATTCCACCGAGGATAAACTGATCTTTAACCGCACCGTCACGCTGCGCGACACCTGGGCTAAGATGCAGAAGAAAAAGAATAAGTAAATGGGTGATGGACGTCTCATTATCGGACAAGAACGGTTCGGCCTGACGGTCGAGCGTCTCTGTCATCAGCTGATCGAAGAGTACGATGACTTCAGCCGCACCTGCCTGGTGGGTATTCAGCCCCGGGGAGTACTGCTGGCCAAACGAATCCGGCAGCGTCTGAGCGAAATCCTGGATGCTCCTCCCCTCGACTTCGGCATGCTGGATATTACTTTCTACCGCGATGATTTTCGCAAGCGTGATAAGCCATTGCGAGCCAGCGCTACGGAAATGGACTTCCTGGTGGAAGACCGGCAGGTTGTTTTGGTTGACGATGTACTCTATACAGGCCGTACGATCAATGCCGCGCTGACTGCCCTCAACCACTATGGCCGGCCCCGCTCAGTGGAGTTGCTCGTACTGGTCGACCGGCGCTTTAACCGGCACCTGCCCGTGCAGCCCGATTTTACAGGTATTACCATCGACGCGCTCGACAAGGCCTATGTCAAAGTGGAATGGGCGGATATTGATGGGGAGGATCGCGTGATGCTCTTCCCCAGCAAGGAGGAAGCTGTTACGGGAAAACGTAATAAATCTACTTAATCACTCAATATCAGTCGAATGGAAGAAGTGGTTCAACAACTGAGCACCCGGCATTTGCTGGGTATTAAGTATCTCACACCTGAGGATATTCGCCTTATTTTTCGCACTGCCGCCGATTTTAAAGAGGTGATCAATCGTCCGATCAAAAAGGTGCCCTCCCTGCGTGATGTCACCATCGCCAATTTGTTTTTTGAGAGCTCTACCCGAACCCGTATCTCCTTCGAACTTGCGGAAAAGCGCCTTTCGGCCGATGTCGTCAACTTTTCCGCTTCCTCTTCCTCTGTAAAAAAGGGAGAAACGCTGCTCGATACGGTCAATAATATTCTCTCAATGAAAGTCGATATGGTCGTGATGCGCCACCCGGCGCCGGGCGCGCCTCAGTTTCTCGCCAGCCATATCGAAGCCAATATTATTAACGCCGGTGACGGCACGCATGAACATCCAACGCAGGCGTTGCTCGATGCCTACTCCATGCAGGAACAGGTCGGAGATCTGGCGGGAAAAAAAGTAGCTATTTTCGGTGATATCCTCCACTCGCGCGTGGCCCTGAGCAATATCTTTTGCCTGAAAAAGCTCGGCGCTGAAGTGACGGTCTGCGGGCCGCCTACCCTTATTCCTAAATATATCGGACACTTGGGGGTGCAGGTAGAACACGACGTACGCCGAACCCTGCAGTGGTGCGATATTGCCAATATTCTGCGTATTCAGCTGGAGCGCCAGGATATCAAATACTTCCCCTCGCTAAGAGAATACAGCCAGTATTTTGGCATCAACCGCCGCCTGCTGGAAAGCCTTGACCATCCTATCCTCATCATGCACCCCGGTCCCATCAACCGGGGAGTGGAAATTACCAGCGATGTTGCTGACTCCGAACATTCCATCATCTTGCAGCAGGTGGAGAACGGCGTGGCCGTCCGGATGGCTGTGCTGTATTTGCTGGCGGCGAACAATTGAACGACAATTCACCTGGATTTCTAATACAAACTCGGGATATTTGCAACTTTCTGCATCGCCTCGGTGTTGGCGAGAACGGAAAGAAAAATTTTATCCCGCTGTCTGCGTTTTGATCAGTACAAATCAAAAACAAGCCATGAGAATATTTTTGCTGCTCCTCCTGGGAGCGCTCGTTTCGACAGGACTCCGTGCACAGAAAACAGGCTACCAGCTTGAAATTAGCATCGATAACTACGAGCAGGATTCCCTGTATCTGGGTTATTATTTTGGCGACAAGCAATACCTTCGCGATACCGCGGTTGCCCAAGCCCCGGGCCAATTCGTCTTTGCAGGAGAGGAAGCCCTGCCGGCCGGTATGTATCTCGTCGTTATGGCGCCCAATAACGATTTTTTTCAACTGCTGGTGACGGAAGAAGAACAGCAATTCGCCGTTCGCACCAACCGTGAAGACCCCGTAGCGAGTATGAAGGTCGAAGGAGCTTCTGATAATCAGCTGTTTTACGATTACCTGCATTTTCTGAATAAAAATCGCCCCCTCGCTGCACAAATCAACCAGCAGCTGAGCCAGGTGACAGCAGGCAGTGAACAACAGGCTGCCTTGCAGAAACAATTGGAGGAGATCAATCAACAGGTGATCGGGCAGCAGCAAGAAATCGTGGCGGAGCATCCCAATACTATGACGGCGGCTATCATCCGGGCCAACCAGAATCTTGATATGCCCGAATTCGAAGGCAACGAGGAGGAAGTGCAAAACAAACGCTGGCGCTATACCCAAAAACACTTTTTCGATAATATCGACCTGAGTGATCCCCGCCTGCTGCGCACGCCCTTTCTCTTCCAGCGCGTCGACTACTTTATTCACAAACTGCAGGTCCAGCATCCGGATACCATCGCCCGGTCTATTGATTATGTTCTTGAAAAAATGAAGCCTGCAGAAGAAACCTTCCGGTTTTATCTGGTACACTTCCTCAACGAAGCCGCCCGTTCCAAGCTTGTGGGCATGGATGCCGTCTACGTACATCTCGTCGAAAAATACTATAAAAAGGGACTGGCTACCTGGACGGATGAAGAAACCATGAAAAAGATCGTCGAAAATGCCGAGGTGCTGAAGCCCTTGCTCATTGGGAAAACCGCACCCAATATAAACCTGCAGAAGCGTGACGGCAGCCCTATCGCGCTGCATGAGGTCGATGCGAAATATACCGTGCTTTACTTCTGGCGCTACGACTGCAGTCACTGCAAAAAGTCGACGCCGGATATGAAGGCTTTTTACGATAAGTTCAAAGATAAAGGGGTGGAGCTGATGGCGGTCTGTGTTAAATTTACCGATGAAATCGAGGGCTGCTGGGAATATGTCGATGAAAATGAAACTGAGGACTGGCTGCATGTCGTTGATCCTTATAATCGCTCGAAGTACTCTGCCATCTACGACATCAAATCCACTCCGCAACTTTACATACTGGACGAAGACAAGAAAATCCTCTCGAAAAAGATCGGCGCCGAACAGCTCGAAGAGGTGATGAATCAGATTATGGAGCAGGAGACTGCCGGAAGCAAGAGTGGAAAGAGCAGCAAACGCTGATTACTAAATTTGGCAAGCTTCTAAATCCTACTTTACGTTCAGGTTGCGGGCTATCCGGAAAAATAGGGTAGGAAAAAGTTGTTTGAAATAAATGGCCAGAATCTCTTTCCACCCGCCGATGTAAGTTTCCTTTTTTTTCTTTTCAATGGCCCGGATCGCCTTTTGAGCAAAAATGGTGGGCTCCAGGCCCTCCCGGTCACTATCGCTGCGGTTGTTCGGGGCGCCGTCGCCACGAAGCGCATTGATGGGAAGGTTGGTGTTGACATAACCCGGGCAGATGAGGGTAACGTAGATATGATCAGCATGAACTTCCGCACGCAGGCTGTCGAAGAACCCATGCAGGGCGTGTTTGGAAGCAGCGTAGGCGGAGCGCCGCGGGATACCTACTTTCCCGAGCACACTGCTGATCGCGACGATCTGGCCAAATTGCTGTTGTATCATCTTGGGTAAAACCGCCTTGGTCAGCGCCACGGCACCCAGATAATTGACCGCCATAATTTCCTTATCCACCTCAAATTTGGTGTTGCGGGCAGCGCTGCGTTGCCCCAGCCCGGCATTGTTGATCAGGATGTTGATATAGTCAAAACGATCGATGACCCGGTCAACCTGGGCAGGTAAAGCATCGTAATCCGTCACATCGCTGCGGAACACCAGTATGTCGTTCGCGCCCCGGCAATTTTGCTGAACCCGCAGTAATTCTTTTTCGTTTCGACTGGTCAGTACGAGTTTGGCCCCCAACTCGGCATAGGCATAGGCCAGATGTTCTCCAATGCCGGACGAAGCGCCGGTAATCCATACTACCTTATCGGAGTAGTCCATTTTATTGCAATTTCCGTAAGAAATATAAATTTAAGCATACCTGTTTTATTTTGCTTAAAAAGCGGATATTTTTGCATAAAGAAAGGGCAGATGGCCATTTGAGCAAAGGAAACTATTGTTGCAGCCTTGATGTTTTATGCATTGGTAAACAAAGTTACATGAAAACACTATTTTTAATTCGCCACGCTAAATCCAGTTGGAAAGATCCTTCGCTCGATGATATCGACCGGCCACTGAACAAACGGGGAAAGCGCGATGCGCCCTTTATGGCAAAGCTGGTCAGCGGTAAAGGCCTACGACCTGACCGCCTTATCTCTAGCCCCGCCAAGCGAGCCCTGACGACGGCCGAATATTTTGCGAAAGCACTTGAATTGACCAGGAAGCAGATCGATATCCGGGATGAAATTTATGAGGCTGCACCGGAAGACATACATGAGTTGATCAGAGCCCTGCCCGAGGAAGAAAACACTATTTTACTTTTTGGACATAATCCTACCTTTACGGCGATAGCCAATTACTTTTCGGAAGAATACATTGCCAATGTACCCACTTGTGGGGTTGTGCAATTGCAAGCCGATACAGATAGCTGGAACCGGTTTGATAAAGAAGAAGGACGGCTGATCGCTTTCTATTACCCAAAACAGTATTTTAATTAATGAATAAAAGGATCCTGCTTTTGCTATTCACTTTCGTCTTGATCGGGGGGTGCGGTAAAAAAGAAGCGCCTCCTTTGCCCATCGGTGAAGAGGAGCTGATTCAAACAATGGCCGATGTGCACCTCGCAGAAGCTGCCCTGCAGAATCTTTATGGTGAGGAGAAGGACAGTATAGCCCAGCTGTACTATCAGCAGATCTTTTTCATCCATGATATTGAGAAGGAAAATTTCGAAGAATCCATGAATATATTGCGTCGGCATCCGGAGACGGCCGAACGAATCTACAGTCTGGTGATGGAGGAACTCAGCAAACGGGAAGCGAACGCGGAATAATGATAACCGCAATCCTTAACATTGATTTAATCCTGGCTAGAGGTTTTTTCCTGTGTAAACTGTTACATTTACTATTTATTCAACAATGCCTACCCAAGCAATGGATACAGTGAAAATCCTTATCGTTGACGACGAACCGGATATTCTGGAGTTTCTGGAGTACAACCTTGTTAAAGAAGGCTTCGACGTATTTACGGCCGCCAACGGTGAAGAAGGGATCAGAATAGCCGAGCGCGAAAAACCGCAGCTGGTCATTCTCGATATCATGATGCCGAGAATGGATGGTGTTGAAGTATGCCGGCGATTGCGCAAGCGGCCGGAATTCGATAATACGGTTATTGCCTTCTTGACCGCCAGAGAAGAGGATTACTCGCAGATTGCCGCCCTGGATGTAGGAGGAGATGACTACATCACCAAACCCATACGGCCCCGTGTATTTTTGAGCCGCGTAAAAGCCCTGTTGCGCCGCTCGGAACGCATAAAGGCTGAAGAAAGGGAAGGCGTGATCAGCGTAGGCGACCTGACCGTCGATCCCGAACGCGTCAGTGTCGTTAAAGGTGAGCAGGTGATCGAACTGGCGAAAAAAGAGTTTGAATTACTCTACCTGCTGGTTTCCAAACCGGGAAAAGTCTTCTCCCGTGAAGAAATATTTAATAAGATCTGGGGAACGGATGTTATCGTAGGGAACCGGACCATTGATGTACACATCCGCAAACTCCGGGAGAAAATCGGGGATCACTACATCAAAACGATTAAGGGCATAGGATATAAATTTGAATTTTAATGCTGAAAAATCCGACTCCTCAGCTAATTGCGGTTCTCATCGCCGGCTTTATTACGTTGGCGATCACGCTGGCCTTTGTGCTCGTTTATTTGCCGGATTGGGGGCTGTCTGCCGGCCTGAAGCTGATATTTTGGCTGCTGATTGCTTTTGCCGCGACTTATTTTATCGCCATTTACTACTTGAAAAAATACATTTACCGGAAAATCAAGCTGATATATAAAACCATCCACAAGCATAAAGTCTCTCCGGAAGAAAAAAATAAAACTATCGATATCCAATCCAATATCATCGAAGAAGTAGAGAAAGAAGTGGAAGAGTGGGCGGTGAATCAAAAGACCGAACTGGCAAAGTATAAATCCTGGTCGGATTACCGCCGGAAATTCGTGGGCGACATTTCTCACGAGTTGAAAACGCCTATTTTTAACATACAGGGCTATATACACACCTTGCTGGACGGCGGGATGGAAGACCCGAATATTCGCCGCTCCTTCCTGGAAAAAGCAGCGAAAAACCTGGATCGCCTCAATACCATCGTCGAGGATCTGGAAGCCATCTCCCGCCTGGAATCGGGCGAGCTGATCATCGATATGCAAACCTTTGACATCAGAGAACTGGCGCAGGAGGTCTTTGAAGACCTGGAATTCAAGGCGCAGGAAAAAAATATATGCCTGGAATTCAAAGAAGGAGCTTCCCAGCCTATGAAAGTACGTGCTGATCGTGAAAACGTCCGGCAGGTACTCATGAATCTGATGCACAATTCGATCAAGTACGGTAAGGAAGACGGCCGTACCCGGGTAGGTTTTTACGACATGGACAAGCACGTACTGGTGGAAGTGGCTGATAACGGGATCGGCATCCCTAAAAAACATATTAATCACGTCTTTGACCGCTTCTACCGGGTAGACAAAAGCCGCTCCCGGTCACAGGGCGGATCCGGGCTGGGCCTCTCCATCGTCAAACACATCATCGAAGCGCATAAGCAAACCATCAACGTACGCAGTACCCCCAACCTGGGTTCTACCTTCGGCTTTACTTTGCAAAAGGCCTGATGTTTTTCTGCTTTGCACGCTCTGTTCTTTTCCCTAATTTCACAAGCATTTTGTAAGCGACACATATGATTACAGCATCAAATATATACGTTCAGTACGGCGACCGCATTCTGCTCGACCGGATTAATCTCGTTATCGGCGAACGCGACCGGGTGGGCCTGGTCGGCCGCAACGGGGCCGGCAAATCAACCCTGCTCAAAATTATCGCCGGTGAGCAGGGTTCCGACGAAGGAGATATCACACGCCCTTCCGGCTCAACCCTCGGGTTTCTGCATCAGGAAATGGAATTGCCTATGGGCAAAACGGTACTCGAAGAGACGCTTAGCGCCTTTGAAGAGCTCAAACGACTCGAAAAGCGACTGGCCGAACTCAACGAAGAAATCGCCAGCCGCACCGATTACGATAGCGATGCTTACCGTAAATTGCTGGAAGATTTCGCCCACGTCAATGATCGCTTTCACTTTCTGGGCGGCCAATCGGCCGAGGCGGAAGCCGAAAAGGTGCTTAAAGGCCTCGGCTTCAACCCCAGCGACTTCAACCGCCTGATCGATGAATTCAGCGGAGGCTGGAAAATGCGCATCGAACTGGCTAAAATGCTGCTGCAGCATCCCGACTTCCTACTGCTCGATGAACCCACCAACCACCTGGATATCGAATCCATTATCTGGCTGGAAGGTTTCCTTCGGAATTACCAGGGGGCAGTCATCCTTATTTCCCACGACAAAGAATTTCTGGACGCCGTCACCGAACGTACCGTTGAAATCGAGCTGGGTAACGTTTATGACTACAAGGCGCCTTACAGCAAATACGTGGAAATGCGCAAGGAGCGCCGCGAAAAACTGCTGTCCGCATACGAAAATCAGCAGCGCATGATTGCCGACAAGGAAAAGACCATTAACCGGTTTATGGCAAAAGCCAATAAAACCAAAATGGCTCAGTCGATGCAAAAACAGCTCGAAAAGATGGAGCGTGTAGAAATTCCTCCGGAGGATACGGTTGCTATGGCGATCAAATTTCCGCCCGCGCCGCGTTCGGGACAGGTAGTAGTCGAAGGGCATCATCTCTCCAAGGCCTATGGCGAGCTGCTTGTATTTGACGATGTGGACATCAAACTGGATCGGGGCGACCGCATCGCCTTCGTGGGCCAGAACGGTCAGGGAAAAACAACCTTGGCTAAGATCATCGTCAATGAACTGCCTTTAACCGGAGGAGAACTGAAGCTTGGACACAATGTACAGATTGGTTACTACGCGCAGAACCAGTCCGACAACCTGCATTCCAAACTAACCGTGCTGGAAACTATGGAAAATGCTTCACCACCGGAAATGCGCACGCAGTTGCGCAGTATCCTCGGTGCTTTTATGTTCAGTGGAGAAGATGTGGATAAAAAAGTATCGGTGCTTTCCGGAGGGGAACGGGCCCGGCTCGCACTGGCCTGCCTGCTGCTGCGCCCTTTCAATTTACTGGTGCTTGACGAACCGACCAACCACCTCGATATCCTTTCCAAAGACGTACTGAAAAAAGCACTGATGAACTACGACGGGGCCCTTATCATCGTCAGCCACGATCGCGAATTTCTTGCCGGACTGACTGATCGGACCATCGAGTTCCGCGATCAGCAACTGCGCACCTACCTTGGCGATGTCAACTTTTTCCTCGAAAAACGCGCGCTGAACAATATGCGCGAGGTGGAAATGCGCACCACCGCCCAGACGACAGACAATGGGCAACGCTCTAAGCGAGAGGTCAGCTATGAGGAACGCAAACGACTGCTGCGCACCGTCCAGAACGCTGAGAAAAAAATTGAACGCCTCGAAGCTGAACTCGCGAAAATGGAAGCGAAAATGGCCGAACCGGATTTCTACGAAAGTGATCAGGCTGCCGAATTCTCGCAACGTTACGGAGAGAAAAAATCCGAACTGCAGTTGGCTATGGAAGAATGGGAAGAAGCTCAGCTTGCCTGGGAAGAAGTGGAGGAGTGAAGGGAAGTCAGAAGTCGGAAAGCGGAAAAAATTTAGCTATTGTTTTAATCATTCAATATGAAACGCAAAGGGCTGATTCTATTTTTCCTATTTGTTATGAATACTTTCCTGCTTAGTGCTCAAATTGACGAAAGGGGGGTAGATACCAGCAGCCGTGGCTATCAGATCGGGCGCAGCATCGGGGAGTGGCTTCCCTTTCTCATCCTTTTTACGCTGGCGCTCCTGGTCATCATACGCAGTTACCGGCTTAGCCGGAAAGATGGGGAGGGTTGAAAGGGTGACCGTAGACAGGTTGAACTCAAGAACCCAAACACCCAAACACTTTCACTGCTGTCTTACCAGGTCCATCAATTCATCCAGTTTTGGAGAGATAATGATCTCGGTGCGCCGGTTGAGCGCCTTTCCCGCATCGGTGTTATTGGTAGCTACCGGCTGATAGAAGGCGCGGCCGGCAGCGGTCAGGCGGGTGGGGTCAACGCCGGCGTCGACCAGTTCCTGCACAACGGCTACCGCGCGATCGACGCTGAGGTTCCAGTTCTGGTCGGCCGAGCCGTCCGTGTCAGTATGGCCTTCTACCAGGACATCGATATTGGGGTTGTTTTTGATGGCGTCGGCCAGGTCGTTCAGGGCCCTTCTGCCTTTACGGTCCAGCTTGGCGCTTCCGCTTTTGAACAGCAGTTCCTGACTTAGGGAGATGTAGAGCTTTCCCCGTTTTTCCTCCACGGAAAAGTCGGACTGCGACAGGCCGTAGAGGGATTCGCTAATATTTTGCTGGATTTGCTGAAGCACGTTGTTTTTCTGTTGCAGCTGCGCCTGCAACTGCCGAATGATCTGATCGCGTTGCTCAAGGTCACTGCGGAGGTCCTGGGTAGGCGTTCCGTTCCTACGCTCTTCCCGTTGGGCCAGTTCCCATTCGATTTTTCGGAGGTATTGTTCTTTTTTGTCAATTTCCTCCTGATAAGCTGCCAGTTGTTCCAGCAGGCTTTGTTTTTCGTAGGAAGAGGTGGAGAGTACATCCTGGCGGTTATTGATGATATCATCGTACCTTTGCTGCAGATTCTGATAGGAGGTGAAGATATTCTTGCTGGCAGCTTTGTACTGTTCATTTTCATAGAGGGCGCTTTGGTACAATCCCTCTACGGTTCTCACGTCATCCCGCAGGCTGCCAACCATGAGTTCCAGGGAATCCGCAAGGATGGAATCCCGTTTCAGCGACTCTACCGATAGCATTGCGTCCTGGTATTTTTTCTGGCTGACACATCCACTCAGCAGCGTTAGTGTTATTCCTGCAAGACTGATAAATCGAAAAGCGGTATTCATAGGGTGAAATATTTCGGTTCTAACAAAGTTAACAATAATGTGCATATGAATACAGGGGAGAATCCTATTATCTTTGTGTGCTCTTTTACTGGTAGAAAAAGAAGAACTATGAATTTACGTGCTGTCTTACTGACCACTGCTCTATATCTAACCGCGCTTTGTACCGGTCATGCTCAGGAACTCACCCTGGAAGCTGCTGAAGTAAAAGCCGGCCCCGGCAGCAGTACTTGCGTTGATATCCGGGTGTCCGATTTCCAGGAAATTATCGCCATGCAGTACACCCTGACCTGGGATGCCGGAAAACTCGAGTACCAAGGGGTTGAAGGGTTCCGCTTACCTTATCTGGGGGAAAATAATTTTGGTACTCACCGGACAGCGGATGGGATACTTACCTTCGTCTGGTTAGACAATTCCCTGAGGGGAGTAACCCTGCCGGATAAAAGCACTACTTTTCAGCTATGCTTTGAGGTGCAGGGGGAAAGGGGAGAAGAGGCAGCTGTTCGCTTTACTCAGCAACCCACTCCTTTTGAGGCGGTCAACGCCGCAGAGCAGGTATTGACAATCACCGCCGTAAAAGGAGCCGTGCTTATTGAATAAGCGGCGAAGGCGCCAGGGTTCCCCCGGGTACCTTTGCAATCTTTCTTACTCGTTTTCTCCACCTTCTTCCTTGGCCTCCTCCGGCGGACTGACGTCTACCTTTTCATTCAGGTCAACGACAAAGCCCCGGATACTGTATCGTTCCTTAAGGTTGCTTTGGTAGTTTTTGGCGGAGGCTTCCGATTCGAAGGGGCCCATGATAATTTTGTAAAGGGTTTGCCCCGGTTTCTGCCCCGGTTCCACGCTGACCAGCAGATCGTCGAAATGCCGTGCCTGCAGAGAAGACAGCGCCTTCATCACGCTCTCGTAGTCACTGACGACCATCACCTGCACCCCAAATCCTTCCTGCGGTCCCCGTTCTAGCCGGATGCGGTACAGTCCGAATTTTTTATAATCCTGCCCCACCAGGCGGTTGGGATCGGCAGCCAGTTCTTTCTTCTCGGGCGCCGGTTTTTTCTTCTCGGGTTGGGGGGCCTCTCTTTCCGCTGTTTCTTCCCGCTTTGGCGCCGGAGCGGGAGCGGCTTCCTGCGAGGCGCGTGAGGGGGAGGGCGTCACTTCTTCCTTCCGTGGCGGATCGGCAGCTGCGGTCGCCGGTTCTGTTTGTTCTGATTCGCGTTTATAGACTTCCACCTTGACTTCCGCTACACCGTCCTTAATCAGGTCGATTTTTTCAGCGGATGCGCGCGACAGGTCCACAATGCGTCCTTTGGTGTAGGGCCCTTTATCGATTACCTTACAGACGACCGACTTATTGTTATCCATTCGTGTCACCTTCAGCAAAGTACCATAGGGATGAATTTTGTGGGAGCAGGTCATTTTATTTTTGTCGTAGGTGTCACCATAGGCCGTGCGACGACCCTGATAGCGGTCGGAATAATAGGACGCTATGCCGTACTCCTGAGCAAGGAGTGATACGGCAAACATGGTGAAAAGAGGAAGTATCCAAAAACGGAGCTGCTTCGTCATAATCGGCTTGCTTTGTTTGTACAGGGAATAATTTTCAAATATAGTTAATTAATACCAGTTTGCCTTAGACAAGTTCTTAAAGTTTTAAGGCTTATCTGGTAGTTTTTATTGCCCGGGGTGGCTGAATAAAGGTTTTCCCGAAAGGGAGGGCAACAATCCCAGTGAATAGCCCGGGATTAATGAACTATAAAGTCTTCATTTTTGTAATTTTGTCAGTTCAACAGAAAAAGGGATTTTTAGCATGAGTAAGCAGGGAAAAGTATTGGTGGCCATGAGTGGCGGTATCGACAGTACCGTGACTGCCATGATGCTGCACGAAGAAGGCTACGAGGTCATCGGAATTACGATGAAAACCTGGGATTACGCTAATTCCGGCGGGTCGTCCAAAGAGACGGGCTGTTGTAGCCTGGATTCCATCAATGACGCCCGTCAGGTCGCTGTCAATATGGGCTTTCATCATTTCATTGTTGATATCAGAGAGGAATTTGGCGACTACGTTATTGACAACTTCGTCGATGAATACCTGGCGGGGCGTACCCCCAACCCTTGTGTGCTTTGCAATACCCATATCAAATGGGACGCGCTTCTGCGCCGGGCCGATGCGCTCGACTGTGAGTTTATCGCCACCGGGCACTACGCCATCATCAACGAACACCAGGGACGCAAATACATCACCCGCGCCGTCGATCGCAATAAAGACCAGTCCTACGTACTCTGGGGCCTCAGTCAGGAGTGCCTGAACCGCAGCCGCTTTCCGCTGGGCGAATATACCAAACCCGAAGTGCGGCAGATGGCCGCTGACCTAGGCTACGCCGAGCTGTCGAAAAAGGCGGAGAGTTACGAAATCTGCTTCGTTCCCGATAACGACTATCGCGGCTTTCTGAAGCGTCGGGTGGAAGGCCTGGAGGAACGCGTCGACGGTGGCAACTTCGTCGATACCGAGGGCAATGTGCTCGGCCGGCATAAGGGGTATCCCTTCTACACAGTCGGGCAACGCAAAGGGCTGGGCATCGCTTTCGGACAACCCATGTACGTCACCGGAATCGAACCGGAGACCAACACCGTCGTCCTGGGAACAGTGGACGAACTGGTACGCAACGGGATGACCGTAGGCAAAGTTAATCCGATGAAGTACACCGATGTTCCCGACGGGATGGAAGCGGTCACGAAAATCCGTTATCGTGACAATGGTACGCTAAGCCTGCTGCGCAATAAAGGTGCTCAGGTGGATGTGGAGTTCTTCGCTAACGTGCGCGGGGTGGCCCCGGGACAGTCCGCCGTTTTCTACGAAGGGGATGATGTCATCGGCGGCGGCATCATATATGGCAGCTCCCTGTCGGATAGTTGATCCGGACAGCCAGATTTGCCATGAAAAGACTTTCGCCCAAAATGCTGAAGCAGGCATTTTGGGCGTTCTTTTAGCAGAACCTAATTATCGATATGAACAACTGCCGATTACTCCTTATGCTTTCTCTCTTTCTGGTCCTGATCAGTGGATGTAGCGACTCAACGGTGGAGGATATCAATACGGGTGATTTTGGTTACGACTACTATCCCCTCGAGGTGGGGCGCTCCTACTTCTATGAGGTGGACTCCGTTATCTTCCGGCAGGGCACCGGCGAAAGGGCGTTGCGGGACAGCTCCCGCACTTTGTTTCGCGAAGTGATCGTCGACACCCTGCGCGACAATACCGGCGCCCTGGTCTATCGCATAGAACGCTACGAGCGGCCGGATGAGCAGTCACCCTGGCAGATCACTAAAGTGCTTACCGCTTCCCGCAACGCTACCCAGGCGCTGCGCACGGAAGACAATCTCCGTTTTATCAAGCTCGTCTTCCCCCTGCGCACCGGAAAGGAGTGGGATGGGAATCGGTTCTTGTCGGGGACTGTTAATTTTGAGGGTAGCACTAGTAGCGTAAATATTTTTAAAGACTGGCAAGACTACCGAGTTGAAGCGGTGGGGCAACCAGAAACAGTTGCCGGCCAGGCCTACGATGAAGTGACCACTGTTCTCCAGACTGAATTTGAAAGTGCCACTGATTGGCGATATGCAAAAGAACAATATGCCAAAGGAATAGGACTGGTGTACAGGGAGTGGCAAATCTTACATACTCAGTGTAAACTCTGCTGTGAAATGGATTTCTCTGATTGTATCAGCCTCACCTGGGAGGAAAAAGTAGAAGACGGCTTCACCCTGAAGCAACGGCTGCTGCGTTATGAGTAGGATGGGTAAATATGGTATGGCGGGTAATTGAGAAAATCATGGAAGCTTACATCGAGATAGGACATACGAAAAAAACGTACGGCGTCAACGGAGAGCTGAAGGTGCACATCGAAGAGCACTTCCAGGAAGACTTTCGGGAGGCCGGGGTTCTTTTTCTGGAAATACAGGGCGGGCAGGTGCCTTTTTTTATTGAGAATCAGCGGGAAGCCGGCGCCTGGCTGGTTAAGCTCGACGAAGTGGACACCCCGGAAGAGGCGGTGCCGCTGACGGGCAAAAAGATCTTCTTGCGCCGGGAGGACCTCCGCCATACCGATGGAGAAGGAGAGGAGGTAAGCGATTTGCGCTTGTTGGAGGGCTTTACCATTGTGGATAAAGAAGCCGGTGTGATAGGGGTCATTGAAGAGGTGATAGAGCTGCCTCAGCAACTGACCGCGGTTGTGGAATACGAAGGGCGGGAAGTACTCATTCCCCTTAGCGAAGAGTTAATCACGGGAGTACACCCGGAAGAGCAGGTGATCGAGATGGATTTGCCGGAAGGTTTACTGGATCTGTAGGCTATAAATTCACGATGCGCTGCGTCCACTGCTTGTTTCTTTTCGTGGTGAACTTGATGAAATACACCCCACGAGGGTATTTGCTCAGGTCTACCTCTGTTTTATTGATTCCCTGCTTAAGGTAGCTTTGATTGGAAAAGACCCGCTCCCCGTCGGCATTATAGATGCTCAGTTCCACGTCTGCTGAGAAATTGCTCATAATTTGTATCGTCTGAACAGATTCTTGCTCACTCAGAATTTTAAATTGCCATTCCTCCCCCGGGATCCTGACTTCCTCTACCGGTGAATATTCGAAGCGGCCGTTATGATCTATCGCCTTGACGCGGTAGTAAAGGCTTTCATTGGGAAAAATATTTTCGTCGATGAAAAGATAGGCGGCACTCTGGCGCTGGCTGCCCATAGCAGGAATCCAGCTGATGTCCTGAAACTGTTTGCCGTTAATGGAGCGTTCCAGTTGATAACCTTTCAGCTTGTTTTCCTCCGGGACTTCCCAGCTTAGTTCTACGTAATCTGCCACTCTTTCGGCAGAAAAGTCGATACTGCTGGTGATTACCTTTTCGGCTCTGCCCTGCACCCAGACAGAGTAGGAATGTGGCGGCACTTCCAGATAAACCGCATTGGGTACCTGCCGGCTGCTATCGAAACCTACGTGGGCGATGGGCGTTTCCGAGCGGCCCAGGATATCGGTAAAATGATCGCCTGGCGCCACATTGGCCATATTGATCTCCTGAAGCACCCGCAGGGTAGTGTCGGCAAAATTTATTACGGCCAGTACATCCTTACCCTCCTCTGCCTGCTGGCCGGCCAGGGTATTGCTTCCGTCAAACTGCATAATCAGCGCCCGTTCCGTCCCGGCGCCCTCTTCAGCGGAAAGAAAAACGCCGGCGCGTTCGCTTCCTTTGCGATTGAGGTACTCTACACTGGTGGAGTTGTAAATGAATTGCTGATGGGTCTTGATCAGCTGATCGATATCTTCCTGCAGGGCCGGTTTGTCCATAAAGTATTCAATCTCGGACTCCGGTCCGAAATAATCGCCGTAAAAAACCGCCGGCAAGCCGAGTTGGTTATTCAGAAGCAGATAAGCGTAGGCCAGTAGAGGCGATTCGATGAGATCGTCCGCGTCGCCGGAAATACCATTGGGATTGTAAAATTCCGGGCTGTTGACCAAGGTAACGATTTTAAAACCCGACAGTGCCGTCACATCGCGAATACTTTGCTCGAAAACCTGACGGACATCGTACTCTGCCTCACTCGTAGCCCGGCGCAGGGCCTCCCGCAGCGGATAATCGAATACGCGGGTGTCCAGCTCATTACCTATCGTATCCGGAATCTGACTTTCCAGCGCGTTGACGAAGGAAGCCAGCCGCTGTGGCGAAGTTTTTTCACTGGTGCGAATGGCGAGTAGCGAAGGAAGCTTTTTTTCCGCCTGTAATTGCCTGAGCAGTTCCGCTAAGGCCTGAGGCTTTATTTCCCGGTCGGCAAGCAGCCGGAATCCTTTGACTTTGAGATATTGAGACATGCGGTCGATCTGCTGTAAAGGGAAACGCAAAGAATCGGAGCTAGCGGGGCTTTTGTGAAAGGCCACATCGGTAAAAGCGTCCATCCCCGTTTGTTGCAGCGCCTCTATCAGTTTTTTCACCTGCTCCTCCTGACCGGTATAGAAGGAGGGTAGCCATACATAGGAAAAACCAGCGTGGCTCAATGCCGGCGCCTGTTCCTTCACCTTTTCCACCCAGAAATTAAGAGAAGCCGGATCGATTTCTGAAGCCGCATCGTCCGGACAATCCCAGTAGCACCCTTGTAGTATAAAATCCTGGCTGTATACAGCAGAACTCATTACCAGAAGAAAGGAAATCATGATTGCGTGAATTGGGTACTGGTTCACCATGAGACAGCGCTTGGAGGGTTTTAGAAAAAATCGTATCGGATTGGTTTCCGGGGTGGATCTGCTCAGTGGGGATTAGTTCAGGAGTAGTACTGAGAGGCTGTTTCACTTAATTCTTCAGTTTTCTTATGCCTCTTTTTCCGTCATGCTTCAGCTTTTTTTAGCTCCATAGCTAAGGCTATGAAGCTCAAAAAAGCCTGCCCCGTACCCAAAGGGTCGGGGAG
>Ga0209949_1000102_pt1 | contig 49295 bp, 47 predicted proteins | sample SalPonC_black_MG_FD_185711 | JGI IMG/M metagenome (GOLD analysis project Ga0209949, IMG submission 185711) | Salt pond soil microbial communities from South San Francisco under conditions of wetland restoration - Salt Pond MetaG... | ecosystem: Environmental > Aquatic > Marine > Intertidal zone... | reverse complement strand
CTATCGGCTGGCCATCAGCGGAGCCATCCGCAGTGCGGTCATCGAATTCGAGGACGTCGCGCTGTTCGCCGCCGATTATCTGCTGGACGCCTATGAGGACCAGGTGCTTGCGCGCTATGGAATTGATGAGCGGCCGGCAGACGGGCTGGCGCTGATGGATGCGATTGCCGCCAGGCGGCGGTTTTTCAGGCGCGGCGGTGTTCCTGACCTGCACAAGGTTGCAGAAGTGCTGCTGAACGAATTGCGGGCTGGCAAGCTGGGGCGGATATCACTGGAGACACCTGCCATCATCGGGCAGGAAATCTCAGCAATCCGGGAAAACAGCTGAGCAGACGTTAGTGGTCGCGCTGGTCTAGCGAGCTAGCGAGCCGCTGGAGGGCTCGTCGCTGAATTCAGACTGTGGTTCCGGCCTCGATAACAGGGCCAGTTCCTCGGCAAGCCCCGACCGCCAGGGCAGCTGTTTGATACCGAAAGTGTTACGTATCTTGGTACAGATCATAGTGGCGTTGAGCGGTTCCAGAGTTGCCCAGTCAGCCATTTCGTCGACCACACGTAAACCACTGGGAATACCCGGCAGACCTGCGATCGCAAGGCCCAGCTCGTAAAGCGAAATATCCTCCGCGCCGGCATACTGATAGGTGCCCCACACCTCGGCCCCGCAATCGATCTGTTTGATGATGGCCGTCATTACCCGGGCGAGATCGGTGACCGTGACCGGCTGTCCGTGGCACTTCCCGGATAGTTTTACGGTAGCCGAGCTGGCGGCCACTTTCTGAACCTTGCGTAAAAACCGGCCCAGGCTCCATCCCGTGCGCAGCAGAATATGGCGCGGCAGCAGGGTACGGATGGCCTGTTCGCACTCCCACTGCCAGTTCCCCAGCTCGTTTACCGGCTGACCGGGATTGGAGGAGATGTAGGCACTCTGCTTGCGGCCATCAAAGATGTAGCTTGAAGACAGTTGCAGCAATGACATACCGTGTTCACCGGCGTATTCGGCGAGCGCCACCGGCAGAGAGAAAGAGGCTTTGTGGGCGGCCTCAGGGTCGCTCTCGGCAAGCTCCGGATCGGCAAGCCACAGGGCATTGACAATCATGTCCGTGTCGTCCGGAATCCAGGCCGCCAGTGCAGAAAGCTCAACATTGTCCAGTTCGCTGATCAGCAACGGACTCACCTGAAGATGAGTGTCGCGCAGGGCCTCCAGCAATACCCTTCCAAGAGGGCCGTAGTTATGAACAACAAGCACGTGCACCGGGTTTACTCCCTCCGTTTAAAGCTCTGAATTGCACTGATGGGCGTTACGGATGATCCCGGCTCCGGACTTCATCGATAATGTCACGCACAAACCCGGGGTACCCTCGCAGTAACGCCGGTCAGCAGCTCATAACCGATGGTACCAGCATGTTGAGCAATTTCATCGACAGATACATGCGGGCCCCATAATTCCACCCTGTCGCCAGGCTGTGCATCCGGCACTTTACTCAGATCCACCGCCAGCATATCCATGGACACGCGTCCTATCAGCCGGATTCGCCGGCCGTTGATCCATGCCGGTGTGTCAGTACCTGCATGGCGTGGATAGCCGTCGCCGTAGCCAATGGCAACAATGCCCATTCGCATTGGTTCAGATGCTGTAAAGGCGCCACCATAGCCCACGGACTCTCCGGCCTTGATTGTGCGCACACTGGTCAGTTCTGCTTCCAGCGTCATCACCGACTCAAGGCCCAGGTCCGGCCCAAGCTTGCCAATCATCGGCGACCCCCCGTAAAGCATGATCCCGGGCCGGGTCCAGTCGAACAGTGCCTGCCCTTGGAGAAAATGCGCAGCGGAGTTGGCCACACTTCTGGCCAGCTTTGGCCAGGGCTGCGTTGCCCGGACAAAGCACTCTGTCTGTCTGGCGGTGTTATCACTTTGCGCGTCATCGGCGCAGGCGAAGTGGGTCACGAAGCCGGTCACTTGCTGCTGCCGACCTGCGGCCGATAATACCGACATGACACCGGAAAGCTGATCCGGGGAAAAGCCCAGGCGGTTCATACCGGTGTTTACTTTTATCCAGAGCGCTGGTGCGGCTTTCCCGTCCTGCAGCCAGTGCAGCTGGTGTTCACTGTGAATCACCGGCTCAAAGCTTTCCCGGGCGCTGGTTGCCAGATCCTGTTCGCTATGGGGCCCCTGCAACAGGGCAACAGGCGTTGTGACGCCCGCCGCCCTGATGGCCAGGGCTTCCTCAATACAGGCTACTGCAAATTTGGGGGCATGGCCCTGCAAGGCCCGGGCAACCTCCCGGATACCATGACCATAACCATCCGCCTTGATCACCGCCATGGCGGTGGCATCGCCCGCCAGATCGGCCGCTTTCCGGTAATTATGGCGAAGCGCCTCCAGATTGATCTTGGCAACCGTTGCCCTGGGCATCAGTAATCACCACCGTAATCGCCGCGGGCCAGGTCTTCGAACTTGGTGTACTTGCCAATGAATGCCAGGCGAACGGTACCTATGGGGCCGTTCCGCTGCTTGCCGATAATGATCTCGGCGATGCCCTTGTCGGAGCTGTCTTCGTTATAGACCTCGTCACGATAGACGAACATGATGACGTCGGCATCCTGCTCGATGGCACCCGACTCGCGGAGATCGGAATTCACCGGCCGTTTGTTCGGCCGCTGCTCCAGGCTCCGGTTAAGCTGGGACAGGGCCACCACCGGGCAACTCAGTTCTTTCGCAAGTCCTTTCAGGGAACGGGAAATTTCCGAGATTTCCGCGGTACGGCCCTCGGTGTTGCCCGGTACCCGCATCAGTTGCAGGTAATCGACCATAATCAGCCCGAGCTGGCCATCATTCTCACGGGCAATGCGCCGGGCGCGGGACCTCATATCGGTAGGGCTCAGCGCTGGCGTGTCGTCGATATACAGCGGTTTGTCCTTGAGCAGGCTGACCGCTGAGGTCAGTCGGGGCCAGTCGTCTTCCTCCAGACGGCCACTGCGCATGCGGCTCTGGTCGATCCGGCCCAGCGACGACAGCATCCGCATCACCAGGGCATCGGCCGGCATTTCCATGCTGAAGACAAGAATGGGTGCACCGGAAGTAATCAGGGCATTCTCAACGATATTCATCGCCAGGGAGGTCTTGCCCATGGAGGGCCGTCCGGCGACGATCAGCAGATCCGCCGGCTGCATGCCCGAGGTCCATTCATCCAGATCCTTGAAGCCGGTGGTCAGGCCGGTGGTGGTCTCACCGGACTCGAACAGTTCCTCGATACGGCTCAGCGCCTTGGTCAGGATAGGGTTGATGGCTTGCGGTCCGGTCCCCTCCTTGACCCTGGACTCGGCAATCCTGAACACATTGCGTTCGGCCTCGTCGAGAATTTCATCACTGTTACGGCCCTGCGGGTTGAAGGCGGAATCTGTGATCCTGCCGGATACTTCAACCAGCTGACGCAGAGTCGAGCGCTCCCGCACGATAACCGCATAGGCATTGATATTTGCCGCACCCGGGGTCTTCTCGGCCAGCTCAGCGAGATAGGAAAGCCCACCGGCATCTTCGATATCCCCCGCCCGTTCAAGAAATTCCGCCAGCGTTACCACGTCCAGGGGCTCGCTATCTCCCGCCAGCCTTTCCGCCGCAGCGAATATCAGGCGATGGTCCTGACGATAGAAATCGGCAGCGGAGATAATCTCGGCGACCTCGTCAAAGCGCCGGTTGTCCAGCATCAGACCGCCAAGTACCGCCTGCTCGGCCTCAACGGAATGGGGTGGCACCTTGATCCGGCCGGTTTCGGCGTCGGACTGTACCGGTCTGAAATTCGGGTTAGCCATGGAAACATCTTCGTCTGGGCATCACGGACCGGGAAGTTTACGGGGTTTCCCGACATGATGGGAGAGCTACAGTAAGCACAAATCATACACCAGAAAGCAGCAGGCCCGGAATGCACCTGAGCGCATTCCGGGCCTGTAGCACTGCCGCCGGGAGGGAACCCGACGTAACTGCCGGGACTGCAATTGGTCTAGCAGTCCATTCAGCGGCTCATTCGGCAACGACGGCCAGGTTAATGGTAGTCGTTACGTCGGAATGCAGTTGCAGCTCAATTTCGTACTCACCCACAAGGCGCAGGGGGCCTTCCGGGAGACGAACTTCGCTTTTCTCTACCTCGGTACCGGTAGCGGTAATCGCATCAGCGATATCACGCACACCGATAGAACCGAACAACTTGCCTTCTTCGCCAGCCTTGGAGGTGATCGTTACCGAAGCACCACTCAGGGCCTCGGCACGAGCCTGGGCCTCAGTCAGCCTCTCAGCCGCCGCCTTTTCAAGCTCGGCACGACGCTCTTCGAACGCCTTCAGGTTGTCTGCAGTTGCAGGAACAGCCTTGCCATAGGGCAGAAGAAAATTACGACCGTAACCGGCCTTTACCTTCACCTTGTCACCGAGTGAGCCAAGGTTTGCTACTTTCTCAAGCAGAATAACATCCATCCCGTTAACCTCTTCGTGCTTTATTCAGCCGGACCCGCGGGCTTGATTCGCCCCCGGATGTCCAACCAGCTATCCACAAATGCCAGAACCAACAACACAATCATCAGACTCGGCCCCAGAAATACCAGTGCCAGATAGAACGCCACCAGCCACTGACCGCTCAGGCCCTTACGACCTACAACACCATGGACCAGAGCAAGCGCTGCCAGCAACAGCGGCAGCCCGCCAGACCATCCCACGAGCATGGGATTCAGCCCGATCAGCGAACCACCCACCATGATTGCCACGCAGATCACTGCGAAGGCAGGAGATAACCGCAGCGCGTGAAACTCCTGCCGGAATCCGCCGGGGTTGTACAGCCCGGCCTGCCAGGACCTTGCCAGCATGACCATGCCCACACCTGTTACCAGATAGGTACCGGCCATACTGGCATTCATGGTCTGCCGGATGACGGTCTCCAGGTTATCCCCGAAGTTTCTGGCCATTTCGGCGTTGTACTGTTCGTAAAACTGCACCCCGGTCTGGACCAGACTGTCGATCAGCCCGGGGTAGACCATGGGCAACACCAGGCCGGTGGCAATGGCCAGGAAGCTCCCCGAAAGCAGCGCCCTCTCCCAGGACAGCGATGTCCTGAGTACCGAAGCAATGAGCACTACCTGAAGCAATACCGCCAGGGCGGTCGGGTCCTGCCCCAGCCACGCCCAGCCGAGCGCCGGCAGCAATGCCCAGAGGCCGATATTCAGACCCTGACTGATGCCAAGCCTGAGAATCACCAGGCCAATGACTGCAGCGCCGATCCAGAACAACAGCGGAATGGCTGTGGTAACAACCGCAACCCCGCCTGCCTGCAGGGGACCGCGCATTACAAATTGTGCCAGTGCACGCATGGTCCCGAATCCTCTGGTTCTGTTCTGAGTCTGTTACTTAGTTGTCGTGGCTGTCCGAGTACGGCAGCAGTGCCAGGTAGCGGGCGCGCTTGATAGCGGTGGCCAGCTGACGCTGATAACGTGCTTTGGTGCCGGTAATACGGCTGGGCACGATCTTGCCGGTTTCGGTAATGTAGCCTTTCAGTGTGTCCAGATCCTTGTAATCAATCTCTTTCACACCTTCTGCCGTGAAGCGGCAGAACTTACGACGTCTGAAAAAACGAGCCATAATCTAACTCCTCAACTCCGGTAATGGTTTACTCTTCTTCGTCCTGATCATCGGACTGACGATTACTGTTATCACTGTCGCTGTCGTCAGATTCGTGGGAACGACGCGGGCGGTCATCACCGCCGCCACGACGGTCTTCACGGGACTCGGATGCCTTCATCGGTGACAGCTCGATGTCAGCACCGTCGCGGCGCAGGATCATGTCGCGGATGATGGCATCATTGAAGCGGAAGTTGTGAGTCATCTCGTCCATTGCGGCCTGTGAACATTCCACGTTCATCAGCACGTAATGGGCTTTGTGAATCTTGTTGATCGGGTAGGCCAGATGACGACGGCCCCAATCTTCCAGGCGATGTACCTGGCCGCCATCTTCAGTGATGACGCTGGTATAACGCTCGATCATGGCGGGCACCTGCTCGCTCTGATCCGGGTGTACCATAAATACAATTTCGTAGTGACGCATGAGTTCTCCCTACGGTTTAGACAGCCCCCTGCAGAATCAACGGCACCGACCCGGGTCGGGGCAAATCCGGCAAGAAGCAAGGAGGTGGCAGCCAAGCTGCCGTTTTTTCTGCTTTTTGGTAAAAGCTGATCCCGGACTGGCCAGCAAAAGCCAATACCGGGCATCCCCTTATAAAAAGGGGTGCGGTATTCTAGGGGTGTCGGGCTCTCTATGCAAGCCGTTGTCGCAGTGCTTCGTAAAGACAGACACCAGTGGCAACCGAAACATTGAGGCTATCCACCTGTCCCTGCATGGGAATATTGATCAGCAGATCGCAGTGCTCGCGGGTAAGCCGGCGCATTCCCTTGCCTTCAGCGCCCATCACCAACGCCACGGAGCCTTTGAAATCAGCCTGGTACAGAGTGCTGCCCGCATCACCTGCGGTGCCAATCAGCCACACGCCCTGATCCCGCAGTTGGCGCATAAAGCGGGCGAGATTGGTAACCCTCACCAGGGGCACAGTCTCGGCGGCGCCGCTGGCCACTTTTCTGACCGTGGGGGAAAGTGAGGCCGACTTGTCTTTGGGGATGATGACCGCCTGCACACCAGCCGCGTCCGCAGTGCGAAGACAGGCGCCGAGGTTGTGGGGGTCGGTCACCCCGTCAAGAATCAGCAGAAAGGGCGGTTCCTCCTGCGCGGCCAGAGACTGCAACAGATCGTCTTCGGTCCACTCCCGGCTTTCAGCCACCAGCGCCACCACACCCTGGTGGACACCGGCAACCCGTTTATCCAGCTCTTTGCGGTGCACCAGTTGCCAGCCAACCCCAAGGCTGTCCAGAGTTCCGGTCACGCTTTGCACCCGTTTGTCCTGGCGACCGTGCTGGATCCAGACCTGCTGCAAACGCGCGGGTTCCTGCCTGAGCACCGCTTCAACCGCGTGCCAGCCGAAAATAAACTGTTCAGACACCGATTATTTCCCTGCCTTTCCCGACTTCCGTTTGCGATCGCCGCCGGCACTCTTGCCCTTGCCCTTGCCTTTATTGCCCTTGCCGTCCAGAGCAAGCCGGGCGGCGTCGGCCACCAGTTTGTCACGGGCAGACATGCCATCGTCACCACCGCTGGCTGGCGGATCGTCACCACCGCTGGCTGGCGGGGCATCCTGGCCGGCGCCCCGCTTGCGGGGACGGGCTGGCTTGTCGGCGCTCTTGCCGGCATTCTTGCCGGCACCCTTATCCGCACTCCTGCCGGCAGCCTTGTCCGCACTCTTGCCGGCAGGTCTGGTGCCGCCTCCGGCCTTGCTGCGGCCTTTACCGGAGCCCTTGCCCTTGTCTTTTGGCCCGGGCCTGGTGATATTGAGCGCATCCAGATCGGCCTGCCGGTGCCTGGGCTCGCTGATCAGCTCCAGATCAATCTTCCGGTCCTCCATGCCGACCCGTACCACCTTGACCTGAACCTCATCACCCAGGCGATAGCTCTGGGCCGTACGCTCGCCGATAAGGCGATGCTTGGCCGCATCGTGATGGAAGAAATCACCGGAAAGTGTGGACACATGCACAAGGCCTTCGATAAAGACGCCGGACAACTCGACAAAGAAGCCAAAAGGCACCACAGCGGCTATAACACCGGCATATTGCTCGCCTACCTGATCGCGCAGATACTCGCACTTCAACCAGGCCATGACGTCGCGGGTGGCGTCGTCAGCCCGGCGCTCTGTCATTGAGCAGTGCTCGCCCAGTTGATGCATCCGGGCGGTATCATAGGGATAGCTTCCCAGCTCGGGATCCGGCTGTTGAGGCGCCGCGACATCCTTCGATTCCGGCTGGCCGTGAATCACCGATTTGATGCCCCGATGGACAATAAGGTCCGGGTAACGGCGAATCGGCGACGTGAAGTGGGCATAGCTGTTAAAGCCCAGACCAAAATGGCCGCCCTCCTCCGGGCTGTAAACGGCCTGGCTGAGTGAACGCAGCATCACGGTCTGGATCACGTTGGCATCACTGCGGTCCCTGATACTCGACAACAGCTCCTGATAATCCGCCGACGTGGGTTTGTCACCGCCACCAAGCTGCAGACCCAACTCGCCCAGAAACAGGCGAACCGCGTTCAGCCGCTCTTCCGAGGGACCCTCGTGCACCCGATAGAGCGAAGGCACTTTATGCTTCTTCAGGAAGCGCGCAGCCGCCACGTTGGCACACAGCATGCACTCTTCAACAATCTTGTGAGCATCATTGCGGGTAACCGGCACGATTTCCTCGATCTTGCGATTCGCATCGAAAATCACGCGGGTTTCAGTGGTTTCAAAATCGATAGCACCACGTTCGGTTCGCGCTTTGCGCAACAGCTTGAAAAGCCCGTACAGATTGTGCAGGTCCGGCAGCACCTCGGCATATTGCTCGCAGAGCTTATACCCCGGCTCGGAATCCGGCCGCTCCAGCATATCGCTGACTTTGTTATAGGTCAGACGGGCACTGCTGTGCATCACCGCCTGGTAGAACCTGTAGCCGCTGATATTGCCGGCGGCGCTCACCGTCATGTCTGCCACCATGCACAGGCGGTCAACGCCCGGATTCAGTGAGCAGAGCCCGTTGGAGAGTTTCTCCGGCAGCATGGGCACAACGTGGTCGGGGAAATACACCGAGTTACCGCGGTTGATGGCTTCCTCATCAAGGGGGGTGCCCGGTCGCACATAATGGGAAACGTCCGCAATCGCCACCAGCAGACGGTAACCGCCTTTCGCCCGTGGCTCGCAGTAGATGGCATCGTCAAAATCCCTTGCCGTCTCATCGTCAATGGTAACCAGGTTCAGGCTGCGGAGATCGATGCGGTTCTGCTTGTCCGCCGCCGTCACTTCATCGGCAATCCGGGCCGCCTGTTCACCCACGGCCGGCGGCCAGCTATGGGGAATATCGTAGGAGCGAATGGCCACATCTATTTCCATGCCCGGTGCCATATGCTCACCCAGCACCTCAGCTATCTTGCCCAGCGGCTGTGTCCGCATGGAAGGCTGGCGCAGGATGTCCACAACCACATACTGGCCATGCCGTGCGTCATTGACGTGCTCGGCAGGAATCAGCACTTCGTGATTGATGCGGGCATTTTCCGGCACCACAAAATAGATACCGCTTTCGTGGAACAGCCGGCCAACCGTCTGGGTGGTGCGATATTCCAGTACTTCGACAATCACCCCTTCACGGCGACCCCGGTCATCAACCCGGTCTACCCGGGCCGCCACGCGGTCACCGTGAAATACCAGCCGCATCTGGCGGGCACTCAGAAACAGATCACTGCCGCCGTCGTCCGGCACCAGAAAGCCAAAACCGTCTTTATGGCCGGTTACCCGGCCGGACACCAGGTCGGCCTCCTCCAGCGGCAGAAAAGCGCCCCGGCGATTGCAGATCAACTGTCCATCGCGGCACATGGCAATCAGCCGGCGTCTGAGTGCCTCGATGCTCTCATCTGAGTCCAGGCCGAACTCGGAACAGAGTGTTTCGTGAGTGGCCGGGGCCCCCCGTTCTTTCAGATGGGCAAGGATGAATTCACGACTCTGGATCGGGTTGTCGTATTTGCTTGCCTCACGCTTGGCATGGGGGTCTTGATCGGATTGTTTTCTGGAAACCATTCGTGTCCTTTTCCTGACTGCGTCAAAGCAGGCGTTAACTTTAGAGTGTTGATGACGGCGTCTAGCGCGGCAGTATAACGCCACTGGCGAGGAAAAAACATTTGACAGTTTTTTTGCGAATGATTACAGTACGCGCCATTGGTTGCAGGCGTTCCCGCGACCATAGCAGAAAGCCTGAAAATTCAATGATCTGAACTGCATTCCAGAATGCGACCTGGCATTGAACACGAGCAGGCAGACTGTCAATCACCTGCCGAGGTGGTGAAATTGGTAGACACGCTAGCTTCAGGTGCTAGTGGGGGCAACCCCGTGGAGGTTCAAGTCCTCTCCTCGGCACCATTTCTATCCCCTGGAAATGGCGAAGTTTTCGGCTCCGCGAGCCGGCTATTGCGATTGCCCCGATACCCCACATGGTCTCTGAGCCTGCCGCTTACCAGCGCGCTCGATACTTCTGACGTTTCCAGAAGGCCTGACAGATTTGCCTGCTTCAACCATTCAAAACCGGTTTGCAGCTATCGCTGGATGATCTATTATTAGATTGAGAACGTTGTAAGGTTCATTCCGTTTCCTTGGTGGCACGGCGACAAAAGTTCGGCTGCAGATGAAGAGATTCTTACCGGCTTTGATGCAGCAAGCGTGTGCGAAGGAGACGCCATGCTATGGTCATTGCTTGCCGCCCTCGGTGTTGGCTTTCTCTACTACAGCTTTGCGCTGATCGGCGTACATTTTCTCAGCCTGCCCTCCGGCATCGTTGTTTTTTGGCCGCCAAATGCGGTTGTGCTGGCCGCCTTTCTTACGCTGCCCATCCGGCACTGGCCGGGGCTGGCCGTCATTGTCGTTATGGCCGAAGTGCTGGCCGATTATTCCAGTTTTCCCATTCATGCAGCTGTGCTTTTCGGACTCATAAACGTGGCCGAATGTGCCCTGGCTGCAACGGTTATAAAGCGCTTCGGTGCGAACGCGCGTGTTCAGCCGGACTGGGGTGAACCGCGCGAGCTGGCACTATTCATTATTGTTGCATTTTTCGTGGCCTCGCCCGTTGCCGCCCTGGCGGGAGCTTCCGTTTATACCCATGTTCTTCTCGAGCCCGCGCCATTCATCTCATTCTGGCGACTGTGGTGGTTTGGCGACGCGACCGGACTCATCGCCCTGACCCCTGCCCTGCACATGCTTTTCAACATCCGGGTCTACTGGCCTGACGCCCGCTATCTGTCAGCCGGAGTTATCGAGTGGGCAGGATTGATAGCGGCCACGCTGGTCACCTGTTTCCTGGTTTTCAGCGTCGGCATCACCGGTGGCCAGATGCTCGCAATCACGCCGCTGCTGGTCGCACTGGCACCGCTCTGGGCTGCCCTGCGCCTGGGTCCGCTTCCGGGTTCGGCGCTCGCCGCAACGGTGGTTGTGTATGCAGCGATCACCACCGCTACAGGTCAGGCACCCTTCGGAGCACGCTCACCATTGCTGACCCAGGAAATCATTGTACTGTTCGTCGTGGTCGTGCTGTTCGCCGCCGCCTTTGCCAGCCAGAACCGGCGCAATAGCGGTAGCTTGCGGCTCTACAAAAGCGCCGTGGAGGCGACGGGCGAAGGCGTCCTGATTGCCGAGGCAGAAGACGATCAGCCAATCATCTACTGTAACGAAAGTTTCTCGAAGATGACCGGATACAGTGATCGTGAAGTCCTCGGCCGGAACTGCCGGTTTCTTAACGGCGCCGAGCGGGATCAGCCGGAGGTGAGCAACATCAGGGACGCGATCCTGGGTCACGAGGGCATTCGCATCACCCTGCGCAACTTCCGCAAGGATGGCAGCCTGTTCTGGAACAACCTCGTGGTCAACCCGATTCGGGACTGGCGGGGACGAACCTCCCATTTTGTCGGCATCATCAGGGATATTTCGCCGGAGATTGAGCACCAGAATCAGCTCGAGGACCTGCTCGATAAACTGCAGGACGCCAATGAAACTCTTGAACAGCAAGTGCGCTTGCGAACAAACGAACTGGAAGAGGCCAACCGCGACCTGAAACGTCTGGCTCACACCGATGAACTCACCGGGGTCAGCAACCGTCGTAACCTGATCAGCCGCGGGCATATGGAAGTACTGCGGTGCAGCCGCTCGGGCGAGACCTTTTCGGTAATGCTGCTGGACATTGATTATTTCAAGCGGTTCAACGATGAGCACGGCCATGAGGCCGGCGATCTGGTGCTCAAGGCGTTTGCCAGGGCCGTCCGCCAGACTATTCGCAAAGTGGACAGTTTCGGCCGCTGGGGCGGAGAAGAGTTCATGGTTCTTGTCTTCGACTCCCGCCACGTCGACTTGCGCACTGTCGGCGAGAAGATATTGAAAAGCATCAGGGAATGCCCGGTATTCTACAATGGGGAAGCGCTACATGTGACTTCATCGATAGGTATAGCCACATGGCAGGGCGGCAGTTTCGACGAGACCGTGTCGCTGGCGGACAAGGCCATGTACAACGCCAAGGAACTGGGACGAAACCGGGTGTCGATTTACCAGAAGCCGACACCGGGGGAATGAACATCTTCGCAACACCTGCACCCGATGGCACCGGTGCGTCGCAGACATGATCAGAAGGCGCGGGCGACAATTTCTTTCATGATTTCATTGGTGCCGGCATAGATTCGCTGAACCCGGGAATCCGCCCATGCCCTGGCAATCGGGTACTCCCACATATAACCGTAGCCCCCGTGCAGCTGGACACACTCGTCCATCACTTTGCACTGTAGGTCGGTCGTGTGCTGTTTCAGCATTGCGGCCGTGGGAATATCCAGCTTCTTTTCCAGATGCAGTTCAAGGCAACGGTCGCAGAACACCCGTGCTGCGGTAATTTCGGCTTTGAGTTCTGCCAGCTTGAAGCGGGTGTTCTGGAATTTGATCACCGGTTTGCCGAAGGCCTTGCGCTCTTTCACGTAGTCCAGCGTCCACTGCCAGGCGGCTTCGGCCGCAGCAACAGCAGTCAGCCCTACCTGCAGCCGTTCGGCGGGCAGTTCCTGCATCAACTGGAAGAAGCCCTGCCCTTCCGTCGCACCCAGCAGTTTATCTGCAGGCACCCTGACGTCGGCAAAAAACAGCTCTGAGGTATCCTGCGCTTTCATACCCACCTTGTTCAGGTTCTGGCCCTTTTCCAGACCTTTCCATGCGGACTCCACCAGGAACAGGCTGGTGCCCTTGGCGCCTTGCGCGGGATCTGTCTTGGCCACCACAATGACCAGATCCGCCATCTGGCCGTTGGTGATAAAGGTTTTACTGCCATTCAGAAGGTAATGCTCGCCGGAGACGGCCTTGACTGCGGTGGTCTTTATGCCCTGAAGGTCAGAGCCAGCGCCGGGTTCGGTCATGGCAATGGCCCCGATCATTTCACCGGATACCAGTCTGGGGATGTAGCGGGCTTTCTGCGACTCCGAACCATAGTTCAGAATATAGGGTGCCACGATATCCGAATGCAGAGTCCAGCCTATGCCTGTCAGGCCTGCGCTGGCGACTTCCTCCATGATCACTGCGCTATAGCGGAAATCCGCCCCGGCGCCGCCGTATTCTTCCGGCATCGTCGGGCACAGGAAGCCAAGCGCGCCGGCTTTGGTCCAGAGCTCCCTGCTTACCTGGCCATCTTTTTCCCACTGGGCATGGTAAGGGGCCGCCTCCTGCTGGAGAAACTTGCGGACCGCATCCCGGAAACCTTCAAGATCGGCGTCAAAGAGGGTACGTGGAATCATGATAAACCTCAGTAAACTGCAAGGGTGTCGTGCCGCCAGTTTTGACCGGGGTGGGATCCCGCTCAATGATGAAAAACGTCAATCGGGCTGACCAAAAACACCGCGGGAGGTTATTCAGCCAGACTTGTTGGCAGCGAGTCGCTCTTCGCCCCAGCGCGGCACCAGGTCCTGGGGCAGGTCCAGATGGTCAAGTAGCCGGGCCACAATGAAATCGACCAGATCGGCAATGGATTGCGGCTGGTGATAGAAGCCGGGACTGGCTGGCATGATGATGGCGCCCATCCGTGTCAGGCGCAGCATATTCTCGAGATGCACCTCGGAATAAGGCGCTTCACGCGGCACCAGAATAATTTTCCGGCGTTCCTTTAGGGCCACATCCCCCGCCCGCTCTATCAGATTATTGCTGGCGCCGGTTGCCAGTGCTGACAGTGTGCCGGTGCTGCAGGGGCAGATCACCAGCGGGGCTTTCTCACCGGATCCGGAGGCCGGGGGCGAGAACCATTCTTCCCGCCCGAACACAACCACCTGCCCGGCCACAGCGCCGGCATAGGCCGACAGGGCTTCCTGCATGGCGGCGGTGCGGCCGGGCAGTTTCAGATTGGTTTCCGTCGCTATCACAATCTGCGCCGCTTTGCTGATCATCACGTGAACCCGGCACCCGGCAGCCACCAGGCACTGCAACAGGCGCAGACCGTAGCAGGCACCGGAGGCGCCGGTGAAAGCCAGATTGACTACGCGCTGGTGGGAGCAAGCATTGGTCATATTCGGTCATCCGTTTCAGACAGGTTCAGTCGGATCTGCGTTCGAGTTCGGCAATCAGCTGCTGATGAATACCACCAAAGCCGCCGTTGCTCATGATCACTATATGGCAGGGCGCGATCGCCTGCCCCGCAACTCTTCCGATCAGTGCTTCAAGCGTAGACTCGACGTAGTGATGGGGCGAGGGATCGGACTGCAATCCCTGGTCGCGGCTGGCAGCCACGAGCTCCGGCAACCAGTCCATGTGGTTGAGGTTGGCCCACACAATATGGTCCGCTGCCGCGGCACTTGGCAGCAAGGTCTGTTGATGAACTCCCTGCTGCATGGTGTTGGAACGTGGTTCGATCACGGCAACAATCGGCTCGGCCCCCACTTTTTTTCGCAAGCCATCGAGAGTTGAGGCAATGGCCGTCGGGTGATGGGCAAAGTCATCATACACCCGTATTCCGCCCACATCCGCCAACAACTCCATCCGGCGCTTGACTCCGGAAAAGTGACTGAGCGCCGAAATGGCATGATCCGGCGTGACCCCAACGTGACGGGCTGCGGTGATGGCGGCCAGGCCGTTGCGCACGCTGTGCACACCAGTCTGCGACCATTTCACCACTGCCACCGGCTGTTCGCGATGAACCACCATGAACTGGCTGCCATCCTCTTTCAGCAGCTCTGCCCGCCAGTCACTCATATAGCTGACTTCGCTGCCGACCGAGGTGTCCTGGATATTGGTCCAGCAACCCAGCTCCAGTGCCCGGTCCAGGTGCCGGTCAACAGCAGGCCGGACAATCAGACCATTGGCGGGAACCGTCCGCACCAGGTGGTGGAACTGACGTTCGATGGCTTCGACGTTGTCGAAAATATCCGCATGATCAAATTCCAGATTATTGAGGACCAGCGTATGGGGACGATAGTGGACAAACTTCGAGCGTTTGTCGAAAAACGCGCTGTCGTACTCGTCTGCCTCGATCACAAAGAAGTCGCTGGAACCCAGCCGGGCCGATACCGGAAAATCATTGGGTACGCCCCCCACCAGGTATCCCGCGTCAAACCCGGCCTGCTCCAGAATCCACAGCAACATGGCGGTGGTGGTGGTCTTGCCATGGGTGCCAGCCACCGCCAGCACCCAGCGATGACGCAGCACTTCCCGTGACAACCATTCGGGGCCGGACATATAGTCAATATTGCGGTTGAGAACGACTTCGACTTCCGGGTTGCCCCGGGACATGGCGTTGCCGATCAGAACCAGGTCCGGCGCGGGTGTCAGGTTTTCAGCCCGATAGCCTTCCATCAGACCGATACCCTGGGCTTCAAGCTGAGTGCTCATCGGCGGGTAAACGCCCTGATCGGACCCGGTTACCTGGTGCCCCAGCTCTCTCGCCAGTACCGCGAGACTGCCCATGAAGGTGCCACAGATGCCCAGGATGTGAATATGCATTGCATCAAACGCCTCTTTTGATACTAATGAGTAGGAAAGTAGGCGGACACGTCTATTCAGGACCGTATGCAGCAGGGATGCTGCATCCGAGCCTACATGGATGTATCCACGGCGTGTCCTGAATAGACGTGTCCGCCTACTTTCATCCAGCTTAGTAAACCTGCAAAGCCTCCCGTATCGTCTTCGGACCGTCAAGCACCGCGTTATGACCTTTAGCTCATGAAAATAAATGATGATTGACGTATCATCGGCGCAATCCGATGAAACAGCAGGAGCTCATCCACGAAATGGCCATTCGCAACGCATTCTACGCTCAGTCAGGCGGGGTTACCGCCGTTATCAACGCCAGCGCCTGTGGCGTGATTCAGACCGCGCGCAAATACCCGGACCAGATTGGCAAAGTCTATGCGGGACGGAACGGCATCATTGGCGCCCTCAAGGAAGAGCTGATCGATACCAGCCTTGAGCATGATGACGACATCCAGGCACTGATCCATACGCCGGGCGGCGCCTTTGGCTCCTGCCGCCACAAGCTGAAAAACTTCTCGGAAAACCGGCGCGAATACGAGCGCCTGATCGAAGTGTTCCGCGCCCACGACATCGGCTATTTTTTCTACAACGGCGGCGGCGACTCCCAGGACACAGCATTCAAGGTATCGCAACTGGCCGAAAAAATGGGCTATCCGATTACCTGTATCGGTGTTCCCAAAACCGTCGACAATGACCTGCCCTTTACCGATTGCTGCCCGGGCTTTGGTTCAGTGGCAAAATACATTGCCACCTCCACCCTGGAAGCCAGCCTTGATATCCGCTCCATGTGTGACACTTCAACCAAAGTGTTCATTCTGGAAGTGATGGGGCGCCATGCCGGATGGATTGCTGCCTCCGGCGGCCTGGCCGGCCAGGCCGAGGGCGAACCGCCCCATATTATTCTGTTCCCGGAAGTGCCGTTCGAGCGCGACCGTTTCCTTGAACGGGTGGACTTCTGTGTGAAGGAATATGGTTACTGTGTTGTGGTTGCCTCCGAGGGCGCCCAGTACGAAGACGGCCGTTTCCTGGCAGACGCCGGAGCAAAGGATGCGTTTGGCCATACCCAGCTTGGCGGTGTAGCGCCAACGCTGGCCAACATGGTCAGACAGGCACTGGGACACAAATACCACTGGGCCGTGGCCGATTATCTTCAGCGCAGTGCCCGGCACATTGCCTCCGCAACCGATGTCGAGCAGGCTTACGCGGTTGGTAGAGTAGCCGTGGAAATCGCGCTGGCAGGAAAACAGGCGCTGATGCCCACCATCGTTCGTGAGCAATCGCGTCCTTATCGCTGGCACATCGGTGAAGCACCGCTGAGCGAAGTGGCCAATCAGGAAAAGAAAATGCCGATCCACTTCATTACGGACGATGGCTATGGCATCACCCAGGATTGCCGTGACTACCTGGAACCGTTGATTTATGGCGAGAACTTTCCACCCTTTGATAATGGTTTACCGCGGGTGGCAAAGCTGAAAAACCGGCTGGTTGAAAAGAAGCTGAAAGCAGACTTCCAGATTTAAGTCGCTTTAAACTGCTCCACCACACGATCGATGAAAGAGGAGGCATCGGGGGGAGCCCGGCCCTCCTCTGAGCGAGTACTCAACGGTTCCGGGTAGCGGCACGTTCAAGCATTTCAGAAAAGTGATCAAACCCGCCAACATGCTCCTCGCCCACGAAAATCTGCGGAACCGTGTGTACCGGCTTGCCAATCGTTTTGGACAGATCCGCTTTACTGATACCCTCTGTTTCAATATCGACATAGCGATAGGGCAGCTCATTCATCTCGCAGAGCTTCCGGGCGAGAGAGCAAAAACCACAGGAAGCACGGCCAAAAATCGTCACCTGTTCCATTCATAGGCTCCTGGTTCAGAAAATAAAGGACGGGGTAAAGCGCCTCAACGGCGACCATTATGAAGGCAGAGCCGCCGGGAAACAAAGTTGAAGGGTTGACTGGCATGTGCGGAACATCAGCCCGGCTGGCAGTCGGTAATGCCGCCACTCAGTTCAGGAGTTATCCAGAGGCTCCTTAAAACCGTATCTTTCCGGGGACATGCTTTGGCCTTTCTCACGCTTTTCTTCACCGCCCTGGCAGCCGCAACGCTATTACCGGCCTATTCTGAAATTCTGGTGGCAGGCATGGTTACCCAGGGCTATTCGCTGTGGTGGGTATGGTTCTCGGCAACCGCCGGCAACACGGTTGGGTCGGTGATTAACGGGGTTATCGGCAGGCAGGTGGATCGCTTCAAGCACAAGCGCTGGTTTCCGGTTTCGGAAGCCCAGCTGGAAAAGGCCCGTACCCGGTTTAACCGCTATGGGCAGTGGTCGCTGCTATTGGGGTGGCTGCCGATAGGTGGCGACCCGCTGACTCTCGTGGGTGGCATCATGCGGGTGCCCTGGCTGAATTTCGTGATACTGGTCGGTATTGGCAAGGGGGCACGCTATGCTGTGGTGATCTGGCTGACAATTCAGGCATCGGGCGCTACCGGTTCGCCATAGAGGTAGTGCTTCAGAAGTGGCTCGCCATTGAACTCGGCATTCAGCACAGCAATGAAAGTGTATACCCCGATCAGTTTGCGATTGAGGAATACAAACTCTTTCGGCGGTACCTTGAAGTATCGGTTGACCGCCGACTTTGCGGCCTTTCGGGCAACTCTGGACGGCAGATCGCTCTGCTTCCAGCGGTACTCACCCTTTTCATTCACGGCGTAATCAGGCCACTCATTCTGGTTTGGCGACAGGGGCTCGAGAACCGACATACAGACAGAGCCGAACTTTTCCAGCACCTCATCCGGCCAGTCACGGCTCATGAAATTAAGTTTGATACCACCCGCTATCACGCCCTTGAGGTCATCCTCGTAAGACGCCCGGATCATCTGGATGACCGGTTCCAGAAAGTCCGGCGAATAGGACTGCACGGCCCCGAAATCCAGCAGCACAATCTGATCATGGGCCTGGTCTGCAGCGTTCTCGCCGGCGATGCGGATCCGGTAGTTGCCAAAATTGGGATCAGTCTGGATTTCACCCCAGGTAAACAGTTCCCGGAAAAACAGCTCAAGCGCCGCTTTCCCCAGCTCGCTACGACGCTCCAGAGACAGTTCGCGCACGGCGGTAGAACTGACGGAATGCCCCTGTTCATAGGTCGAGGCAATCACATGGGCGGTACAGTATTCCTGCAGTACCCGCGGAACGACAAAGCGGGTGTCACTCTGCAGCATAAGCCGGAATTTTTCGGTGGTTTCCGCTTCCAGCCGGTAGTCCACTTCCCGGTGCATCATGGCCCTGACTTCTTCCAGCCATTCCCTGAATTCCGCACCATAGTAAACCACCCGGGCAATTTTCAGCAGGTGGGCAACCGAATTGAGGTCACTATCTACGGCCTGATCCACCCCCGGGTACTGAACTTTCAAAACCAGCTCAAGTCCGTCGGATTTGCGCCTGGCCCGGTGTACCTGGCCGAGGGAGGCAGATCCGATGGGTTCCGGATCCACTTCCAGCTCTGCCAGCCGGTCGGCGCCCAGTTCGGTCCTGAGCACTTTTTCAATCGCTGACCATTCCAGGGAAGTGGTCTTGTCCTCCAGGGTGTGCAACGCCTCGGTGACTTCGTCCGGCAGGAAATGCTCGCCGTAAAGCGCCATCACCTGGCCAATTTTTACTACGCTGCCTTTGAGCTGGCCCAGCTCTTCCACCAGAATCCTTGCCTGTCTGGACATCATCGCCCGATGCCTGGCCTCACGATTTTCCCTGCCACCCAACCAGTTGGTCGCCATATGGGCACCCATGCGGGTACCTGCGAACAGGCCCGCCCTGGTCAATGAAAGCCGGCGCTCGAAACTTCCTGTCTTGATACGCGCAACGGAGGTGCTTTTACTTTTGGATGCCATCTGAATCCTGCCGGGGCCTGACGAATTTCGGATTTACATCATGTTAGGGAATTATAAGGGTCAAGGGCAGCCTTTACCTTACCGCGTCGCCAGACCGGCGCCAGCCAGAGGCCCAGGGTAACGCTCCCCGGCCCTGCCCCGATAACACCCTACCAGCCACTGATTCTGGCGACTGCCTGCATTGCAAGCCGGTCAGCCAGGGCAACGCTCAACCGCTCGCTGACCACCTGGACATCGGCCTCTGTCGTAAAATCCCGGACCTGGCACATGGCCATTCCGGCGAAGCCGCAGGGATTGATGCGGGCAAAGGGTTCCATGTCCATGTCGACATTCAGTGCCAGACCGTGAAAAGAGCAGCCGCGCCTGATTCGCAGGCCCAGCGAGGCAATCTTGGCCTTGCCGACATACACCCCCGGTGCATCCGGTCTGGGCGCCGAATCGATGCCCATTTCGCCCAGACAATGCACAATGGCCTGCTCGATGGCATCCACCAGTGCGCGCACCCCCAGTTTACGACGGTTCAGGTCCAGCAGAAGGTACACCACCAGCTGGCCGGGACCGTGATAGGTCACCTGTCCGCCCCGGTCTACCTGAACCACCGGAATATCCCCGGGCGCCAGAATGTGTTCGGCCCTGCCGGCCTGACCCTGGGTGTAAACCCGGGGATGTTCAAGCAACCAGAGCTCATCCGTGGTTGCCGGACCACGTTCTGCAGTGAACGCCTTCATGGCTTCCCAGGTTTCCGGGTAAGGCTGCTCCCCCAGGGTACGAATAACCAGTTCTGTCATTCTAGAGCACCATATGAACGCGGCCGCTTGCTTTCAGTTCTTCAAATAATGCCTTCAACTGGGGTTCACCCGTGGCCCGGATGGTGATGTTGACGGAGGCAAAACGGCCCCCCCGGCTGTCCTTGACCGTTACATCATTTTCAGAAATCCCGGGGGCATGGGATTCAACCACCGAGATTACAAATTCCGTGAAGTCCGGGGCTGCGTCCCCGATAACCTTGATCAGGTAATCGCAGGGAAACTCGATTTTTGGCGCTTTCTGATCACTCACTGGATCCGGCTCCCACCATGCTCATTGGCACTGTTATTCGAAGAACTGAAAGAAAAAGAGTTTGATAGCGTCCCAGATACGTTTGAAGAATCCGCCCTCCGGCACATCGCTCAACGCGAGCACTGGCTGGTCAACCACGGTCTCACCTTCGAGCGTCACTTTTACCCGGCCAAGCTCGTCACCAACCGACACCGGCGCCTTGATAACAGTGTCCAGTTCGATCACCGATTCCAGGGAATCCCGGGAACCCCGGGGTATGGTGACATAAACATCTTCCAGGGTACCAAGCGAGAGCTGATCGGTGGTACCGCTCCAGACCCTCGCCTGCATCAACTCCTGACCGGTGCTGAACAGGCGCTCGGTCTGATAGTAGCGAAAGCCATAGTTGAGCATCTTCTGGATTTCCTGGGCACGGACGGTAGTACTGCTGGCACCCATGACTGCGGCAATCAACCGGGTGTCGTTGCGCCGGGCGGAAGCCACAAGGCAATAGCCTGCTTCCTGGGTATGACCGGTCTTCAGGCCATCAACGCTGTCATCCCGCCACAACAGACTGTTACGGTTGGGCTGGCGGATATTATTGAAGGTGAAATGCTTTTCCGCATAGAGCGGGTAGTTTTCCGGGTAATCATTGATGATCGCCCGCGCCAGAATGGCAAGGTCTCTTGCGGTTGAAAACTGGTCCGGGGCTGGCAGTCCGGTCGCGGTCGCGAAATTGGTGTCATTCATACCCAGTATTTCAGCCTGCTGGTTCATGATATCCACGAACGCGTCCTCACTGCCGGCCACAAATTCCGCAAGAGCAACCGAGGCATCATTGCCGGACTGGATGATCACGCCCCGCAGCAGATCTTCCACGCTCACCTCGGTGCCTTCCTGGACAAAGGTACGAGAGCCCTCGGTGCGCCACGCCTTGACACTGATCGGCACCATGTCCGACATTGATATGCGTCCCTCGTCAAGTTCCCGCTCGACAATGTAGGCCGTCATCATCTTGGTCAGGCTTGCCGGTGGCAGGCGCTCGCGGCTGTTATCTTCCATGATGACCCGCCCCGAAGCCGGGTCCATAAGGATAAATGAGCTGGCGGCAATCTGGGGCGGCGAAGGAATGAGCACCGACTGGGCCGAGACCGTTCCTGCCGCGAACAGACCCAGCAGCAGCGAGGTGATCATCAGGCGAAACAATCCGGGACAGGATTTACAAAGCATTCTGGGAAACTGTTTATTAAGAGCCATGGGTCCGTTCGATATCAAGTGAGTGTCTGGTTCAGTGGGTGTCGGTCAGCAGAATGGATTCTGAAAATCCCCGGTCCTGCAAAAAGGTTTGGGCCGCGAGGGCTTCGTTTTCGTTGCTGAATGGTCCGACCTGTACCCGATGAAAGCGGCCGGTCGCGGTCACCACTTCTCTTACCCGCGTCGGGTTGGCGGCAATCCTCCGGGCGCGGTCAAGCAGTGTCTGCGCCGGGTCCCGCTGACTGAAAGAGCCGAGCTGAACAAACAGCGACCGGTTCCCCGGGCCAGCTTCAGCCGTATCAGGCCGCCCCCCGGAGTCATCGTAGGCACGGCCTGCCATTGTCATGGTCCCGTCGGGCCGGACATTGATCGTGGCCACCTCAACGTGGGCCGTGCCACTGCCCAGGAAGTCCAGTTTCCTGGCAGCGGCATAGGACAGATCGATCAGGCGGTCACCGTGAAACGGGCCACGGTCATTGACCCGGACCACCACGGAACGGCCGTTATCGAGATTGGTAACCCGGGCATAGCTGGGAATCCGCAGGCTTTTATGGGCCGCCGACATGGCGTACATGTTGAAGATTTCACCGTTGGAGGTTTTGTGACCATGGAATTTTTCACCGTACCAGCTTGCCGTACCGCGCTGGACATAACGCTCATTGGACTCAAGTACCCGGTAGGATTTTCCCCAGACAGTGTAAGGCGACCTGTTGCCAGCCGCTGTCGGTGCTTCGTACCGGGGGATGACATCGGCCACCCCGGATACATCAAAATTGCCCCGGGGTGCCCGGTCCTGGGCGATGGTATACCGCGAAGAATGATCAGCAGGTACTGAACCGCACCCGGCCAGAGCCAGCACTGCCATGATCACCCCTAAAAAAGCCGCGTTATTCACAATGCCTGTATCCGTCTGTCTGCTGTCACACACCATCATCACCAGACTTGAGAGCCTCTGCAAGCTGATATACGGCCATCGCGTACAAGTGGCTGTGATTGTAACGGGTTATCACGTAAAAGTTGCGGTATGTGAGCCAAAGTTCATGTTCATTTTCATCTTCAGCCTGCAGTCGCAGTGCTCTCGCCGGCAGCTCCGGGCTTAACGATTCTGGCACAGGCAACCCCGCTTGCCGGAAGTCCGCAACCTGCAGGCTCGGCTTCAGGCCCCTGGTCAGCAGCCGTGAACCGGCCACAAGGTCCGCGTCCAGCGGGTCGGCTACCGGCTCTCCCGGCTGCCAGCGATGCGCGCTGAAATAGTTCGCTACGCTGCCAATGGCGTCGACCGGATTAGCAAGAATATCCGCCAGGCCGTCGCCGTCAAAGTCCACGGCATAATGGCGATAACTGCTGGAAATAAACTGACCGTAACCCATAGCCCCCGCATAGGAGCCTTTCAGGGCCAGCGGGTCCAGTCCCTGCTCCCTTGTCATCAGCAGGTACTGCTCAAGTTCGCTACGGAAAAACCGGCTCCTTGGCGGATAATCAAATGCCAGGGTTGCCAGTGCGTCGAGCACCCGATACTTGCCCATATAACGGCCATACCAGGTTTCCACACCAATAATGGCGGTTACAATTTCGGGCGGTACCCCGTAGTCCTGTTCCGCCCTGGCCAGCGCATCCGCATGCGCCGCCATGAATTCCTGCCCCTGGGCAATCCGTTCCGGGCGGATAAAAATTTTCCGGTAACTTTGCCAGTCCAGGGTTTTCTCGGCCGGACGGCTGATCGACTCAAGAATGGTTTCGTTCCTCCGGGCGTCGCCAAGCAGGCTCTCTACGCGACTGGCTTCAAACCCGAAATTCTCGACCATGGTGCGGATAAATGCCTGGCCCTGAGGCGTCTGCGGATACTGTCCCGCCGCGGCTGTAGCTGCCATGGGCAGACCACACAGCATCAGAACCAGGGCCTTTAACAGGTGTACCACCGGTAGGGATCTCACACATGCTCCTGACAACAAAGCGGATTCACGCACTGATCATTCGCCTGTGAGTATGAATCGACATCAGTACCCCAAAGGCGGCCATCAGAGTGACACTTGATGTGCCGCCATAGCTGATCAGCGGTAGTGGAACACCCACCACCGGCAGCAGGCCGCTGACCATACCCACATTGACAAAAATGTAGACAAAGAAGGTCATGGTAAGCGACCCCGCCAGTAACCGGCTGAATGAATCCTGTGCCAGGGCGGCGATGTAAAGACAACGAAGAACAATCAGCAGATAAAGCAGCAGCAGGCAGACCATACCAACGAAACCGAATTCTTCTGCCAGCACCGCAACAATGAAATCGGTATGGCTTTCCGGCAAGAACTCAAGATGGGACTGGGTGCCCTGCAGCCAGCCCTTGCCATCGATGCCGCCGGAACCGATGGCTGTTTTGGACTGGATAATGTTCCACCCGGCACCCAGCGGATCACTCTGCGGATCCAGCAGCGTCAGCACCCGTTGCTTCTGGTAGTCGCGCATAACGAAAAACCACATCAGCGGCGCTGATACGGACACCATGGCGAAGAAGCCGCTGATCACCTTCCAGCTCATGCCGGCAAAAAATATCACAAAAATACCGGCCGCGCCGACCAGCAGCGAGGTGCCCAGATCCGGCTGCAGAATGATCATGGCCATGGGCAGGACGACAATCAGCAACGATACCCCCACGTACCTGAGCCGGGGCGGCAGAAACTGGCGCGACAGATACCAGGCTGCCATCATCGGCACCACCAGTTTCATCAGTTCCGAAGGCTGGAATCGCGGCAATCCGGGCAGCTCAAGCCAGCGCTGGGCGCCCTTGGCGCCGATACCGAACAGCAGCACAGCGGCGAGGCCCAGAATACCGGCCAGGTATAACCAGGGAGCCCAGCGCCGGAACACCGCAGGGTCAAGCTGGGCAAAAACCAGCATCACCACCAGTGCAATCCCCATCCTGACGCCCTGGGCCTTTACCATCGCCATGTTCTGGTCCGCACCGCTGAACAGCACCACCAGACCCGCAGCGACCAGAACGAGCAATAACAGCAGCAGAACCGGATCAACATGCACCATTGACCAGAAACGCCTGCCGGGGCCGAAGAGTGAAGGATTTTCGGACCGGTCAAAAAGCTCGCTCGACGCCATCAGTCTGCTGCTCCGGCCCGGGCCGCAATCACGGAGTCCCCATCGGCGGCATAATCCAGTAACCAGGCATCAAACAGGGCCCTGGCTACCGGAGCGGCCGTGCCACTGCCGCTGCCACCGTTCTCGACAATCACGGCAACCGCGATCTGCGGATTATCAACAGGTGCGAAACCCACAAACAGCGCGTGATCACGCAACCGCTCACGAACTTCCTCCTCGTCGTATTCTTCGTCCTCGGCCAGGCTGAATACCTGAGCTGTCCCGGTCTTGCCCGCCATGCGATAAGGCGCCCCACGGCCAGCGCTTCTGGCTGTGCCTTTGGCACCATGCATCACGTCAGCCATGGACTCGACCACAAATTCCCAGGTATCCGGGTTTTCCAGAGTAATGGACTGATGTGTCGCCTCAGGCAATACATCTCCCACAGAGCGGTCGCCACTGACCCCCTTGAGAAGACGTGGCTCGGCCCAGGAGCCGCGGTTGGCAAGGACCGAAGTGGCCGTTGCCAGCTGCAGTGGCGTCGCCAGCATATAGCCCTGACCGATCCCCAGGTTCACCGAATCGCCGGGATACCAGGGCTCGTTGTGAACTGCCCGTTTCCAGTCCCGGGAAGGCAGCAGGCCGCTCAGAGCGCCGGACACATCCAGGGTGGCGTCTTCGCCGAAACCAAACCGGGACAGGTAGTGATGAATGGTGTCCACTCCCATGTCGATCGCCATCTCGTAAAAATAGATGTCGCAGGACTGAGCCACTGCGTCGTTGAGATTGACCCAGCCGTGGCCACTGCGTTTCCAGTCCCGCCAGCGCCGGCCACTGTTCTGAATCTGAAAAAAGCCCGGGTCCCAGATGGTTTTGTCCCGGGTTGTGGCCCCGCTATCCAGACCGGCTACCGCCAACATGGGTTTCAGGGTCGAACCCGGCGGATACTGCCCCCGCAGGGCGCGGTTAAAAAGTGGTTTGTCCGGGCTGTCCCTCAACTCGCGGTATGCTTCCACGCCGATACCGGTGACAAACTGGTTGGCATCAAACCCCGGCACACTGGCAAGCGCCAGCAGACCGCCGGTAACCGGTTCGATGGCGACAATCGTGCCACGCCGGCCGTCGAGTAACTCGTGGGCAAGCTGCTGCATTCGCAGATCCAGGTGCAGTTCGATATCCTCCCCGGGCACCGGATTCTGACGTTCAAGCACCCTCAGGGTTCGACCACGGGCATTGGTTTCAACATGCTGATACCCCACCTGACCATGAAGCAGGTTCTCGTAGAAACGTTCAACGCCGGATTTGCCGATATAGTTGGTCCCGGCATAATTGACCGGATCGATGCGCTGCAGCTCCTCCCGGTTTATCCGCCCGACATACCCCAGGGCATGGGCAGTCAGTTCGCTGTAGGGATAGTAACGAACCAGTTCCGCCGCCACTTCGATACCGGGCAGCTCGTGGCGGTGGACCGCAAGACGGGCGATCTCCTGCTCATTCAGATCGTAGCGAAGGGGTAAAGCCTGAAAGGGTCGGCGGCGCTCTTTAAGGCGGCGCTGGAACCGCTCCATGTCTTCATCAGACACTTCCAGCAGGCCCTCAAGCTTGGCCAGCACCTGCTCCATGTCGCCTGCCCGTTCGGGAACGAGGGTAACACTGAACACCGGCCGGTTTTCCGCCAGCAGCACGCCATTGCGATCGTATATCAGCCCCCTGGGCGGGGCGACCGACTGGACCTGGACCCGGTTCTTGTCGGACAGGGTGGTGTAGATTTCATGCTCCACCACCTGTAACTGGTACATTCGCGCGACCAGGATACCCAGCAACACCACCACCATTACCAGCATGACCATCGCCCGTCGCTGAAACAGCCGACGCTCGGCCACGGTGTCCTTGAACTCTCCCCAGGGCATAATGTTTCCTAGGCCCGGTGATACGGGTGGTTACGGGTGACCGTCCATGCCCGATAAAGCTGTTCGGCAAGGAGGATACGGACAAGGGGATGAGGCAAGGTGAGGTCGGACAATGACCAGAGCTGGTCCGCTCTTTGCCGGCAGGCCTGGTCCAGCCCATCGGGCCCACCAACCAGAAAACAGACGTCCTGACCGTCCTGCTGCCAGGTCTCAAGCTGACTGGCCAGTTTTTCAGTGGACCAGCTCCGGCCACCGACCTCCAGAGCCAAAACCCGGTCTCTGTCGCCCAGCGCGGTAAGAATGGCCTCGCCTTCCCGTTTCATCAAGCGGTCAATATCCGGATTTTTACCACGGTGAGCCATGGCTATTTCAGTCAGTTCAATCGGGAGCTCGGGCGGCATCCTGCGGACATAGTCGTTAAAACCCCGGCTGACCCAGTCAGGCATTTTCTGCCCGACGCAGATCAGTTTCAGACGCATGCCTATTCGCTCCCTGCCGCCCCAAGGCTGGGGGCATCGCGCCAGAGCCGTTCAAGGTCATAAAACTCGCGGGTGGCAGGCATCATCAGGTGCACCACGACATCACCAAGATCAACAAGGATCCAGTCACTTGCACCTGACCCCTCGATATTGCCAGCCCGCACACCCTGCTCTTTTGCTTCCGCGGCAACCGAGTCTGCCAGTGACTTTACGTGGCGATTGGAGGTTCCCGAAGCCAGTACCATGTAATCAGTCACACTGGTCCGGTCTCTGACGTCGATCACGCTTACGTCCTGCGCCTTGATATTTTCAAGCGCATTCACTACCAGTTCTCGCAATTGCTCTGCCTGCATAGTCACCCTGTAAAATATGAAGCGGCCAATCGGCCCGGTCTGCCCATATGAAATATTATATCACTAAAAGTTCCTGTCACGTCACGCACCATACAGTCCGAGCTGGCAGATTCTGTGCCAGACCGGATCCGGCAGCAGGTAACGGGGCGAGCGTCCATCCGCGATTCGCTCCCGCAGACCGCTGGCGGAGATATCCATCAGCGGCGGCTCGAGCACAATCACCCGGCCAGCGGGGCTGGCATGCAACTCATCGACGGAGCTGGCGGCCCGGGCGGCGAGCAGCTCTGCCGGAGCGCTTTCGGGAGGAATGCTGGAACCCGGACGAACCACTACAATAATATGGGCCAGTTCAGGTATGCGCTCCCACTCCCGCCAGCGGTCGAAACCGGCAAAGGAATCGGTACCCACGACCATGACCAGCGGTTCGTCGGGCCCGATCTCCTGGCGGATCTGGCGCAGGGTGTCTGCAGTATAGGAGGCGCCCTGGCGATTCAGTTCCCGGTCATCTACTGCCAACCCCGGCTCATCCTCGATCGCGAGACGCAAGAGCTCAAGCCGCCGGTCGCTGGACGCCCCCGGTGATTCACGATGCGGCGGTATATGGCTGGGCACCAGCGCGATCTCGGCAACCGCAAGATGCTCGCGAAGTTCCACTGCCAGACGCAGGTGGCCGTGGTGAACCGGGTCGAAGGTGCCGCCATAGATCAGTTTCATAAAGGCTCAGGACCGCACCTGGCCGTCCCCGAACACCACGTATTTCTGTGAGGTCAGTCCCTCCAGCCCGACCGGACCGCGGGCATGAATCTTGTCCGTGGAGATGCCGATTTCGGCACCCAGACCATATTCGAACCCATCCGCAAAACGGGTTGATGCATTGACCATAACCGAACTGGAATCCACTTCGGTCAGGAAACGGCGGGCCCGGGTATAATTTTCAGTAACAATGCAGTCGGTGTGTCGGGAGCTGTATTGATTGATGTGGGCAATGGCCCCGGCGACGCCATCGACCACCCTGACCGCAAGTATCGGCGCAAGGTACTCGGCATACCAGTCAGCTTCCGTTGCTTCGACGGTCGCTGGCAGAATCGCCCGCGTGCGGGAACACCCTCTCAACTCGACGCTCTTGCGCTGGAAAGCCTCCGCCAGCAGTGGCAGCAGATCCGCCGCAACCTCTTCATCCACCAGCAGCGTCTCCATGGTATTGCAGGTACCGTAGCGCTGGGTTTTCGAATTTATGGCAATGTTCAGCGCTTTTTCAGGATCGGCATGGCTATCAACATAGACATGACATACACCGTCCAGGTGCTTGATAACCGGCACCCGGGCATCCCGGCTGATGCGTTCGATCAGCCCCTTGCCACCGCGGGGAACAATGACGTCGACATACTGGGGCATGGTGATCAACTCGCCAACGGCCGCCCGATCAGTGGTCCTGATGACCTGGACAGCCGCCTCGGGCAGGCCTGCCTCGGTCAGGCCACGGCCAAGGCAGGCGGCAATGGCCCGATTGGATTCGATCGCTTCCGAGCCACCACGCAGAATGGTTGCATTCCCCGACTTGAGGCAAAGACTGGCTGCCTCGACCGTCACATTGGGGCGGGATTCATAGATAATGCCGATAACGCCGAGAGGCACCCTCATGCGACCCACCTGGATTCCCGAGGGCCGATAGGTCATTCCAGTAATTTCGCCAATGGGGTCCGGCAGTGATGCCACCTGCCGCAGCCCCTCAATCATGCTGTCAATACGAGCCGGCGTGAGCTCCAGCCGGTCCAGCATTGCCGGCTCAAGACCATTGTCGATGCCCCGCTCAAGATCAATGCCGTTGGCCCTGGCCATTTCATCACGGGCAGCTTCCAGCGCTTCAGCCGTCGCCAGCAGGGCCCGATTGCGGGTTGCTGTGGTTGAGCGCGCAACCTCCGCCGCCGCCCGGCGTGCCTGCTGGCCAACCTCTGCCATATAAGCTGCAGTATCCATCAAAATCACCTTCCGTTTTCCCAATCAATTCTGAAATCGGCTCCTGGAGACGCCTTTGCCGTTTCAAGTACTCGCCTCAACGATTATTATACCCGCCTGGCATCGCCAAAACGCATGCTTGTAACATGCACCTGCATTATGCTGTCAAACAAGGACGCCCGGGAGAGGACGGACACCATGGCCCAGATGGCCGAAAATTTCCTGCTTGGCCGATTAGCGCGAACAGGACTCATTTTACTGGCAGCCACGGCGCTCTTCGCCATGCTCCAGGGCGACCGCCTGACGGTGATAGCCGCCCTGCTTGCGGTAGCCGTGGTGCTGACCAGCAGCGCCGTCAGCGCCAGATGGTCAAGGGCTCCCTGGCCGACTGTTCAGAAAATCGCGTTTGGCTTACTTACCGCCGCGCTGATTGCCAGTCTCTGGCTCGGGCCCTGGGGCCTTGTACACTGGTTCTACGTTATCCCCCTGATATCCTTCGCGTTGCTCCCGCTGACCTGGGCTGCTGCGCTGAGCGTAGCCTGCGTGATCCTCGCCATGCTGGCGATTTCCTCGCTGACCGGCATGCCGGAGCGACACCAGATGATCAGCGCCTTCCTGATGACGACTGTCCTGTCCTTCCTGCTGGTATTCCTGCGGGAGTACAAAACCCGTCAACTTGCCCCGCTGCGCCGGACTGATGAACTTACCCAGGCCGCCAGCCGGGAATACCTGACCGCCGACCTGCACAAGGAAATCCAGCGCAGTGAGCGCGAGGGTACCGACATGTCTGTCATCATGATCGGCCTTGATACCCACCTGAGCGACAGTGACCCGGACGCCGACATTCGCTCCATTCTGCCACGTATCGGGCGCTACCTGCACTCTCAACTCAGGGATTTTGATACCTATTACCGGGTGGCGGACCTGCAGTTTCTGATTATTCTGCCTGGCATCCCCACGGCCGACGCCGCCAGCCTGGCCGAAACCGTTCGCCGGGGGCTGAAAGCCCTGCTTGGTTCGCACCAGTTAGACCTGACTGTCAGTGCCGGGATTGCCGGGCTTAATATTGGCGACGACGCGGCCAGTCTGCAAAGCTCTGTCGCCAACGCTTTAAGGCGTGCGCAACAGCAGGGGGGTGACCGCTCCCAGGCCTACAGTGCCTGGAATCAGACTCGCAGCGCCGATACCGGCCAGCCCCCGGGAGGCAAGCCGTTTTGACCGAAACACGGCTGAGAACTCACACCCATCTGGCAGGTTACACCCTGGCGACCCTCTTTATTGCCAGCCTGGCGATTCAGAATTTGCGCTACGGGTTTTATGATCTGTTTTTCCTGGCCTCGGTCATGACGCTACTGACCCTGGGCGGAGCTGGCTATACTTTTATTTGCAGACGCCACCAGCTCTCTGCCAAAGGCCACCTGCTCATCCTGGCCGGCCTGAACGGCAGCCTCATTGCTGCGATGTTTGCCCTCTCACCCCCCGGCATCAGTCACTGGGTCATGCCAATGGTGGTATTCAACCTGCTGATTCTGCCCCTGCGCCAGGGCCTGATTCTGTCGCTGGCACTTCTGCTTGCGCTGGGCGGATTGCTGCTGGCAACCGATGATCTTACCCGGACCATAACGGTCACTACCGGGGTCTTTGCACTCACCAGCGTGGCCGCACTTTACATCTGGCACTATGGGCACATGGCCCAGTCGGCCGAAGACCTTGCCATCACGGATCCTGTCACCGGCGCTCACAATGCCCGATTTCTGGACGAGACCCTGCAGAAGGAAATCAGCCGGTCCATTGCCATGAACCACTGCCTGTCAGTTCTTACCCTGGCCGTTGATTATGCTGATGAAATGGAAGATCTCCATGGCAAGGACGGCATCCAGATGCTGTTGAAAGAGCTTACTCAGCACCTTTTTGGCGTCATAAGAGCTGGCGATACCCTCTATACCCTTGAAAATGGAGAATTTTATCTGATTCTGCCATTCACGTCCGAAGAGGGCGTCCGGGTTATAGCTGAGCGCGTCAGACGAACCATTGCCGAAGCAAGCTGGCCGGTGGTTGGCAAGGTCACGGTCAGCATAGGCTGTACCACTCGCGCCAGCGAAGACAGGCGCACGCCGGACCTTCACCGCCGGGTTCGCGCTGCACTCCATGAAGCCCGGAAACGTGGAGCCGACTCAGCCTGGTACAGCAAGGGTGAAAACAGCGAAGGAGGTGAAGCCGGATCATGAGCGTCGGCGATTATCAGGCGCTGACAGACTGGCTTGGCCTTAACCCGCAGTGGCTGGCGTTCAGCCTTTTTATCACGGCGTTTCTTGAATCCCTGGCGCTGGCCGGGATTGTCATTCCCGGCGTTGCCATCCTGTTTGCCATTGCTGCCCTTGCCGGGCAGGCCGGCATTCCCCTGACCGAAGCGCTGATATGGGCCGGAGCCGGCGCCATTTCCGGGGACGGACTCAGTTTTGCCCTCGGGCGTCTGTTCCACGGACGCCTCCACCGGCTCTGGCCCTTGAGCCGATACCCCGGCGTGATTATCAAGGGCGAGCAATTCTTCCGGCGCCACGGCGGCAAAAGCGTGATCGTGGGTCGGTTTGTCGGCCCTATAAGGCCGATCATACCGCTGGTGGCCGGCGCCCTGCTGATGCCCTGGCGCCGCTTCCTGGTCTTCAATCTTTCGTCTGCTGTCGGATGGGCACCCGTGTACGTGTTGCCCGGCTATCTGGTAGGCAGCGCCATCGCCAGCGACATCCAGCCGCCCCCGCACTTCTATCCGGTGATGGCGATCAGCGCGCTGATCCTGACCGCTGTCTACCTGGTAATTTTTCGCTTTCAGCTTGGTCTGGGCCGGGGCAGCCGCATTTATGAATGGCTTGCCGGGCGCATGGAAAATTATCGGACAACACACCATGTCTGGCGCCTTTACTCCAGCCAGAGGCCGTCCCATGCCGGCGAGTTCCCGCTGCCTTCGCTGATGCTGGGGCTCGCCAGCCTGGCGCTGTTCGCGATTGTTTCCCAACTGGCGCTAACCACGGATTTGCTGACGCCCTTTGACCGCCTGGCCGTCGACTGGCTGGCCCAGCTTCGGCACCCGGTTCTGGACGGAGTTCTGGTCGCGATTACTCTGCTGGGTGACCCGCCCGTTCTGGCCTGCGCTGCGGCGCTTGCGGTTCTGGCACTGGTTTTTCGCGGGTTCTATGCAGCGGGGCTTCATGTCGCGGGTGCCACCCTGCTGGCAGTAGCGGTGGTATGGCTTTTCAAGGATGTCACCGCTGTCGCAAGACCGGAACTGGTCCTGCAACCGCCTTCGTCTGAAGCTTACCCCAGCGGGCACGCTACCGGGATAACCGTTTTATGTTCGTTGCTGGCCAGTTTTATTTCCCGGGAAAGCCGACCGGGGTACCGCTGGCACTTTTACCTGATCTTCAGCCTGCCCCTGCTTCTGGTTGCTATCAGTCGGGTTTATCTCGGAGTTCACTGGTTTACGGACATAACGGCAGGAATTTTGCTGGGGCTGGCAATAACCGGACTGGTCAGAACCAGCTTCAGCCGTTTTGATAACGCTCCGGTCACGCTGGATGTCTCACTTGTCATGGCAGCCGTAACGTGGCTGGCATTCAGTGTCGGTTACGTTATCCATCAGTGGCCGCACGCCATGATCTGGTATGCGCCAACCTAGTCAGCCCCTTTCCTCCAGCGCCTCCAGCAGGTCGTTGAGGCGGTCCAGTCGGTCCAGCGGGTCCTGCAGTTCCACCAGGCGCTGCTTTTCCTGTTTATCAAGCGGGAGCAGTTCGGTAAGCCGCCAGCCCACATCACGGGCATCGGCATAATCCACTTCCATACCCAGATCCTGGATCACCGGATGACGGAAAAGTGCTCTGAGCACTGAGGGCAGTTCCGCATAATATTCCGGGATTCTCAGGGCACCCTCGGCAAGCAGACACTCGACGTCCCCGACGTTCAGGCCATCCTGCTGTTGCCAGGAGCGAACAACTGAAACTTTACTCTGGCCCTCTACCGTAATGCCGAGCAAACCATTGTCGAGCTGTTTGAAGTCAATGATGCGGACGTAGGTGCCAATATCGTAAAACGCCGCAACTTTACCGGTTTCCACGCCCTCGCGCAGAAGCACCACGACAAAGCCCCGATCGTCTTTCAGACACCGGGTCAACATGTCCAGATAACGGGGCTCAAAGAGCTGCAGGGGAATCCTGCCCCCGGGCAACACCACAGAGTTCAGCGGGAAAAGCGGTACATTCATGATCGGGCTTGTCATCGGGTATCAAATTGAGAAAGATCGGCCACCATGCACATCCTCAGTGAATTGACAGCAAACGGTGCACCTCGTCTACCCGGGCCCGTGCTTCCGTGAGCAACTGCAGACTTCTGGATGCATTGAGCTTGAGTTCACCCAGTTTGCGATAGGACGGAACCTGTTCAAACAGGGGCAGGTCCGCGCTCCTATTCGCCCCGATCATCGCGTGAAGCTGCGCCACAATGACCACATCCGCCAGCTGGGGGGAGGATTCAGGGCTATCCCAGGCCCAGTCTTCAGCGTGTCTTACTGCATCCAGAAACCGGGATGGGAATGCCCAGTTTTCAAGCACGGCGGCTCCCATGTCACCACGCAATTCCTCAATGGCATGGTCAAGATTGGCCTGATTCGAAAACAGCTTTTCGTGATGTTCGGCCTGAACCAGAACCGGAACCACACCGATGTCGTGCAGCAAGCCAGCCAACAGAGCCTCTTCCGGGTCAAGAGAGGTAACACTGTCAGCCAGAACCCAACACAGTGCGGCCACCTCCCGTGAATGCTTCCACAAACGATCCATTTCTTTCTGGAGCGCGGGGCGGTTTGAGCGGAAAATTTCCCGCATGCAGAACACTGTAACCAGTTGCCGGGTGGTGCGCATGCCGAGCCGGATTACCGCTTCCCGCACATTGCGGACATCGGAAAATCCCCGATAAAGCGCACTGTTGCAGGCCCGGACCAGCTTTGCCGCCAACGCAGGGTCGGCCGCGACCGCACTGGCCACCTGTTCCGCCGCGGTATCCTCACGATCAACAAGCCGGCGCACTTTGCGGGCAACGTCAGGAACGCTGGGAAGCGCAAGCTGATTGGTGCGGAGCTCGGCATAGAACTCCATCAGCAACTGGTGCTCTTCGCTTTCTGGCTCGCCCGAGACCTCTCCGGACTGCATCTCGACCTGCTGCACCGGCGCCGAACGCAGGAGCTGGGTCAACATGTCCTGCCGGATAACCAGGAATTCCGATGGTTTTACTGCAGTCACGGTATACATTCGCGGCTGAAGACGGGCGATGGGGTTCACCGCCTGGTCTGATCCCGCGTCAATCCGGAACTTGCGGCCATCACCGGATTCAAGCTCAACCTGACCTGAAACCAGGAAAAAGTCCATGCCGTCGCGGACACCGCGCTCAATGACACGCTGGCCCCGGCCATGAAGCCGCCGCTCAGCTCTGTTTGCCAACAGCACGAGTTGGTCATCCGATAACCGGCCAAGAGGTTGAAACTCTTTCAGGCGACGTAAAGACAGGCTTTCCTGGCCAACCATGACTCTCTCCAATGCAGTGAATTACGCAGCTTGCTGATCATTGTAAGCCGGGATTATCAAACCAACCATACAGAAATAATCTGATCCGGCTCACTATCATGGAGAAAGTGTAGTTAGCGCCCGGCTCTATTACGAACGGCGATGTCTGAAGCCGAACACGCCGCCGTCAGCTTCTTTAAGTTCTGGCTCTGGCTCTGGCACATCTCAGCCCGGGTCGGACCGCTCCGCCGGTGATGATTCTTTGACTGAATCGGGGGCCGCCGCCTCTGCGGTCTGCTGATCTTCGGCAAACTCCCTGATAAAGATGCCCCAGAAAGCCATAAAAAGTGCGGCTACCAATGGCCCCATCACGAAGCCGTTAATGCCGAACATAACGAGACCACCCAGCGTGGAGAGCAAAACGATGTAATCTGGCAATTTGGTATCGCGCCCCACCAGAATCGGACGCAACAGATTATCCGACAGGCCGATCACGATGGAACCAAACGCGGTCAGTATCGCGGCGGAAACAAACTCACCGGTTGCCGCCAGATAGACCGCCGCAGGAATCCACACCAGGGCAGCGCCTACAGCCGGCAACAGTGACACGATTGCCATGACCACACCCCAGAGCAGTGCCCCACTGATATTCAGAATCCAGAAAATGGAGCCCCCAAGTGCGCCCTGGATAACGGCGATCAGCAGGTTGCCCTTGACGGTCGCCCGCGTGACCTCGGCAAACTTGGCAAACAGCAAGCGCTCTCGTGCGTCCCCCAGAGGCAGGGCCCGGATCAACAGTTCAACCAGTGTACTGCCATCCCGCAACAGGAAAAAAGCAAGGTAAACCATCAGCGCCAGGCCCAGGAAAAACTGGAAGGTATTCTGACCAACGCCCAGAGCCTGCCGGGCAAGCAACTGACTGCCCCCGACAAATATACTCACCGCTCGGTCACGGACATCTCCGAAGTTGACGCCAAATTCTGCGAAAAAGGCTTCAATGGCGGGGAAAGAGTTCACAACCTGATCGATATATTCGCCCGGCCTGAGTTCGCCGCTCTGGATTTTCTGGTAAAGGGCCACGCCCTCTGCCACCAGAGAGAGGACCAGCGCGGTTACCGGAATAATAACGATAAACATGCACAGCATCAGGGTAAGTAATGCGATCAGGTTTGGCCGGTCACCCATGCGGCTGGTCAGTTTCTGTTGCACCGGATGGAAGATCAGAGCGATGGCAATTGCCCAGAAAATCGGGCCAAAAAACGGCTTCATCAACAGTATAAAAGCCACTGAAACGCCAACAAGCATGGCGAGGAAGGTCCGTGTCTGAAGCTTTTCGTACATATCAAGCGGTTCCGCAGCCCTGAATCATCGAAGTGGCGGAGACTAGTGTTCCGTCTGGTTCATTCGCAGTAGGCCAACGAATTAACCAGACGGGACACTAACACGCCCTCATGGCCAGTGTACCGGCTTTCAGGTTATAGTTTGAGGTTGTTGTTTATTTGTTGAACAGGTTCAAAGTTTGGCTAACGAAGCGTTTACCGTTGAAACTGCTCTTGAAGCAGCAACCGCCCTGCATCATGTGCTGGCTGCCCGGACCCATCGCCGCAAGGTGATGGGGCAGGAAGTTCTGATTCCCGGCCAACTGGGCGAAGCCTTGCACCTCCCGCAGATTATCCGTCACCTTCAGGCCAGACAGAACCGGCAACGTGAGCGCGGCCTGGAAAATTTCCAGGAGCTCTGGCAAACCCTCTCTCCCGCAACGCGCGACAAGGTTCTTGATCATATCGGCTGGTACGACCCCAAGGCCCTGGACTGGGAAGACAAGCGTTCCAATCGCCGCCCCGACCCTGACACCGACCGCTGATTCAATTGATCAACGGACTGTTACCGAAACCAAACACTAGAGATTTCAAACTGCTTTATGCTGGCTTTGAAGGTTAACGGGACGTTGACCACGCAACCAATCAGTCAGGACAGTCGATGGCATGCGTATTCTGAGAACCGATGAGGCCCGTTTCAGGGGCCTGGCGGACTACCCATTTACACCCAATTATGTTGAAGCCGGACCGGGTTTGAGAATGCACTACGCGGATGAAGGCCCTATCAGCGCAGAGCCCGTTGTCATGCTTCATGGCGAGCCATCCTGGTCGTATCTTTACCGCCATATGATTCCGCTTGTGGCATCGGCCGGGCATCGGGTGCTTGCGCCGGACCTGATCGGCTTTGGCAAGTCAGACAAACCCGCGGCCATCGAGGATTACAGCTATGACCGCCATATTACCTGGCTCTCCAACTGGCTCAGAACCCTGCAACTGAAAAACATTACCCTGGTGTGTCAGAACTGGGGCTCATTGCTGGGCCTGCGCCTTGCCGCCGAGCATCCGGATTTATTCCGGCGCATTATTGTGGGCAATGGCACCCTGCCCACCGGCGAGACCTCAGTGCCTGCAACATTCACGCTCTGGAAAGCCTTTGCTGGCCACAGCCCCTGGCTCCCGATCGGACGCCTGGTGCAGTTGGGCACAGAGCGCACACTCAGCAAGGCCGAGTTGGCCGCTTATGAAGCACCTTTTCCAAGCTCTGAACACAAGGCGGGAGTACGAGCATTCCCCAGGCTGGTGCCGATTTCCGAAGATCATCCGGCCAGCCACGCCAACAAGGCAGCCTGGCAGGTTCTGGAAAAATGGAAAAAACCGTTCATCACCTGCTTCAGCAGTGGCGACCCCATCACCCGTGGCGGCGATCGCCATATGCAGAGACGCATTCCGGGCGCCCACGGACAGCCCCACATAACACTTCAGGGCGGACATTTTCTGCAGGAGGACTCCCCCGAGGATTTCGCACGGATCATCATTGACGCCTGCAAGTCCGAGCTCGCAGCCTGATCAACCTTGCTGTCCAACCGATAACCCGACCCACTACCCTAGCCGAACACGGTGACGGTCTGGCGGCTGGTCGCCACCAGTTCGCCGCTCCGGGTCCAGATACCGGCCTGGGTGTGGCCATATCCGGCCCCTGCCTGATCAATAGTCGCGCGGTAAAGCAGCCATGCGCCGGGTTCAATCGTTGGGCGCGGGTGCATGATGTCCAGCGCCCAGCTCAGGGAACTCGCGGGCGCCGGTGATTTGAGGTGCGGCAGCAGCGCCGGAGGCCAGGCGTCAACCAGTGCCACTATGTGCGCGTCTGTCAGCGCTTGCGGCGGCTCCCGGAACCGCATCCAGCCACCCATCTCACGGCCGCCCCTGCCGCTGAACGGCATGTGGCCAAAAGCCCAGCGCATGTCGATATGCCGGGTGAATTCGGGGGTCACACCCCTGATATATGGCAAAGGCCTGCAATCTTCCGGGGCAGCCGCCTCCGGCGCCGGCAGCTGCTCTACCCAGACCCCGGATTCCCGGCCAACACCAAAACTGGCAAACGCAACAAGCTGGGGCTGACCCTCCTGATCGATCCTGCCGGTTGCCTGGCTGACCGCTTTTCCTTCCCGGAGTATTCCGGCGCTGATAACGGCGGGCACTTCTGGCCTGACGGGGCCAACAAACGACACCTGCATCGATCGCATCGGCCTGCCCTCGGCAACCACCCTGGCCATACGGTTAAACACCAGTGCCGCCGTCAACCCGCCAAAAGTGGCGCGACCCTGGCCCCAACTCGCGGGAATAGTCACGCTGTCTGCAATTGCACTGTTATCCAGCAGTTCATCAAAGGTCATTCGCCGTCCTCATTAGCTTGCTACTCGAATGAGCGATGAGCTTGCCCAAACTTGGGCACCGGTGCAACTGTCTCAGGGCAGATACCAGGGTAGCTTGTTGTTCCGTATGACCCCGGTCTGGGACATGGCGACTATCAGGGCCTTTCTCACTGGTTTTTCCCTGTGGTTCGGAGTTGTTTTCTCAGCTCTCGAGTTTGGTGGCTGCAAAAGGGCGGGGATCGGTGTCCAAAAAACGCTACAAGCACATGGATGTGCTTGTAGCGTTTTTCGGGAAGCCCTTCCCATTGCCTTGCAGCCACCATTCTCTGAGCGCCGAGACTAGGATTCGAAGTTCTCAGGTTCATACTTAAAGATACTCGCAGGCCTGCACTGGTAGAGCTGGTGCTTTGGCATCTACCTACAGGATCTGTAGCGATTCGGATATAAAAGCAGCGACGGAACAGGTATACTGCCGCTCACTACACGCATTGCCCGACAATGCCCTACCCTCTGAATTCCGAGAACATGAATGTCTGATTTGACTTTTGCCGAACTCGGCCTCGATGCAGCAGTGCTTGAAGCCGTTGCGGTCGTCGGCTATGAAAAACCTTCCCCCATCCAGGCGCAGACCATCCCGGCGCTGATGGCTGGCAGAAATCTTCTGGGCGTGGCCCAGACCGGCACCGGTAAAACCGCCGCTTTTGCGCTGCCGCTGCTCAGCCGGATTGACGCAACGCTTGCCGAACCCCAGATTCTGGTGCTGGCGCCGACCCGGGAACTGGCCATCCAGGTTGCCGAAGCCTTCACCACCTACGCCAGCAAGTTCAACAATTTCCATGTACTGCCGATTTATGGTGGCCAGGATTTTCAGCCCCAGATCAAGGGCCTGAAGCGTGGAGCTCAGGTTATCGTAGGCACCCCGGGACGGATGCTGGATCACCTCCGCAAGGGCACTCTGAAGCTGGGGGCCCTGAAGGCACTGGTTCTGGACGAAGCCGATGAAATGCTTCGCATGGGCTTTATTGATGATGTCGAAGCGATCCTGGTCAAAACCCCACCGGACTGCCAGCGCGCGCTCTTCTCCGCGACCATGCCCGGGCAAATCAGGAAGGTTGCCCAGACCTACCTGAAAGATGCGGTAGAAGTAAAAATACAAAGCGAAACCCGCACGGTCGAAAGCATTTCGCAATATGTTCTGCCCGTTTATGCCGAACGCAAGCTGGATGCCCTTACCCGCATACTGGAAGTGGAAGCGATTGACGGGGCCATTATTTTTGTTCGCACCAAAGCCGAAACCATATTGCTGGCCGAAAAGCTGGCGGCCCGGGGTCATGCCGTGGCACCGCTGAATGGGGACCTGAACCAGCGTCAGCGCGAAATGACTGTGGAAGACCTCAAAAACGGCAAAAAGGATATTATCGTAGCCACGGATGTGGCAGCTCGCGGGCTTGACGTGCACCGGCTTTCTCACGTGATCAACTACGACGTGCCTTACGATACCGAAGCCTACATTCACCGTGTTGGCCGGACCGGCCGCGCCGGGCGGGAAGGCAAGGCCATTTTGCTGGTAACTCCCCGCGAGCGAAGCTGGCTACGCACTCTGGAGCGGGCCACCAACTCACCAATGAAGCCCTATGAGTTGCCGTCACCGGTTGAGCTCAAGAAACTGCGGGAGCAGCAGTTCGAGGCCCAACTGCTGGCATTTGCTGAGGACGGCAAGCTGGCCAAGGCCATGGGTCTGCTGGATGAAATTGCCGAGCGCAATGAAATGGATACTGCGATGGTCGCGGGAGCGCTGGCCTGCTGGATGGAAGCTGTCCAGCCCGGCACCCTGCCCCTGGAAAAACCGGAGGCGCTGCCTGAAATCTCTGCCTCGGCGCCACCACGCCGGGACAACAAGGGTGGTCGCCCGGGCGGGCCTCGCAAGGGTAACTTCCGTAAAGGCCCTGGTGGCCCGGGTGGTTTCAAGGGCAAACCACCGGGTAAGGGCGGAAAAGGCGGCAAGCCATCTGGCAAGCGTCCTCCCCGCAGGGATTAAGGAGCCCGTTGATAGACGACAAAACTGTAGTCATAGGGATTGTTTTCGGACGCGGAGAAATCCTCCCGTCCGAGCTCTTCCCATTCTGACCAGTCTACTTCCGGAAAGAATGCATCACCCTCCACTTCTGCGTGAACCAGGGTGACATACATTCTGTCCACTATTGGCAAAGCTTCGGCATAGATTTGTCCGCCGCCAATAATCATCACTTCTTCACCGCCTTCGATTTCTGCCTGGGCTCCGGCTTTAACGAGTGCGTCGCCCAATGACTTTGCAGGCGTCGTTCCCGCGGGTGCTTGCCATTCAGGATCACGGGAGATCACCACGTTCATCCGCCCCGGTAGCGGCCTGCCAATGGAATCCCAGGTTTTCCGCCCCATGATGATGGGTTTGCCCATGGTGGCCTGCTTGAAGTACTTCAGGTCTCCGGGCAGATACCAGGGCAGATTGTTGTTCCGGCCTATAACCCGGTTCTGGGACATGGCGACTATCAGGGCCTTTCTCACTGGTTTTTCCTTGTGGTTCGGAGTTGTTTTCTCAGCTCTCAAGCTTGGTGGCTGCAAAAGGGCGGGGATCGGTGTCCAAAAAACGCTGTAAATACGTCCCTGTACGCTTGGGCTCCGCCATCCCTGGCTCCGCACATTTTTGGACACCGATCCCCGCCCTTTCGCGGCTGACTTTGACGTTCGCTTATCCAAATACAGAGATAAAATGATTTACTGTCAAAGACCGAAGCGGAAATGGTCTCGTGCTGTATTAGTGAGAAACTCGATCTCCATAAGCTTGACCGCAGGTCAGTGGAAGGGGCTTTCCGAAAATGTGCGGAGCCAGGGATGGCGGAGCCCAAGCGCACAGGGATGTGCTTGTAGCGTTTTTCGGAAAGCCCCTTCCACTGGCCTGCAGCCTCCGAAACAAACGGACCGGAGCCCAAGCCCGCGGCTAACCAAGGCTATATAGCAATAGGCGCCTTAATTCCAGGATAAGGCTCATAGCCCTCAAACTCGAAATCCTCAAGCTCATACTCAAAAATACTCGCGGGCTTACGCTTGATGACCAGATTCGGCAATGGCCGGGGCTCACGTTTTAGTTGCTCGAAGACAATCTCGTCGGTCAGGTGGTTCTGGTAGAGGTGGCAATCACCGAAGGTATGAACAAATTCCCCGACGTCCAGATCGCATTGCTGGGCGATCATATGGGTCAGCAAGGCGTAGGAGGCAATGTTGAACGGTACGCCGAGGAACAGATCCGCGCTGCGCTGGTAGAGCTGACAGGACAGCCTGCCGTCGGCGACATAGAACTGGAACAGGCAGTGACAGGGAGCGAGGGCCATGCGGCCTTCGCGGACGTTGTCCCGGGGGCCGACGGATTCGTCCGGGAGTTCGGCCGGGTTCCAGGCGGAGACGATCAGGCGTCTTGAGTTCGGCTTGCTCCGGATCTGCTCTATCACCTGGCTGATCTGGTCAATCGTCTCACCGTTCGGGCACTGCCAGCTTCGCCACTGTTTGCCGTAGATCGGTCCGAGATCGCCGTTTTCCAATGCCCATTCGTTCCAGATGGAAACCTTGCGCTGTTTCAGCCAGTTGTTATCGGTCGAGCCGCGCAAAAACCACAGCAGTTCGAAGATGATACTCCGCAGGTGGATTTTCTTGGTGGTTACCAGCGGAAAGCCCTGCTGGAGATCAAACCGCAGTTGTCGGCCAAACACCGAGCGGGTGCCTACGCCGGTGCGGTCGCCTTTGTTGAAACCGTTGTCGACTACGTCCTGCATCAGGTCAAGATAGGCTTTCATTCGGCGTTTCTCCGATAGGCAATCAACATCAGCGCGGCGCCGGCCACGATCATCGGGAAGGATAACACCTGCCCCATGGTCAGCCAGTCAAAGGCAAGGTATCCAAGCTGTGCATCAGGCTGCCGGAAAAATTCCACCAGGAAGCGGAAGCTACCGTAGCCCAGCAGGAACAGACCGGACACGGCCATTCGGGGGCGCGGCTTTGCCGAGAACAGCCAGAGAATCACAAACAGTGCGACGCCTTCCAGGGCAAACTGATAGAGCTGGGATGGATGGCGGGCAAGGGAATCCGGTGCCGTGCGGAATACCATGCCCCAGGCTACATCCGTGGGCTTGCCCCAGAGTTCACCATTGATGAAGTTGCCAATCCGACCAGCACCCAGGCCGACCGGCACCAGCGGCGCAACGAAGTCGGCAAGCTGCCAGAAGCCACGCTCAATTTTTCGACCGTACCACCACATGGCGAAAATAACGCCCAGCAGGCCACCGTGGAACGCCATACCGCCTTCCCACACCCGGAACAGCCAGAGCGGGTCGGCAAGAAAGGCGTCAAAATTGTAAAACACCACGTAACCGAAGCGCCCACCCAGAATCACCCCCAGCGCCAGATAGAACAGCAGGTCGCCCATCTGAACTTCGGTAACCGGGGACCATGGCTTACGGGCCCTCAGCCTGCCCAGCCACCAGCCCGCCAGAAAACCCACCAGATAGGTCAACCCGTACCAGTGGATTTTCAGCGGCCCCAGGGATATGGCGACTGGATCAATCTGCGGGTGCTGCAACATCGATAACTCCAGAATCAGCAATAAAGAATCAGGTCAGAAAACGAATGCCCACGATAATCAGAAAAATGGCAAAAATCTTTTTCAGCAGACGGGCATCCAGCCGGTGTGCAAGATTCGCCCCGACCCGGGCAAAAAACACACTGGCGAGTACGATACCGGCAAATGCCGGCAGATAAACGAAGCCAACGCTCAGGTCTGGCAAATCGGGATGATTCCAGCCGGTGCCGATGTTGGTAAGCGCACCCGCCAGGGCAATGGGGAACCCGCAGGCGGCCGAAGTTCCTACCGCACTCTGCATCCGCAGGTTGCACCAGCTCAGAAAAGGCACAGTCAAGGTGCCACCGCCAATACCGAAAATGGCCGACGCCCCCCCGATGCCGGCACCGGCAGCAGTCAGTCCGGGCTTGCCAGGCACTTCGCGACCCGGTCTGGGATTGACCTCCAGCATCATTTTCAACGCCACCAGAATAACAAAAACGCCGATGAGCAGTTGCAGCGCGGCGCCGGAAAGCATTGACGCTGTGACAGCTCCGATCACCGCGCCGATTACAATGCCGACGACCATGGATCGCACAATATCCCAGCGAACCGCCTGGTGCAGGTGGTGTGAGCGGATCGAGCTGATGGAGGTGAATACAATGGTGGCCAGTGATGTTCCCACAGCCAGGTGGGCAGCAATCTCGGCACTGACGCCCTGAAGACCAAAACTGAAAATGAGCACCGGGACGATCACCAGCCCGCCACCGATACCAAAAAGACCGGCAATGGTTCCAGCGAAGGCGCCAAGGGCGAGGTAGAGCGCGACAAGGGGAATCAGCGTCATTTTTCAGGCCACACGCAGTCTATAACAGAGGCTGGTATGATACACACCGTTGCGCTTTTGTTCACTGGCCGGTTCAGTCAGCTTTTGACGGATCCTAGGAGCGGATTTTTATGTGCCTGATCGTTTTTTCTGTTAACCAGCACCCGCATTTTCCCCTGGTGGTGGCCGCCAACCGTGACGAATTTTTCCGGCGACCGACTGCAGCCATGGACTGGTGGCAAAGCGGGGTCGCCGGGGAGGAAGTTCTGGCCGGACGGGACCTGCTGTCTGGCGGCACCTGGCTGGCAGTCAGCGGTGATGGCGTGGTGTCTGCCGTGACCAATGTCAGAGAGAGCGGTGAGGCTGATGCCGCCAGATCGCGGGGAGAGCTGCCGTTACTGGCACAAAGACACCAACCTGAGGCACTGACCGGAATCCTGTTACCCGACCGTGACCATTACGCCGGCTTTAATCTGGTGCGCGTGGATTCCGGCGGCGGATGGTATTTCAGCAACCGCGATACCCACCCGGGCCGGCAGATTCACCGGGGTATTTTCGGCCTCAGCAATCATCTGCTGCAGACCCCCTGGCCCAAGTTGCTAAGGCTTCGTACTTCAGTCAGCGACCTGCTTCGCGACACGCCTGCCGGGCATGTGGACCAGTTGCACGAGACCCTGATCGGGCAGCTCCAGGACACCACGCCCGCCCCGGACCGGCAATTGCCAGACACCGGAGTCGGTATCGAAACCGAGCGCTTCCTGTCCTCCCCGTTTATCAACGGGGAAGAATACGGAACCCGGGCAACCACGATTGTCAGCGTAGGCCAGACCGGAGAAATTCTGGTCACCGAGCAGAGCTATGGCCCGAACGCCGAAAAATCGGAACGCCGGCAGTTTCGCTGGCAGCGAACCGGCTGAAGCTTTGATATAATTCGCCAAAATCCGCGAACAACCGGAGGCCCCGTATGGCCGCTGAAAAAAGTAGTTCGTCCCTTACCGACTTTGAAAAATCACTGGATGAACTGGAAAAGCTGGTCAATGATCTTGAACGGGGCGAGCTATCCCTTGAACAGTCTCTGACGGCCTTTGAGCGCGGCGTGAAACTGACCCGTGAGTGCCAGCAGGCTCTGAAAACCGCCGAGCAGCGGGTTGATCAACTGGTCGAAAACAGCGACGGAACACTGGAGACCAGGCCATTCACGCCTGACGACTCTGCCTGATGGATCCTGTTACCACCTTTCTTGAGCAATGCCGTACTGACGTTGATACCACGTTGGCCGCTCGTCTGGCGGTTTCGGAGGCTGGCTCGACCAGGCTTCTGGATGCCATGAAATACAGCGTTCTGGGCGGCGGCAAACGGGTTCGCCCGGCCCTGTGCCTAGCCGCCGCCGTAGCGGTGGGTCAGTCCGGGGAGGCGGCCATTGTGCCTGCCTGCGCCACCGAGCTGATCCACGCCTACTCGCTTATTCACGATGATCTGCCCGCCATGGATAACGACGAGTTGCGCCGCGGCAGACCGACGACCCACATTGCATTTGATGAAGCCACCGCGATTCTTGCCGGCGATGCACTGCAGACCCTGGCCTTTGACTGGCTTGCAGACGCGCCGATGGTGGACGACCAGACCCGGCTTGCCATGGTCCGGGAACTTGCAAAGGGCAGCGGGCATCTGGGCATGGTAGGCGGACAGGCCATCGATCTGGAATCGGTCGGCAAGCACCTGTCGATCGAGCACCTGGAATCCATGCACCGGCACAAAACCGGCGCGCTGATCGTGGCGGCGGTCCGGATCGGCGCCCTGACTGCGCCGGACCTGGATTCGGGGCAGATCAGCGCACTGACCGACTACGCCCGCACCCTGGGTCTGGCGTTTCAGGTGCAGGACGACCTGCTCGATATTGAGGGCGACACCACAGTCATCGGCAAACCCCAGGGATCGGATCAGGCGCGGGGCAAGCCCACCTACCCGTCATTGATGGGCGTTGAACAGGCCCGCCAGTATCTGGCCGGATTGCTCAGCAACGCCCTGACCAGCCTGGACTCCTTTGGCAGTGAGGCTGACACGCTGAGGGCAATGGCGGATTATGTGGTTGGCCGCACGTATTAAATTCGCGCCTTGATAGTCAGCCAGCCAGACGCGCACACTGTGAGGGACGGAAGATCGTCACGGGCATGAAATAATTATCCTCCATCCCTTATAATAGAAGTCAAATTCAGAAACATCCGACAAAGACACGAGTAGATGCACGAACCCTATACCTTCAAGGAAATCCCGTCCCGGCGGCCCAACACGCCTTTGCTGGACCGGATCGACACCCCGATCCAGCTCCGCGAGCTGCAAGCGGACCAGTTGACCCAACTGGCCCGGGAGTTGCGCGCGTACCTGCTCTGGACCGTCGGCCAGACCGGAGGTCATTTTGGCGCCGGGCTCGGTGTTCTGGAACTGACGGTGGCTCTGCACTATGTGTTCAATACGCCTGAAGACCGCCTGGTCTGGGACGTGGGCCATCAGGCCTATCCCCACAAGATTCTTACGGGTCGCCGCAACCGCATGGACAGCATCCGGCGCAAGGGTGGCCTGGCAGGCTTCCCCAAAAGAGCCGAAAGCGAATTCGACACTTTCGGCGTGGGTCATTCCAGCACCTCCATCAGCGCGGCACTGGGCATGGCGATTGCCTCCCGGATACAGAAAACCGGCCGTAAAAGCATTGCCGTGATTGGTGACGGCGCGATGACCGCCGGTATGGCGTTTGAGGCGCTTAATCATGCCGGACACCTGCACGCGGACATGCTGGTGATTCTCAATGACAACGATATGTCCATTTCCCGCAACGTGGGTGGCCTGAACAACTATTTTGCCAAACTGCTGGCCAGCCGCACCTACAACCAGGTCCGGGACAGCAGCAAGAAAGTGCTGCAGGGCACGCCCAACCTGATGGCGCTGGCGCGAAAAACCGAAGAACACTTCAAGGGCATGATCTCTCCGGGCACATTATTTGAAGAGCTGGGGTTTAACTACATCGGCCCCATTGACGGCCATGATTTGCCATTGCTGCTGGAAACCCTGGAGAACATCCGCGAACTGGACGGTCCCCAGTTCCTGCACGTGGTGACCACCAAAGGCAGGGGATTCGCCCCTGCAGAAGCGGACCCGATTGGTTACCATGCCATCAACAAGATTGAACCGGTGCCCCCTTCCCGGCCCGAGCCGGTCCAGCCGAAACCGTCAAAGCCCAAATATGCCAATGTTTTCGGGCAGTGGCTATGTGACGCAGCTGAAGCCGACGAGCGGGTTGTGGGCATCACTCCGGCCATGTGCGAAGGCTCGGACCTTCTGGCGTTCTCCCAGCGCTTCCCGGAGCGGTACTTCGACGTCGCCATTGCCGAGCAGCATTCGGTCACCCTGGCGGCCGGGCTGGCCTGCGATGGAGCCAAACCGGTTGTTGCGATCTACTCAACCTTTCTGCAGCGGGCCTACGATCAGCTGATCCACGATGTCGCAATCCAGAACCTGGATGTATTGTTTGCGATCGACCGGGCCGGACTGGTCGGTGAAGACGGCCCCACCCACGCAGGTGCTTTCGATATCACCTACCTGCGCTGCGTTCCCAATATGATCGTGATGACGCCCTCTGACGAGAACGAGACCCGGCAACTGCTTCACACCGGCATGCTGCATAGCGGCCCGGCTTCAGTCCGCTATCCCCGGGGGACTGGCCCGGGCGCAGAGATAAAGGCCGAACTGGCTGCTCTGCCCATTGGCAGGGGACGCCGGGTGAGAGAAGGCTCGGGCATTGCAATCCTGAATTTTGGTACGCTGCTTGCGCCCGCATTGGAGGCAGCTGAAGCCCTGGGTGCAACGGTAGCAGACATGCGCTTCGTCAAACCCCTGGATCAGGAGCTGATCCTCACGCTTGCCGAGGAACATGACCTTCTGGTCACGCTTGAAGAAAATGCAATAGCCGGCGGGGCTGGCAGTGCGGTTACCGAACTGCTCAATAGCCGGAACGTGTTGCAGCCCATACTGCAACTGGGCCTGCCTGATACCTTTGTTGACCACGGCAAGCACGCACAACTGCTGTCGGAGGTGGGCCTGGACGCGGAGGGCATTCTGCGGGCAATCGAAAAAAGGTGGGCGCTTACCAAGCCGACTGATCTTCTGGCTGCCGTAAAATAAGCCGCAGCCAGAGTGGCACCTGCGCCATCAGGACGCCGGACATCAGATAGTCAGGTCGTCGTCCTGATGGGTCTCGAACCAGTGCCCCAGCTTGCTCTGCTTGGTATTCAGATAATGCTCGTTGTGGGGGTTGCGCCCGACGTGCAGCGGCACTCGCTCCGCAATATCTATGCCCAGTGCTGTCAGGGCGTCCACCTTCCGCGGATTGTTGGTCATCAGCCTCAGACTGCTGATGCCCAGGTGGGACAACATGTCGCGGCACATCGCGTAATCCCGCAGATCTGCCGCAAAACCGAGTTGCTCGTTTGCCTCGACCGTATCTGCCCCCCGGTCCTGCAGGTTATAGGCGCGAATCTTGTTCAGCAGGCCTATACCACGTCCTTCCTGGCGCAGATACATCAGGATACCCCGACCCTCCCGGGCAATACTTCTCAACGCTTCCTCAAGCTGGTAGCCACAATCACAGCGCATACTGTAAAGCGCGTCGCCCGTCAGACATTCAGAGTGTGTCCGGGCCAGCATGGGTTCCGGGCTGTCAAGCTCACCCAGGGTCAGGGCAATATGCTCTTTGCCGGTATCCGGCTCTTCAAAGCCATGCATGTCAAAAACACCAAACGGCGTTGGAAGACGGCAGGTCTCGACATAACGAACAGCCACACTATTTCCTCGTGGTTCGGTCAAACGGGCCACGCATTCTATCACGGGGCCGTCTTGCTGGCGTAGTCTGGGCACTGACCTCTCCTGCTGAGTGGGTTACCGAAACAGTTACGCTGATCCTTCAGAAGCAGACCAGTGCCCACTGCGACCGCCTCTTTTCTCGAGCAGGCGAATACCATCAATGACCATGCCCCGATCAACCGCCTTGCACATATCGTAGAGCGTCAGTG
>Ga0209949_1000100_pt1 | contig 49543 bp, 36 predicted proteins | sample SalPonC_black_MG_FD_185711 | JGI IMG/M metagenome (GOLD analysis project Ga0209949, IMG submission 185711) | Salt pond soil microbial communities from South San Francisco under conditions of wetland restoration - Salt Pond MetaG... | ecosystem: Environmental > Aquatic > Marine > Intertidal zone... | reverse complement strand
CCGCGCTGACAGAAGGGCCGCACGCAGAGGCGCAAAGGACGCAAAGCAGGCGGGGCAGCCGTGCTGACAGAAGGGTGGCACGCAGAGGCGCAAAGGACGCAAAGCGGGCGGGGCAGCCGAGCTGACAAAAGGGTGGCACGCAGAGGCGCAAAGGACGCAGAGCAGGCGGGGCAGCCGAGCTGACAAAAGGGTGGCACGCAGAGGCGCAAAGGACGCAGAGCGGGCGGGGCAGCCGCGCTGACAGAAGGGCGGCACGCAGAGGCGCAAAGGACGCAGAGCGGGCGGGGCAGCCGAGCTGACAGAAGGGCGGCACGCAGAGGCGCAAATTGAAAGGCCGGCCTTTCTTCTTACAACAACCTATTTGCTCCGCGTGCCGATCCCCGTAAGCATGGCCGCCCTGTTAACTCCGCGAACTCCGAGCATCCGCGTGCCGACCCCCGTAAGCATGGCCGCCCTGTCAACTCCGCGAACTCCGCGCCTCCGCGTGCCGATCCCCGTAAGCATAGCCGCCCTGTTAACTCCGCGAACTCCGAGCATCCGCGTGCCGATCCCCGTAAGCATAGCCGCCCTGTTAACTCCGCGAACTCCGCGCCTCCGCGTGCCGATCCCCGTAAGCATAGCCGTCCTGTTAACTCCGCGAACTCCGAGCATCCGCGTGCCGACCCCCGTAAGCATAGCCGCCCTGTCAACTCCGCGAACTCCGAGCCTCCGCGTGCCGATCCCCGTAAGCATAGCCGCCCTGTTAACTCCGCGAACTCCGAGCATCCGCGTGCCGACCCCTTTGAGCATGGCCGTCCTGTGAACTTTGCGCCTCAAGGATATTCTCGATCCCCTGCAGCAGTGCATCCGGGTTGAAGGAGATGCTGTCGATGCCTTGCTCGACCAGGAAGCGCGCCATTTCCGGGAAGTCGCTGGGCGCCTGGCCGCAGAGGCCGATCTTTACCCCTTTTTCCTTCGCTTGTTTAATAGCCATGGCCAGCATTCGCTTCACGGCCTCGTTTCGCTCATCAAATAAATCTTTGACGATCTCCGAATCCCGGTCGACGCCCAGGGTGAGCTGGGTCAGGTCATTGGATCCGATGGAGAAGCCGTCGAATATCTCGGCAAACTGATCGGCGAGCAACACGTTGCTCGGAATTTCGGTCATCACGTACACCTGCAGGCCGTTTTCGCCGCGCTTCAGTCCGTATTCCGCCATTTGATCCAGCACTTTTTTCCCTTCCTCAACGGTGCGGCAGAAAGGAATCATGAGGATGACATTGTCCAGTCCCATATCCTCGCGCACCTTTTTCATGGCCCGGCATTCCAGGCGGAAGCCCTCGCGATAGGCATCACTATAGTAGCGGGAAGCGCCGCGGAATCCGAGCATCGGGTTTTCCTCTTTGGGTTCAAAGGGTTCGCCGCCCAGTAGGTTGGCGTACTCGTTCGTTTTAAAGTCGCTCATGCGCACGATAACATCGCGGGGGTAGAAAGAGGCTGCGATCGTCGCCACCGCCATCGCCAGCTCGTCGATGAAGTATTGCTCCTTGTCATCGTAATTTCGGGTCAGTTCGTTGATCTTGGCTTTCACCTCTTCATCTTCCAGCTCGTCGAAATGCACCAGGGCCAGGGGGTGTGCCTCAATAGAGTTGTTGATGACGAATTCCAGGCGCATCAGGCCGACGCCGTCGGTTGGATACATGGCATCCTGAAAGGCGTGATCCGGATCGGCGAGGATGAGCATGACCTCCGTATCGGGGGATTCGAATTCATCGAGATCAATTTCGCGTTCCTCCCAGTCGAGCTTTCCGTCATAAACCAGCCCCACGTTACCGCCGGCGGCGGTAACAGTCACCTCCTGTCCGTTCTTGATTTTTTCCGTAGCGCCTTCCGCGCCGATGACGGCGACCGCTCCTATTTCCCGTGCAACGATGGCAGCGTGGCTGGTGCGCCCTCCGCTGTTGGTGACAATAGCCGAGGCTTTTTCCATCAGCGGGTCCCAGTCGGGGTTGGTTCTGTCAGTCACCAGCACCTCTCCTTTTTGGAGTTTTTTCGACTCTTCCGGAGAAGACAACAGACGCGCCTTGCCGCTGGCAATCTTGCCGCCGATGCCGGTACCTTCGGCCAGGATTTTTCCTTTTTCCTTCAACTCATATTTTTTCAGCTTGGAGCCCTTCTTCTGAGAATGCACTGTTTCCGGTCGCGCCTGTACGATGAAAAGCTGCCCGGATACGCCGTCCTTGGCCCATTCGATATCCATGGCTTTATCGTAGTGTTTTTCAATGATCACGCACCAGCGGGCCAGCTGATGTACTTCTTCATCACTGAGAACGAAGCGGTATCGCTGATCCTCCGGGGTATCTGTATTGCGCGTTGTCGTTTCCGCCCCTTCCTTCGCAAACACCATGGTCTTGGCCTTCCGACCCGCCTTTTTGGAGATGATGGCGTGTTTATCCTTTTCCAGCGAAGGTTTGAAGACGTAATATTCGTCGGCATTGACCGTGCCCTGTACGACGTTTTCCCCAAGGCCCCAGGCGCCGTTGATGAAGACGACCTGATCAAAGCCCGAATCCGGGGCGATGGTGAAGGCAACGCCGGCGGAGGCCTTGTCGGCGCGCACCATGCGTTGCACGCCGGCGGAGAGCGCGACCTTCATGTGCTCGAAGCCGTTGTCTTCCCGGTACTTGATCGCCCGGTCGGTAAACAGCGATTCGATACAGCGCTGCACGTATTTCACTACCTCTTCGGCGCCACGGATGTTGAGGAAGGTCTCGTGCTGTCCGGCGAAGCTGGCTTTCGGCAGGTCCTCGGCGGTAGCGCTGCTGCGGACGGCGACGCTGCTCATCTCCTTTTCGCGCTCCTTCATGGCGGCGTAAGCTTCTTTAATGGCTTTCGCCAAATCGCCGGGCATCTGGGCCTCGCGGATAAGCTTACGCGTCTTTTTTCCAATTTCTTCAAGATTGGAAAACTCCTCCCGGTCCAGTTCCGCCAGTGCTTCCTGCAGCGGCTTCCGGAGGTCGTTCTCATCGACAAAATGCCAGTAGGCTTCGGCCGTAGTGGCAAAGCCGCCCGGCACCCGGACGCCCTGTTCGGATAATTCGTGAATCATTTCCCCCAGGGAGGCATTTTTGCCCCCTACCTGAGCGCCATCGGTATGGCGAATGTCTTTAAAATGCTTGATATAGGATGCCATAATGCTTTTTGATTTGTTTAGAATAATTTGAATATTGCCTTCAGGATTTGACTAATGATAATGGGCAACACGCTGGCAATAGCTACCAGTATCCACTCACGCATTCCCAACTGTTCGAATCCTAACAGCTCGCGCAATCCCGGGATCAAATAGGCCACAGCCAAAGCAGCTGTACAAAAGGCGAGCGCCATCCAGATGTATTTGTTGCGGGTGACCTGATTGAAAAAGATGGGTTCGTCGGCATCGCGCATGTCGAATACGTGGAGCAGTTGGGCAAAAGCCAGAGAGAAGAAGGCCACGTCATTACTCATCTCATGGGACAAGCCCCACTTCAAATGCGCCCAGAGATAGGCTCCCGAAACACTGGTGGCAATCACCACGGCGAAAGTAACGATAGACACCCAACTGGCGCGATGCAAAAAAGGCTCATCGGGATCTTTTGGCGGTTCTTTCATCACCCCTTCCCGGCCCTCGCCGATACCGAGCGCCAAGGCCGGAAAAACGTCGGAAAGGATATTGAGAAACAACAACTGCAATGGTAGCAGCGGCAAGGTCAGCAGCGAAAAACTGATAGCGGCGATGACGAAAATTTCTCCGAGGTGATAGGAAAGCTGATAGACGATGAATTTCCGTATATTACTAAAAACAATACGCCCCTCCCGGATGGCCTGGATTATGGAGGGAAAAGAATCATCTTTCAGTACCAGATCCGCCGTTTCCTTGGCCACTTCAGTACCCCGCCGGCCCATAGCGATGCCGATATCCGCCTTTTTGAGGGCGGGTGCATCGTTGACCCCGTCGCCCGTCATCCCTACGATTTTACCCTGCTTTTGGAATTTTTCGACGATATCCAGCTTTTCGCCCGGGCTGACGCGGGAGAAAATGGAAGCTTTGGTGATCTCACTATCAGATACTTCCGCGATTTCCTCACTGCTTAAATCCTTGGCGCCGTCGCCGTCGACCAGGTGTATTTCCTCGGCTACGTTGCGCGCCGTTCCGGGATGGTCACCCGTCACCATCACCACCTCGATGCCGGCTTCATGGCAAGTATCTATGGCCGCTGCTACGTCCTTCCGGGGCGGATCGATGAAGCCCATCAGTCCGATGAGAGTGAGATTGTATAAGAAGTCTTCTTCTTCTACTCCCTCTGGAGGCTCCTCCGTTTCCCGACAAGCAAAAACCAGTGTGCGCAGCCCCCGCTCGGCCAGCTCGTCATTTTTTTGCTGCCACTTTTCCCGGTCTTCCTCTTCCAGAGGTTCCGTTTCTCCATTGCGCCGGAGTATTTTTGAACAACGCTCGAGCATCGGGCCGGCAGCCCCTTTACCCGCGATGTAATAATGGTCATCGTCAAAGCGGTAAACCGTTCCCATCACCATGTCCTCTGAGTCAAAGGGATCTTCTGCAATACGCTCCTGGGCACATAAATCCGCCATGCGCTCTTCATCAATGCGTTGTCCGAAGCGCAGCAGCGCAATTTCCAGCGGGTCCCCCTGATTATTTTCGTCATTTTCCGCATCGAGCTGTGCATCATTGGCCAGCACGGAAATTAGAAAAAAGTGATTCAGATAGGGATCTTCCCTGACCTTCTCCGGATTTTCAAAAAGGCCGGCATCTTCCACCTTCACCACCTCCTCCAGATTGGCGAGCACTTTTACGGTTAATTTATTTTCCGTAAGGGTGCCTGTTTTATCCGTAAAAATGACATTTGTTTCCCCCAGGGCCTCTACTGCTGACAGCTTTTTGACGATGACCTGGTGATCGGCCAGGCGGAGCATGCCCCGGGCCAGTGCAATACTGGCGACGATGGGCAGTCCTTCCGGAGTAGCCGCGATCGCCCAGGCAATAGCGGTTTGTACGATGGTATATAAATCCTGCCCGGTTACCGAAGTAACGGCGCCCAGCACCGCGGCCATTCCCAGAACGACCCAGATCAAGCGGCGGGTCAACCCGGCCAGTTTTTTATCCAGCGGCACATCTTCTCCTTCGGCCGACTGCACCATTTCGGAGATGGCGCCGATCTCCGTGTCCATACCGGTAGCCACGACAATTCCCCTGGCTTTGCCGCGGGTGGCGGCCGTACCTTTGTACACCATGCAGCTCCGGTCGGCCAGGGCGGTATTTTCATCCACCGGTTCTATAGCTTTACTGACCGGCACCGATTCCCCGGTCAGCGCCGATTCGTTTATTTCGACCTCCGAAGTGTCAATCAGCCGGGCATCAGCTGCTATCAGATCACCGGGTTCAACTACCAGCAAGTCGCCGGGAACGATTTCCGCCGCATCAATTTTATGCTTTTCTCCTTCCCGGATGACGTGTGCCTGAAGTTTGTCCATTTGCCGCAAGGCCTGCATGGACTCCCGGGCGCGGTATTCCATATAAAAACCGATGGCGGCATTAATCAGAATAACGACTATAATAAAACTCCCCTCCGGAATATCGCCAAAGGCAAAGGATAGGATAGCCGCGGCACCGAGCAGATAAATGACGGGCGTATTAACCTGATCCAGTAAAATCTGCCAGATTGATACGCGCTCGTGTTCTTCCAGTTTGTTGTATCCGTATTCTTTCAGACGCTGGGATACCTCCTTCTCGCTCAATCCACGCTCCGGATCGGTATCCAGTTTATTTTGAATTTCTTTAACCGATTGGCTATGTGCTACCTTGATTTTCATTAATTTTTGCGCTTGTCATTCTTTTTCACTAACAGAATCAACATTCTTCTGTTCTGTCGGGCAGAATGAACATGGTTTTTCATTTGCCCGTTTAAAGAAAAACGAGAGTAATCAACATGAAAAAATTCGAAGCAGGGATATTTGATCTGGACGGAGTAATTACCCGTACAGCCCGACTGCACCAAAAAGCCTGGCGCAAACTATTTGAGGAATACCGCAATTATTTGCGCCGAAAAGGAAACCCCACTTTTGACCCTTACCACCGCGCCGATTACGCCAAATATATTGACGGGAGGTCGAGGCTCGACGGCCTAAAGATATTTTTAGAATCCCGTGACATAGAACTCCCCGAAGGCAGTCCGGATGATCGGTTAGAGGACGAAACCCTTTACGGGCTGGGCAACTTTAAAAATGATACGTTCAGGAAGCTTCTGGAAGAGGAAGGCGTAGATATCTATGAGGACTCCGTTGACCGCATACGCTCCTGGCGCGAAGAGGGACTGAAAACGGCAATTATCTCCGCCAGCAAAAATTGCGCGTTCATTCTCAAGCATGCCGGATTGGAGAGCCTTTTTGACACCCGCATCGACGGTCTGGTTGCCGAAGAAAGAGGTTTGCCCGGCAAACCCGATCCGGCTATCATGCTGGAAGCCGCCAAGGAACTCGGCGTCGATCCTGCAAGGGCATTCGTGGTGGAAGACGCACTACCAGGAGTAGCCGCCGGAAGCAAGGGCGGCTTTGGCCTGGTTGTCGGAGTGGCCCGCAACGCCGGCGAAGAAGAACTGCGGGAGAACGGAGCCGATATCGTCGTCGGTCGCCTCGGCCAGCTCGACCTGGACTCCAAGAAAGAGGTCATGCCGGAGGAACTGCCGCATGCCCTGGAGGAAAAAGGAAAAATTTATCAGGTTTTAAAAGATCGCCCTCCCCTATTATTCCTCGATTTTGACGGCACGCTGGCTCCTATCGTAGAAGACCGTAATGAAGCCAGCATTGACCCGCAGATCCGTCATACGCTGGAAAAAATGATCCCGCATTTTCGCATGATTGCGGTCGTCAGCGGTCGCGATTTGCTCGACGTGAAAAACCGGGTCAACCTCGATCACCTCTACTACCTGGGCAGCCACGGCTTCGAGATGTGCGGCCCGGGAGAATTCAGCGAGCAGCAACCAGAAGCAGTCAATATGCTTCCCCAACTGGAAGAAGCAGAAAAAGAAGCCCGCGAACAGCTCAAAGCTTACGAAGGCGCGGATGTGGAACGCAAGCGTTTTGCCATTGCCCTCCATTACCGTCAGGCCAGCGAGGAAGGAGAAAAAGCCGTTAAGGAGACGGTTAGAAAAATCGCCAATAACAGCTCCGATCTCAAAAGAAGTTCTGGTAAAAAGGTCGCTGAAATCCGCCCCGATATCGAATGGGATAAAGGAAAAGCCATCTCCTGGCTGATGAACGAAGTGGGCATCAAGAAATCCGAATTCACACCCATCTATATTGGTGACGACATCACGGATGAAGACGCCTACCGCGAAATTCGCGATTCAGGGATCGGGATTCAGGTAGGCCAGCACGGAGAGCCTACCTCCGCTCAGTACTTCCTCCGCGACGTGCAGGAAGTTCGCCAGCTTTTGCAATGGATACTCGATCTGGAAATTGAAAGGCAACAAAAAGAAATGTAATGGACCCGGAACCCTGGACACTTATTTATGACGAATACAATCCTAATCAGGAAGGCCAGCAGGAAGCCCTGTGCACCCTCGGCAACGGCTACTTCGCCACCCGGGGAGCCGCCGAAGAATCTACGGCCAATAAAATTCACTATCCCGGCACCTACATAGCCGGCGGTTATAATCGCCTGAAGTCTGAAGTCAAAGGTAAAATCATCGAAAACGAAGATTTCGTCAACTGGCCGAACTGGCTGGTGCTCTCTTTCAGACACGAAGAAGGGGAATGGCTGGATCTCGATAAGATGCAAATTATTGAGTACGAAAAACGGCTCAACTTCCAGGAGGGTGTGCTGGAGCGCAATTTCATAGTGGAGGACGGCCACAAGCGGCGCACCCAGGTCAAAACCCGGCGCATCGTCCATATGTCACACGAACATCTCGCCGCAATTCACTGGAAGATCAAACCGCTCAACTGGCAGGGAAAGCTCATCATACACTCGGCCCTCGACGGCCGGGTGATCAACAACGGGGTGCCCCGCTACCGCGATTTGAAAGGCCAACACCTCATCCCGCTGACTACCGGTAAATTCGGCGACCGAGGCATTTTCCTCAAGGTTAAAACCAATCAGTCTGAAATCACCATGGCCCAGGCCGCCATTACCGACCTGTTTAGTGACGGCCACGAAGTAGCTTTCCATCGAAAAGTTGATCAACAGGAAGGATACATTGGGGAAAACCTGTCGCTGGAAGTAGAAGAACAACGCGAATACCGGCTGGAAAAAACCGTCGCCATCTTCACCTCCCGCGACCGGGCGATTTCCGAACCGGTAATCGAAGCGCAAAAAGAAGTGGAACGGGCGCCCCGCTTTGCCACCCTGAAAGAATGGCAAAAGGAAACCTGGCAAACCTACTGGCGGCGCTGCGATATAGATATCGAAAGCAAAGACCCACAGGACCAGTTGCTGCTCCGTCTGCATATTTTCCATCTACTCCAGACCGTTTCCAAAAAAAATATCGATCTGGACGCCGGCGTTCCTCCACGAGGCCTCCACGGTGAAGCTTACCGGGGGCACATTTTCTGGGATGAGCTCTTCATCTTCCCCTTTATGAATTTCAGCGTCCCCGAGATTACCCGCTCTTTACTGATGTACCGCTATCGCCGTATGGACGAAGCCCGCCAAATGGCAAAGGAAGCCGGTTACGAAGGGGCGATGTTCCCCTGGCAAAGCGGCAGCAACGGCCGGGAGGAAAGCCAGGTCATTCACCTCAATCCGCAATCCGGCAACTGGATCCCGGACAACACCTACCTGCAGCGGCACGTCAACGGCGCCATCGCTTACAATATATGGCAATACTATCAAATCACAGAAGACTACGAATTTCTGTCCTTCTACGGCGCCGAAATGCTACTGGAGATCGCCAAATTCTGGGCGAGTAAGGTGACTTATAACGAAAACCGGAAAAGGTACGAAATCCATCACGTCGTAGGTCCCGACGAATATCACACCAAGTATCCGGGCTCCGATGAACCCGGCCTGAATAATAATGCCTACACCAATGTTATGGCCTCCTGGACGCTGTACGCGGCACAAAAGGCACTTAACGTGCTGGATGACCGGCGCCGGGAAGAAGTACTTTCCTATACCGGATTGAGTGAAGATGATGTGCAGCACTGGCGCGAAATTGATCACAACATGTTTGTCCCCATCACCAATGAAGGCATCATCCTTCAGTTTGAAGGATGGGATATCCTGGAAGAACTCGACTGGGAGCGCTATCACCGGGAATATGGCGAAATCCTGCGGCTCGACCGCATCCTGGAAAAGGAAGGCGACAGCACCAACAAGTATCAGGCCTCAAAACAGGCCGACGTTCTTATGCTCTTCTACCTCTTTTCCTCCGAGGCGCTGGAAAAGCAATTTAACAATATGAGCTATGCCTTTTCCCCGGAATGGATTCCGAAAAACATTCACTATTACACCAAGCGCACTGCCCATGGCTCTACGCTTAGTAAAATGGTGCACTCCTGGGTGCTGGCCCGCGAGAACCGGGAGCGCAGCTGGCATAACTTCGCCAAGGCTTTGGTAAGCGATTTCAACGATATCCAGGGCGGCACGACTGAAGAAGGCATACACCTGGGAGCCATGGGCGGCACCATTGATTTGATACAACGCTGCTATACGGGTATTGAATATCGCGAAGACACGCTCTGGTTTAACCCGCGACTGCCGGAGCACCTCGAATGTATCAACTTTCGCCTGCGCTACCGCAGTCGCTGGATCAAGGTGGAGGTCAACAGGAAGCAGCTCAAACTTGCCTGCGACGGCGGCCGGGAAGTACCTGTTCAGCTTAAAGTAAAAGACGCAGAATGCACGCTGCAAATGGGCGACACCAAAGTGTTTGAACTCAAAGACGGACAAGCCGAAAACGACGGGTCAGAAGATTCCTCATCCGGGGGTGGCAGTAAAAGCGACAAGGGGAAGCAAGCGGAATCGAATTGAGAGGCCCCGCGTTCCCCTCCATGATGCCATTTAATTCCTTGCACCTACCATTTCCCCCCGTCCGGTTTGAACAGGAAGGGGGGGGGCTTTCAATCATCCGCCGAATGTCTTCCGCTCCCACCGCCAAACCCTTTCAGGAAAAATGGATACTTCTATCCACTATTCTCGCCTCCAGCATGGCGTTCATTGACAGTTCGGCCCTCAATGTGGCCTTGCCGGCTATTCAGCGGGCTTTGGATGTTAAAGGAACAGGCTTGTTGTGGATCGTCAATGCCTATACCCTGTTTCTTTCCGCCCTTCTATTAGTAGGTGGAGCCTTGGGCGATCAGTATGGCCGCAATCGTGTTTTCGGAGCGGGAATTATACTTTTCGCCGTATCCTCTTTGGCCTGTGGGCTGGCGCCGTCGCCCACCTTTCTGATCACAGCGCGCATTGCCCAGGGAGTAGGCGGAGCGCTGATGGTTCCCGGCAGCCTATCCATTATCACCGCCCTTTTCCCTGCAAACAAGCGAGGCCGGGCCATCGGCACCTGGTCGATGTTCAGCGCTCTGACAACCGTGCTGGGCCCCGTTCTCGGCGGCTGGTTGGCCGGTATCGGCTGGTGGCGGGCCGTATTTTTTATCAACATTCCCCTTGCCGGCATTGCCTTATACGCCATGTCTCGCTTTCCGGAGAGCCGGGCCTCGCAGGCACGCCCGCTGGACCTCAACGGCGCGGTGCTGGCAACGTTAGGCATGGGGCTGCTCACCTACGGTTTCATTCAGGGCTCGGAGGCAGGCTGGGAAAAACCGCGCATCATTGCCGGCCTTAGTACGGGAGCGCTCGCCCTGATAACTTTTATTTGGTGGGAGCTGCGAACATCACATCCCATGATGCGCCCCCGGCTGTTTTCCATCCGTACTTTTACTGTGGCCAATGCTCAAACCTTACTGATCTACGCCTCGCTGGGCGGCATGCTCTTTTTTATTCCCCTAAACCTGGTTCAGGTTCAAGGCTACAGTGAGCAGCAAACGGGGCTGGCGATGCTTCCTTTTGCGCTGCTCATTTCCGGGCTCTCGCGCCTGTCCGGCAGCTGGGTCGACCGGGTGGGTGCCCGGCCGCCCCTGCTTCTGGGGCCCTTGATTTGCGCGGTGGGCTATTGGTTCCTGGGCAGAACAGGGCTGACAAGCGGCCCAGCACAATACTGGAGCACTTTCTTTCCCGCCCTCCTGGCCTTGGGCGCCGGCATGGGCATAACAGTCGCCCCCCTGACCACAGCCGTCATGGGAGCTGTTCCCGATGATAGCACCGGCGCCGCCTCCGGCATTAATAACACTTTCGCCAGGATGTCCACCGTATTGGCTATCGCCATACTTGGAGCGATCGCGTTAACCGGCTTTCGCCAAAACCTGGAAGAGGAGACCGCGAATCTGTCTTTATCCCCTGCCGTGCAACAGGCCCTGGAACAGGAAGCGGAAAAACTGGCGGAGGCACAACCGCCGGCTTCCGCAGCGCTCTCCAAAGAAAAACAAATTCAGCAGGCCATTGACCGCTCTTTTGTGAGGGTCTTCCAACAGCTCAGCTGGATCGCCGCCGGCCTATGCCTGCTGGGGGCAAGTCTGAGCTACTGGCTGAAACCCACAAAAAAAGACCCGGAAGGTGACTGAAGCCATTCGGTGAGGGAAAACGAAAACAGCCGCCCGAAAACTTATCCATTACTGATTCCGGGTTGAGTCCTCGTGCAGTGACTGAACGGAGTAAGCGTGAAACCGGGAAACATTTTCCAGCAGATGCAGGAAATATTTCTATATTAGTGGCTTCCGAAAAACACCTGAACCATGACACCATTTCTCGCAGAATTGCTGGGCACCGCGCTTCTCATCCTTTTGGGAGACGGCGTCGTCGCCAATGTCGTCCTCAATCAATCAAAAGCGAAAGGCGGCGGCTGGATCGTCATTACAGCCGGCTGGGGTATCGCCGTATTTGTTGGCGTTTATGTATCGGCTACTATCAGTGGCGCGCACATCAACCCGGCGGTCACCATCGGGTTGGCGACCGCCGGCGCCTTTCCCTGGAGTTTAGTGCCTTCCTATTTGCTGGCTCAGTTTTTGGGCGGCGCGCTAGGCGCTTTTGTGGTGTGGCTGCACTTTCGTCCCCATTTTAATATTACGGACGATCCGGCCATCAAACTGGGGGTATTCTGCACGGCGCCCGCTATTCGCAATGCGCCGGCTAATCTGATTTCCGAAATTATCGGCACTATAGTGCTCGTCCTCGGCGTCTTTTACCTGGCGGAGGCACAGATAGGCGATCAGAAAGCCTCATTAGGTTCGCTCGATGCCCTGCCCGTCGCCCTGCTGGTGACCGGCATCGGTCTGAGCCTGGGCGGCACCACGGGGTATGCCATCAATCCCGCACGCGATCTCTCGCCACGCATTATGCACGCCCTGCTTCCGATTAAGGGTAAAGGAGACAGCGACTGGAGCTATTCCTGGATCCCCGTAATCGGTCCCTTCATCGGAGGGGCGCTGGCAGCTTTCATCTTCATTCTGCTGGAAACCTGAGCCAACCGCAGGAACTGAATTTCCGAAAGGGAAGCCCTATTCCTTTCCCGAAAAGCTCTCAACTTGATAGAAATGGGCACGTCGCACATGGGCTGCAATTCTCAAACCGCTGTTCTCAACAAATGGAATTAATCCCACGACATTCCCAACCTGTTCGTCACCGACGGGTCCTGCATGGTCTCCTCCCCTCCGCAAAACCCATCGATGATCTATATGGCGCTGACGACAAGGGCCTGCGATTTTGCCGTCAGATCATTGAAAGCAGGAAAGTTACAGGAGTGCCTGGGTGCTTGCCCGCCCTCCTTCGTCGGGTCGGGTTAAGTTTCACCAACATTTCAGTTTCAAACTACAGGTGTATTTGCCGTGGCTATGGACTGTCGACTATCGTCTATGGACTTTTCCCTATGGCGTTCCCATACCCAACAATGAAGCCGTGAAACGCTGACACCATGAGTCACTGAAACTTTCTCCCTATTTCGAAGAAGACCAAAATATCCTATCTTTATATAAGTCCGTTTTCTTCCTCACCCAAAAACTGCCGGTATGTACCGCACCGCTCTTCTTTTCCTTGCAATTCCCTTGTTTGCGCTGCGGATCGCTGCGCAAGAAAAGCGCATCCTGCCCTCTTGCCCGCTGAACATCATCATTGCAGTAGATTTTTCGGGTAGTGAACGAGCCTATATCGGAGAAATCCAAACCGCCCTGCGTGCCATCACCCATACATTCGAACTGAGCGAGACGCACCTGAAAATCGGCATTATCACGTTTAACCGCGGCGCCCGTATCGTCCTGCCGATGACGGGCGATACCGAAACGATGGACGCGGCTATCGAGACGCTGGAACTGCCGACCCTGGTCTACGCCACCGATATCCACGCGGCCTTTTCACTGGCCAAAGAGGAGTTCCAAAAACATTCGATTGCCGGCGTGCCCAATTATTTCGTCCTCATCTCCGACGGTGACCCGCACGCCCATATGCGCGGCCACGGCTTTCAAGCCGACCTGATCAACGCCCAACAGCTAAAAACCGGAGATCCGGAAACGGATCTCGACCCCGTACACGTTTTTAGTCTGTATACCGGCCGGCTCTCTCCCTACCAGAACCGATTCGGAGAAGAAGTCCGCAAGGCCTCCATCGACCATATGCAGAAGCTGGCCAGCGACGAGCATTCCTTTTTCTATTACCAGCAGTATCCGGTGCTGGTGGAGTTTTTTGAGCGGATCAGCAATTGTCTTTAACCGGCGGCCAAAGCCGCTGTCGGCTATATCGGAGGTAAGGAAATCGTGCTGGACGGGGTCCGCATCGCTATGGATACCACGGAAAACAACTGGGCCAGCATAACCCTGGTCACCTTGGATGGCGAGCCGCTGACTGCTTCCAAAAAAATCTTGCTCGTAGCAGCCGGCAGGGCTGAAAACACTGGTATGGAATGGAATGAAGATCAGACCACCGTTGGAGGAAACTGGGGGGAATCGCCGCCGCTCGTGGAAGGTATCCCCGCCTTGATCAGTTTCGAGGGGATGGATGGCCTTAAAGTGTATCGATTACCCATATCTTTGGTCGGTACTGAACTTCTGCGGTTCTACGGTTTTTCTGTTCCTCTGTTCTCCGGTTCTGACCTGTTTAAAGCAGTTTTTCACCTTCTTATTGACATTCAGAACCGCAGAACAGTAAAACCGATGAACAGACGAACCGTAGAAGTAGCCAAAACCGAACTTATGGGTAATCAACACGCCTTAAAGTATCGGCACTAGACCCGGCCGGAAACCCCCAAAGTGAGGTGGAAGTCCTTTCATCGGGAGACAAGCAGCATATCGGGATCGGCGCCCAGTACGAGACCTTGTGGTACTTACTGACAAAGGAGTAATACTAAAGCGGATCGTTTATCAGGTCCTGTATTGATCGGACGGAAAGGAGAACGTCGACCGTACAATCCCTACCCACCTGTTTTGACCCAGTTCATCAGGCCGACCGATTCCAGCAGGATCCAAACCACAAAAACGGCATAAGTCAGCAACAGCAAGCAGCCTTCCCTGCCACTAAGCCGGTGCTTGCGCAGTAGCAGAAAGATCAGCAGCAAGGTGGCAATGCCCAGGAAGATCATCAGCGGGACGGCGATGGCGAAGTTCACCACCGAGGAGCCCGCGATCAGCACCCCTGCCGGCACCGCGATAAGCAGATCGAAGATGTTGCTTCCAATGACATTGGCCAGGCTGGTCAGTCCCTTCTGGTTCATAGCCTCCCTGACGCTCACTACCCCATCGGGCACGCTGGTGGCCGCAGCGAGCGCCAGTGCGCCCCAGACAAAATTCGGCGTCTGGAAAAAATCGCCAAAAAAGATGGCGCCGCGCACCAGGCCCTCCACACTGAGGACGATCAGGATCAGGCTGAAGCCAAACTTCAACCATTCCCTGCCGATATTTTCTTCCCCCACTTCCTCCTCTTCCTTTTCCCGCCGGAAGATGATAGTCTCCTGCTGTTGCAAATACAGATACAGCAGATAGAGCAGCACGGGAATAAGTGCAAGCTCACGGGTGAGCGTTCCCTTCAGCGGGCTCCCCGCCACGGGCTGATAGATCACGGCCAGGGCGAACACCAGCATCAAAGTCACCACGGAGGTGATGTAAAACTGAACGTCTTTGACCACAAAAGTCCATTTCGAGTCGATCTGGCCGGTCAGCACGGCGCTCATCCCAGGAATCACCAGAATATTGAAAATAGCCGAACCGACGATTGCCGAAACGCCCAGATCGAATTCGCCGTGCAGCAAGGTGGAGATTACGGTCGTCGAGAGTTCCGGAAAGCTGGAGCCGACAGCCGTTACGATGCTGCCCTGCGCGATGGGCGACAGCTCGTAATAGCGAGACAGCGATTCCGCAGAAGACTCCAGTATGCCCCCTCCCTTCCAAATGACGACGGAGGCGACGACCATAACCAATATGTAGAGCAGTAATTCCACCATAAATTCAGCTGAGCGAATTATATACCTGGAAAATCAGAACGCCGAGATTTAGAAAGAAGCCGATGACGGGCACGGCCAGCGGGTAGCTGCGCACGCCGTCCGGCGCTTTATCGCGCCTCTTGATTACCCATAGCGAGAGGTTGATCAATAAAAATACCGTGAGCAAAATGTAATTGGTCGCTTCCGCCAGGGATTCGAGGTTGAAGAGCAGGGCCAGCACCAGAATGACTACGGCCGAAATGACGGTCGACCAGATGGGTGTCCGGGTAGTGGCGTTGACCTTTCCGAACAGCTGAGGGGCCATGTTTTTTTCCGCCATGCCATACATGACACGGGCGATCATGACAATCTGCACCAGCACCCCGTTGATGATGGCAATGAGGCTGATGCCGCTGATGATCTGCGGATACCCCGATCCCTCCTTGGCCAGCACATCCGCCAGTGGAGCCTCACTCCGGTCCAGTTCCTGCGGCGTCAGGCCCAGGCCGGCGATGGTGGAGACCAGTAGGTAAAGGAAAGTCAGTATCGCCAGGGAGATTATAATAGCCCGCGGCATGTCCCGTTCGGGATTTTTGGCCTCCTCCGCTACGTTGACCATATCCTGAAAACCGATGAAGGTGAAAAAGGCGAGGAACGCCCCCAGCATGATGTGTCTCCAATCGGACAGGTTGAAACCGGGAACCATTTCGCGCCAGCGCTCCGGAAAGGCGGCGAGGTTGTCCCCCGCAATGAAAATGACCAGCAAAATGCCGATGACCTCAATCGTGGTGATGATGGTGATGGTGATGGCGGACTCCGAAATGCCCCAAATGGCAATACTTCCTAAAATCAGAATCATACCGGAGATAATGAGGTAGTCGGGAATTTCCACAAACACGTGCACGTAGCCTACGTAACCGTTGACCACAGTCGCCGTGGAGACGATGGCGGAGAGGATGATAAGCCAGCCCACGAGCATGGACAGGTACTTCTGGTTAAAAGCCCGGTGCACGTAGTTGACCTCACCTGCACTCTTGGGGATCCGGGCGGAAAGCTCGCCGTAGGAGATGCCGGTGAAGGCGGCGATCAGCGCAGCAAACAGGAAGGAAAAGGGAGCCATCATGCCGGCCTCACCCGCAATTTTCCCCAGCAATACATAAATGCCCAGCCCGAGGATGGTGCCCACCCCGTAAAAGATGAGCATAGATAGGGAGAGACTGCGCTTTAGGCCTTTCGTTTCGTCCGAGTCTTTAATAGAAGACATATATTTCGTTAACAATGAGCAAATTACCTACTTACGTATAACCCTTGTTACCCCCGGAGATGTTCACTTAGGCATAAAACAATGGCGTTCCCTGTCCTCAGATGAATGACTAAAAAAATGTAGCTGTTGATCTGGTTCATTTTCTCCCGGCTGTACAGGCTGTCTTTGGCCGCGTAACTGATGAGCAGATAGCCGAGATACTTTTCCCTGTCTGCCGTTTTATAGGTAGAAGCCAGGATGGCGCTGGCTTCATTAATGAACTTGTAGAAGTTTTTTTCCTGAGCCAATTGCAGGGCCCGTCCTCAATAATGATACTGGGTGGCCTCTGTAAGGCAGATTGAGTAATGCCGGCCTTTACGGTCAAAGTCATTCACCACGATGTATCCTTCCAGGCGGTCTTCCTTCTTTTCGCCGCAAGTGGTGGTGTTTTCGCCGCCCGGCCAGCCGGCCGCCCTAACACTCCGGCTCCTGAAAGGCAATGCCTGCTGTCATCAAGGAAGATGTTCTCCAGATTGGGTAAGGTTTCTCCAATTGATGAACGGAGAAATGCCTTCTGCTTTCCCCGGAAATCAGAAATATTACCTGGTTTTTTTTCGTATATTTTCACGCTAAAAAAATCTATTGGCAAGGCATCTGTTTTTTCTCTTTCTTTTACTCCGGCTTCTACCTGATGCCCCGGGGCAAAACTACCTGCCCGTTGCCCGCTATTTCGGCATCGAGGACGGCTTGCCGCACCGGCAGGTGGGTAGCATTCTGCAAGACCGGCAGGGTTTTATTTGGTTGGCTACGCTTGGTGGAGTGGCGCGCTTCGACGGCTTGCGCTTTAAAATTTTCAACAAAGCCGGCCATGGCCTGAGCTCCGATCGAATAAATTGGATACTGGAAGATGCGGCCGGTAATCTCTGGCTCGGCACTGCCGGCGGCGGACTACTCCGGTGGGATACCAAAACCGGCGAAAAGCAGCTGCTGTCCCGCAGCAGCGGCTTGCTCAACAATGTGGTGTACGCCGTGTACGAGGACGATTACGGGCACTTGTGGCTGCCGACCGATGTGGGCATTGCCCAGTTCGACAAAAAAACCTTATCGGTGCGCCGCACCTGGAGGCCTGATGATGGGGTCGCGCAGAACGAGTTCAACCGGACTTCCCATTTTAAAGGAGCCGACGGTACCCTCTATTTCGGCGGGATTAACGGGGTGACGGCATTTCATCCGAGAGATTTTTACGGAACCAGCCCGGAATCCGGTTCCGGAAATGCGCAACCAGGGGCCGGAACCGAGGCCCGGAGTACCGCAAAAAGCCTGGTGCTTTCCGATTTTTATCTGTTCTCCGGCTCGTCCAAAAAGCTGGAAAACCGAACGGCCGATCTACTGGCTTCCGGCCAGATCACCCTGCAGCCGGCGGACCGCTACTTTCAACTGGAATTTGCGCTGCTCGACTATTTTTTATCCCACAAAGTGACGTACTACTACCGGATCGAGGGCATCGACGCGGATTGGCACCTCCTGACCGAGCCGCTGCTGCGCTTGTCGTCTTTGCCTTACGGCACCCATCGCCTGAAGATCCGGGCGGAATCGGCCAACGGCACCCGGGCGGAAAACGAACTCGATTACCAGTTGGCCGTGCTGCCGCCCATCTATTTGCGAGGATGGTTTTTACTGCTCGCGGCCGGCGCGTTGCTGGGAGGAGGTTATTACTTCTACCGGTTTCAGTTGAATCGCCGGCTGGCAGAAAAAGAAACCCAGCGCTTGCAGCAGCTGGATGCCTTCAAGACCCGTTTTTATACCAATATCAGCCACGAGTTTCGTACCCCCCTCACGGTCATCCTCGGCATGGTGGAATCCCTGAAATTCGATAGCGGCCAGAAACGGGAAAAAGCCGCTGAAATGGTTCGCCGCAATAGCCGGCAGTTACTGAACCTGGTGAACCAACTCCTATGACCTTTCGCGCGTGGAGTCGGGCAAGCTTGAAGTCTCGCCCGCCAACGGCGATCTGGCGGCCTACCTTCGCTTTCAGTTGGAGTCGTTTCATTCTTACGCCGAAACCCGCGGGATCAGCCTGCATTTCAGGAGTGAACTTACCCAGTTGCCCATGGCTTTTGACCACGAAAAAATCCAGGCCATCCTGGTCAACCTGATCTCTAATGCGCTCAAATTCACGCCCAATGGGGGGCAAATTGTTCTGGCATTGCACACCTATCCGCCAAACCACGCGCAGCACCCCTCGCAAGTCATACTCGAGTTGAGCGACACCGGCGCCGGCATCCCGCCGGACCAGTTAGGCCGGATATTCGACCGGTTTTATCAGGCGGATGACTCATCGACCCGCAAGGCCGAGGGTTCCGGTATCGGACTGGCCCTGGTGCAGGAGTTGGTGAAATTGATGCAAGGCAGGATCACCGTTGAGAGCACGCCGGGACAGGGGACTACCTTCCGCGTTACCTTGCCGTTTACGCCGGCGGCGGCACAACTGCAATCCTATGCCGAAACCCTGACCCAGGCAACGGACTTTCCCATTCCGGTGGTACAGGAGCCGCTGGAAGCGCTCACCGACGAGGACCAGCGCCCGCTGCTGCTCATCGTGGAAGACAACCCCGATGTGCGCTTCTACATCACGGAATGTGTCCGGGAGGACTACCGCGTGGCCCTGGCGGGCAATGGCGCCGAGGGCATCCACCAGGCCCGGGAATTGGTGCCCGATATCATCATCAGCGACGTGATGATGCCCGAAAAGGACGGTTATGAAGTATGCGACACCTTAAAGAACGACGAGCGGACGAGCCACATCCCCATCATTTTGCTCACGGCAAAAGCCGATAACGCTTCCAAAATCGCCGGGCTGCGCCGCGGCGCAGACGCCTACTTAGCCAAGCCTTTTGATGTTGCAGAGTTGCTCGTGCGGCTAAAAACAATGGTGGAACGGCAGCAACGCATGATCGCCTATTTTTCAAAGAAGGCCGGCCCGGAACCGGATGCCGCAACGCCCAAACAAAAGGAGGCTTACGAGCTGGAGCACGCCTTCATCCGGAAGGTGCGGCAGATTATCGAAGAAAACTTTGCCAATGAAAACTTTGCGCTGCCCCAACTCTGCGAGGCATTGAACATGAGCCGTTCCCAGCTTTTCCGGCAATCTGATTGCTCAGGGCTTTTAGTTCTTAGCATAAGGTCTTTCCCTGGCACTTCAACCTGATATCCGCTAGTACTCGTTCAAACTCAGGCAGGTTCCCTTCAAGGAAGATAACGGTCCAATACTCAAGCCGGGAAATGATTTTTTTGTGCGCAAAATTCAGTATCTTTAAGATGGATCTGAGGCGCCACATTTTTTTGATTGTGCACCCTTGAAAATTGAATCTCAATGCTGACTCCGGCTTCCGGCTTCTCGGAGCGAAGCGAAGAGCCGTATGGCCGACTTTCGACTTCCGACTTAGAACTAAATCCCAACACCTCAGATAAATGACTAAAAACACGAGAAGACTATTTCCGTTTCATTCTTCCCTTGGTTCCGGGATCGGCCTGATGGTCCTGCTACTGCTCCTGTCTGCTTTTTCCTATACTCCCTGCCGGGGGCAAGCAGCTACCGGGGACAGTCTGCGCACTTTACTGGACGATTCTCCGGCCGATACTACCCAAGTCAACCGGAGTAACGACCTGGTCTTTGCGCTTATTCTCGAGGTCTTTAAAGGCCTTTCCCCTACCGACACCCTGGAACAAGCTCTACAGCTGACCCGGGAAGCCCGCCGCCTGTCGCAAAAGCTTGGGTACGACCAGGGGACCATCAACGCCCTGAAAAACGAAGGGTTGATCTATTACCTGAAAGGTGACCCTGAGCAGGCCCAGAAACTGTACCAGAAAGGCGTAGATCTGGCGGAAAAGACCGGCAACCTCGAAGCTCAGGGGCGCATTCTGATCAATATGGGACGTTTGGCTGAAGACGATTTCTATAATGATTCTCTGGCCCTGGAGTATTATAAGCAAGCCAGCCGGATCGCCTCCGAAACCGGAGACGCCGCCCTGAGCGCCCTGAGCAACCGGAACATCGGCTTTGTCCTTTCTAGCCGTTCGGCAAAGGAAAGCCTCCCCTACTACCGAAAAGCCCTGAAGGATTACCAGCAGCTGAATGATCAGCGCAACGTCGTTGACATGTATTTAAACCTCGGCTCCGGCTATTTCAAGCTGGGCCAATACCAGAAGGCAGAAGACCAACTGCTCCGGTCGCTGAAAACAGCTTCCAAAATCGACTACCGCGATACTTGCAAAGTGCTGAATGAGTTGGGCGTGGTTGCAAAGGCAAGTGGAAACTACAACGAAGCGCTCAATTATTTCAACCGCTGTATCGACTGTGCGGAAATAAACGGAGACGAAAGAGGGCATTCACTCGCCCTTTCTAATATCGGCCGGTTTTATTCGGATTACGGCCAGCTGGATAAAGCCCTTGAACACTACCTGGCCGTACTGGAAATCGACCAGGAACTCGACAATCAGGACGACATCACCTGGGATCACGCGATCATCGGGGAAACCTATCGCCTAATGGGAGACTCGACCAGGGCGCTGAACTACCTGCAGCAAGCCGTGGCCGTGGGAGAGAAGTACAACACCGACGAACTTTTGCTAGCTTACGAACAACTTGGCGACTTCTACGAAGCACAGCAGAATTACAGGAAGACCCTGGATTTGCGCAAAAAACAACTACAAAAAAGCCTTGAAACAGGGGTAACGGTCGGGAAAGCCGACGCTTATATCGACTACGGCCATACGCTCTACCTGCTGGGCCGGCACGGCGAAGCGTTGGAATTCCTGCAAGAAGGGATAGACCTACTCGAATCCACTCAAACCCGGGATAAGCTGGGGGAAGCTTACCTCAGGATTTCGGAAGTTCACAACCAGCTCGGCAATTACGAAGCCGCATATAAATACCTCAGCCAGTCGGAAAACCTGCAGGATTACCAGCAAACCCAAAATCTGACCACCCAGCTCAATCAATTCAGGGCGAGCTATGAATTTGAAAAAATACAAAAGGAAAATGCCCGGCTCGAAACAGAAAACGCCAATCAGAAACTCGCCCGTAACGCCTTTATCGGCAGCTCGCTGATCCTCGTCCTGCTGCTGACCGGCCTCTACCTTTTATACCGGTACCGGCGGCAACAACGCGAGCTGGCTTTCCAGAAGGAACGCTCCGATGAACTCAGGCGCCTCGACCAGCTCAAAGATCAGTTTCTGGCCAATACTTCCCACGAACTGCGCACACCGCTGCAAGGCATCATTGGACTGTCGGAATCAATATACGACCACATCAGCGACCCGAAATTACGCGAAGACCTCACTATGATCATTTCCTCCGGAAAACGCCTCAACAGCCTGGTTAACGATATTCTGGATTTCTCCAAATTGAAAAACAGCGATGTACAATTGCATCAGAAGCCGGTGAGCCTGCATGCACTGGCCGATATTGTCCTGAAAAATTTAAAACCTTTAGCCAGCAGAAAAAACCTGGAACTAATCAACGATATTCCGCCCAATTTGCCGCCGGCACATGCCGACGAGAACCGGCTCCAGCAGGTTTTGTTTAACCTCCTCGGTAACGGAATCAAGTTCACCCCCAGCGGAGAAGTGCGCCTGAAAGGCAAGGTGAACAGGTCGCCGGCCGGCGGAGAAGCCCTGCAGGTGGAAGTGCTGGATACCGGGGTCGGCATCGCCGCCGACCGGCAGGAGGTGATCTTCGAAGCCTTCCAACAAGCCGATGACTCGGCAACCCGCGAATACAACGGCACAGGACTCGGTTTGTCCGTCTCCAAAAGCCTGGTCGAGATTCAGGGGGGGCGGATGTGGGTCGAATCGAAACCGGGGGAAGGGGCTTCTTTTTTCTTCACCCTCCCAATAGCGGAAGAAGCCGTTGTCGTTAGCTCCGCTCCAACTCCGGCGCCGGCTGAAACCAGTAACAATTTGAGCGCCTTTGAAGAGGCGCCTTCCGCACCGGCAGCTGTGCTCCCTGCCCGGGGTTCCTTTCATATTCTCGTCGTCGATGACGAACCGGTCAATCAACAGGTTTTACGCAATCACCTGACCGATGCCAATTACTCGATCACCCAGGCCCTCAACGGTGAGCGGGCGCTGCAGGCACTCGATGAACAGGGGCCGTTCCACCTCGTGCTGCTCGATATTATGATGCCCAGAATGAGCGGCTACGAGGTGTGCGAACAAATTCGCCGCCGCTTTCTGCCCTCGGAACTGCCCGTCCTGATGATCACAGCCAAAGATCAGATCAAGGACATCGTGCAGGGCCTCAGCCTGGGCGCCAATGATTATCTGACCAAGCCTTTTTCCAAAGAGGAACTGCTGGCGCGCATCCGGACGCAGCTCGACCTGCATCACATCTTCAAAGCGACGGGACGTTTCGTCCCCAACGAATTCCTGCGCTCTATCGGCCGCAGCCGCATTACGGAAGTCACCCGCGGAGACCAGACCGAACAGGAGGTGACGGTACTTTTTTCCGATATCCGGGACTATACCAGCCTGGCCGAAACCATGACGCCGTCGGAAAACTTCCGCTTCGTCAATGCCCTCGCCGGCCGCCTCGGACCGATCATCCAGCAACAGCAGGGATTCGTCAATCAGTATCTCGGCGATGCCCTCATGGCTATTTTTAACGAAAACCCGGCGGACGCCCTGCGGGCGGCCGTAGAAATGCAGCAATCCCTGCATCGCTATAATCAGTTGCGCCGGTCGAAAAATCGCCGCCCCATCCGGATCGGCATCGGTATGCATACCGGACCGCTTATCATGGGCATCATCGGCGATGAAGAACGCCTCGACGCCGCCACCATCTCTGATACGGTCAATACCACCTCCCGCATCGAAAACCTCACCAAGTATTTCGGCACAAAAATTTTACTGAGTGATGACAGCCTCCGGCAAATCAACCATCCCGATTCCTTCCACCTCCGCTACCTCGGGCAGGTGCAGATGAAAGGAAAAATGAACCCTATAGGCATTTACGAATGCTTTGACGGCGATACACCGGAAATGATCAAGAAGAAAATCAAACACCTCGATGATTTTCAAAAAGGCCTCGAACACTACCTCAACCGGAATTTTGCCGAAGCGGTCGGCTTTTTCCAGTCGATCAACGACAAGGGGCCGGAAGATACTACTGCCACCTATTTCCTCGATAAAGCCGCCCGGAATATCACCACCGACCTGGCGGAGGACTGGACTGGTATCGAGAAGATGGATATGAAGTAAATTGCTTTTCCTCTTCCGCTAACCGGGGAACTCCTGAAACCGGAAGTGGACGATTCGGAAATCGCCAACCAGCTTGCAAGCATACAAAAAGACGGCGCCTGGCCGGACATTGATTACGAGGATATTTCCCGAACCGGTTTTGAGCACCGGTATCATTTGTCCAACATGGTGGCGCTGGCTCGCACCTACTATGCGTCCGAACCCTCAGGCTTTTACCGAAAGGAGGAAGTGAAACAAAGCATTGAAGCAGCCAGGCGGTGTTTTACAAAGCGGGCGAAATCCGAATAACCGGGGAGCTGACCCTGCACTGCGAAACACCCGGAATCGTCATCCTGCAGATGCTGCCGGAGGGAACAATGCAACTAACGGTCGCCGATCCGAACCGGGAACTGGGGGCGATGCTGCTTTCGGTTTCGAAAAAGATTGAAAAGAAGGGCGAGGGATTCCGGGCCATTTGAAATGAGAAGGCGCGGCTGAACGAGATCCGGGTGGAGCTGCCGGAGGGGTTGGATGCGGGAAGTAGCAGAAGGGTTGAGTTTTAGATTTATAGCTATTAGAGGCTGTTTCATTTAAGTGTTCAGAATTTATTATAGGCTATTTTTTTTTGTCAGGCGAAGCTCTTTTTGAGCTTCATAGCCTTAGCTATGGAGCTAAAAAAAGCTGAAGCATGACGGAAAAAGAGGCATAAGAAAACTGAAGAATTAAGTGAAACAGCCTCTTAGTACATTGTGTATTAAGTTAGTTAGCATTTTGAATAGGGGATTTTTTCCTCAATCGAGGCGCTGCGGAGCCTCGTAGCCTAAGCTACGAAGGCGAGCACGGAACGAAGAGTGAGGGAAAAAGAGCCCTTCAAAATGTTGAAAAATTTAGTACACAGTGTACTTAGTACTCTAAAATAAATTTGGACAGGTTCTTTCCTCTTTTCAAGCCCAGTTTTTTGCGTAGCCGGTAGCGCGCCACCTCTACCCCCCGGATAGAGATGCCCAGCAAGTTGGCGATTTCTTTGGTATTTAAATTGAGTCGTAAAAAGACACAGAGCTTTTGTTCGTTGGGAGAAAGGTTGAAATATTCCTGTCTCAGACGGGTCAAAAAATCGCCGTGCACCGCATCAAAATGATATTCAAACTGCTCCCAGTCTTCCTGTAGTTTCAGGGTGGTATTTATTTCTTTCACGATTTTTTTTAGGGCCTGCTTGGTTTCCATGCTCCGGCCCTTTTGCTTTACCTCCTCCAATTCTTTTTTGATGGCTTCGATAAATTCATTCTTCACTACCAGATTCATGGTAGACGTTGCCAACAGTTTATTGAGGTGCTGCAGTTCACTCTGCATTTTTTCTTCTTTCAGCCGTCGCAGTTCCCTTTCTTTTTGTTGTTTAACTTCGATCAGTTTTTGCTGTTCTATTGACCGTTCGCGTTGTCTGGCCTCTTCGGTTTTCTCTTCTTTCCGTTTATACCGGCGTTTTTGAAACCTGAACACCAGGAACAACCCTCCCACCCCCATCAACACATAAAAAGATTTGGCCAACATACTTCTGTGGAAGGGTGGGTTTACGGTTAGATACAATGTCTTACCGGTTGTTATTTCCCCCTGGTGGTTTCGGGTTTGCACCATGAATTCATATTTTCCTTCCCTGAGATTCGTATATTCTTTGGTGGCGGCCGTTGTCCATTCCCCAAAATCTTCGTCAAGGCCACGCAAAAAGTAACGGAACTGCTGATTCCCCAGGTCATTGAACTGAAAGGATTCCACATCGATCTTTAAAACCTTTGCTTTCGCGTTAATCTCCAGGGGTGCTATGGTTTCAGGTTTCGCTTCAAATGGTTTTCGAGCGTAGATGGCTCTGCCTTCTGCAACGCTAAATACCCGATTAATCAAAAGCGGCTTTTCAGCTTTCAAAGGAACTTCCAAAGCAGGATCGTAATAGATGAAACCCTCGTTGGCGGAGAAAAGGATTCCACGATCTATATTCATCGAGGCGTGTAACAGGTCATTATTTAAATGATAGCGTAATTGGTACAGGGAAGAGGGGACAAAGAGATAGTTGCCGGCGCTAATCTGCTTGAAGAAGGCCACGAAGTTATCGGCTATCACGTGCACATTGTTTTTTTGATCTTGCGCCAGCAGATACACGGGCTGCTCGCCGATCCGGTCTGAAAAAAAATCAGCCTCTCTAGCGGCGCCGTCGGCTGGATCCAGTTGATACAGCCCGGAATTGGTGGCCAGGTAGAGTTCATCGGAGGCACGGCTCAGCACAATTTGTTCTTTGATGGGCAGGTCCGAATCCTCAGAAACATTCTTCACCGTTACTTCGCTCAGGTCTTCTGAAAGTATCAATTGATACAAGCCCTTGTAGTACTGTCCGACCCATATTCTCCCGGATCGGTCTTCTTCAAAAAAGCGGCTCGACGCATTGAACCCACTGATTTTTTGGAAGGGCCGCAACTGTTGGTTGTCATCGATCTTGAAAAGGTACAATCCGGAATACGTGCCGGCGATCGCAAATTCGGGGCGCGAACGCAATTGCTTGATCTGCCACAAACCATCGGTATTCGCTATGCGTCTGGCCTGACCATCCTCGAGGAGGAACAGGCCGGTGTGATGCCCGGCATAGAGTTTTCCGGCAATTTCCTGCATGCCGTACGCGGGGCCTTCGGTTTCCAGAAGAAACATGCTTTGGTCGGCGTTCTTTGCCAGGAAGTAAATTCCATTCGAGGTCGTAAAATAGGTGCCGGCCGCCGTTTCAAAAGCTTCGTAGCCGCTTCCCTGTATATTTATTTCACGGCTCAGAAAACGCATTGGGGAATTGATGTGGATGAGGGCAATTCCGTTTTGCATGCCCACCCATAAATTGCCGAAGTAATCCTGGAAGGAACGCAAACAAGCATTGGTTTCCAGACCATCCTGCATGTCGATCGTTTCCAAAACCCTATCCTGTAGATCGTAGAGGAATAATCCCGACGTTTGGGTGGAAATAGCCAGGCGCGTATCTGATAATTGCAGCACATGATTGACATACGTTCCTTGCAGGGCCTGGACGAGGTCATCGTATTTACGGGTAGCTCCGAGAGACGTAGTCCATTCGATTTGCCCGGAATTATAAATCAGCAGGTAGCCTTCATCCTGAGGTATTACGCCGGCAATAATCTGTCCGGTTTGATTTTGCGGATAGCTTTGTACCAATTCCGAACCTCGTATTTCCAACAAGCGGCCCTGTTGACTCTGGGTAAAAACCTTCCCTTGGGCGAGAAAAGATCGCTCGAAGCCGCCTTCTTGTTCGATCACGGTCATCGATTGCCCATCGTACACATAGATACCCTGAAATGTGCAGAAATAAACGTGGGCGTCAAGCAGAAAGACATCCCATACCTCATCGAAATCCCTGTATCCCGGCGGGATCTTCTCTATGAGCGACACGTACCGCCAGTCTTCCTCAAAGAAACCGAATTCCCCCTGAGACCCTACATACAACCGGTTGGTGGGTTCATCGAAGGCCAGCGCCCTTTTCTTTTTGCCTGTTCTGAAATCATGAGTTTTCCACTCATTCCCGTTGAAAGACAAAACGCCCAGGTTATTCGCTACAAAAAGGGTCATATCCCTGTTTTGGGCAAAATCAATATTCTGAATCCCTGCATTGTATTCCGAAGGTGTAAAATTCTGAATAGAGTACTTACCGGATGAAGCGGGAGCCTGATACCCAACCAGCATACACAGGATCAATTGCAAAAAATACCGCATGTTGTATTCAAAATGAAGCATGTGTAATTCATCAGTCCTCAAATATATTTAATTATCAGCGATTTATGATCATCCAGGGATTTTTTTGATGTAGTAATTTCTTTCAGTCATGAAAGAATTGATGAGGTGTTTCTTTTTATTCCCAGGACAAAATGGTGGTATATTTGATTAATACAGCATCAGAATTATTGTAAAAACCGTAAGTACCCTCTGGCCGCATGAGAGGGCTGAAAGCAGGCTTCCTTTTTATTAAAAGCCTATCCGAAAACCACCCTTATGGCCTGCGATCCCGCTTTCCGTGAAAGCGGGATTTTTGAATAGGCTCTAAATCAGGATGAAATGAAACACCTCTTCCTTTCTCTTTTTCTACTCCTGTTTATCTCATCCGCCTCTGCCCAGAAGCGTCAGGTAGCCATTGTAAATGACGATAAAGGAATGAAACTCGTCGTCAATGGTGAAGATTTCATGATCAACGGTATGAACTGGGATTATTTTCCGATTGGCACGACCAATCCCGCTTACAATTTCTGGAACCAGCCGGATGATTTTATCAAAGCGGCGCTTGATCATGAAATGTCACTGTTGAAAAATATGGGTGTCAATGCCATCCGGCAATACGTTGGAGTAAAGCCCAGGTGGGTCCGGTATATCTACGAAAAGTACGGCATCTACACCATGCTCAATCACACTTTCGGCCGTTATGGCCTTACCCTTCCGGATGGCACCTGGATGGGGAATACAGCGTACGCCGATCGCCGCGTACGCGAATTGCTCCTTTCAGAAGTGAAGGCCATGGTGGAAGAATTCAAAGGCACGCCCGGCTTGCTGATGTATATGCTTGGAAATGAAAATAATTACGGTCTTTTCTGGGAGGGCGCCGAAACGGAAGATATACCTGTCGAAGAGAGGAAATCAACGATTCGCGCCACGGCCATGTACCAACTTTTTAACGAAGCGACCGTGGCCATGAAAGAAATGGATACTTCGATTCCCGTGGCGATGTGCAATGGTGATTTGCTTTTTCTGGAAATCATCAAGGAGGAGTGTCCGGATGTAGACATCTTCGGCACGAATGTCTACCGGGGTATTTCTTTTGGCGATGCCTTCCAAAGAGTTAAAGAGGAATTGAACAAACCGATCCTGTTCGCAGAATTCGGCGCCGATGCATTCAACGCCGTTGATAATGAAGAAGATCAGTTGTCTCAGGCCTCTTACAATACCGCCAACTGGCGGGAGATTTATGAAAATGCCTATGGATTGGGGAAAGCGGGGAATTCCATTGGCGGGTTCACCTTCCAGTTCAGCGACGGTTGGTGGAAACACGGTCAGACGAGCAATTTGGATGTACATGATAATAACGCCTCCTGGGCAAACGGAGGATATCAACAGGACTATGTCGAAGGCGAGAATAATATGAACGAAGAGTGGTTCGGCATCTGTGCAAAAGGGCCGACCAATCCGAGGGGATGGTACCGGCTCTACCCACGGGCGGCCTACTATGCACTGCAAGAGGTGCACCGTTTTACCCCCTATGCTCCCGGCACCACCATTGAAACGATACAAGCGCATTTTTCGGGTATAGACCTGATGGACGCCGTGCTCAAGGCAAGGGGAGCTGAGTGAGTTTACCGGCTGAATACCCGGAGAATATCGCATCACAAATGTTGATGGAAGTGATTTCCAGAGTAAGAAACACACGGCGGAAGGCGGAAATCCCACTTCCGACTTTGACCTAAACCGCCCCCTGGATCTATCTCTGTTTTATATTTTTATCCTAATGGATATTTCCTCCTTAGTGGGGAGTAAGATGTTTTTCAGGTAATTCTCAAATATCGTAGAACGAGAAAATCCACAATCATGATAAAACCCGAAGAAGCGGAAAAACCTGTGGCCATAAGCCGTGTACAAATAGATGGAGAAACCTACCTTAAGATTGCGAACAGCGATGCCATGCGCCCGTTCTTCATGAGCGTTGTCAGTGATTCCAATCACTGGATGTTTATATCCAGCAACGGTGGACTAAGCGCCGGGCGGAAAAATGCTGAATATGCCTTATTCCCCTATTATACGGATGATAAGATTACCGAATCGGCTGAGATTACGGGTAGCAAAACCATTCTTTTGGTTCAAAAGGACGGTGAAGTAATGCCTTGGGAACCTTTCTCCGAACGACAGGAAGACAGGTATTCGATCACCAGAAACATCTTCAAAAATATTTATGGAAATAAAATACTTTTTGAAGAAATAAACCACGACCTGGAGCTGACCTTTCGCTACCAGTGGAGTTCGAGCGATGCCTACGGTTTTGTCAAACAATCGATTCTTGAAAACGATGCGGCCCAGGAAGTATCAGTAACCGTACTGGACGGCATTCAGAATATTATGCCCTATGGGGTTCCCAGTGATCTGCAGATGCGATCGAGCAACCTGGTGGATGCGTACAAAAGAAGTGAACTCGATAAAGACACCGGCCTGGGCATCTATGCGCTGAGCGCCATCATTGTCGATAAGGCGGAACCCAGTGAAGCCTTGAAAGCGAATGTGGTCTGGTCGCTTGGGTTGGAGCATCCCCGGCATCTACTCTCCGCTCTACAGCTCAAAAATTTCCGGAAGGGATTGCCGGTCGAGGAAGAAACCGATGTAAAAGGAGAAAAAGGCGCCTATTTTATCAGCGCCGATATTGGGCTCGCCGCGGGCGCCGAAAAGGAATGGATGATCATTGCCGACGTGAACAAAAACCACTCGGCCGTGGCCAGGCTCTCCAAGACAATTAAACGGGAAAAAGCATTGGAGGAGATCGTAAAGCAGGATATCGCCGCCGGCACCGAGCGTCTGATCGCTCTCGATGCTGCCGCCGACGGGCTGCAGCTGACGGCGGATAAATACAGAGACACCCGGCATTTCTCTAATGTGCTGTTCAACATCATGCGCGGCGGCATCTTCGATGACAATTACCATATCGAGAAGGAGGATTTTGCCGGCTACCTGGCCCATGCGAATAAAAGATCCTTTGAAAAAGCCGAAAACCTCCTCAGGAAACTTCCCGTGGTGTTTTCCCTTGCGGAACTGAAAAACATCGCCAACCAAAGCGAGGATGCAGATTTCCGGAGGCTGTCCCTGGAATACATGCCGTTGAAATTCAGCCGCAGGCACGGCGATCCCAGCCGGCCCTGGAACAGGTTTTCCATCAATACCCGCAGCGAGGTCGACGGGTCGAAGATCCTGGATTACGAAGGAAACTGGAGAGATATTTTTCAAAATTGGGAGGCCCTGGCCCATTCCTATCCCGCCTTTATTGAAAGCATGATCCACAAGTTCCTGAACGCGACGACTTTCGACGGGTACAACCCCTACCGGGTTACCAAGGGCGGATTCGACTGGGAAACCATCGAACCCGACGATCCATGGTCATATATCGGCTACTGGGGCGATCATCAGATCATCTACCTGTTGAAGTTGCTGGAGTTTATGGAAGACTACGCGCCCGGCCGGTTGACTAATTACTTTGACGATCCCCTCTTTGTATACGCGAATGTACCCTACCGGATCAAATCCTTTGCCGATATACTGAAAGACCCGAAAGACACCATCGACTTTGATCATGCATCTAATCAGAAGATACGAAAGAAAAGGACCGGGCTGGGCGCCGACGGCGCCATCCTGTGCGACCGCAAAGGGGAAATCTACCGGGTAAACTTCATTGAAAAAATGTTAGCGACGCTACTGGCCAAGCTGTCGAACTTCATTCCCGAAGGCGGCATCTGGATGAACACCCAACGCCCCGAGTGGAATGATGCCAACAATGCCCTGGTAGGCAATGGCGTCTCTATGGTCACCCTTTACTACCTGCGACGGTTTCTGCAGTTTTTCAAGGTACTCTTTGCCGGTTCAAAACTGGATGAAGTGGAAATTTCCGCCGAATTGGCCGACTTTTTTAAAGGCGTGGCGGAGACGCTCGATCAGTACAAAAACCTATTGTCGGGTCGCATCACCGACCGGGACCGCCGACGGGTACTGACCGGAGTGGGACAGGCCGGCAGCGACTTCCGGAGCAGGATCTACCAGCAGGCCTTTTCGGGTGAAAAAAAGGCGGTCGCCCTGCGCGATCTACAGCATTTTATTGACCTGAGCCTCCGGTATCTCGAACATTCGATCGTCGCGAATAAAAGGTCCGATCACCTGTACCATGCCTACAATTTGATGACGGTAGAAGGGAAAGAAGAAATCTCCATCGCTCATCTGAGCGAAATGCTGGAAGGCCAGGTGGCCGTCTTGAGTTCGGGGTACCTGTCTTCGCAAGAAGCGCTGCAGGTATTGGACGCCCTCAAAGACAGCAGCCTTTTCCGCCCCGACCAATACAGCTATGTGCTTTACCCGAACAAGGACCTGCCCCGATTTACGGAGAAAAACCATATTCCTGAAGCGTCGGTAGCTTCCTCTACCCTGCTGCAACAACTGGTCAGCGACGGCAATGTGGAGATCGTCGAACAGGATGTTAACGGAGTCTGCCACTTCAACGGCAACTTTAAAAACGCCAATGATCTTCGCCAGGCGCTGGAGGGGCTCTCCGAAACGAAGTACGCGTCCCTGGTAGCCGTGGATAAAGAGAAGGTGCTGCAGATTTTCGAACAGGTTTTCAATCACAAGGCATTTACCGGCCGGTCGGGCACCTTTTTCGGTTATGAGGGTTTAGGCTCCATTTACTGGCACATGGTGTCCAAGCTGCAACTGGCCGTGCAGGAGTGTTGTCTGAAAGCCATAGAAGATAACGAAAGCGAGGAAGTGACCGGTAGATTGCTGGAGCACTACTATGAGATCAACGAAGGTATCGGCGTACACAAACCCCCGGCTCTCTACGGGGCGTTTCCTACCGATCCCTACTCCCACACGCCGGCCGGCAAGGGCGCCCAACAACCCGGCATGACCGGGCAGGTGAAGGAAGATATCCTGAGCCGGTTTGGAGAACTGGGTGTTTTTGTCCGGGATGGCCGCTTGTACTTCGACCCGTGCCTGTTGCGAAAAGAGGAGTTTCTGTCGCAACCCGAAATTTTCGAGTACGTGGATGTCCACTCGGCAAAGCAACGAATAGCGCTTGAAGAAAGCTCCCTATGCTTCACATATTGTCAGGTGCCCATCATTTATAAATTGGCGAAGCACGATAGCGTAGAGATCATCTATAACAGCCAGGCTTCTACCCGGTTGGAATCGCTGACGCTCGATGCGAACGCTAGCCAACAGGTCTTTGCCAGGACCGGCGAGGTGGTCAAGATCATTGTTGAGGTTAATGCCAACCGGCTCAAATAAGTACTGCAGCTATTGGAATCATTTTTATTTCAAAAAAAGACCATCTTGAAATCAGCATTGAAAATCATATCCCCCCTGATCGCATTGAGCTTACTTTTTGCCTGCGGTGACAACCCGGCAAACGAAGCCAGTCAAATGCCGGCCACGAAGGAAGTGACCGCCAGAGATATTCTGGGTAACCCGGATTATCCGGCCATCTCCTACGGAGGCTACCGGAAAAACAGCCGGGAGATACAGCCCAGCGTTGAGCAACTGAAGGAGGATATGAAAATCCTTGCGGCTATGGGTGTCGAAGTGTTGCGTACCTACAATACCAAGCTGCCCCATGCTTCCAATGTCCTGGAGGCTATCCGTCAGTTGAAAAAGGAAGACTCAACTTTCGAAATGTACGTAATGCTGGGCGCGTGGATAGACTGCAAAGATGCATGGACCGCCAATCCCGATCACGATGCGGAGGATGAGGAAGCCAATGCCGCCGAGATTCAGCGGGCGGTAGAAATGGCGAACCGGCACCCGGATATTGTCAAGATCATTGCCGTGGGCAACGAAGCCATGGTCAAATGGGCGGCCAGTTACTATGTACAACCCGGGGTCATTCTGAAATGGGTCAATCACTTGCAGAACCTGAAGCAATCCGGCCGATTGCCCGCGGACCTCTGGATCACGAGCTCCGACAATTTTGCCTCCTGGGGGGGCGGTGGGGAGGAATACCACGTCGAGGACCTGGAAAAGCTGATCCGGGCCGTCGATTACGTGTCCATGCACACTTATCCCATGCACGATACGCATTACAACCCTGACTTTTGGGGTGTTTCCGTCGAGGAAGAAAGATTGTCAAAGCCCGAACAGATCGCCGCCGCCATGGAAAGAGCCAGAGACTACGCCGTTTCTCAATACCGGAGCACAGCCGACTACATTAAAAGTCTGGGCATAGATAAACCCATCCATATCGGCGAAACGGGCTGGGCCACTGCATCGAATGGGCACTACGGCCCGGAGGGCTCCAAAGCCACGGACGAATACAAGTCGGCTCTCTACTATCGGCACATGCGCGACTGGACGTCGGATGAAGGCATATCCTGTTTCTACTTTGAAGCTTTTGATGAAAACTGGAAAGATGCCCAAAATCCGGGTGGTTCGGAAAATCACTTCGGACTGTTCACCATTGACGGACAGGCTAAATATGCCTTATGAGACCTGGTGGACCAAGGGGTTTTTGACGGGTTGACAAGAGGCGGAATGCCGGTCTCAAAAACCTACGGAGGTGACGAAGCCGCCCTGCTCGAAGAAGTTCTGACGCCGCCGGTGAAGGAGTGGTAAAGCGTTCAATTTGCTGATAGCGTTGGCGGTAAAACTCAAAAGATAAAGCGATTTCAACCATATTGATCAATAAACGAATCACTAACAATGAGCAGTTCAAAAACAGCCACACATAAAATTCCTTTCGGGCAAAAGGTCGCCTTCGGCTTGGGGATGCTTGCCAATCAAATGTTCCCGGCGGCGCTGGGAATATTCATGGTCGTTTTGGTACAGGATCTGGGGTTCCCGGGCTGGATGTGGGGAATCTTGTTTTTTCTTCCCCGGGTATTTGATTCCATTACGGATCCCATCATGGGGTTTATTTCTGACAACACCCGTTCGGCATGGGGAAGACGAAGGCAGTATGTCTTTGGGGGCGCCATCATCATGGGGATTGCGTTTGTGGTGATGTGGCAATTATATCGGGAAAATGGAGTGGATTACAACTTCATTTACTTTTTGCTTTGGTCCTTTGTGTTCTATTTGGGGCTGACCATTTTCAGTGTCCCTTATGTCGCTATGGGTTATGAGATGAGCGACGATTTTCACGAGCGCACCAATATCATGGCTGTCGCACAGTGGATAGGGCAATGGGCGTGGGTAATTGCCCCCTGGTTTTGGGTAGTGATGTATGATCAAGGCTGGTTCGAAAATGCGGATTCGGCTACCAGAGAACTCTCCATCTGGGTAGGGATGTCGTGTATGTTATTAGCAATGGTTCCCGCCGTTTTTATTAAAAGTAAATCGACCAAAGACGATGACAGTCTCATTCCGTTAAGCCTGAAAAATATCGGCGGCAGCCTGAAAGAAATACTGGATGGGTTCAAAGAAGCCTTTAAGTCCGTTCCGTTTAGAAAATTGTGTATTTCGACTTTTTTGATTTTCAATGCTTTCAATACGGTTGCCGCCTTCTCATTTTTTATCATTGTTTATCATCTGTTTAGTGGTGATGCGGGGGCAGCCGGCATATGGCCAACGCTTTTCGGAAGCCTGGGTGCTTTGGTGACTACCTTTGCCGTAATCCCCACGGTGGCCTGGATGTCCAAAAAGATGGGAAAGAAAGATGCCTTCATGCTTTCCCAGGGCATTTCCATCATCGGATATATCCTGCTTTGGTTTCTTTTCATACCGGGCAAGCCTTACATGTTCATCATTGCACTTCCTTTCTTTTCCTTCGGAATCGGCAGTTTGTTTACCCTAATGATGTCCATGACGGCAGATGTGTGCGACCTGGATGAGCTGAATACGGGCAAAAGACGGGAAGGTATTTTCGGCGCTATCTACTGGTGGATGGTGAAGTTCGGTTTTGCCATTGCCGGATTATTAAGCGGGGCCATTATGACCCTGGTCGGATTTAATCCGGATGTCGGCGTTCAGTCGGAGGGAGCATTAATCGGTTTAAGGCTTTTCTATTCCGGTGTTCCCATTCTCGGAACAGCTATTGCCTTGTTGGTCATGCGCAATTATGACGTTACAGAAGAAAAAGCCAATGAAGTGCGTGCAGCAATAGAGCTAAGAAAAGCAACCGTTAAAGTTATTGCTTAAAGGAACACCGGTAATCCATGGGACTGCGTTCCTGGTCTTCAACAGCAGGATGGCAGGCTTAGGTTTACGAAACCGGCAGAGGTGTATCGATTACCCATATCTTTGGGCGGTACTGAACTTCTGCGGTTCTACGGTTTTTCTGTTCCTCTGTTCTGCGGTTCCGGATTGTTTGAAATAGTTTTCACCTTTTTATAACCATTCAGAACCGCAGAACAGTAAAACCGACGAACATTTACCCGTCCCGAGGAACGAGGGCGGGGATGAACCGTAGAAGTAGCCGAAACCGACTTATGGGTAATCAACACACCTTTGGAGGTTTCGTAAACGTACCGGAAAACCCCTCTTCTCTCAGTCCACCAACTTCTTCCGCGCCGCCGGTCCTGTTGGTCGAGCGCCCACCCAGGTATGGTCGGGCAAGTATCTGACTTCGACCAAATATCTTGCAGTCTGTGACCGCACCCAAAATTTGGCTACGAACTTGTGGCGGCGTCCACTATTCCACTGTGAGATATCGCTCCGGAATGGGCTGTCCCTCTTTTTCAATATCCCATATAACGGAGTTGATGAGCCATTGACCATTTATCTTCAGGAGCTGAAAACTGTTGACACCTCTTTCGCCAACCTCTTCCGAGCCGTCAAAATAGGAAGCATAGGCACTGATGCGATGCCCGATTTGGCCAAAATACTCCGTTTCTCCCCCCAGCTCTACTTCATGGAAAGCCGACATTTCACCACTCTCAACACCTGCCTGGAATCCTTCAACAAATTCATCGATGAAAACGAAATCCAGGCTGTCTCCCCGAAAATTATAAAAGGTAGCCTCCGGGGTGAAAAGAGCGCGGAGTGCTTCATAATCAGGGCTTGTCCCTTCTTCAAAACTGATGGCGGCGTAGGCATTCTTCACAGCCTGATTGATGGCCTTTTCTTCTTCCGAAGAGGGGGCTTTCGTCTCCGCTGCAGCTTCTTCCGTCCCGGTATTATCCGAGGTTGGCGTGCAGGAAAGGAAGCTGATAAGGCATAGCATGGCGAGGAGGGTAAGGTTTTTCATGAGTGATGGTATTAAAGTAGTCTTCTGGAAAAAAAATTATTCATTACTTGGTTTCGTTTGAGCCGCTTTCGAACCACCTCAAACAAAATCGAACTATTTCGAACTGCTGGATAAGGTTACTTTATTACTGTCCACTTGCTTACCCGCTCCCCAGCCAAATATAGATACCCAGTGTCACCAACACCAGAACGATACTTAACCCACGGGCATATTTCCACTGCTCCATATCCACCACGCCGACATCCGTAATGGCGAAGGAGTGCCGGGGCGGATAGAACAGCGACACCAGGTGCATAACGATGATGTTGAGCACAAATTCCAGCCCCCAGATGTGCACGAAATGCAAATCCACCTTCAGGATCATAAACAAAAGAATGTAAAACAGCAGCCCGAAAACCAGCCCCGCTTTGGCGCCGGCAGCGGATACCCGGGGCATCAGAAAACCCGCCAGCACGACGGTGGCCATAGGGATAAAAAAGATACCGTTGAGCTGTTGCAGCAGCTGGTACAACCCCGCCGGCGCGCTGGCGACGAAAGGAGCGGCCACGATGGCAAAGACGGCCAGGACTGACGAGACCACCTTGCCGGAGGTCACCACCTCCTCCTGAGCGGCGTCTTTACGGAAGTAACGTTTGTAGATGCCCAGGCTGAACAAGGTGGCGGCGCTGTTCAGCGCGCTGTTGAAGGTGCTCAGGACCGCCCCCATCACGATGGCTACGAAAAAGCCAGTCATCCAGATGGGAAGCACTCTTTTCAACAGCTCCGGATAGACCAGGTCCGGGGTGTCGTACAATTGCTCGCCGAAGTAATAGAAGCCGATCAATCCCGGCAGCACGATGACCAGGGGCATCAGTATTTTAAACATTCCGGTAAGCAGCACCCCTTTTTGCGCCTCTTTTAAGCTCGCCGCCCCCAGCACCCGCTGTATGATCGACTGATGCATGGACCAGAAATACAACTGATTGATGATCAGCCCCGTGAACAGCACGCTGAACGGCAGAATGGCCTCCCGCGCCCCGTTGCCCACCGACGGCTCCCGGCTGACGACGTTGAATTTTTCCGGAGCATTGTGATACACTTTCATCAAACCGTCAAGAAGGTTGCCGTCGCCGATATCCAATAGCGCCCAGGCCGGCACCAGAATACCCGCGATCAGCAGCCCGTATCCATTGACCGTGTCGGTATAAGCGACCATCTTCAGCCCCCCGAAAATAGCATATACCGCCCCGATGCCGCCCACGACCACCACGATAAGCCATAGCGCCGCCCGCTGTTCAATGTTGAGCAGTTCGGAGATGCCGAACAGGCTTTCGATGTTGATGGCGCCGGTGTACAGCACAATGGGCAATAACGTGGTAACGAAGGAAAGGATCAGCAGGAGGTTGATGGCCGTCCGGGTCAGGCCGTCGAAGCGTTGCTCCAGAAACTGGGGGATCGTGGTGATCCCCATTTTCAGATACCGGGGCACAAAGTACAGCGCCGCCACCACCAGTGCCAGGGCGGAGGTGACCTCCCAGGCCACAATGATCGCCCCGTTGCGGTAGGCCGATCCGTTCATCCCCACCAGATGCTCGGTGGAAATGTTGGTGAGCAGCATAGACCCGGCAATGACGACGCCCGTCAGACTGCGTCCGCCCAGGAAATAACCGTCTTCGGAATTCAGGTTGTCCTTGCGCAGTTTCCAGGTGGCGTAACCGGCGACGAACAGCACAAAGATCAGAAAAACGAAAAGTTGAGTCATTGGCCTACCAGTAAATCGGACCTTTCCCCAGGTACTTCTCCGCTATGGGCAAGTAGTAGGATTTGATCTCCTCCAGATCGTAGGTCTTGGTGCTTTTCGTGTACAGATCGTACTGGTTGAAATCCAGGATCCATTCCTTGTACTCCTCGTCGGTCTCATTGCACAGTTCCTGATAGCTGCCGCCCGTATGCCAGGGATAGAAGGAATGATATCGGATCATGACCATGCCGGCCTTGGGAATTCTGTTATCCGGATGATGCTTCAGCACCTGGTAGAGGTATTCATCGTGTCCCCAGGCGAGCGAGAGTTGGTCCAGCCCGCAGCCGGCTTCGTAGATGCCCCGCGAGGTATTGTAACGCTCGTCATTCATATCGGGATTCAGCTCGTTGAATTCCGGATAAACACAGGTGTCCGGCAGCGCGCAGCCCACGACAAAAACGTCGCCGACCAGCCCCCACTGTTCGGCCTGGCTGGTTCCGTCTTCATCACAGCCCCACAGGAACATGACCTTGCCGAGATCGTGAATGAGGCCGACCAGCTGCATCCAGTCGGGCCGGCCGTCGGCGCGGATCGCTTCGGCCGACTGGATGAGGTGCTGCACATTGGGCAGGTCCAGATCGGGATCACTCACGTCGATGAGCTCATTGAGCTTTTCCATGGCCTCCCACAGCTGCAGCGGCCGGTTAAATGTGAGATACTTTCGCTTCATGCGCTGCACGTAGTCCAGCGTCTGGCGGCTGCGCATCTTGCGGTAATGTTCACGAACAGCGGCGGTAATTTCGCCCTGGTCATAATTGCGGAAGTTTTTTTTAGCGGGAATATCCGGTTCCATGACTATAGGTTTTAAGTTTAGAGAGAAAATTACGAAGATTTTTTTAATCGCATTCTTTCCCTCTGGTGCTACGGGTAAATAAGTACCCGGACAGATTTAATTTGAGTTAATTTAGGTAAAGACTCCAGAGTTGTACCCCTTTCTGGAACGACAGGGGGACTTGGAGACAGGGAGACTGGGAGAACGACCATTCCTGGTGAACTCCTATGGTCAGTGGGTTTTCCTTCCCCCGCTCTCCCAGTCCCCCGCTCTCCCTCTCTTTTCAGTGCTAACGAGAATTTGGGATGCTACTGAAGACTTAAATTAAACTAAATCTGTCCGCCTACTTAATTGATAATGCTTCTTCATGAGAAATTAGTGAATTTCCACCCCCTTAATCCCCCGCCAGCGGCTACGAGTTACACACAAATCGGCCGTGGGGTGATTTCAGCCTGCCCAGACGGGTCCGTATAGAAAGGGCTGAAATATCATAGCCTAGGGCATCGCCCTAGGATTGAATCGCCGGGTTTTTACGAGCAGCCCTGAAGGCTTGCCCGACCACACCTGGGCGGGGGCGCAAGAATTATGTCGCCCCTACAGGGCTCTGACGTGACCAAAACGATCATTTTTCACCCTGGGCGATGCCCAGGGCTTAGTTATGGCAGCCCTTCAGGCTGCCTAAAAAGATGTGTGTAACTCGTAGCCGCCCAGACGGGCCGTATGGCCAGCGGGGGACACCGCGCTAACAGACGTCTTCTACTCCCGGAATGCAAGGGAAAACCCAAAGCCTGCTAAAGCAGCATGTTAGAGCGGAATGTCAGAGAGGTATCCCCCGCTGGCGGGGGCGCAGGGGGTGGATCCAAATTTTTTTTACACTTTATACCGACCTGCAATTGGTTTCCCCGACCTCTGGTGCGGGGCAAGCAGTGCAAAAAACCAATTACAGGTGCGGCATATACTTCGCCGCGCCAAAAGAAATGGACAACTTGTCCCGTACCGCAGGTCGGGAAAACAACCGCAGCGAAGTATACATACCCTTTTTAGATTAAAAATTAAGGCTGAAAAATATAAATCCTTCTACCGGAACCATTCACCCTATTCGTTGTTACAACACTGAAACATCGAATAGTATGAAAAAAATAATAAATACAGGATTAGTAGCATTGGCGCTCAGCCTCTTCACCGGAGTTGAAATCTTTGCCGCTGAAAACACCAGACAAAACGGAATCTTCGATCTCCTCCAGCACGAGGAGGTTGTGGACATCCGGCTCACCTTTGATTTGAAAGCGGTCTTTGCCGATCGCAGAGACGATGAGGATCACGAGGCCAAACTTCATTTTACCGATGCTCAGGGCGTGTCGCAGGAATGGGACATCGACATCCGTCAGCGGGGAAAATTCCGAAGGACCAAATGCAGTGAGCTGCCGCCGCTCAAGATCGATTTTGACAAGGACGACCTGGAAGCCGCCGGCCTGGCGAGCTTCGACGATTTCAAGCTGGTCAACATTTGCATGGAAGACGACGAGGAGGCCGAGGAGTCCTTACTCCGGGAATACCTGGCTTATAAATTGTACAACCGTATCACGGATATCAGCTACCGCGTTCAGCTATTGAACATCACCTATACGGATAGCCGCAGCAAACGCACCTTTCAGCGACTTGGATTTATCATTGAAGATACGGCGCAGCTAAGGGCCAGGGCCGGCGCTGAAAAAACCGATGAAAAGATTATTATCGACACCACCCTGTTCCACCCGCAATACCGGAAAACGACCGCCCTGTTCCAATACATGATCGGCAATGCCGACTGGATGATGACCTCTTCCAAGAATGTAAAGTATATTCTTAAAGAAGAGAAAATTTTCCCGGTACCCTACGACTTCGACTTCGCCGCCCTGGTTGAAGCTTCTTATGCTTCCTACAGCTACGCCACCGGGCAAAACTCTTTCTACGACCGCGTCTACCTGGGCTTTGAAGAAAGCCGTGCGGAATTAGAAGACGTTATTCTCTCTTTTCACGAGAAAAAGGATGCCCTCTACCAAACCATCTGGCAATTCAAACGACTAAGGGCGCATACCAGAAAAAGAATGCTCAATTACCTGGATGACTTCTTTGCAAATGCAGACGATATCAAGTTTGCAGATAATGGTGTTGGCACCGGTGGGGCAAAAGGGAGGAGCCGGTGAAAACATGGACTGGCAATGTTATTTTCTGGGCTTCTTTTTCCTCTTGGGTTTTGGGGCCGGCAACTCATCGACTGTAATCCGTACGAGCTTGCTGAGCCATTCCCGGTCTTCCAATTGTTCTTCGATCAGGAAATAATCCTTTGCACCGGGATAGGGCGGGGCTTCTACCGGGTCTCCGATAAACGCCCGCCCGGCCTGGGTCGGTTTTACAAATAACTTGTTGTCGCAGATGACGGCAAAAAACTTACCGTCGGCATAAATGCCGTACTCCCCGAACATTTTTCTACTCGAAATAACACCTGCCGGTTCCATCTGCTCCACGACGTAGTCTACAAAGGTCTGATCTGATGCCATAATTGGAAAGATACGCTTTTTGTCAAAATCTGATTAGAGAAGAAGCGCTAAAAACCGGTTCCAAAAACTAATCCGCCATTTTGAACCTTGCTGAAGCACCACTTATCCAGCTCTGGATCGTTTTTCAATCCGCATGTACTGAATAGAAGTTGACAGCTTCGGTGGATGGGCAATCCCCCAATCTTTCTTAAATTCGCCCCAAAACATCCATGAAATCCACCACCCTCTCCCGTCGAAAAATGCTGGCCGGACTCGGCGCCATCGCCGGCGCAGCCGTTCTTCCCGTTCATGCCGCCGGCATTACGCCATCCGCTAAGGAAGCCGCCCCCGAAACCGACGGCGCCTTCACCTACTGCCTCAACACCAGCACCCTGATGGGCCAGCAACAGGGCATCGTAAAAGATATCGAAACCGCGGCCGAAGCCGGCTTCGACGGTGTAGAGATCTGGATCAACGCCCTGACCCAATACCGGGAGGAAGGTGGCAAGCTCGCCGACCTGCGCAAACGGACGGAAGACCTCGGTATCCGGATCGAAAACGCCATAGGCTTCGCCCCCTGGATCGTCGACGACAACGACACCCGCATGCGCGCCCTGGAGCAGGCCAAACGCGAAATGGATATGCTGGCTCAGGTCGGCTGCCCCCGCCTCGCCGCTCCACCCGCCGGCGCCACCGACACGCCCGGTCTGAACCTCGACGCCGCGGCCGAGCGATTCCGGGCCCTGGTCGAACTGGGCGTCTCCATGGACGTAATCCCCCAGCTGGAGATCTGGGGCTTCTCCAAAAACCTCTACCGCCTCAGCCAGGTGCTCTACGTAGCCGCCGAATGCGGTCACCCGCAAACCCGGATACTGCCGGATGTCTACCACCTCTACAAAGGCGGCTCGGATTTCGACGGACTCAAGCTCCTCAGCGGCCCGGCCGTAGAAATCTTCCACCTCAACGACTACCCGGCCGATCCGCCCCGCGAAAGCATTCAGGACAAGGATCGCGTCTACCCCGGCGACGGCACAGCGCCCATCGCCTCCATCCTCAACGACCTGAAACAAGGCGGCGGCACCACCATCCTCTCCCTGGAACTGTTCAACCGCGATTACTGGGCGCAGGATGCGCTGACGGTGGCGAAGCGGGGGCTGGAGCGGATGAAGGGGGTGGCGGGGGGGTGATGCCATTCTTTGATGCAGTTCCAAGCCAAACCCTGAAACTCCTTGTGTCTCGGAAATTGATTAATTTTACAAACCAATAGTACTTGCCATAACTATAGGAGGGCCGTAATTTTATTCAGCGGCGGCCGGAAAACTGCAGATACTGCACAGGAATGTGATAATGTTCGACCGCACTTTCTACTTGCCAATAAGTTGACCAAAGCCATTGACAAAGCGATTAGAGAAGGAGAAATCGAGATTGACCCCGAAACAGACCAGCTAAGTACCCGGACATATTTGTTTTATGAATTTCCAGGAGACCATTTTGAGGCTAGACAAGGCGCCCATTCAAGAGTGGGGTGCAGGGGCCCTACTCTTGAATCAGCGCATAGCCGGGGTTCTGTGACCGACGAGCAACGCAGTATAGCCTCAAAAGGGGCCCTGGAAAACTTAAATTAAATGTGTCCGGGTACTTACTCTTTGATGACGAATTAACCCTAGAAATAACATTATGAGCAAATACAAAAATATAGCCGGTTTCTTCGAAGAAAAAGGGCCGGAGGATATTGAGCGCTTCGTAAACAAGAACCTGGATATTTCACAGCAGGTTTATGCCTTGCTAAAAGAAAAAGGCATGAGCCAGAAAGACTTCGCAAAAGCGCTTGGTAAGACCGATGCCGAAATCAGCAAATGGTTGAGCGGCACCCACAACCTTACGCTGCGCAGTATCGCTAAAATGGAAGCTGCCCTCGACGCGGATATTATCCTGACGCCTAAGAAAGCAGCTCAGAAATACAAGCAGGTGGAGTATGTTACTCTTAAAGTTCATGCTAACCCTAATCAGGTTTTCCTGAGCAATGCTGAATATTCTAAAACAACTGGAAGCACCGAAGTTTCCGGTAATGAAAAAATACTCGAGGTCGCATGAGTAAAAAGAAACCTGTAATCATACCGGAAAAAATCCATCTTGTTACGGTTAACATCTTTAAGGCCAATCTGGAGACTTCGGACGACTTCCTGGAAAAGCCGAAAAAAGTGGAAGCTTTCAATTTCGGCATAGCACATGAACTTGCTCATAACCTGGATGATAATCGCATACGCTTCCGGCTTTTCTTTACTTTAGATGCGCACGACTCAGAAAAGAAGAAATTAGGAATCAAAGTAGAGTACAGCATTGAATTTCATTTTATCGTTGAGAACTTCAAAGATTTCCTCCGGGAAAAAGAGAAAGGAAAAACCCAAATCAACGCCTCGCTGGGAGCTACGCTGCTAGGCATGGCTTTCTCAACGGCAAGAGGTATTATCTACGAGCGTACCCGCGGCACTTTCTTCGACGGAGTACTTTTACCAATAGTGGACCCCTATAAGCTTCTGGTGAAGAGTGAGGAAAAAGAAAAGTCAGACGCATAGTTCTACACTGTGCATCACCATCCGCGCACCAAGCTCCCACATGGCTTCGATACCGTAAAGAGATTGGATGACCTCCATCAGGATATCGGCGAAGGCCACCTGCCGGGATTCCTCCTCCAGCGAAAAGATGTGTTCTTTCCAATAATCGAAATAAAAAAATCTAATGAAAGCGATTTTATTAAAGGAATACGGATTGCCGAATGTTCTTGAGATTGGAGAAGTTACAAAGCCGATTCCAAATGACAAGGAAGTACTGGTGAGAATTCACTCAGCATCCGTCAATGATTGGGATTGGGGGTTGGTCAGGGGCAAACCATTTGTGATTCGTTTGTTTTTCGGTCTAAAAAAACCAAAAATAAATATTCCCGGGGTAGACGTTTCCGGAAAAATCGAAGCGGTGGGCGGTAAAGTGAGTTCCTTTAAAATCGGTGATGAGATATACTGCGATCTGTCGGAATGCGGATTTGGCGGATTTGCCGAATACGTTTGCGTACCAGAAAAAATATTATCCAAAAAACCTCCCAATATCAGTTATAATGAGGCCTCTGCCCTGCCACATGCCGGATTACTCGCTCTTCAGGGACTTTTGGAGAAGGGAAAGGTGAAATCCGAACAGAGTATCCTAATCAATGGTGCCGGAGGCGGTGTCGGAACCTTGGGAATTCAAATCTTGAAATCATATGGGGTAAAGGTAACTGGCGTTGACAGTAATGAAAAGCTTGATTTGATGAAATCGCTGGGATTTGATAGCGTGATGGATTATAAAAAAGTGGACTTTACCGATAATGGAGAAAAATATGACCTTATCCTTGATACAAAATCAAACAGATCCGTATTTAAGTATGCCCGATCCCTCAAAAAAAATGGCACTTATATCACAGTTGGAGGATCGATGTACAGATTGTTCGAAACATTACTGTTAGGTTCGCTGATATCACTTTTTACCGGTAAAAAGCTGAGCGTACTCAATCTTAAGCCGAATAATGGTTTAGACCAGATTTCTAAACTTGTGGAAGAGGGTCAAATAAGACCTGTTGTTGATGGCCCCTACGGATTTGATAAAATCCCTAAGCTGATTCAATATTTCGGTGAGGGCAAGCATTTGGGAAAGATTGTAGTTGAAATTGAAAAATAACTACGCACAACACCAGAGCGAAAGCCGGCTGAAAGCCCAGGCTCTACACTCTGGTGTTGTACGAAACCGTAGCTAAGCGCCGTTATATGGGCAAAGAATAGCATTTTTCGAGGTTTGTGTGTGCCGTGGAGACCGATATATAAAATGACCAAGGAACAATTCATGCATCTGTTGGGTCAGGCCTATCATTTTCCCGAATACTACAGCCTCAACCTCGATTCGGCCGATGAAATCCTGGAAGACCTCAAAGAAGAAGCGGGACAGGAAAAGCTGTCGCTCCGCCCGCTGTTCGAAGCGCTGCTCGCGGAGGCGACACCGGAAGAGCAACAAAAAATATGGGAACTAATAAGAGATCACTTCTCCGTGATTGAAGAGATGAGGGAGGTGTAGCGGTCTGCGTTCAGGAAAACTGAGTCGGTGTACTAATTACCCGTAAGTCGGTTTTGGCTACTTCTACGGTTCATCCCCGCCCTCGGGACGGGTAGATGTTCGTCGGTTTTACTGTTCTGCAGTTCTGTAAGTCAGGAATTTTGACGAAGACTCCGCCAAACAATTCAGAACCGAAGAACAGAGGAACAGAAAAACAGATGAACCGATGAAGTTAACACCAACTAAAGGTGTGGGTAACCGATACACCCGCAGAGATTTCCTAAACGTTCAACCCCGACTCGGCCGATGAAAACCCGAACGCCGATCACTCCTGATTTAAACTTTCCATCTTCGCTTTAGCGTGTTCATTACCGGGATTGAGTTCCAGTGATCTTTTGTAGTTTTCAATTGCCTTCTCTTTATCTCCTAAAGTCTCATATGCCTCTCCCAGACTATCAAAGGCATTGAATGAGGATGGGTAATTTTCAGTATTCAACAGGAAAAAATCTATTGCTTTTGCAACAGCATCTTTATTCCTACTTCCCAGCATTCTGTAACCTATCCGATTCACGAGCGCTTCCGGAGGATCAAAATCCCATGAAAGTCGCTGAGAAAGAGATTGGAAGTGTAAAATCAATTGTTCTTTGCTCTCTATATCGCGATAGGAAACACCATATCCTTTAAAGATGGCAGCAATTCCATTGTGGAACGCTATAGCCGGAACGGAACCATGGTTTTCATTTTCGAAATATTCCAGTTGTCCGGGAAATGTTCCTTCACAGCTGCTGTTCAGTGATTCGTACAATCTTACATGACGATCCCGGTTTCTGATATTCCTTTTGCCCCAATTGGCGGAAGCTATGTAAATAAACCTATCGAATGATCGATCAGTGACCGCTTCGATCTTTTTGTCCATCGTTTCTGCATCCCATGCGCCCATACTGGGGTCAACCGCGATAAATGAATTGAAAAGCGTATTCTCCTTCATATAGGCATGGGTGGCGAGTAATCCACCCAGAGAATGTCCATATAATATTCTGTACGGTATTGTTCTATACTCCTGATCCAGTCTTTTTATCAGCTCCTCTTCTAAAAAGCTTAGAAATTTGTCTCCCCCGCCGAAGTCATTTTCTCTCTTAGTGATGATTTTGTCTGGAGTAAAGTCCCGGTTTCTATTGACATTCTGAATGGCTACTACAATCATTTCCGGAATTCTTCTATTCCCATTGTATCCGGAGCTCATATAGTTGACTATGCCGGAAACAGACCTGAAATGAGCGTGTCCGTCAAGCACTATTAAAAGCGGGTATCTTTTATAAGAGGAGGTCTCCTCGTGATAAGATTCAGGCAGGCCCACCCAGTATGCTCTGTCTTCATCCAGAATACCGGAGTAGATAATATGTTTAGTACCGATTACAACTTGATCTGCATTTTGAGCATTCGCCAGATCAATTCCCGCCAACAGGAAAAGTAAAAGAGTTATGGGTTTAGTCATAATTTAAGATACAGGCCTACGTTTACGAAACCTCCGTAGGTTTCGTAAACGTTCAACCTATCGAACCGATTTAAACATTAGCTGCATACTTCCCCGCCATACTTTTTTAAGTAAGATAGGGCGGTGGGCTCATTGATTCTAACAATAGTGAAAAAAATCCATGTCCCCACCCTTCCGGCGATCACTTCAATGCCTCATCCCCATCCGCGGCAACGAAGCAACTCCGTCCCTCCACGCACTTTTTGGGGCCGACAAGACCGTTGTCCGGCCCGGCGGCTCCTGCCGAGGCAATGCACCAGCAGATGGTGTTGGCGTCGTCCAGCAGGAGCCAGGGGTGGTCGCCCCCTTCCATCATCCCGTAGGGGTTTCGCGCCCGCAGGTATTTGCAAATCTTATTTTCGACTGGCTTGATCTCTTTCATAATCAGGCGATTTCTAAAATGGCTCGTTTGATGATGGCTGCGAACAAGGGCACCTTATAGCCGTTCTTGGACAGCGGGCGGGCCGCATCCATGGCCGCTTCGGCGGCAGCCGTCGCATTTTTCTCGTCGATGGCCTTGTTTTCCATGGCTTGCTCCGCCGGGAGCGAGCGGTAGGGAACCGGAGCGGCCGCCCCCAGCACGATGCTCGCCTTCTGACAGGTATTCCCGGAAACTTCCGCCACCACGGCGACATCGCCCAGCGACCAGTCGTAGGACTCCCTGGCTACCTCTTTGATATAGAAACTCTTCGTCGCAGCGGAAGGAGCCGGAACGACAATTTCCGTAATGATCTCCTGTGGCTTCAGAATGGTCTCCGTAGTAGGATCCTGTAAGGGAGACACAAAGAAATCATCCATCGGGATCTCTTTCTTTTCGCCGTCCTTGTTGACGATCACGACGACGGCGTTAAAAGCCATCAGTGCGGTGGCGATAGAAGAAGCATGGACGCTGACGCAGGAGCCGTTATCCAGAATGGCGTGGTTTTCATTTTCGCCGCTGGAATTGCTGCGGGCATAGCAGCGATCCCCGCCCTTGCGGAAACAAGGATGATCGGCGGAGCGGAAGTACCAGCACCGGTTGCGCTGGGCCAGGTTGCCGGCGATGGTCGACATGTTGCGCAACTGGGGCGTTGCGGCATGGGCCACCGCCTGGTGGAGCGCGAAGTAGCGCTTTTCAACCTCTTTGTTGTTTTCTATTTCCGCCAGGGTCACATTGGCGCCGATGCGCAACCCTTCCTTGGCATCGAAACCGATGCTGTCCAGACCGGGAATATTGCGGATGTTGACGATCTTCTTTGGACGGATCAACCCTTCCTTGACCAGGTCGAACAGGTCGATGCCTCCGGATTTAAAAACCGCCGCCTCTTGGGTGGGCTTGTAGAGTTCTCCGGACACCGTCGAATTTACCTGGTCTAAAGCGTCCTCTATGGATTTGGCTTCGTACCAACTGAATTTATTCATAACAATAAGGATTGAGTCTGTTCTATTGGTAAAATTTATTAAGGGCTTTCAGAATGCTGGCCGGCGTGATCGGGATTTCGTAGATCCGCGTTCCGATAGCGTTGAAGACCGCATTGGCGATCGCCGCCGCCGTGGCAATATTCGCCGGCTCTCCGATGCCGTAGGCGTCGGTAGAGGAAAGCGCCGGATACTCTTCCACGATAATGGTGTCGATCTGCGGAATCTCCATGGAGAACGGCATCTTATACTGGTCGACATTCGCGTTTATCATGTGGCCGGTGCTGGTGTCCATGACGCGGTTTTCGTACAAGGCATAGGATACGCCCTGGATGACGCCGCCGTTGATCTGGCTTTCCAGCTGGCCGATGTTGAGTGGCCGGCCGCAGCTGTGCGCCGCCACGACCCGGTCTACCTTTACGAAGCCCGTATCCGTATTGACGCTCACTTCCGCAAACTGTACGGAGCCCAGGTCGCCGTAGGCCAGGCCCCAGGGTTGCTGGAACCCGCCGTAGTCATCGGAGCGGCTGGTGGTAGC